>Ga0265316_10004027_pt1 | contig 14713 bp, 10 predicted proteins | sample 4522metaG_FD_202092 | JGI IMG/M metagenome (GOLD analysis project Ga0265316, IMG submission 202092) | Rhizosphere microbial communities from Carex aquatilis grown in University of Washington, Seatle, WA, United States - 4-5-22 metaG | ecosystem: Host-associated > Plants > Roots > Rhizosphere >...
GAATCGAACGGGTTTGCCCTCTTATCGCGGCTGCGACGAAGAGAGGACGATGGATTCCAATGGACGTCAAGCCAATGAAATCTCGGAGCGCGGCAGGAGACTTTCCTGTCGTTTGCGTGGGTGGTTCGGCCGGTGGCCTCGAAGCCTATACCCGGCTGCTACGCCATCTACCGGCCGATATGGGCGTTGCCATCGTCATCGTGAATCACCTGAGAACCGTGGAGACTCTGCTGCACGAGATTCTTCCGCAGTACACGGAGATGCCGGTCGAACTGATCACGGATAGTCTGCAGATTCAGCCCGACCATGTGTTCATCATTCCGGCACAGCGTGACTTGCACGTTCTTGATGGGGAGTTCCATCTGAAGCCGATTTCAAAGCCGAGGGGATGGCCTGATGTGATCACGGTTTTTCTGCGTTCCCTCACGCAGCACTGGGCCGGCAAAGTTATCGCTGTCATTGTCTCTGGATATGACGGTGATGGGGCAGCGGCGCTGCGTGGAATCAAGGAAGTGGGGGGCATCACCATCGCGCAGAGGCTCGACACAGCCGGGCAGCCAGATATGCCCGAGAGCGCAATCGCCAGCGGGTGGATAGATTTTGTCCTTTCACCCGAGGATATCGCTCGCAAAATTGTGCGAATTGCGCACGCGGCTTCAGGACGCAACCAACAGGATCTTGAACATGCTCCAAGGCGTCCGCGCCGATAGGGCTCTGAATGGGTGCCCTACCTAGACCGCCGCTGAAAGAGGCCTCGGGATGAAGCGCGGCTTATCCGCCATCACAGCTGTAGCCACGGTCTGCCACAGTGTCGTGAGACTTCAGTTCACAATATGGATTGTGCCGCCCATCGCGAGGTGAATGGCACAATCGTAGAACAGCGTGTCCGGAGCGCCGCTGGGAACCACGAACATGACATCGCCCGAGGTGTTTCCATTTCCTGTCACCCCCGTACTGAAGGCGTTGGCTGTCGTGTTCGATCTCACGGTCTTGATGTAGAAGGGATGTCCTGGGGCGCTCACGGAGAAGATATAGGTGTTGCCGCGACAGAATGTGAGGGTGGGATTCGCGACCCCGTCGATCAACCAGGCGGTCATTCCGCTGTTCACCGCCGTCATCGTGCCCGGCGCTTGGCAGGCAGAACCAGCATCCGCGTGCGTGGATCCGCCCGTCGTCGTGGTTCCCCCGGTGGTGCCGCCTGCTGCGCTAGTCCCGCCGGCCGCGGTAGAGCCACCAGTCTTCGTTCCGCCTGCCTCCGTGGTCCCGCCTGTTACGGTGGTGCCGCCCGACTCGGTGGCTCCGCCCGCCACGGTGCTTCCGCCAGTCTTCGTTCCGCCCGTCGCGGCAGTCCCGCCTTCCGCCGCAGTCCCGCCTGTTACGGCGGTTCCGCCGGACGCGGTGGTTCCGCCCGTGGCGGCAATTCCGCCCGTCGCGGCAGCCCCGCCAGTCACAGTCGCGGTGGTTCCGCCCGTGACCGCAATCCCGCCTGTCGCGGCAACCCCGCCAGTCACAGTCGCGATGGTTCCGCCCGTGACCGCAATCCCGCCTGTCGCGGCAACCCCGCCAGTCACAGTCGCGGTGGTTCCGCCCGTGACCGCAATCCCGCCCGACGCCGTCGTCCCGCCGCTCACCGAGATCGCTCCACCACTTCCGGCGCCTCCCAGTGCCGTCGTTCCGCCAGACCTAGTGCCATTGTTGCTGCTCGAACATCCGGCCATTGCCACCAATCCAATGGCCAGCACACCACCCCAAATCGTCCGTGAAGAGATCATGGCTTCCTCCGCTAGATCAGTCTCCCTGGATTCGATGGCGGAGGTCGGTTGAGTATCACCCGCCATCCGGCAATAGCCTTCTCCACGCGCAATTTGCGCTGCTGTGCGCGAGGACATTCCGCACAAATGTGAGGAAATCGTAGGACTGGAGTTCGACCGGGCTTGGTCCGACAACACCATGTCAATCGGACTTGAAGCCGTTGGCCCTGATAGCGCGGCTAGCGGCGGACGGAGCGCGTCGGCTGGCTATCCCCTTTCCAGATACGTGTAGCCCGACAACCCTTCCTCATACATGCGCAGCAGCGAGCGCGTCTCTTCCAGACTCATGCCGTTGGTGCGCACGGCCTGCTCGGCAAAGCGACGCACGCGCGCCATCAAGTCCTCGCGCGCATAGCTGACGTACTTGAGCACGTCGGTCACCGTGTCGCCGGTCACCACGTGCTCGATCTGATAGCCGCCACCCGGGGCCAGCGACACGTGCACGGTGTTGGTGTTGCCAAAGAGGTTGTGCAGATCGCCCAGGATTTCCTGATAGGCGCCCGCCAGAAACACGCCCAGGAAATACCCTTCGCCGTGGTTGTACGGGTGCAGTTCCAGCACGTTCTTCACGTCGCGCCGGTCGATGAAGTGGTCGATCTTTCCGTCGGAGTCGCAAGTGATGTCAGCCAACACCGCCCGCCGCGTGGGTTCCTCGCCCAGCCGGTGAATGGGCATGATGGGGAAAAGCTGGTCGATGGCCCAGATGTCGGGCAGCGACTGGAACATGGAGAAGTTGCAGAAATACGTATCCGACAGCGCGCGCTCCAAGCCCTCGAATTCCTCGGGCGCCTCGCGCATCTCACGCACGACCTTGAGCACGCGCTGGCAGATGGCCCAGAAGATGTCCTCGGCGATCACCCGCTCGGTGAGCGACAGGCTGCCCAGCGAGAACAACGACAGCGCCTCTTCGCGATACTCCAGGGCGTCGTGGTACGCCTCGCGCAGGTTCTTGCTGGAAATGTCGCGGGCCGTGTCGAACATGTTGCGCACTAGACGCGAGACATTGTCGGGCAGCTTGTCGGGCGCCTTGCCCACGTCGAACTCACCCACGCCCAGCACGTCGATGGCCAGCATGGAATGGTGGGCGACCACAGCGCGCCCCGATTCGGTGACGATGGTGGGATGCGCGACCCCGGCCGCGTCGCACACCTCTTGCAGGCCGAACACCAGATCGTTGGCGTATTCCTGCAAGGTGTAGTTCATCGACGAGGCGAAATTGGTCTGCGACCCGTCGTAGTCCACGCCCAGCCCGCCGCCCGCGTCGAAGTACTTCAGCGGCGCGCCCAGGCCAACGATCTCGACGAAGAACCGGCTCGCCTCGCGCATGGCGTTCTTCACGGCACGGATGGCCGAGATCTGGCTGCCCAGATGAAAGTGCAGCAGCTCGAAGCAGTTGAGCATGTCGGCGTCGCGCAGGAAGCGCACCGCCTCGACCACCTCGCGCGTGGACAGGCCGAACTTGGAACGATCGCCGCCCGAGGCTTCCCAGCGACCCGACCCCTTGGACGCCAGTTTCACCCGGATGCCGATGCGGGGCCTGACCCCGATGCGCTTCGCGGTGGACGCGATGAGGTCTAGCTCGGAAAACTTCTCGACCACGATGAGCACCTTGCGCCCGAGCTTGGAACACATCAGAGCGATCTCGATGTATTCCTCATCTTTGTAGCCGTTGCACACGATGAGCGCTTCTTCGTCGTCGAGGATGCCCATCACCGCCAGCAGCTCGGGCTTGGAACCCGCCTCCAGGCCGTAGTGGTAGGGCCGGCCGAACTGCACGATCTCTTCGACCACGTAACGGTGCTGGTTGACCTTGATGGGATACACGCCGCGATACTCGCCCTTGTAGCCGTACTCGGTGATGGCGCGCTTGAAGGCCTCGTGCAGTTCCACCACGCGGCTTCGCAAAATGTCCGAAAAGCGAATCAGCAAGGGAAGCCCGATGCCCCGGCGCACCACCTCGTCGACCAGTTCTTTCAGGTCGATGGCGCCCGCGTCGGGTCCCTGCGGGTGGCACACGACGTGGCCCAGATCGTTGATGGAGAAGTAGCCCTGGCTCCAGTATCGGATGCCGTAGGTTTCTGCGGAGTCCGCGACCGTCCATTTGCGCGGGATTCCGTTGGTGCTCATGGCTGCTACGTTGAAGAAAACTTTCGCGAAATTCCACAAGAAAACTCGACCGGCGTGCGAAAGGCATCTCCCGGCCGATGCGAGGCGCGGCAAGAATTCGCCACGGCCACGGCTTCGCGCGCGAGTCGTGCTAGCCTGTCGGCCATCGTGGCGAGCACATTCGGACAGCTGTTTCGCATCGCAACCTGGGGTGAATCGCACGGCCCGGCCATCGGGGTCGTGGTGGACGGCTGCCCACCGCGCGTGCCCATCACCGCCGAGGAGATTCAAGTCGAGCTGGACCGGCGCCGGCCCGGTCAAAGCCGCATCACCACCCGCCGCGATGAAGCAGACGCCGTCGAGATTCTTTCGGGCGTGCACGACGGCTTGACCCTGGGCTCGCCCATCGCCTTGCTGGTGCGCAACGCCGACGCGCGATCCGGTGACTACCAGGAAATGCGACAGGCCTTTCGCCCGTCCCACGCCGACTACACCTACCAGGCGAAATACGGGGTTCGCGCGGTCGCGGGCGGCGGCCGGGCCAGCGCACGCGAAACCATCGGTCGGGTCGCCAGCGGCACCATCGCGCGCAAACTACTGGCCGAGCAAGCCGAGATCGAGATCGTGGCCTACGTGAAGCAAGTCCAGGATCTGGAGGCCGCCGTCGACAGCGGCAAGGTCACCCGCCAGGATGTGGACGTGAACATTCTACGCTGCCCTGACGTGTCTGTTGCGGATCAAATGATCGCGCTCATCGATCAGGCCCGCACCGACGGCGATTCCCTGGGCGGCGTAATCGAGGCGGTGGCGCGCCACGTGCCCGCCGGGCTGGGCGAGCCGGTGTTCGACAAGTTGCACGCCGATCTCGGCAAGGCCTTGCTGTCGATCCCGGCTTGCAAAGGCTTCGAGGTGGGCAGCGGCTTTGCCGGCACGCGCTTACACGGCTCCGAGCACAACGACATTTTCCATTCAGACAACGGCCGCATCCGCACGCGGACCAATCGCTCCGGCGGCATCCAGGGCGGCATTTCCAACGGCGAGGACATCATCGTGCGCGCCGCCTTTAAGCCCGTGGCCACCATCCTGCGTGAACAGGAGACAGTAGACGTCGACGGCAATCCCACGGTTCTCAAGCCGCGCGGCCGTCACGACCCTTGCGTGCTTCCCCGCGCGGTGCCCATCGTCGAAGCCATGATGGCCCTGGTCCTGGCCGACCACTTCCTGCGCCAGCGGGCGCTCGGTTAGCCTTTTCACCACAGAGGCCACAGAGGTCGCAGAGAGCGGAAGGGAAGAAGGTCGGACCGGGCTGAGCCTTGCCTTCACGAGGCCAACGAGTCAGCAACACGGAGCGCCACGACGCAAGCGTGCCCGATCTGCGGGTTGGGTGTACGATTGGCCCCTTCGATGCTCACCCGAATACTCGCCGACAACTTTCGCTCGCTCGTAAATTTCGAGTTCCGTCCGGAAAAACTCTGCCTCCTTCTCGGGGACAACGGATCTGGAAAGAGCACGCTCATCGACGTCGTGGCGCGCATCAGCGATCTTGTTGCGCTTGGGATATCCGCGGCCGATCACTTCCGGGGAACCCAGACACGGTGGGATTCTCGTGAAATCCAGCGCTTCGAGTTGGACGTGACTGGCAACGGTGGCACCTACCGATACGCGCTTGAGATCAAACATCAGCTTGACGGCACACGCCCACCAACGATCCGATCAGAGGAGGTGACATTCGAGGGAGAGAGACTTTTTCGGTTCGCCGATGGGGAGGTTCACCTGGCTCGCGATGGCGGGAAGGCGGGGGCGGATTTCCCCTTCCAGTCCAACCAGTCGTTTCTGGCCAACTTGGACTCGCGCGGCTCTCGCCTGGGTTGGTTCAAGGGATTCATGGAGCGGGTCCGAATTATTCAGCCCAATCCTTTTGCAATGAATCCGACTTCAAAGGGGGATCTGCGGTTCCTAGGGCACTATTGCCAGCACCTTGCGGCGTTCTTCGACTACCTGAGCGACGAACGCCCAGATGCCCGAGCTGAACTGGAGAGCCGCCTTCGAGAGGTCCTCCCCGGCTTTCGCAACATGCTACTCAGACGCACGGGCGAAGAGAAGCTTCTGCTAGGCGTCTTCGAGGACGGGAGGGGGCAAACGCGCGAATTTGGCCTGCTTGATCTTTCCGAAGGCCAGCGCGTGCTGATCGCCCTCTACGCAGCTACCTACGGTCTGTTGGATGCAGACGCCCTCGTCTGCTTCGACGAACCAGACAACTTCGTGTCCCTCGCGGAAGTCCAGCCCTGGCTGCAGACGCTTAGGGACACGCTTGACCAACGGGGCGGCCAAGCCATGGTTGTGTCTCACCACCCTGAAGTCATCGACTACCTGGCGCTCGATTCGGCCTGGCGATTCGAACGCCCAGCGGGCCCTGTTGTTGCGCGGCCGTTGGACATGGGAGCTTCGCCTGGGCTAAAGCCATCGGAAATCATCGTTCGAGGTGGCTAGCATGGCGGGCCGGCTGCGTTGCACGCTGCTTTGCGAAGATCTCGAACAAGAAAGGCTGTTCCGACCCATTTTGGAGCGGATGTTCGGAGGCCGAGGCCGGGTCTATGTGGAACCGAGAAACCCGTCCGCGCATGGCGGCGTGACGTTTGTTCTCAAATCGTTCCCGAAGTGCATGGCGCGCGTGCGGAGATCCCCGCAGGAGGCCGTCGGCTTGGTTGTAGTTCTCGACGGCGACGAGCTTGGGCTTTCGCGCAGACTCAAGGAACTTGACGAAACTCTCGACCAGAAACGGGGCTCGCACGAACGCGTGGCAGCCTGCGTTCCCACTCGAAACGTCGAAACCTGGGAGTACTGGCTGTGTGGCGCACGTGACGTTGACGAGTCGACGGACTACAAGATCGCATTTCAGCGGGAGGTTGGCCGTGGTTCCATGAACCGAAACCGGGCGGTGGAAGCATGGTTCGCTCAGTCGTCAGAGGCCCAAAGGCAGCTTGAAGTCGAACACGTCCCTTCACTCGCGGCTGGACGCCAGGAGCTGGCCAGCTTGCAAACCAAGTCGAAACCAGGCTGATCATCGTTCACCCGGCTACCCGTGGACGGGGTGTCGCCTACGCTCGGCTTCCCCCGCCCGCATGCAAACGCGAACCGATGGCCGCGCGGTAGTAGCGCGATGGCATTTCGTGGCCCACCAGGCTGGCGGCCAGGCGCGAACAATCGATCAGCTTGTCGAGCTGGACGCCGGTCTTCACGCCCATGCCTTCCAGCATGTTCACCACGTCCTCGGTGGCCACGTTGCCGGATGCGCCAGGCGCGAACGGGCAGCCACCTAGCCCGCCCAGCGCTGTGTCGATGGTGGTGATGCCCATGTCGACGGCCACCACGATATTGGCCAGCGCGGTGCCGCGCGTGTCGTGAAAATGCACGGCCACAGCGTCGCGCGAGATTTCGGCCAGAACCAGCGCGAGCACGTCGCGCACCTGGCGCGGGTTGGCCACGCCGATGGTGTCGCCCAAGGAGACCTGGTAGCAGCCCGCTGCGCGCAGAGCCGCCACCAGCGCCATCGCCTGGGCGGGATTGACTGCGCCCTCGTAGGGACAGCCGAACACCGTCGAGACATAGCCGCGCACGCGCAGGCCCGCCCGACGCGCCCTGGGCACGACGTCCTCAAGAATCCGCAGGGTGTCCGCGATGCTCTTGTTCACGTTCCTGCGGTTGTGGCTTTCGGACGCCGAAAGAAACACGGCGATCTCCGGCATGGCCGCCGCTTGCGCCGCGTCCAGTCCCTGCGGATTGGGCACCAAGGCCGAATAGATGATGCCGGGACGGCGCACAACCTGCTTCGCGACTTCGCCCGCGTCGGCCAGCTGCGGAACCCACTGCGGATTGACGAAGCTGGTGATCTCGATGGCGCGCAGGCCACAGCCCGAGAGTGCATCGATGAGCGCGACCTTGTCCGGGGTCGCCACCAGGCGGGTCTCGTTCTGCAAACCGTCGCGCGGCCCGACTTCGAAGAGCATCACGTCGGCGGGCAACTGCTCGAACATGGCACTAGCCGAGCGCGATCGATTGCGACGGCCCCAGTAGCCGGTCGCACAGCTCGTCGGTCATTTCGTCGAGCGTGTCGAGCACGACATGCGCCGCGGATTGGTCGTAGCCCAGGTAGTTGGCCGCTCTGACCGCGATGACGTGAGCGCCGGCCGCGCGACCCGCCAGGATGCCCGGCTCGGCGTCCTCCACCACGATGCAGGCGGATGGCTGCACGGCGAGCAACTGCATCGCGGTCAGATACGGCTCTGGATCCGGCTTGCCCTTGCGATAGTCCTCGGCCCCAAGCAGGATTTGAAAATCGTCGAGCATGCCCAGCCCGGCGATAGCCTCCTGCACTTCAACGCGGCTGGCGCCTGACACCACGGCCAAGGCCGCGCGCTGGCCCAGACGCTTGATGACCTCGCGCGCCCCGGGCAGCGGCTGATATCCCTTGTGCGCGAGCAGCTGCCGCTTCTCCTCCACCGCCCGCGCGATGACCTCGTCCATGCCAACTTGCAGCCCATGGTTGCGGCAAAGCATGGCGTGTATCTCGTTCCATGAATGCCCCACTACGAAGTGGCGCTCGACATCGTCGAGCTCGACCTGCCAGCGTCGCAGCGCCAACACGACCGACTCCACGTTGTCGCGCTCGGTGTCCACCAGAGTTCCGTCGAGATCGAAAAGGATTGCAGCGCGAAAGGACATGTTCGTGCGATGGATTATACGGGGAGGCGTTGGCGCGCCATCACCCTTTTTGCTAGAACCTAATCGTGAGGCGCAAAAACCCCACTCAGGCAGCAGCACCGCTGAGCGTGAAGGATCTGTTGCGCGAAAACGCCGATCTGCGCCACGAACTGGCCAGGTTGGAGACCTATCGCGCCCTCGCCTACCGCGACGATCTGACCGGACTGTGGAATCGTCGCTATTTCACCGAGCGCCTCACCGAGGAGCTGAGCCGCACGCGCCGCCAGCCGCAGCGCCACTTCAGTGTCATGATGATCGACGTCAACGATCTCAAAGCCATCAACGACAGCTACGGCCACCCGGAAGGGGATCTGGTCCTGCGCTGGGTGGCCGAGTTTCTCGAGCGCTCGCTGCGCACCCATGACGTGCTCTGCCGTGTCGGGGGCGATGAGTTCGCGGTGATCCTCCCCGAGATCGGGGCAACAGGGTCCAAACCGTTGCTGGCGCGCTTGCGCAAGGCGCTGTCCCATGCCCGCACCGATGCTCCCTACTCCATCGGTCTCAGCTTTGGAATCGCTGACTATCCCGAGGATGGCACCACCTGCGACGAACTGATTCGCGTCGCCGACAACGAGATGCGCCTAGACAAGCGCCGCCAGAAGAACGCGTCGGAGGGCTCCGATCTGGCTCGGCCTCTGGCCGCGGCTGGCCGGACGTGACGTTCGGACGCGGAACACTCAGTTTCTTACGGCGCCCGTGGTAAGGCTGTACACTAGAGGCCCATGGATGCGGCTGTGACTCGTACGTTAGGCCCTGGCGTCTCGACCGATGAGGCGCCCAGGCGAGAGGTCAGAGGATGGCGGGGGGGTGCAGCGTTCGGCGCCACCTTGGCCTTTGCGCTGGTGGGCGCCTGTCAGCAACGTCAGGCCAATGTTGAGCGAATCATCGGGTCGGTCGGCGCCGACGCGGGGGATGGATTTTTGCACAGCCCGGGGGATGCAGGGGACGCCAATGGCGGGAAGCTGTCCGATGCGAAGTCCGGAACCTCGTCTGATGGCGGGCTCTGCCACGGGGTCAACCTTCAAACTGACCCAGACAACTGAGGGGCCTGCGGAAAAGTCTGCGAGATCCCCCACGGCAAGGCGGCCTGCCAGGCGGGCCAGTGCGGGGTGGATAGCTGCGATCCCGGTTACGTTGATCTTGATGGTCAGGCAGGAAACGGCTGCGAGTGCGTGAAAAGCAACGGCGGCGTCGAGATCTGCGATGGCGCAGACAACAACTGCGATGGCACCATCGACGAAGGCTTCGACCTGCAGACCGACCCGATCAATTGTGGCCAATGCGGCCATGTGTGCGCCGCTGCCCACGCCAGCGGGCGCTGCCAGCGGGGGCAGTGCGGCCTGGCCTGCTTGCCTGGCTACTTCGATGTCGACGGCAACCCCGACAATGGGTGTGAGTATGCCTGCACGCCGACCAACAAGGGCGTCGAGATCTGCGACGGCATCGACAACGACTGCGATGGCACAATCGACGACAACGCGACGGACGTCGGCGGTCCGTGCGGCGGGAACGGATGCCAGCCGGGCGTTCTGACGTGCATCGCCGGTGCGCCGATCTGCGTCGGCGCGGGCCAACCCAGCCCCGAAGTTTGCGACGGCGTCGACAACGACTGCAACGGCCTCGTCGACGAAAGTGATCCCAACCTGGGCAAGCCCTGCTATCCGGTGGGGGCTGACGGCTGCAACCTGCAAACCGGAACCTGCACCGGTCAATGTCGGCTGGGCGCCTGGGCGTGTACCGCCGGGGCCTTGGTCTGTACCGGAGCGGTCACGCCGCAAGCGGAACTGTGCGACGGCATCGACAACGACTGCGATGGCGCGGTCGACGAGGATTTCGTCTTGCAGAGCGACCCGAGACACTGTGGCGCGTGCGCCATCGCCTGCAGCTATGCGCACGCGATCGGACTGTGCAGCAGCGGCCAGTGCCACATGGGCGCCTGCCAGCCGGGATGGTCCGATCTCGACCACAACCCGAGCAACGGCTGTGAATACGCCTGCACGCCCGACGGACCCGAGATTTGCGACGGCAAGGACAACGACTGCAATGGGCTCACCGACGGGGACGACCCCGGCCTGATGCAGCCCACGGTCAACTTCTGCCGCCAGGCGGGCGAGTGTGGCAAGGGGCCCGGTGGCTCGACGAACTTCCCAGGCAGCGCCACCTTCCCTGTGTGCACCACCCCGTCTGATGCCAGCAAGCCGAGCTGGATCTGCAACTACCCGGCGACCGTTCAGCTGGCCGGCCCCAATGAGCTGGTGGCGCAGGAGTCGTGGTGTGATGGACTCGACAACGACTGCGACGGCGCTGTGGATGAATTTGCGTCCGCCATCCTGGGCACGCCCTGTGGCGACGACATCGGCCTGGGTGAATGCCGGCGCGTGGGAACCATGACGTGCCAAGCCGACAAGACTCTGGCCCCGGCCTGCGATCTGTCCGGCTCCGTGGCCTCCACACCCACCGACGAGATCTGTGATGGCAAGGACAACGACTGCGATGGGCTCACCGACGAAAGCTGGGACAATCCCCCCGGTTTGGGACTTCCCCTCTGCGCGGGACAAGCGTGCAAGGGCGTGCGCGATGCCGTGGTCCACGTCGCGGCGACCGATGCGCCCGGTGGCAGCTACTACATATACAGCTACGAAGCCAGCCGCGTCGACGGCAACGCGACCTCCGCGGGATCTTCATCTGCGCGCGCCTGCTCGCGCGCGAGCAGCGCAAGCGGAAGCGGTGTCCTGCCCTGGAGTTCGGTGACATGGACGACGGCCGACGCTGCGTGCCGCGCCGCTGGCATGCGCCTGTGCCGGGTCACGCGCAGCAACGCCGCCGTGACCGCGGACGAATGGGGGTTCGTCTGCGCGCAGGGCAAGACCTGCACCAGCGGCTGCTACCCCTACGCTGCCAGCTACAATGCGACGCTGTGCAACGGCGCCGAAGCAGGCCTGAACGCCGCGGCCACCGCGGGCTCTTTTAGCCATTGCACCACATCGGAGACCCTCGACCCGAACGACGCTGGCGCGGCGGTCTTCGACATGAGCGGCAATCTGGCCGAATGGACTAACGACCTGCGTGGCACATTGGCAGATGGGCGCAACATGTACACCATCCGAGGGGGCGCCTTCGACAGCTTCTCCGTGGGCCTGGGTTGCACCTTCATGGCCGCCACCCTGGCGCAGGACTTCTCGTATCCCGATACCGGGTTCCGCTGCTGCTCGTCGTGCGCGCCCGGTTTGGCCGACTGCAACGGAGTCTGCGCCAACCTCGGCAGCGACAGCGCCAACTGCGGAGCTTGTGGCAGCGCATGCAACGCGCCCGCTGCCTGCCAAAACGGCGTGTGCAAGTAGGTCGAACTCCTGGTCAGCGGTGAACAAGCTGCGACTCGGAAAGGCGGCCCCATACACGATTGAATTCTCGATAAACTATCGAATCCTTGTTAGGTCTGGGATCGAAGTAGCATGTCCAGAAGCGCGACCGCCAAGGCCCTATTCTTTCTTGCTTTCGCCGCGAGCAGTGCGGGGTGTAGTCCCCCAGGATCCCGCCCCGGCAGCGACGTTACGCCGCCGACGCACGACGCGGCCACGACGCCGCTCGATAGCGGCGGCTCAAGTCTGACCGCTGGCGCGCTCGCGACCGGGGGAACTGGCGGTGTTTCGAGCCCGGGCGGCGCAGGAGGTTTGCCCGGAGGCACCCGTGCAACGACCGAAGCCACCGGCGGTTTTCCCTCTTCCGCCGGCACGACTGCAATCGCCGGCGCCACCGGCATGGCCGGCGCCGCGGGCACAGCTGGCGGCGCTGCTACGGTTGCAGGTGGTAGTGCTGCGGGTGGCTCCAAGACTGGTGGCGCCGCGGGCGCGGCCGGAGCTGCGGGCACCGTTGTAACCGGCGGCTCCAAGACCGGCGGCGCAGCGGGCGGGGCCGGAGCCATGACCGGCGGAAACATGACCACGGGTGGAGCGGCCGGCTCAGGCGGGACCTCATCGAGCGGAACGCGCGCGCCCAATACCGGCGCCAACGTCAACTACTCACAGGCCAAGCAGGTCATTGATGGATTCGGTATCAGCAACGCGTGGCTATACCCTCCCGCGTCCAAGACAGGGGTCTACGACGCGCTTTTCAGCATCAGCAAGGGCGCCGGGCTTTCCATCCTGCGCAACCGTGTCCCCTTTCGCGAGAATCCCACCAACGACGACAAGTTCATCAACAAGAATTCCGACGGCACGTACCAGTACACCACCAACAGTGATGGCAGCAAAACCTTCTCGCTCAATTGGTCCAACTGGGATGTGACCAATACCAGTGGTCTGATCAGCGACATAAAAGCCGCCGGCGCGGACTATCAGGTCACAAGGTTCCTCAGCACACCGTGGACGCCGCCCAACAACAGCATCAGCAAATGGAAGGTGAGCGATAGTTACAAGACCGTAAACTACAACACGCCCGAAGTGGGCGGCACCCTCGATCCCGCCCACTACGCAGACTATGCCGACGTGCTGGCGGACTATGTATTGGGATACAAGGCCAAGATGGGCGTGGACTTGACTGTCCTTTCACTGCAGAACGAACCGAATTTCCAATGCACGTATGAATCGGCTGACTGGACGGCCGCGCAATTCGACACGTTCTTCGGAACGCTGAAAACGGAATTCACCAAGAAGGGTGTGTTCACTCAGTTGCCCAACCTAAAAATCATGGCGCCCGAATTCGCGAACGTGAAAGAGGACCTGGTCCTGCCTACGCTCAGCGACACAAATGTGTCATCGCTGCTGGGTGTCGTGGGGGTGCACCAGTACGAATTTAGCAAGAGCAACGTCAGCACGTATTCCACGCCGACGCTGACCAATTCCCTGGCCGCGGGCAAGCGGATCTGGATGACCGAGTTCAGTACGGCCGCGTGGACAGCTGACACCAGCATTACCGACGGACTGATCGTCGCGCGCCTGGTTCACATGGATCTGGTGGTCGGCCAGATGAGCGCGTTTCTCTACTGGTGGGCGTGGGGCAGCGGCAACGGCTGTCTCGCGCAGTCCAGTGGCACCCAGCCCAAGCGTCTCTACGCCGTCGGCCAGTACAGCCGCTTCGTTCGACCTGACTGGATTCGCGTCGATGCGGTCGCCAGTCCGGCCAGCAACGTGTACATGTCCGCATTCAAGGACCCCACCGGATCTCAGGTCGCGGTGGTGGCCATCAATACCGGAACTTCCACGGCACCGCTCGCTCTGACCATCGATGCGGGACGCTTCGGCACGCTGACCACCTACCGAACCTCGGCAAGCGAAAACCTCGCCAACGTCGGTACGGTGACAGGTGGCACGACGGTGAACGTCACCCTCGCCGCCTCCAGCGTGACCAGTTTCGTCGGCTCCGTCGGCCCCTGAAAGGCGCTGACTTCCTGCTTCCGGACGCCTTTGTCAGAGTGACAAAGAGACGGGCGGATTGGCGGAAGCTATGTCAAGATGGCACTGAAGCGAATTCGCCGCCACGCCGCAATAGAATAGCGTCGTGTTTCCGGCTGGTTGGGCAGCGTCAGCCCGTCGGCTGCACCTGGCATCCGCTTTGAAGAGCGACACAAGGACCTCCAGACGTGACAAGCGACGCCGAAGCCCGCGCGGTCCGGAACTCCTCCGCCCCGACCATCCTGGTTGTGGACGATGAGCCGGGCATCGTAGACTCGTTGAGTAAAATCTTCGAGAGGGAATCGCTGCGCGTGCTCACCGCGCGCAGCGGTGGAGATGCGCTCGAGATCCTGCGGCGCGAGCCGGTGTCCGTGGTGCTCACCGATCTGATCATGCCCGGCATGTCTGGGCTCGACTTGCTCAAGGCCAGCCGCAGCGTCTCGCCCGAGACTGAAACCATCCTCATGACCGCCTACGGCTCTGTGGAAAACGCCGTGGACGCCATGAGGCAGGGGGCCTACGACTTCGTCACCAAGCCGCTCAAGCGCGCCCATGTGGTTCGCGCCGTGAGCAAGGCGCTGGAAAAACACAATCTGCTGCAGGAAAACCGCTCGTTGCGCGCCCAACTGGCGGCGGAAAGGCACA
>Ga0265316_10004028_pt1 | contig 14711 bp, 9 predicted proteins | sample 4522metaG_FD_202092 | JGI IMG/M metagenome (GOLD analysis project Ga0265316, IMG submission 202092) | Rhizosphere microbial communities from Carex aquatilis grown in University of Washington, Seatle, WA, United States - 4-5-22 metaG | ecosystem: Host-associated > Plants > Roots > Rhizosphere >...
ATGGGGTTACTGCCGAGTTGGCGGTGATACGCCCGATACGCTTCGATGGTTGGCAGTCGTGCTCTCCCAGATCTCAAAATCGAGATCTGGGGCACCTGTGATCTTTCAAGAGGTTGTCCATTCGATCGGAACCGGAGAAGCTGGTTGTGACGAGCAATCAGTAACTCTGGAGAGACCGAATGGACTATCACAAGAATGCCCCATGGACGGCTGTGAGTCGAGGGCGGCTGGCCCGTCTGGTGATTGAAGATGGTGTGAGGCTGAACGCGGCAGCTGCCCGTTTCTGTGTCAGCGCCCGGACAGCAGCTAAATGGGTGGGCCGGTATCGGCAGTTCGGGGCTGCCGGTCTGGCTGACCGCAGCTCGCGTCCTCACCTGAGCCCGCGACAGACAAGTTCTTTATTAGTGGAAAAGGTACTTGCACTTCGTCGCGGTCACATGCCCGGCTACGAAGTCGCGCGGCGCACAGGTCTGAGTCCAGCTTCGGTCAGCCGGATTTTGCGCAGAGCCAAGCTGAGCCGGTGGCGCGATCTGAATCCTCCGCCACCGATACAGCGCTACGAGCATCCCCGGCCTGGCGATCTTCTGCATCTGGATATCAAAGGAATGACGCGCTTCTCGGAGGTAAGTCTGCGTGGCGATGGCCGGCTGCGCGGCAAGCAGAAACATCCAGGTTTCCTGGCCCTGCATGTGGCCATCGACGATCACTCGCGTATGGCCTTCACCCAGATGCTGCCCGATCAGAAGGCCGATACCACCATCGGCTTCCTGAACTCGGCTGTGGAGTTCTTCGCCACTCACGGCATCGGCGTGCGCGCACTGCTTACCGACAACGGATCCAGCTACCGATCACAGCAGTTCCGTCACGCCTGCCAGCAGATGGCTATCAAACATAGTCGCACCAGACCCTACACACCGAGAACCAACGGAAAGGCCGAGCGATTTATCCAGACTGCGCTGCGCGAATGGGCTTACGCAAAACACTGGACCGACTCAGAGCAAAGAGACTTGCACCTGCAGCCCTGGACCGACTACTACAACCGAGAGCGACCCCATGGTAGCCTCAACTACAAGCCGCCAATCAGCCGCTCCGAGCCAGGAACAACCTCTTGATCATCTACAGGCACCCACTGTTATTGAACTAGTGGGATGTGGGCCACCCGCCAATCCTCCACAATGAACGTTTCATTCCGTACCGAGGTGATGGACCGATCACTCAAGATCAAATAGTGATAACCCAAAAGAGTGGTGATGGATGGGTATCACCCGCTAATGGAGCGTACCTCATCCCGGCGGAACATAACGAATCCAGCAAGAGGTATCTGGACTTTATGGTGGGGGATGCGAAGCATTTTTGATCCCGTTTCACCGGTAAAGAACGCGATATTGAATCAGAATTTTTGCGCACAATTCAGGGAAGATATGCTTGAAGGCTCAGCGCCGGCGTTCACAGTTTCACAAAACGCATGTACCAGCTTTTGAGGCATTCGAGTGTACTTATAGCTACACTCCGGCGGGCCCCAAAAAGGTCCACAACGCGCAATCCAGTTCACTTTTCTTTTGAGGACGACCGACACGAATTAGGGAGCGAGCTTTAGCCTTGAAAAGGCTCTCCGGCTTGCCGCTGGCCGGGGATTCTCTCTCCACCTATTGATGGAGCTCACGCTCACTCGAATGACTCAAGACACAATACCAGGGAGCTCGTACTCTAAGAATGTCTCCCGTACTAAGTTCAAGTTTGCCTTCGGGTGGCGCCCTTGAGTAAGGCGCCACCCATTTTCCTTTTTGGGGCTAAATCCTTCGTAACTAGCGGGTCAAAATAACATACTTCCGCCCTGCGTAAAGACGGAACCCCGGGCCCTGATCGGGCAGAATCTGCAACGGCGTCGGCCGCTGAAGCCCAGGATCATTTGAATAGGGCACAGACAAAACATCGTGTGCACCCAGGTCGGTCACAATAAACTTGTCACCCGCAACGAACCCCACGCCATAAGCCCCCGCCGCTAGCTTATGCCCGCCAATTTCGATGGGAGCTTCCGCAATCAGATAGGCCTGGTACTTGGCCGCAATGCCGGTCGAGTATCCGCTGGTATCAACCATGCTCACCAGCACATAGAAGCCGTCGGGATACTTGATACCACCCGAGTTGCGCTGCTGCGTCGATGCAACCTGTCCACGATAGAAGACGGTAGCGGGCAAAAGCTTCTGCATATCTGCAGGTTTCAATACCGTTGCGCTTCCCTGCGCGAAAGCGTTCATCGACACGGCCGAAAGGCCAGCGGTCAGCGCCAAACCTGCCAGTAATTTCAATCCTTGCCTCAATTGCATCTTCAATCCTCCTGTTGCGATTTACCCAAGAAGTATATCGCCATCCGCATAGCTCATGTAGGGCATACCGGCTCACAACGAACCATGGACTCGAACCAACAATGATCTCAGATGAATGTTAAAGACAGGCTACCGCTGCGCGGCTAACTCACCCGTGGAAAGAAACGCCGTTCCTGAAAGGCTCCTGCCCGATGCCAGCAGGTCGCGCACCTTCTCTGGATCGGCGCCAACTTTGGCAACAGCCTCTTTCAAGATGTGCAATGCCGACGCGGTCCCGGTCCCCTGCGGAAGCCGGAAGATCCACGGCACGTTCACCGAAGTAAGTGTCTTGTCGTCGCTCAATGCCAGCACCGGAACAAAAGCCTTGAGCGCAAGCTGTTCGGCAAGATGGCTTGAGTTGCGATCGAGCGCCACTACCGCAACTGCATGATCGTCCATCAGCGCGTGGACCAACTGCGTCGATGCGGCTCCCCAGTTCTGTTCGCTGTCGACAGGCAGCACAATCCACTGTTTCTTTGCCCCTGAACGTTCGCCGAATTCAGCCACAATTTCAGCTGACTGCGCAATCGACGCTGCATGTGGACCAAAAAGTACAACGCGCACCGGACCGGCTTGTAAACTTGCCGAACGTGGCCCGGCAAAAACGACCGGCTCCTCGTCAATGCTCGCGTAAGGCTTTGCCACCGCAGCAGGTTTTTTATCGAACGAAGCCGGACGGTACGTGATCTCACCGTTGTGCACCGTAGCAAGGTACGTCGGCGCCACATTCTTCTGGTTCGGATCCATGATCATGTGTCCCGTCACGCCGTCGTACTCTTCAATATCCGCCAAAGCGTCGTGAATGCGCGCGCGGTTCAAACCGGCTTTGCAGATAGAGTCAAGCAGCGCATTCATCGCGTCGTACGCGAGCGAAGCAAACTGCTCCGGCTTCTCATGGAAACGATCTTCGAACCGGCGATTGAAATCGAGCCAGAGAGGATCCTTGCGCGAAGGGTCGTACGGAAACACTGCTTCGAATCCTTCGGCAGCAGCGCCGGCTTCGCCAAGAAACTCGGGCCCCAGCGTGCGGTAGGAACCAAACACGCGCTGCTTCATGCCGAGCGCGCGCATCTGCTTCAAGATCCGGGCTGCAGGAATCTCGTCCGCCCAGAGAACCACCGCGTCCGCGCGCGAATCCTGAATGACCTGCAACTGGCGCGCAAAGTCCTGATCGCCCGGCAAATATTTTTGTTCAATCACCACCGGATGCCCAAGGCGCCGCGATGCATCACGGAATTTTGCAACGCCGAAGCGACCGTAACGGTTGTTCACGCGTAAAAGGGCAACACGCTTCAGGCCAAGATCAGTAAAAATGCGGCGTGCGACCACGTAGCTTTGAACGCGATCATCCTGCAAATCGGTAAAGTACCAGGGAATATATGTTTCAGGAATCGTCGGATCGGTCGAAGCGGAATTGACGATCGGAATCTCTGCCTTGAGCGCAACGCGAAGAATAATGTGCGTTGACTCTGAGCTGATGGAACCAAAGATCGCCCAATCCTCATCGTCGTAGATCATCTTCACGGCTTCATCGGACGAAGAGCCCCATATCTGCGGATCGGTCGGTCGATCATCGCCGTAGACCGCGTTCGCCTGCCAGTTGTCGTAGTCGTTGTGCAGCATCAGGCGGAACGGCTTGCCGCCATAACCACCTCGCGCATTCGCTTCTTCCAGCGCCAACTGCGCGCCATGCAACATGCGAAGTCCGAACAACGAATCGGGATTGTGCTCAATTGGACCGAAAAAGCCAATGCGCACTTCAGTCAGATTCTTCGGCTCCGGCAAATCTCTTCCTGCTCCCAGATAAATGTTAGGAGATATGTAGTTCAAATCGTAGGGCGTGGCAAATTTGGAATAAGGGCGCAGATCATCAGGCTCGTTTGCGTAGGGTTTTACGGTGCGGTCCCGCGGCGGACCCGGCGGATGCGCTCCACACTCGCATTCATGCGCGTCTTGGTTTTTGCTCGCATGTGCGGGTATAGGCGCAGCTTGTCCAGTGGCCCGCAATGCAAAGCCCACAGCAAGCCAACAAGCCGCAATCAGCAAGAGTCGCTTTTGCATTTCAGCTACTCCTTGTCGGTTGCCTTCTCCGTACGGAACATCGCGATTGCTTCAATCTCAATCAGCAATTCGGGGCGGCACAGAATCGCCTGAATTCCGGTTGAGGCAGGCAGCGGATCGAGTTCCTGTTCTTTGTAAAACGCTGTGCGCTCTTCGTTAAACGCATCGTAATCGCGCTCAATGTCGCGCAGGTAGCACGTCGTCCGAACGATGTCGTGCCAGGTGCATCCTTCGCTTTCAAGCAGGCCGGTGATGTTCACCAGCGTCCGCCTCATCTGCGCTCGGAAGTCGCCCACATGAACACTCACTCCCTGCTCGTCGATGGAGGCTGTGCCCGAAATCAGCAAAATGGTTACGCCGTTCAAGTCAATTCGCATTCCACGCGAAAACGAACTGGGCTTTGCATACGCAAACGCCTCGTTCAGAATTGAGTGGTTAGTGACCGCGCGTTTCCTGATCGGTGCGTGTGAAATGGTATCCAGAATTTCTGCAAATGCGCTCATGGTAGAGAATCCTTTCATTACTTAACTTCTTAATGTTGACGAAATCCGTGGCTAAGTCCTTTGGCGGTTGCAACCCATATGTCATCGCCCTGGAAATCGATTCCTAGAATGTAGTTATGTGCCGGCGCGGTGCTAACTGCCACGCGGGTTACATGGCCTTTCGCGTCGCGCACCGTCATTTCAGGTTTACCGCCAGCAAGTGCGGGACGGTAAACAGCCCAATTGGCGCCGTCGTAGTAGGCCAGACCCTTGTCCGTGCAGAACCAAGCGCGATTTGCATCCACGCCTTTTACTGAGTTGGTAAAGTTCGATGGCAGCCCGCTGTCCTTGGTAAGAAAGTTGTGCCAATAGCGGCCGTCATAACGGCTGTCGCCGAAGTAGGTTGATGCCCACAAAATGTTGTCAACGTAGCTAACTGATGAGACGATCTCGTGAATCAGTCCCTGGTCTTTGAAGAGCACCATCTCTGTTTCGCCATCGGGGTCTTCGTATTTGTCCCAGCGGCCTGTGGCCTGCGTGTACTCAAGTACTCCGCTGCCCCACACGCCGAAATAGACCTTCGTCGGTGTGGCTGAAACTCCGTAGACCCAGATCTCGATCATCGGCGTGTTGCGCTCGTTGTAAAGCGTCCATTGGCCGGTGCGCAAATCCAATCGGCATGCGCCTGCGGCCGTCGCCACCCACACGTTCTCGCCTTCGACGGACACTCCGTAAACGACGTCGTTGCTCAAGCCCGAATTCATTTGCGTGTAGGTATCGATTCGTCCCGCCGAGATGCGGCTCAATCCGCCCATGGTGCCGGCCCAAACATCGCCGGTGCGTTTATCCAGCGCCAATGACAACACCGCGCGATGAGCCAGTCCATCTTTCGTTGTGTAGGTCTTCCACGCGTGATTTTCGTAGACCGCCAAACCGTTTTCGGTTCCTGCCCAGATGCGATCGCCGTCAACAAGCACGCTGTAGACGTGGTTATCAGGCAAGCCATTCGCGGTGGTGAAATTGTCAAAGCGAAACAACGGCATCCTGGGTAGCTCTTCATTCTGCTTCGCGGCGGATGCGGTATGTGCCTTTGTTGCGACTGCCGGTGTAGCGGCCTTTTGTCCGACGACGAAAACAGGCAATGAAATCGCGCCCGTAGATGCCAGCAGCGCAATCATCCAAACTAATTTCCTATCGCCTCTCATCATCGCGTCCTCAGGTATTCGACCAGGTCGTTCAGCTCATCCTTGGTAAGGTCGTTGGTGCGGCCGTGCTTGTCTGCAGGGTTGAAAATGGTCCAAATCTCTTCCATGGTGCGCGCCGAGCCATCATGCAGATACGGCGCCGTCATTGCCACATTCGCCAGTTGGGGCGTGTCAAAAAGGCCTGATTCGTCGGTCGCTTTTCTAGTGCCCACATCAAACGACTTTTGGCTTGTGCCTTTGGGGCCGCTGTGGCAGTACGAACATTGATTCTCAACCGTGATCGGCTTCCCAAATCTGTCAACTGAGCGCTCGAAGATTGCCTTACCTCGCTCTTGCGCTGCCGTCAGTTCGCCGTTTGGCAACCGCCAGCGGTTCGGGCGAAGCCGCATGGTGCGGACGTAAACGGTGAGATCCGAAAGCGTGAGATCGTCATAGTTTTCTGACCGCCAGAAATATTTCTCGGTGCGTGGTCCGCATTCGGTAGGAATATTCGGATTGCCGCCATTCCATTTAAACGGTTCGGTGCCGCGCAGATCCTCAAGCAGCCGGTTGTCCACGATATCAACGCCAAATCCGTCCGGTTCAAGATCCCAGGTTAGTCCGTCGAATGTGGAGTCGATATGGCAGCTTGAGCAGCCGATCTGGCCCTGGAAGGAATAATGCGCCGAATAAAAAGTCTGCTCGCCGCGACGCAATACATTCACGGGCTCTTGTCTGTTCAGCTCAACGGTCGCGCTGACCCGTAACGTGTTGGTGTCGATAACACTGATCGTGTCATCCAGGCGGTTGGCCACCAGAAGTCTGCGTCCATCCGCGCTCAGCGCAAGTCCACGCGGATTATGTCCCACTGGAATGCGGGCGATCACATAATTTGAACTTGCGGAAAGATCAGCAGCGTAAGAACCCGATGCGGGACGCGGACGCGCATTCACAAAGTTGAGCAGGCGCCGTACATCGATGGCCAGCACCGCATCCGATCCACCCAAAGTGATGTACATGCGCGAAGAATCGTAAGAAATCGCCACACCGAAAGGCTGCGATGCATAGCGATCCAGTTCGTCGAGCGGCACTTCGACCGGCTTGCCGACCATGGTGCCGAAGAGCGTGATTGTGTAGGCGAACGCGCCGCCATGTTCCAGATGCGCGAGTGGCACAAGATTCTTCGGGTGGTACTCCACAACAACGCCCAGGCGGCCGTCACGAGAAAATGCCAGGTGAAAAACTCCCGCGATAGAATGCAGCGGAATGCGATCCATCACCGTCGCGCGTTTCGCGTCAATTACTGAAATCTCCGATTCCGGCGCGGTGCGGTTCTCGAGTCCGGTGCGGCGAGACGATGGATTGGGGTAAATGTGAGTGGCGTATATTTTGCCGCCATCCGGCGCGAGCGTCAGATAGCTGGTGCCACGTCCCCCGGCAAGACGCTTCTCTTCTTCACCGGTCTGTGCATTCAAAACAGCAACATCATCGGAGACGCGGTTAGCCACGAAGAGGTGCGCCGCATTCGGGTCGGCCACAATGCCAGAAGGCTCCGCGCCGACGTGCCAGGTCGCCACAACATCTAAGGCGCCGGTGTCGATTACCGAGACAGTGTCGTCCCACGAATTAGTCACGTAGAGCCGGTCGCCCTTGGACGAGAGCGCGATGCCGCGGGGAACGCCGCCCACCGCAATGTTCTTGATCAACGCGAAGCTTGATGCATCAAGCACGCGCACTTGTTGGCTTTGCTGGCATAACACGTACAGCCTTGAACCATCCGGCGAGAACAGCAGTTCAAGCGGCGACGCATAGTTAACAAAATCTTCGTTTGTGGAACGTCTCTCGGCCTGCGCCGGACGAATCACCATAGGCAACACAATACCGAGCAGCAGTGCGCCGCTTCCGGCCAACGCGGCAGCAAAAACGCGTCGCCATCCGTAATGGGAGAGAAGCACGATCACTTTGGCTCCTCTACGGTGATGACGTGATCGAGCGCCGGCTTCTCGACAATCTGTTCGCGCCCGTCAGGCCAGTGAATTGTGATCTTGTCGACTGCCGCAACCGCGCCGAGACCAAAGTGCACGCGTGCGTCATCCTGAGAGAGATAGCCCGTGGCTGCAACGCGTTCCGCAGTCCAGCGCTTGTTGCCGGCCGCCACTTCCAAGCGGGCGCCAATGCCATCGCGATTGCTTTTTGAGCCCACGAGCTTAACGGCAATCCAGTGGCCCGTATCGGCGGAGACATTGTGCAGCAGCGTGCCCGACGCGCCAAGATTTACGAGAAACGCGTCGACTTTGCCGTCGTTGTCGTAATCCGCAAAGCATGCGCCACGGGCCACCGTGCGAACGCTCAGCACGTCGCCGGCTTGCTCTGAAACATCTTCAAAGTTGCCCTTGCCGAGTCCGCGAAAAAGCGTGTGTTCCTGCGGGATCAGATGAATCAACCCGCCGTGGAAGATCAGAATGTCGGGATTGCCATCGTTGTCAAAATCGTAGACACCGGTTCCCCAACTCACATACTGCGCGTTCGCCTGGGAGATCCCGTTCGAAGCGCCGCCATCTTCAAAGCCCTGGCTGCCGGTATTGTGCAGGAAGCGATTGTAGTGGCCGTCCGTCACCCAGAGATCCAGAACGCCTCGGCCTTCGAAATCCGTAAACACGGGTCCCATCGATGAAGTCGCTTCGCCATTTTGTCCGAATGCTGTTCCGGTGTCGTTGGCAATCTCTTCAAATGTTCCGTCGTGCTTGTTGTGAAACAGAAAGTTCTCCGTGCGATCGTTGGCAACGTAGATATCGTCCCAGCCATCATTATCAAAATCCGCAGCGGTCACGCCCATGGTGCGGCCGACGAAGGCGCTTATGCCTGACTTGTCTGACACGTCGGTAAATGTTCCGTTGCAATTGTTGTGGAACAGCATGTTGGTTTCGCCGGCGTAATCAAGCGGCCCTGGATAATTGTCAGCCGCGTAAAAATTCCGATACTTGGGATCGAACTTGACGTATCGGCCCACAAACAGATCGGTGCAGCCGTCCTTGTCGTAGTCGAGCCATGTGGAACTGATCGACCAGCCGTTGACCTTGATGCCGCCCTTTGCGGTCACGTCGGTAAAGTGCCCATTGCCGTCGTTGTGGTAAAGCACAACTTTTCCGTAGCCAGTTACAAGCAGATCCTCAAAGCCGTCGTTATCATAATCCGCCGCCGTAACCGCGACCGCGTACATGTCCGGGTTCAGACCCGCCTGCTCGGTTACGTCGGTAAAGTGCCCATTGCCGTCGTTGCGATAAAGATGGTTGTGCGGCAGGGGATTCGGCTTCTCTTTCAGCGGATACGGATGTATCGCATCGTCAAGCGGTCGGCCGTTGACAACGTAGAGCGATGGAAGCCCCGAGTTGTTGTAATCAATCCAGACGCATCCTGCGCCGGTGCCTTCGAGCAGCGAGCCCAGCTGGCGCGATCCAAAGCTATGAGTAAAGCGGATCCCAGCCTTGTCGCTGGCGTCTTCAAATCGAATCTTTCCCGAAGTGCCTGCAACCGTAGCGGCAGGCGCTTGATGAGCGGCTGCCGGCGAAGCTTGTGGCGCGGTCTGCGCAGTAAGTCCGCAGGCAGTTGAGACGACGCTAAAAAGAACGCATGATCGAATGGTCATCTCACTGACCTCCTCGCGTGGGACTCAGGATCATTTTCAAGTCAGTCAAATCGGTTGGTGTGGTCGAGCGCATCAGCACGGCGGGCACGCGGTTTTCAGATCCACGTTCCGGCCCTGCATGGCAACCTGTGCAGTAACGCTGCTCTCCGCCGCGAGCCCAGAACCAGCCGCGCTCTTGGCGAAGAACGATGCCCTTCTTATCGAGAAGAGAAAATCGAATTGGCCTGTCGCCCGGAACGCGCACATAGAACGAGCCATCCTGTTCCACTGGTGCTTTGCCGGCAACAGCTGCGCGCCCGTTCGCGTCCTGCACTTCCACTCGCACTTCCGCCGGTGTCTCGCGCAGCGTGCCGTCGCGCGAGATACGCGCATCCAGTGCAAGCAGGTTTGCGTAGTTCCATGGATGCAGTCCTGAAGGATGACGATTGGGTCGCGCCCGTGTGCCCACAAGAACCGGATCAACTAGATCCACACCGGTCACGGCGAGCACTGGCACAAGTTTTGCAATCTGCGCACCAGACACCGGCTTTGGATTCCAGAGATTGATGGCGTAGTGTGACTGGCCAGCCTGCCTGGTACTCAAGAGCCACGCACCCGCAACCGTTTCCGCCACTGAACCCGCGTACTGCGCGGCCGGCGCAGCTATTTGAGATTCATGCGCAAATGGAGAACTGAATCGCCCCAGCTCCGAACCATGCGTGAAGACCACATCGCCTGACGCCAACTGCCGCGCGCCCCAGCGCCCGCGGCCATGATCGCAGCGATACGACTCCACGCCCGAGCCATCGGCATACACGAGGTAAATTTCAGGTGTGGCTGCGGCGTCAAAGGGAAAACCCGCCTCAAACATGATGCGGCCGTCGCGCAAGACACCGGTCGGGAACGCATTGCCGCGTATGTACGTCAGCGGTGTAATACCGGGCCCCGCCGTTGGATTCAACGCTGGCGCTTCCCGTCGGCGCGCATCTTCGGTTGATTCCAACTCAAACCCATTGGCTGTCCGTTGCGCCCACACCAGCCGGCCACCGGGCAAGTAAAGTGGGCGCACGGCATCTGTCTTCGTCGCAACTACGCTACGCACTTTGCGGTCCTGCAGATTCACTTCCCAGATCTGCCATGGATCGCCCGCGTTCTTTTTTCCGGCAAACATCACCCACAAGCCGTCAAACGAGACGTCGGCGTCTACTGAAGCTGCAAACTCCGGCACCAGCGGCTCAGATTTGCCGTTGTGTACCAGCAGCAACCGGGCGCCAGCTGGGAAGCGCTCTTCGCCACGCAACTCAGCAAGCTGCTTGTAAATTGGAGCGGCAGTCACAATGTAGTCGCCGAAGTCTGCGCCCGCGGCTACCTTCCTTTGTTCCGCAAGTGCGCCCACCGGCTGCAGTGCCGACAATGTAATAGCAATCATCACTGCCCGGGATATGCTATTCACCCAACCGCCTCCATGGCCTGCAAGGCGGAGGATTCAACCACATCAAGACATCGTTTGCGCAGCGCAACCCATGGTTCAAGGCCGGCCATCATCGCATCGAAAGCCGCAAAGTCCAGCGACTGCTCGCCGTCGCTCATGGCGTTATCGGGATCTGGATGCACTTCAACGATCAGTCCATCAGCGCCGGCCGCGATCCCGATGCGCGCCAGCATCGGAACCAAATGGCGATCTCCACACGCATGACTGGGATCGGCAATCACCGGCAGATGCGTTATCTGTTTAAGAAGAGCAATTCCGGCCGCGTCGAAAGTGTTGCGAAGAGTCGTATCAAACGTGCGGATGCCGCGTTCGCAAAGAATGACATTCTTATTTCCGTTGTCGAGAACGAACTGCGCCGAGCGCAGCAGGTCCGCAATCGTCGCCACCAGACCGCGCTTCAGCAAGATCGGCCGGCCGGACCGTGCCGCAGCTTCCAGGAGCGAGAAATTCTCCATGCTGCGCGAGCCGATCTGCAATATATCTGCGTATTCGGCCACCAGCGGAACATCCTCTGGCGACATCACCTCGGTCACGATTGCCAGACCGGTTTCTCTTCGTGCGCGCGCCAGCAGGCGCAGAGCCTCGCGGCCCAGTCCTTGAAATGAATAAGGGGAACTGCGAGGCTTGAACGCTCCTCCGCGTAAAATGCGCGCGCCTGAACGGCGTACGCGTTGAGCAGTAGCCATCAGTTGAAATTCGTTCTCAACTGCACACGGGCCGGCGATGGTGACAAACTCATCGCCCCCGATCGCGAGATCGAGTACCGGGACTACCGTTCCCCGCCGCTGTTCGCTCAAAAGAACATCCGGCGTGTCGGCAAATCGTGCTTGCCAACTCATGCGCACCTTGCGCGCTCCAATCCGGGGAAGCGTCAGTGTAGCGCGTAGGCAATGTCGGCGCCTCAACCGAAAGGTGGAGAGCCGTCATAACATCAGGTAACTGAAAGGATTACGGCGTGGTGGCTGCCTTCGAGGGAGCCGCTAAATCGTCTTTCGGAGTTGTCGGTAGAGTTTTGAAATCAAAAGAATGCACCCCCGTTGGTTCGCCGGTGTCGAAGCGGTCATTCCATTCCAACTGATAATTCAGCGCGGCCTTGTCCTCGGGGAAGCTCTCCGACGGTGGATACGGATAGCTGCTCATGGAGTGGAATGGCAATTGCGCTACGGTGAATGGCAACGCATCCCACCAATCCATGTCCTTCTCGTAGCCGCTGGCGTAGAAAAAATAATCTCGCTTCCAGTTTGCAGGCAGCGCGGGCAGATCGGCGGTATCGAATTGAGCCGCAATTTCTTCGCCGCTGCCGAAGATCACAAACTGATTGTCGTTCGCCTGCACTAGCGGAGTCACGTTGCCGAGGTGCGTGTAATTCCCGCGTTCATGCTGATAGGGCCCGGTCAGACTCACAACATCATAGTTGTAATCAAGGTCGCCGGGGCTCGGCAGATCAATCTCTTTTGGAAAACCACGGAAGTGCAAGGCGGCAGCGGAAAGCGGCATCTCGGTCGTGCGAGATTCCGCGCCCTCGCTCTGATCGATCAGTACCTGGTCCCAGTAAATCTGCAGATTCGTCATCAAGCGAACGCGGCGCATACCCGCCGGGAGTTTTCCTGACAGGTCAACAACAATGGTGCGCTCTAACCCTGCTGGAAAACCTGCCTCGTCGAGAACGCGTTGCCACGTTCCGTCCGCGAGCTCTGCCTCCACATAGGGAGATATCGGTTTCAGTCCGCCTTGCCACGCTCCGTACAGCGAGGTGGCGCTGAAGTAATTGATGTAGCCGGTCAACAGCAGTCGAACCGGAGCACCGGGCTTCAACGTTCCCAGATCGAGTGTGAGCGGATGAAGATTTGCAAAGCCGTCATACGAAATAGGCTTGAATCCACTGGCGAACTGATGATCTTGCCGGCTTAGAATTTCGAGCACATCCTGACCATTACCATCCCACGCGCCAACCGGTAGGCGCACATCCGCGCTCGCTACTACTTTGCCCGACGCAAACGGAGGATCGTCGAGGAAGCGTTCGTCAGGGTTCACGACGACGTTTGCAGGATGATCCACAGCCACGAGCCGCAACTGGTCGATGTAGTTCACCTCTTCCATAGGCTCCATGAAGCGAAGACTCAGCTTGCCGTTCACCGGTGCAAAATCATCGCCATCTACCTTGATCCATTCTTCAGGCCGCGGAATGTTGCGCCGCGTGGGAGTGAACCAATGCCCAACAACTGCAGCGCCAATCACGTCGTTCACAAACTTGTAGTGGTGGCCGTCCCATGTAAACAACGCGGGGCACGAACTGCCGCGCCGGTCGGCCTCCTTCATCGCAATCACCGGGCCTTGCGGCAGATCGATTTCATCCTGCAGCACGCCGGTTGGCCACAGGATTCGCAGCAGATCAATGCGCTCCGCACCACCGAGTCCAACCAGAATTTGCGGTGCAGACTGCGTCTGGAATCCTGAGGAGCCTGGCAGTTCCCACTTTTGCCAGAGGCCGCTCGCAAAAACTTCCACCTTAACGCCGAGTGCGGTTTTGTTATCCGCAAAACCGGTCAGATCCAGGCGGACAAAGTGGTTCTTGTTCGCACCGTCATTGCGCAAGAGCACCGGCGGTGCATTCAACTGCGTCACAATCAGGTCGGGCGCGCCATCGCCATCCACATCAGCCGCAATCAATCCACGCGGCTCATGCAGCGGGACGAGGTCCAGGCCGAGTGCGCGGCTCACATCCTCAAAGCTGCCGTTGCCGCGATTCCGAAAAACGCGCACTTGCGAGCCGTTGGCCGTTTCAACAATTGCTGCCAGATCAATCCACCCGTCATTGTCGATATCGATCGGTGTCACTCCCCATCCCCGCAAAGCGCCACGCAAGGGTAGTTCCACTCGTTCGAATTTTCTGCTCACATTATCCGCGCCCACAACGTTGCGCCACAGCGTCAGGCCCGGAGCACCGGCATGCGTCAGAACAAAATCCATCCATCCATCTTTGTTAAAGTCCAGCACCGCGATGCCGGTTGTCGGGGGAAGCGAAGCGTTCTGGTAGATAGGCTGAACAGGATATTTGCCTTCACGCGGATTTACGTAGATGGCAGGCGCGCCGTCGCCGGTAACAGCCAGGTCCACGGCACGATCATTATTGAAGTCAGTCAGAATCGCAGCAACGGTATTTCCGCTTCCACCTATTCCGGTGGGCTCAGTCTGTTCAGTAAAAGTACCGTCGCCATTGTTGCGCCACAGCACGTTCGCGGCGCCTCCGGTCTTAAGTGGCGATCCGGTAATCAGAATATCCAGATCGCTGTCGTGGTCGTAATCAACGAACGTTATTCCTTTGGGATGATTGCGCGATGAGACACCCGATTGCGCTGTCACATCGCTGAATTTTCCGTGCCCCAGATTGCGGAAGATCAACACGCCGTCATCCATCGCAATAGCCAGATCATTCAGACCGTCGGAATCAATATCGCCAACAGTGCAGGCAACCGTGTGACCGCTGGCCTTCAATCCGGC
>Ga0265316_10004031_pt1 | contig 14705 bp, 11 predicted proteins | sample 4522metaG_FD_202092 | JGI IMG/M metagenome (GOLD analysis project Ga0265316, IMG submission 202092) | Rhizosphere microbial communities from Carex aquatilis grown in University of Washington, Seatle, WA, United States - 4-5-22 metaG | ecosystem: Host-associated > Plants > Roots > Rhizosphere >...
CAGATCGACCCCACTTGGTTACGGCTCCGCTACGACAGGCATATCCGTGGGCAATCGGATCTATCGTCCTTGGCGGCGGCTCCTCCAAGTCTTCGATCCACGCGGCAAAACGCAACGCCTCCTGATAAGCGCGGAGTTTCTCGTGGTCGAATTGAGGTCTGGGCATGGCCGGAATGGAGAACGAGAATGAGAACGAGAACGAGAACGATTATTTCGTCTCGACCTTTGCCCCCGCCAGTTCGCCGTAGAGCACGCTGGTTGTCGCCCGTTCGATCTTCACCGGCACGAGCCGGCCGATGAGGCGCTCGGTGGCGGCGAAATGCACAATGCGGTTGCCGCGCGTGCGACCCATGTAGCGCAGGCCTTTCTGGTCCGGGCCCTCAACCAGTACCTCCTGCTCCGTGCCGAGGAGCACCTGGTTGCGCCGGCGGGAATTCTGCTCCAGCAGCCGGAGGAGGATCTGGTTGCGCTCCTCCTTCACCTCGTCCGGCACCTGATCGGGCAACGCGGCGGCGGGCGTGCCCGACCGGACGCTGTATTTGAAGATGTAGGCCATGTCGTAGTTCGCAGCCTCGAAGAGCTCGCGTGTCTGCGCGAAATCCTCCTCGGTTTCGCCGGGGAAACCCACGATCACGTCGGTCGAGAAATACATGTCGGGCCGCACGGTGCGTAGCGCGGCTACAAGTTCGAGATAACGCTCCCGGGTGTAGGGGCGGTTCATCGCGCGCAGGATGCGGTTGCTGCCCGATTGAACCGGTAGGTGCACGTATTCGCAGAGCTTCGGCAGGCGGCCGTAGGCCGCGATGAGATCCGGTCTAAATCCGCGCGGGTGCGGCGAGGTGAACCGGAGGCGTTCGAGGCCATCGATGGCACTGACGCTCTCGAGCAGCCGCACGAACGGCGACACGCCGCCGGGAAGCGCGCGGTCGTGGCGGCCGTAGCTGGTGACGATTTGGCCGAGCAGGGTGATTTCGCGCACGCCGCTCTCGGCGAGCGTCCGGCATTCGGCAACGATGTCGTCGACCGGCCGCGAACGCTCGTCCCCGCGCGTCTTGGGCACGATGCAGAAGGAGCAATCCATGTTGCAGCCCTGTTGGATCGAGACGAAGGCGGAGACCTGCCGCTCCGCGAGCACGTGGTCGCAGATGGTGTTTTGGGAGCCGGCCTCCTCGGCAATATCGATAATCGTCTCGCCCACCGGCACACCGGCGGCGCGCGCGGCGCGCAAATTGTCGAGGTAGCCGGGCACCTCGTGAAATTTTTGCGTGCCGACGATGAGATCGACGTCGGGCAGCCGGTCGAGGAGCGCGGCGCCGCGGTTCTGCGCCATGCAGCCGAGGATGCCGAGGATGAAACCGGGCTGGCGGCGTTTGCGCGCGGCCACGTGGCCGGCCTTGCCGATGGCCTTCTGCTCCGCCATGTCGCGCACGCTGCAGGTATTGAGCAGCAGGATGTCGCACTCGTCCTCGTTGGCCACGATCCGATAACCGCGGGCGCGCAGCATCGCCGCGACCGCCTCGCTGTCGCGTTCGTTCATCTGGCATCCGTAGGTTTTGATGTAGACTCGGTTCACAAACTGGCGCGCGCCCTCGGTCGGACGGGAACGGGTCTAAGTAGCCCGTCGCGGAGGCGGGTCAAGGGCGCATCTGGGAATTTTTGGGCAAAGGTCGCCCCTCTCTTTTTCGCAAGATCACTACCCGGCGGGTGTAGCCGCGCTTGAGCACCGCGAAAGCGTGGTCCCTGTCGGCCACGTTGTCGCTTCGCTCCAACGCGGCTACGTTCGGGAGCGCGGGCACTCTTGCCCGCCAGGCCAGAGTTTTGCGCAATTTTCCCGAAAGAATACCGCGGGCAAGAGTGCCCGCGCCCCACCCTTCGGCGCCAGGCTCGCCACGGGACGGGAAACTGGTTGGATGAGTCGTGGTCTATTCCCGCATGTCCGGCTGGCCCCCCTTCTTCTTTTGCGCATTGTTGGTCACATTCGCCAGCGCGGCTCCGGCTCCTCCGGAGCAGAAACCGCCGGCGCCGGCCGCCCCGGCCGCCTCGGCGGAACGCGAGACACCGCCGCCCTCGCCGGATCAACTCTATGAAACCGGCAAGATGCTCTTCGACCAGTACGCGCCGCCGGAGATCAAGGAGCAGTACGAATTTCCCTCGAAGGAACAGTGGGACCAGTTTGCCGCAAAGTTGCAGCGGGCACTCGAAAGCAATTCGTTCGAGGAATTGGCGGAGTACGAACCACAGGCGCAGGCCGCACTTGCCACCGTGCGCGCGCTGCCGGGTTACGAGGATTATGCCGACTGGCTGGAGGAACGGCTCGACCTGATCCAAATGGCAAAATTGGCCGGGCAACAACCGCCGCCGAAGCCCGTGCCTCCACCGCCCGGTCCCGGCCGGCCGATCGCGCTCCCGCTTCCCTATTACGATCTCTGGCAACAACGCCTGCGCGGCCGGCCGGTGCCCCCGCAAGCGGCGGCGTTGCTGCCCATCCTCCGCGCGGCGTTCGCCGCCGAGGGCGTGCCGGCGGAGCTGGTCTGGCTGGCGGAGGTGGAATCGACCTTCAACCCCAACGCCCGCAGTCCCGCCGGCGCCAAGGGACTTTACCAACTCATGCCCGACACCGCCAAGGCGCTCGGCTTGAGCACGTGGCTGCCCGATGACCGCGCGAATCCGGAAAAGAGTGCCCACGCCGCGGCGCGCCGGCTGCGGAGCCTGTACGAAAAATTCGGCGACTGGCCGCTCGCCCTCGCCGCCTACAACGCCGGCGAAGGCCGCGTGAGCCGGGCGCTCGTCACGCAAAAGGCCACGACTTTTGCGGGGATTGCCCGCACTCTCCCGGTGGAGACGCGCCTCTACGTGCCCAAGGTCTGCGCCACCGTCGCCCTGCGCACCGGCGTGACGCCAGGAAACCTGGCCGCACCGCTCTAGCGCCGGATCGCCGCCGCGCCGAAATGGTGCCGCCGGCAACCGCGATTTTCCAACCGATCGACCACGGAATTCCAGCCGCAGCTCCCTCGCTCCAAGTGTAACCTAATGGGTTACAATCGATCTTCGGTGTCGCTACAATTTCGAGCGAAAACGGCCTCATTTCCCGTGCGAAACCAGCCAGCAAAAGTGTAACCTAATGGGTTACAATTCGTGCGCGGGCGCTGCGGTCCGATCCGCCCTGTAGCGGCGGTCGATGATCGCCATTTGTAGGCCCGGCCGGTGGCCGGGCACGAAGCAATGGCGCAGGGAAATTGGGCCCGATGCCCGACCAACGGTCGGGCCTACAAAGCGCGGCCTTCTTTGTCGTCTCGGCGGTCACAGACCGCCGCTACAGGCAGACGCAAGTGTCCGGACAATGGGGAGAGCCTCTCTGCTCTTACAGACAGGCTCTTTGCGCGTTGACGGTCTGTCGCGCTTGTCGACACTACGCCGCATGCCCCGCTGCTCCGTTGGCAGCTCACCACCATGTTCGGCGTCGTCGATCGCATGACATATCGGCAGGCTACCATTGAGGACAGTGCGCGGTTGGCGGAATTCAACCGCCAGTTGATCGAGGACGAGGGGCATCGCAATCGGATGACCGTTCCCGAACTGGAACGCCGAATGAGAGAATGGCTGGCGGCCGAATATACCGGGATTGTTTTTGAAGACGGCGGAGAGGTTGTGGCGTATGCGCTGTTCCGTGAGAGGACCGGCGAGATCTATTTGCGGCAGCTCTTTGTGGTTCGCCATCGTCGGCGGCAGGGAATCGGCCGCCGGGCCGTGCAGACTCTGCGTTCACCCATTTGGGCGAAGGGCAAGCGGCTGACCGTCGAGGTCCTCGCAACAAACCAAGATGCCCTGGCGTTCTGGCGCGCCGTGGGCTACGCGGACTATTCCATCACGCTGGAGTTTCTCCCGCAGCAGAGTAGCCTCGTTCTGCGCCCACTGGCGTCGAGCGAAGCTGACTTCGGCTACGCCATTTATTTGGAAGCCTTTCGTTGGTTGAACGACCAAGGAATCAGGCAGTGGTTGGTTCCGCAGCGGCGTGACATTTTCGACAGCCGGCAAAGTCGGGGGGAGAACCATGGCTTGTTCATGGGCGAAGATTTGGCCGTCGTGTTGTCTTTGGTTCAGGGCACTCCCGCAGAGTGGGCCGATGTCATTCCCGAGCGTGAGACATGGTGGCTCCACAATTTGGCGACAGCACAAAACTTCCGCGGCAGGAGACTCGGCGAGCTGGCGGTCAAGATGGCCTGCGAACACCTGGTCAAAGCGGGCGTCAACGCCGTTTACCTGGACTGCGTTGATGTGGCCGGTTTTCTACCGACTTTCTACGAAAGGTCGGGCTTTGCGAAAATCGGTGAGAGGAGCATTGCCTATCCGTCTGGCAATAGTTTCCCCATGGTGCTGATGAGAAGAGAATCAAACCGTGTCTGACCGGGGCGGCGCCCTCCGCTTCACGGCTCTTCCACGTAGCCGTGCTTGATCGCGTAGCGTACCAGCGCACCCGGTTCGTGGATACCGAGCTTCTCCTTGATGCCCGCCATCACGTTGTTGAGGGTCTTGATGCTGATGCCGATGCGGTCGGCACTGACCTTCGGGTTTTCGCCGCGGGCAAAGGCGCGGAGCACCTGGCGTTCGCGAGCGGTCAGGTTGCGACCGACCGAAAGCGCCTCACTGCGCATGGCTTCGACGTAGAGTTGGGCGCTGCGCTGGCAGTAGTAGGTCTCGCCGGCCAGCACGCGGGTCACCGCCTCGCGCAGGGTCGCGAGATCGGTCCGCTTCAACACGAAGCCATGAATGCCGAGTTCGATGGCCTCCCGCACCATGTGCTCCTGTTCATTGGAGGTGACGAAGAGCCACCGCGTGCGCGGGAGTTTCGGTCCGGCGGCGCGGACGACGTCGAAGCCCTTGCCGTCGGGCAGCGCCCAGTCCACCACCGCCAGGTCCGGTTTGGTGCGCAAGCACGCCGCGATACCTTCGGCGACGGTGGTGCACTCGGCCACGACCGTCAGCTGAAGCTGATCGTGAAGCAGGGCGGCGAAAAACTGCCGCATCATGACATGATCTTCGATGACGACGACGCGTGCGTTGGGCATGGGAACGGGACAATAACCAGACCTGCCTAGGAGCCTGTCGGACTTGCCAATGAATACCATATCTTCTTTGAGAAATCTCCTTTGGATGGCGGAAGACACTCGGGAAAAAATGCCCGCCGGAACGGGAGAAACGCCCGGCGGGACGGACCTTTCTCCCGGGTTTTTTGGATACGCGCGGGCCTAGGATATTGCCCGTCGATCACGGTGGAGCGGGCTTCCGCGCCGGGATGACCTCCAAAAATCATGACTTCTTCCTATTACTCTTCGAACGGATTCGAGCGCAAATCCGCAGCGCGCTCCCCGGCCTTTCCCGACGGTTGGCCGGTGGTGTCCGCCCCGGGAAGGGAGGCGGACAATCCGGCCGGACAACCCATGATTCTGTCCCATCGGCCCGGCCGGGTGGTCCCGCGCCTCGTGCCGGTCGCTTATGACGGGAAAATGTGCCCGGGCATCGATTTTACGTTCATCGATTATTTGGGCTTGATGTCACACCCCGCCGTAAGGGACGCAGCCCAGACCGCCATTGAGAACTGCGGGGCACTGCCGGAGGGCCGCCCGCCGTCGGCGCAAGCCAGCCCGGAGGCTGCGGCATTGCAGGCCGAGCTCGCCGAGTTTTTGCAGGTGCCGCATGTCCTGCTCTATTCCCAGGGATGGACCGCCTGCTGCGGTGTGGTCGGGGGGCTCGTTCGCGCGGCGGACCACGTCGTCCTCGATACGCTTGTCCAGGGCAATTTCTACGAAGCGGCGGCGGCCATCACGCGCCGGGTGCACCTGTGCCGCCATCTCGACGTGGACCACGTGGGCGAAGTGCTCCGGGACATTCGAATACGGGAATCCCGCCGGCAGATCCTCGTCGTCACCGAGGCACTCTTCGCGACAGAGGCGGACACCGCGAACCTTGCGGCCTTGCAGGCAACCTGTCGGAGGTACGATGCGCTCCTGTGCGTCAGCGTGTCCAACGATCTCGGTGCCGTCGGCCCGGGGGGCACCGGTTGCCTCGGCCTGCAACATATGCTCGGCCAGGTGGACTTGGTGGTGGGTTCGTTTTTCCCGACGCTGGCCTGCAGCGGTGGTTTTGCGGCCACGCTACGGCGCGAAGTGTACGATCGCTTGAGGGTTTATGAGCCCTCGAACACGGATTCCCGCGCGTTGATGCGGGTGCAGAGTGCCACCGCGCTCGCAGCATTGCGCCTGGTCCGCTCGCCGGAGGGAGAGCGCCGCCGGCGGGCGTTGTCCACCGCCGTCGTCGCGGTACGCGCGGGACTTGCCCTCCATGGCGGCATTGTCATGGGTGCGGCGGCTCCCATGGTTCCGTTGTGGCTCGGGCGGGAGGAGGTGGGCCGCATGGCGGCGCGCCTGTGCGCCGAACGCGGCGTGCAGGTCTCATTGCTCGAACATCCGGAGGTTCCGATGGGCGCGGCGCGGCTACATTTGCATCTGATGGCCACCTATGATTCCGACCAATGCCTGGCCGCCACGGCCCACATCGCGGAGGCCGTCGAGGAAGCCGAACGCTACGATCATTCCGATTTGGCGTACGCGGTCGGATACTAAGCCGGATTCTTGACTCCCTGAGAGAAAGTGATCGCCCGGCGTGAGGAGAACCGCTCCGTGAGTAGCGCGGTTCTTCAGACCGTGCACCTTTGGCATCGGCGCGGGCCAAAGCTCCGCGCTACGATGGATGCCAATCCAAGTATACGCGACGGCACGGGCGTTTCGGGCTTGGCGTACGATCGTTGAGGACAAAAACTTGCCTCTCGGCGCGATGACATCCCTGCTCCGCATTTTGGAGGAATGGACCGTCCACCAAGATTACGTTTGGTTCGTAGTCGTTCTGGCGTGGGGCGGAGTGCTGTACGCGGTTCTGTGGTTCGCGCGAGACCAACCGGACCGGGAAGCGAGATGGGCCATGGCGGCGCTGGCGGTGGCGGGCGGGCTTGACGCCGGCTTTGAACTGGCGCTGGGACTGTTCGATGCCGGGAGGAATTTTGCCGCGGTGGCAGATTTTCTGGGGGGCCTGTCCGGCGCCATTTGGGCGGCAAGCCTGGCGCGGATGGCCCTGAGCGCCGGAGCGAAGCCCGGCGCGGCACCCCTGCCCGCCCGGACGCGCTGGCCGGCACGAGTGGTGATCGGCGCGATGACGGCGGCGTTGCTCCTGCTGGGGATCGTGCGGTTATTCTGCCCGGTCGCGGGCAGCGGGTTGCTCCTGGTTTGCGCCGGCGCCGCCGGCCTTGGGCTCGCCCGGCAACTGCAGCTGGGCCGGGCGCTGCCGCGGATGCAAACGCGCGAACGCGCATGGTTGGCGGGCGGGCAGGCCGCCTGTGTCGCCGCGCTCGGCGCCGCCCTATGGGATGCGAGGGATTATTGGCCGCTGGGGGAGCCGTTGCCCATGTCGCGTTTCACCCTGCCTGCGGCCTCCTGCCAGTTGTTGGCCGCGGCCCTGTTTGGCCACGCCTGGCTGGTGTTCGGGTTGCAGAGCCGGCCCGCGGAGTCGTATCTGCGCACCCCGGCTTTTCGCTCGGAGTTGCGGGTCGCGGGTTGGGCGCTGGCCGGCTGGTTGTCCCTGGTGTGTGTCACGGACGGATGGCGCGCATGTTTTTGGGGCACCCGTTTCCCGACCTTTTTGTTCGCAACGCTTGGCGTGGTTTTCTGGGCGCTTGTCTTCGGGCACCGCCTGCGGACCCTGGAACGAGCCCGCGCCCTCGAGCGCGCCGAGCTGGAGGCCCACGCCAACCGAGTCCGGTCCGCTTTTCTGTCCCAAGTCAGCCATGAGCTGCGTGCCCCGTTGCAGGCGTTGCTCGGGTTTGCCGAGTTGCTGGCCCTGGCGCCACTGGCCGAACCGCATCGCAGCCGCGCCGGCGCTTTGCGGACCCAGGGGGCATTGCTGTTGCGGCTCGTCAACGACCTGCTCGACCTGGGCGCCATTCAAAGCGGGGTTTTCCGGTTGAGTTGCGGCCCGACCGATTTGCGCCGTGTCATGGCCGAGTCGGTCGATCCGCTCCGGCCACGCTCCGAACACCGCGGTCTCGAACTCTGGACCGAGGTCGATGCCGCCCTGCCGGCCTGGGTCGAGTCCGACGGCGCGCGCCTGCGGCAGGTGATTTTCAACCTGGTGGGCAACGCCATCAAATACACCGATCGGAGCCGCATCGGAGCGACCTTGCGCGCCGTGCTGCGACCCGGTCATGGGCCGGAGCTGGAACTGCGGGTGACCGATACCGGGCCGGGCCTCCCGCGAGAGAAACAACCCGGGGTCCTACAGCCGTATGCCCACCTCGACCACCGCGCCGAAGCAGATGGCCTGGGGCTCGGACTCTCGCTCGCCCAAAGCATCTGTCACGCGCTCGGGGGAACGCTGGAGGTGGAAAACGATGAGCACAATGGCGCCACGTTTGTCGCCCGCTGGCCGCTCAAGCCCTGCGCCGCCCCGCCGGGCGCAACCACCCTCCTGCCGGCCGCGCCGGCGGCCGACCACGCCACGCCGCTCGCCGGCCTGCGCGTGCTCGTGGCCGACGACAATTCGGCGGTGCGCGAGATGCTCGGCGCTTTCCTGCGCGATCAAGGCTGCGTCGTCGAGATGACGTCGCACGGCAGCGAGGCGCTGGTCCGCGCGCAGACTGGCGGACACGATGTGATGTTGCTCGACCTCTCGATGCCGCAGCTCGATGGCTGCGCGGTGGCGCAAACCTTGCGCCGCGCCGAACCGCCCGGCCGGCACCTGCTCGTGGTGGGATTGAGCGCGCACGCCAATGCGGCCGACGGCGAGCGCGCCCTCGCCGCGGGCATGGATGGCTTCATGCCGAAGCCGGTGGAGCTCGCTCAACTCGCCGCGCTCCTGGCCCGATTGCGGCAGGCTCTGACGGTGGCGCCCGCGGCCTGGCAAATGCCCGCGCCGTTGCGCCGGCAGCTCTGCGCCCTCTTTGCCGCCGAGTGGCCGGAGCTCCGGCTGGCCCTGCAAACCGCGTGCGACGCCGGTGATCGGGCCACACTGCAAAGCCGCGCGCATTACCTCAAAAACAGCGCCGATGTGCTCGGCGACGACGAACTCCGCGAGCTTTGCCATCGCCTGCAGGATGCGGCGCAAGCGGGCAACGAGGCCACCGCTCACGCGCTGGTCGCCGCAATCGACAAGGCCGGCGCTCGGCTCGCCTTGGCCGCCCAGACCGCCGCCCATCTCATTTCGCCCGAATCCGCGGACGGTTTCAGAACCGAAACACCGACCTGATCGGGACGACCGCTCAAAGAGAGAACAGAGCGAAAAATTGCGGACGCTTGGTGGTATCATCGCTAGCTGTAACGGCGGTCTATGACCGCCGAAACGACGCCGTGAGTCCTCTGTCCCACAATGTCAGAAAATCGCGTATTTCGAACAATATTTCCAACGGCAGAAGGCCTGCGGACGATCGCCTCCGGCGATACGTCCGCGCTCCCCGGTCGGAGACGGAGCGCGGACGTGTCCGCAGGACCGTCCGCTTCCGCTCGGCGGGGAACGATAGCTATGCGCCCCCGGTTCGCGAGCGTGAAAACGTGTTCGCCAGCGGCGGCCCAGTCCGTTTGCTCGCGGTATGGGATTGTTCGACCGACTGCTCGGCAAAAATGTCAACGTACCCGCCACGCCCGCCCCAGTAGCGGCCGAATCCGCGCCTGCGACTCCATCGGAAGCCGCGACGGTGTTACCGCGCCTCGCTGCCGCCCGCGCGTGCCTCGAAGCCAAGGATCTGCCCGGCGCGCTGGCCCTCTACGAGCCGGTGCTCGCCGAGGCCGGCGAGCGGGCCGATGTGCTCGTGACGATTTCCGGCGACCTCGGCCAGCACGGCCATGTGCAGCAGATCGTCGAGCTTATCGCGCCCCGCTTCGATGCCGAACGCCATGGGCCCGCCACCGGCCTGAACGTCCTTCAAGCCTATCTCGTGCTGCACAACGCCGTCGCGGCCCAGCACGTGCTCGACATCCTTTTTTCGCTCCACCGGCCCGAGCTCGAGGAGCGGCTCCACGGTTTCTCCAATGCCATTGCGGAACTGCTCGAGGAGCAGCAGCGCGGTTTGCTGGCCCCGCCTCCGGAGGGTTCGGCCGCCGGCATCGTCATGCCGCACATCGCACTGATCACCGTGAGCAAACCGATCTGGTTCTATGGACTGGAGCCGCTGGCGGCGGAAATCCTGCCGCCGAAGGAGAGCCGCTTGCGCCGGATCGCCTTCGCGCCGATCGCCCTCCCCGCCTCCATCGAGCCGGGCGAAGCCCCCAAAGGTCCGCCCCCCGAACTCAGCCGCCTGGCGCGCGCCCTGCCCTGCTGGTTCGCCGAGACGCTCTATTTCTGCCCGAATTATGCGCCCGTTGCGGTCGTGGCCCTTCTCGACGACCAGCAGAACGGCAGCCAACATTCGTTCTTTGGCAGCGAGTGGACGGCCGACAACATCCGCCAGTTGGTGGCCGCGACGAAGGAGGGCATCGATTTCGTGTTCACCGGCGCGTTGACCGAGGATGCCGGCAATTATGAACTCGTGCTGCGCCTGTGGGAGGTGAAAAAGATCCGTGAGCGGAAGCAATTCTCCGCGCGTTGGACGTCCGCCACCGCCGATGCCGAGCTGACCAAGCTGAACGCGGCAGTCCGCCAGTTCATGGAGTGCACACCCTACCCGGCCGGCGTCGGGCTCGCCTATGAACCGCCGGCCTCGCCGCGGGCGTGGCTCGATACGCTGGAGGCTTCGCTCGGTCTTTTTCTCGCCGACAAAAACCTTCTGCCACCCGCGCGGCTGGCGCCATTGGCCGAGGATTTCGACCGCGCCGCGGCGCAAACCGCGGGCAGCGCCATCGCCTCGCTCGCCTGGCTCACACTTCGCGCCCGCGCCAACCGCCTCGGCCTGATGCCCGCGGTGACCGAAGCTTCGTTCGCGGCGGACGAGATTGTGGCAAAAGCGCGTCAATTGTAGATCCGAACTTTAGGCCCGGCCGCGGGCCGGGCCTGGTCTTGCCCTTTCCCCGGCTCCTTGCTCCCTTCTCACTCTAATTTTCATGCATCAGCTCACCTCCGATTTGCGCATCCGCGCCACGAAACCGTTGCTGGCGCCCGCCATCCTCGAGGAAGAACTGCCGCTCGACGATCCCCGCGCCGAGCTCGTTTCACGTTCGCGTCGCGCGGTTGAGGCGATCACCGCCGGAGTAGATGATCGCCTGCTCGTGATCGTCGGCCCTTGTTCGATTCACGATCCGGCGGCGGCCGTCGAGTATGCCGGGCGGTTGCGCGCCATGGCGGCCCAATACCCGGACGACTTGCTGCTGGTGATGCGGGTCTATTTCGAAAAACCGCGCACGGTCATGGGTTGGCGCGGCCTGATCAACGACCCCGGCCTCGACGGCAGTTTTCAGATCAACAAAGGACTGCGTCTGGCCCGCAAACTCATGCTCGACGTCACCGGGCTCGGCCAGCCCGTGGCGACCGAGTTCGTCGACACCATCCTCGGGCAATATTACGCGGACCTCGTCTCATGGGCGGCCATCGGCGCGCGCACGGTCGAGAGCCAGGTGCACCGCGAACTGGCGTCGGGCCTGTCGATGCCGGTCGGGTTCAAAAACCGCACCGACGGCAATGTGCAGATCGCCGTCGATGCCATCAACTCGGCGCGACACGCGCACTGGTTCCCCTCGCTCACGCGCGAAGGCGCGCCGGCCGTCCTCGGCACGGCGGGTAACGACAAGGGTCACCTCGTGCTGCGCGGTGGGGCGGACGGCCCCAATTGCAACGCCGAACAGGTGCGCGCCGCCGCCACCCTGCTTCAGCGCAACGAGCTTCCGCCCTTCCTGCTCGTCGATTGCAGCCATGGCAACAGCGGCAAGGACGCCGGGCGCCAGCCCGCCGTCGCCGCCGATCTCGCCGCGCAAATCGCCGCCGGCGAACGCGCCATCTGCGGCGTGATGATCGAGAGCAACCTCCTCGACGGTGCGCAGGATTATCGGACGCGCCCGCTCGTTTACGGTCGCAGCGTCACCGATGCCTGCCTCGCGTGGGAGCAGACGCTCCCCGTGCTCGCGCAGCTCGCCGCCGCCGTGCGCACCCGGCGGAAACGGCAGTTCCAAAACTGACCGCGCGGGGTTTCGGCCTACGGAACCTCGCCCAAGGGAGGGCCAAGGGTGGAGCGCGTTGTCCCCAACGCGCGCAGAGCCGTTTCGACGAGCGCAAGGCCCCGAACCGGTCGAGGGGCGCCTTGCGGACAAGCCGCGCCACCAGATCGGTCGCCGGATTCCGTGAGAATCTGTAATAGTCCGGAGAAATGACAGAAGAAGTAGGCTTATCTTGACTCGAAAGTAAGACTTAGCATGTTAAAACGTATGAAAGTGACTGTTGATATTTCCGATACGGAGTTGGAAGAGGTCTGTCTTTTCACCGGCGAAACGAAAAAAGGTCCGGCCATCCTCAAGATGGTAGCGGACGCCTTGATGCTGAAACGCCGCGAGAAGCTGGCCCAGAAGTTCATCACCGGGGACTGGGGCGTCGAACTGGCCGGCTTTGAGGCCGGGCAGGCGGCGGAGCGCAAGTCGGCCAAACGGCGGACGCAGGCGTGGAGGCGCTGATGGCCACCTTGATCGACACCAGTCTGTGGATCGACTTCACCCGGGCGCGGTCCCCACAGCGCCTGAAGCAATTCATCGCCCCCTATATCCTGCATCCCGATGCGCATCTGGCCGAGCCGGTCATATTTGAAGTGCTGCGCTACGCCACGCCCGGCGAGAGCCAGCAACTGACGCAGCAGTTCCGGACCTTCCCCGTCCTGGCCACCCCGTTCGATCTCTGGGAAAAGGCGGCAGCACTGGGGCAAGCCTGTCGCGCCAAAGGATTCGTTGCCGGTTCGCTCGATCTGCTGATCGCCTGCGTGGCCCGGCATCACGATGCGACCCTCATCACCTTCGATGAGGATTTTCAAAGGATCGCCACCGCCTCCGACCTCCGGGTGAAACGGTTGCAACGTCCGTCCTGACGCTGCGTGGCTCCCCTGTATTTCGGATCCGGCAGATTTCTCAACCACTCTCCGGCTATTGGGGATTCGGCCATTGAGCCAGCAACCCCGATTGGCCCGCGCGACTGAGCTGCTGCTGGCCGAAACTTGCGATCAATCCGGAAAGAATTTGGACGAACGCATCACTCGGGCTATCGAGCGCCTTGTCATAGGCCCAAAGTCTGTCATCGGCTGTCACTCTATAACAGTCGCCGACTTCAAAATCCGCCAAAAAATACCTCTCCCCGTTGAATCTCACCCTCCTCGGTTGGTTCTGCCGCGTGCATTCCCGCCGGCGGGTTCGGGTGTTGGTGAAGGCCGCGTCATCCGAAGCGGTGATATTTCTCACGGCCGTTGGTTTCAGCCGGAATGAACCAACAGAAATTGTCCCCCGCTTTTCCGCTAGCGCCGCGGGGCGCGGTTGTCTATCACCCGCTTAATGAAAGTTCTCGTCACGGGCGCCGCCGGGTTCATCGGGTTCCACGTTTGCCAGCGTCTGGCGCAAAGCCGGAAGGCGACCGTGCTCGGCCTCGACAACCTCAACGCGTACTACTCCGTCGAGCTCAAGCGCGCCCGCCTCGCCGAGCTGGAGAAATACGAGGACTGCCGTTTTGTGCAGGCGGATTTCGCCGACGCCACCGCGTTCAACGGCATCTACAATGCGTTCAAGCCCGACTACGTGGTGCACCTGGGCGCGCAGGCCGGCGTGCGCTACAGCCTGGAGAATCCCGCCGCCTACGTACACAGCAACCTCGTGGGTTTCGCCAACGTCCTCGAAGCGGTGCGTCGTCACCCGCCCAAGCACCTGCTCTTCGCCTCGTCGAGCAGCGTTTATGGGACCGGCGCCAGGGTGCCGTTCCGTGAAGACGACGTCACGCACCAGCCGCTCTCGTTTTATGCCGCCACGAAACAGGCCAACGAGGTGATGGGTTACAGCTACTCGCGGCTCTACGGCCTCAATCTCACCGGCCTGCGCTTCTTCACCGTTTATGGCCCGTGGGGCCGGCCCGACATGACGCCGATCATTTTCTCCCGCGCCATCTGCGCCGGCGAGCCGATCAAGCTCTTCAATCACGGCAAATACTTGCGCGATTTCACCTACATCGACGATGTCGTGGATGGCGTGCTCAAGGTGCTGCTCTATCCGCCCGTCGAGCTACCGACACCGCCCTTCCGGATCTTCAACCTCGGGCACAACCGCCCGGTGGAGATGCGCCTTTTCGTGCAAATGCTCGAGACGCTCCTCGGCCGGAAGGCGCAAGTCGAGTTGCTGCCGCCCCAGCCCACCGAAATGGTCGAGACCTGCGCCGACCTCACGAAAATCCGCGCCGCGGTCGGCTACGAACCGCGCGTGTCGCTCGAAGAAGGCCTGCGGCGGTTCGTCGCCTGGTTCCGCGAATACTATCATCCCTCGGCATGAAAACTGTCCTCCTGCTCGTCGGCTCCAACATGTTCATGACGCTCGCCTGGTACGGCCACTTGAAATTCAAGTGGCTCGACGGCCGGTCGCTCCTGACGGTGATCCTCGTTTCGTGGGGCATCGCCTTCTTCGAGTACTGCCTCATGGTGCCGGCCAACCGCCTGGGCTACCTGAGCGGCACGTTCACCGGTTACCAGCTGAAAATCATTCAGGAGTGCGTCACGCTGG
>Ga0265316_10004033_pt1 | contig 14703 bp, 12 predicted proteins | sample 4522metaG_FD_202092 | JGI IMG/M metagenome (GOLD analysis project Ga0265316, IMG submission 202092) | Rhizosphere microbial communities from Carex aquatilis grown in University of Washington, Seatle, WA, United States - 4-5-22 metaG | ecosystem: Host-associated > Plants > Roots > Rhizosphere >...
AAGCAATAAGTAGCACAGCCACTCCTGGCCGTGCGGTTTTTGCAATCGTCGGCATGGCAAAGAGCACACAGTCAGGAGTAGCTGTGCTACGAGAGCCGAACCGATCCACCACCAATCTTCTTGCTAACTTGCGCCGATTGTGCGAAAAAGGCTCATCCGGGTTTATCCCAGCGGGCGCGCGAATTAAGGCTATTCAGCAGTGGGACCAATCGCGCCAATTCTCGTGTTTTGAAAAAATAGCGGCAATTGTCGGGTCGGTGAAAGAAGACCCTCACGTCGAATTTAAGATTCTTGTACAGGAGGCGGAGTGATGAGAACAATCGGCAAGCTCGTATCGTTCCTGGGCCTGGTTGCACTTTGCGGTTCCGCGGCATTTGCGGCGACGGTCACCGGAACGGTGAAGGGACCGGACGGCGCTCCGTTCAAGGCTGCCTTTGTGGAAGCGCAAAACACGAAGAGCCGGATCACAACGATTGTCTTGTCGGACGCCCAAGGTCATTACCGAATTGAAAGGCTGAATCCCGGCGATTATCGCGTGTCGATTCGCGCGATCGGTTACACCGCCGTTCCAAAGACGGGCGTTTCTCTCACTGCGGACCAGAATTCTTCGATTGATTTCGCGCTGCAGACAGGCACGGTGCACTGGAACGAGCTGAACAACTACCAGGGAGGCATGCTGCTGCCCGACGGCAAAGGGAAAGACCTGCTGATGGGGCAGTGCATGACCTGCCACGGGTTTCAGGCGCGCATGGCTTCGATGCACCGCGACGCGGACGGCTGGAAGGATCGCGTCGAATACATGCGCACGATCGCGCATTTCGGCCTGATGAATGCGGCATCTCCGCTGACCGACGAGAAAGTCGAGTACCTGTCAGCTTATCTGACCAGCGTGTTTGGTCCCGATTCGACGCTGCCGAAATCTCCAGCGGAGCTGCCCGGGTATCAGGCGACGTTGCGTCCGCTCAGTGGCAATGAAAACAACACGAACATTGTATACGTCGAGTACGATCTGCCGGGAATGAACCGGCTGCCCTTCAGCGCTGCGCCAGACAAGAAAGGGTATCTCTGGATTCCCAACTTTGGCCCCGCAAACAAGATTACGAGGCTCGATCCGAAGACAGGCGAGTACAAGGACTACAAGGTAGGAAACGAAGGCAACGCCGCCATTCACTCCGCCTATCCCGCTCCGGACGGTTCGGTGTGGCTGGGCGAACAGTCGTCCAACAAGCTGGGACGGTGGGACCCCGTGACCGAGAAAATCACGGAAATTCAGGACCCGTATCTTCCCGGCAAGGAAGGCCTCGAGGATGGCGGATGCAAACACACGGTGCGGTTCGATCCTGACGGCAATGTGTGGTCGAGCGGAGATCCGCTCAGTCGCTACGATATCAAGACCGGGAAGTTCACCAACTACTGGGATGAAATTGGCAGCGCCTACGATGTGGCGGAGGACGCAGCGGGGAACATCTGGTTCACCACATTGCGGTCCCACAGGATCGGGAAGATCGATTACAAGACACTGAAAGTTAAGATGTGGGACCCGCCGACCGCAAAATCGTTTCCCCGTCGTATGGAAATCGATACCGACGGAATGATCTGGTTCGGCGAATTCAACAGCGGCAAGATCGGACGCTTCGATCCCGAAACTGAAAAGTTCACGGAATACCCACTGCCCGGCCCGTCGCCCACGCCGTACGCGCTGGGCATCGATAAGAACCACAATGTCTGGTACTCCTCCTACAGGCAGGACGTGATCGGCGTTATGGATACAAAAACCGGGAAAGTCACCGAGTACCCCTATCCTCACGCGGAAAACACGATGCGCGAGTTTTTCAAGGACGACCAGGGACACATGTGGTATGGCTCACCCGGAAACGGCAAGGTTGGTTATTTTTATCTGACCAGCGCAACCGGAAATACAGGCAAATAGACGTCAAAAAACCACAGTGTCACTGACGCCGCGCGCTCGCCAGCCCATGGCTGGCGGCGCGATGCGTCGTTTGAATTCGCAGGCGCAAAAATTGCAACCCCGTAAGCTCTCCACACGTCCAAAACAGGTAGTGGGAATATAAATCGGCGGAACCTGTGCGTCGGGGAAATTCGCGTTTGCTGCGCCTTTCGATCGTTCGTGTGCAGGGGAGTGCCGAGTTTCGCTCCCAAACGGCTGTGCTATGATTGCGTAACGGCAGGGCGAGATTAAGTCTAATTCTTCAGACCAACGATTCATGACGAGGGAGAGGTATGAGAATTCATCGTGGCATAATTCTGGCGGCACTGATAAGCACGTTGATGGTTTCCGCTTCGATGTTCGCGCATCATGGGTATGCGGCGTATGACATGACCACCAGCATGACGATGAAGGGGACGGTGACCAGCTATGAGTTGGCGAACCCGCACTCGTCTATCGCCTTTGACGTAAAAGATGCCAGCGGAAATGTCGTGCATTGGATCGTCGAAACCGGACTGCCGGTGCGCGGAATGCGCGCGAGCGGCTTTGCGTCGGACACTTTGAAGCCCGGCGATGAAATTACGATCACATTTAATCCGGGAAAAGAAGCGGACAAGCATATCGGAGTTTTTAAAGCCGTGACGTTGTCCGACGGCAGAGTATTCCCGGTGCCCGGGAGCACAGGGCAGTAGCAGGGAATACCTTCAAGGATCCAAGCCACAACTGCCGGTGGGCGGATTTTGCCCAACGGTCGATACATTTGGCCCTCCGCGCGATCGCCGGCGATTGCCGGACCGCGAGGAGAAATCGGGAGGCTTTTGAGCGATGCGAAACCGTCTTGCGATTTTATTTTTGGCGCCGATTGCGTTTCTGATTTTTTCGCCGCGGGTGCAGGCTCAACAAACCGCGCCGGCGAAGTCTCCCGCAGTCTCCGGTGAGAACACGGACCAAAAATTCGATCCGCGACGCGATTTGAATGGCACTTGGATCGGGGTACCGGGCACGAAAGCCTTTCGGAATTTCACCAGCTCGGACCAGAAAATTCCTGAACCGCCTTTGACGGATTGGGCCCGGAAAAACTTGCTGTATCAGTCGATTTCGCACGATTCCCTGGCCGGCATTCGCATTCCAGGATCGGATCGTCCAGGGCACACCTGCCCGAACAATCAGGACCCTTGCTTTTCCGCAGACCAGTACGGGGTTCGCACGAATGACCCGGACGGCGAGTACCCGGCGAAAGACTGCGAACCGCTGTCCACGCCGGCGATGTACGACTATCCGGGTTTTGGCTCGATGGAGCTTTTCACGACGCCGGATGGAACGCGCATCTATCAACTCTTTGCCTATCACCGGGAATGGCGCACCTGGTGGCTCGATCGAGAGCATCCCAAAGATCTGGATCCGACTTACGAGGGAGATTCGACGGCGCACTGGGATGGAAACACCCTTGTCGTGGATACGATTGGATATAACGGCAAGACCATGGTCACGCAGAATGTAGGCCACCGAAAAAGCGACGCATTTCATCTGGTGGAGCGCTTCACGCTGACCGACCGCGATCACCTGACCATCGACATGACGTATATCGATCCGAAAGCCTGGGGCGATAAATCCTGGCCTGGTTTCAAGAAACTCTACATGCGGACGAAGCCGGAAGACTTCGAAGAATTCATTTGCAGCCCCAGGGAATATATGGAGTACGACAAGCGCGTCACGGACACCATGCACGGCAAACAAGCCAAGTAGCGGCGCGGAATCCGGGACGAAGTTCGTCATAAGCGGCCTAGGGTTTAAGCGGGACATAGAGGTGAAGCTTCGATGCGAATTCGATTTGCCGGCTTGGCTATGATGGCAATTGCAATTACGATTTTCTCGCCACGGCTCCACGGACAGGCCGGTTCGTCCGCGGTGAAATCCGACTCAGCTGCCGGTGGGAAGCCCGATCAAAATCTCGATCCCAGGCGCGACCTCAATGGCACATGGATCGGCGAGAAGGGCACGCGCGCGTTTCGAAATTTTGCCAGCTACGACCAGCATGTTCCTGAACCGCCGCTGACCGACTACGCCAAGAAGAATTTGCTCTATAAATCGATTTCGCATGACCCCCTGGAGGGGACGCGCATCCCGGGATCGGACCGTCCGGGAAAACTTTGCCCGGACAATCAGGACCCGTGTTATTCGAAGGATCAGAATGGCGTCCCCACAAATGATGCCGACGGCGAGTACCCCGCGAAGGACTGCGAGCCGCTTTCCACGCCGGCCATCTATGACTACCCCGGCCTGGGCTCGATGGAACTGTTCACCACGCCGGATGGAACTCGCATCTTTCAGTTGTTCGCCTACCATCGTGAATGGCGCACCTGGTGGCTCAATCGAGAGCATCCCAAGGATTTGGACCCGACTTATGAGGGAGACTCGACGGCTCATTGGGACGGGAACACCCTGGTCGTCGATACCATTGGTTATAACGGGAAAACGATGATCACGCAGAGCGTCGGGCATCGAAAGAGCGACGCCTTCCGCCTGGAAGAACGCTTCACGCTCACCGATCGCGATCATCTGACCATTGACATGACGTATTACGACCCAAAAGCATGGGGCGACAAAGCCTGGCCCGGATTCAAAAAACTATATCGACGGACGACGCCTGAAGATTTTGAAGAATTCATCTGCAGCCCGCGGGAATACATGGAGTATGACAAGAGAGTAACCGCCCCGATGCACGCCCAATAAGACGCTGAGCCAGCCGGAATGGATCGAATGGGAAGTCGATCCTTGACGTTGTAGACCGCGTTCAGTAGCATGGCTGCATTGGCAGGTCTCTCATTTCTTTGGGTTTTTGGTAATCGAGGGTTCCCGCATGAACCTGGCTTCCAGTTCGAGCCGGATTTTCACAGCGCGTGAAACGCACGGCCGGGTGCTTAGAGCTGGCAACCGATTGATTGCGCACAGCGAAGAGATCGGATGGCGCTCGTTATACGCCGCGATTATCGAAGAAGCCCCGTTTGATTTGACCGAGCCGGCGATTCACAACCCGTCCCTGATTTATCACCTGTCCCAACCTACTGTAGTCGTAAGAAAAGTGGACGGCGTCGCGCGCGACCGAGCTCTGATTGGGCCGCGCCGCATCAGCTTGACGCCCAGCGAAGCCACCGTGCGATGGCAGCATTCCGGCCATCCGGAAATTTTGCAGATTTATTTGCGGCAATCGATCTACGACGCGGCTGTATCTGAAATGTATGGATGCGACGCTGGGTCGGCGCAGATTTTGCCGCGATTCGCCATACTGGATCCATTGCTCGAGCAACTGGCATTGGCCATCACCTCCGCTTTGCGCGACGGCACATCCGACGACGCGCTGTACATTGAGACGCTTGCGCAAATGATTGCCGTGCAACTCGCGCGTCATCATTCCGCGCGGACGCGCCGACCTCACACGGTCGCGTCCTCCCAACGATTGCCGGCCTGGAAAATGAAGCGGTTGACCGATTACATCGAGAATCACCTGGACGGAAATCTCAGTCTCGATGCGATGGCAAAGGAACTTCACATCAGCGCGCTTTATCTCCCGCGCGTTTTCAAGACGGCGGTGGGGCAATCGCCGCATCAGTATGTGCTCGGGCGGCGGATCGAGCGCGCCAAATATCTGCTGCGCAACACGGACTCGCCGATTGCGGATGTAGCCTTGTCCTCGGGATTCTCTTCGCAGAGCCATCTTTCCAACTGGTTCCTGCGGCTGGTCGGAACACCTCCGGCGGTTTATCGCCGGCAAAGCGAGTCTTAAAAATTGCTGTAGTATGGCCTTCCTTGGCATCTCCGTCCGGTCCGGCTGAACTTAGATCAGGAAATGAATTGAGAACGCGGAATCCCGCGAGGGTGTATCGCAAGCGATGGGGGAATTGAAAATGGGAAAGCAATGGATCCGGCGAGCGACGACCTTCGTTTTGTTGGCGTCTGGTTTTGCATTGGCCTTCTCGATTTCTCCGAGCAGCGCTCTGCCTCAGAAAACAGACTCCTCAGCTCAAACTCTGGCGAACCGCGTTTCGGTGGATGGGGATGACATTGGCGGCGTAGTGACCAGCGCAAAGGGCCCCGAAGCCGGTGTTTGGGTGATCGCCGAAACAAATGATTTGCCGACAAAATATCGCAAGATTGTGGTCACCGACGATCAGGGCCGCTATCTGATTCCTCAATTGCCTCCGGCAAATTACAAAGTGTGGGTGCGCGGCTATGGCTTGGTGGACGGTCCGACCGTTTCTCAGGTCCGGCCCGGGCGGAAGCTGGCGTTGACAGCGGTGATTGCGCCCAGCGCGGTGGTCGCGGCGCAGTATTATCCGGCGAACTACTGGCTCTCGTTGATGAAAGTGCCGCCGAAAAATGAATTTCCAATGACGGTCAATATCCCAGCGACCCGGGGCGGAGGAATTGGTTCGGGTGACGCGACGACGATGCAGCCCGCGAGCACGCGCGTACTGACGACCCAGGCGGAATGGGTGGCGACAATCAAGCAGTGCAACGGCGTCTGCCACCAGATGGGGTCCAGGGCGACGCGGGAAATTTCGCCGCTGCTTTTTAATCTCGATAATTCCAAGGAAGAATGGAACGAGCGGCTGCGATTCGGGCAGCTCGGCAGCGTTCATGTGCGTTCGCTCAGCGCTCTCGGGCTGGATCAGGCATTGTCTTACTTTGCGGACTGGTCGGACCGAATCGCCAAAGGCGAAGCCCCGCTCGCGCCGCCGCGTCCGTCGGGCGTCGAGCGCAATCTTGTGGTCACGCTGTGGGATATCGGCACACCCATTACATTCATGCACGATCTTTACACCACCGACGAGCGCGACCCGACCGTCAATGGCTACGGCCCGATCTACGGCAGCGATTTCAACCTGAATACGCTGATGATTCTCGACGCCAAGCGCAACACCGTTCAGAGCGTGCAGTTGCCGTTCCGCGATCCCGACGAATTGCGACATTTTTCTCCGCAGACGATGGAAAAGCCGTCCTTGTTTTACGGCGATGAGATTATCTGGGATGAGCGCAGCGCTTCGCACGTCAAGAATGTGGATAGCAAGGGCCGCGCGTGGCTGGCCTACGCGTGGCGCGCGCAAAACAAGCCGCCCGCATTTTGCAACGAAGGCTCGAGCAACAAGTTCACGCAATATTTTCCCCTCGGCAATGTTTCTCAGCGCCAGCTCGCGTATTACGATCCGGCGACAAAGAAATTTAAGCTGATCGATACCTGCTACAACAACCGCCATGCCGGCTTTGCCGACGACAGGGACCAGACGGTGTACTGGGCGGGGTCGGGCGTCGTCGGCTGGATCAAGCCCCGCATTCTCGATGAAGGCGGCAGCGACGAAGCTGCGCAAGGCTGGTGCCCCGCCTATTACGATGTGAACGGCGATGGGAAATATGAAAAGAATGTGGACAGAATTATTCCAGGCAACGCTTACTACGTTACCTACAATCCTGTGGATAAGAGCGTCTGGTACGCCGTGGACAATACACCCGGAAAAATCGTGCGCGTGGATATCGGGAGCAACCCTCCGGAAACTTGCCATTCCGAGGCGTATGAGCCGCCGTACTACAATCCTAAAGCGCCCGGAAAACTTGGCTACCTGCCTCGCGGAATCGATGCCGATGGAAACGGCCTGATCTGGACCGGGCTTGCGGGCAGCGGGCAATTGGCCAGTTTCGACCGCGATAAATGCGCCGTGAAGACGAGTTCGGCGAACGAAGAAGATTTGCAGCGCTGCACCGAAGGTTGGACACTCTACGATGTGCCCGGCCCGCAGGTAAAGGGCGTCACTGACGGCGGAAGCGCCGACTTTCTCTACGGCAATTGGGTCGACAGGTTCGATACGCTGGGGCTTGGCAAGAATGTTTCCATGGCGACGGGAACGGGCTCCGATGCGATGCTGGCTCTGATGCCTGACACGAAGACATGGGTCGTGCTTCGTGTGCCTTACCCGCAAGGATTTAATGCGCGGAATCTTTCCGGCCGGATCGACGATCCCGCGGCCGGATGGAAAGGCCGAGGGCTCTGGGTCGGCAATGAGATTCGCAACCCGTGGCACATTGAAGGCGGGAAGGGAACGTATCCGCAGGCCGCGCATTTTCAGATGCGACCGGACCCGCTGGCGAAGTAGTCATGTCCGGGATTGAGCGGCGGGATGAGCAGCGCTCAGAGAATCGTCGTATGGCAGGGTTTGTATATTGCTAAAAAATTAAAGCATCGTCATTTCAAGCGGCTTTAGCAGACGCCCGCCGGGAGTGCTTCAGTTCGAGTAGAGTTTTTAGTGGAACAGTCTGTGGGGCTTGGACCTCTGTCAGCCACTACAGGCCAATCCATTTGGATTGCAGTTTCAACTGAGCTTGCAGTTTTCGGAATTCAAAACCCACAGGTTGAAGCCTGTGCCACTGTAGGTTCAAATTCAGGTTTTGCACAAACCAGATGGCAACATATACACTACGTGTCCGCCTGAAGGCTTCGCGAAAATAATTGAAACTGTTACCATGACTTCTCGAAACAATTGCCCCGAAAGGCTAGCGAAAAGGATATGGAATGACCACAAAATTCGATGAAGCTTTTGTTTATAACGGCGTGCCGAACCGGGTCGTATTTGGTTCGGGCACCATTTCGCGCCTGGCAGAAGAAGTAAAGCGGCTCGGCCTCAAACGTCCCCTCGTGCTTTCCACGCCAGTACAAAAACGCGACGCGGAATCGATTGCCGCGCAGTTGGGAGAAAATGTCGCAGGAATTTATACCAATGCCACGATGCACACGCCGGTGGACGTAACCGAAGCGGCGCTCGCGGTGATGACAGAAACAGAAGCGGACGGCGTAATCGCGTTCGGCGGCGGCTCGACGACCGGTTTGGGAAAAGCGATTGCTCTTCGCACCGACTTGCCGCAGATCGTGCTGCCCACAACATACGCCGGATCGGAAATGACCAACATCCTCGGCGAGACCTATGGCGGGCAGAAGAAGACGCTTCGGTCCCCGAAAGTTCAGCCGGAAGTCATTATTTACGATGTCGATTTTACTTTGACATTGCCCGTGGGTTTATCCGCCACGAGCGGAATGAACGCGATCGCCCACGCCGTCGAAGGGCTGTATGCGCAGGACCGCAACCCGATTATCTCCCTGATGGCGCTGGAGGGAATCCGCGCGCTGGCGGAAGGCCTGCCCGTCATTGTCGAGCGTCCACAGGACCGCACGGCGCGTTCGAAGGCGTTATACGGCGCATGGCTTTGCGGCACAGTTCTGGGTTCGGTGTCGATGGCCCTTCATCACAAGCTGTGCCACGTGCTCGGCGGCACTTTCGATCTTCCTCATGCCGAAACGCACACGGTTGTTCTGCCGCACGCGACGAGTTTCAACGCGGAAGCCGTGGGAGACTTACTCGCGCCCTTGAATGAGATTTTCAATAGCGATGGACCTGGGCAGGGGCTCTACGATTTCGCGAAACGCATCGGCGCGCCCACGGCCTTGAAGGACCTCAAGATGCCCGAGGACGGGCTCGACAAGGCCTCGACACAGGCGACGGAAAATCCTTACTACAATCCGCGACCATTCGATCGCCAGCAGATTCGTTCTCTGTTGGACGATGCTTTCCACGGAAGGCGTCCGCAGAAGTGATTTACGAGCCTTTGCAGGGCAGGCTATTTCTGGCGAATCCCGTGTGAATATTCCGCACCGCCTCGACGCAATTCAGGTCTCGATGGACCGCAAGCAATTCGGAGGGTAGGGAAAATTACCTACCCTCCTGTTTGCTTGGAACGCTTCTCTACTCGACCAATTCAGTCCCGTGGCCGCGGCCATTTTTGAACGGATTTCAATGGTCGTCGCTCACGCAAATCAACGACTTGGATGAAAAATTCAAGTTGTCCCAGAAAATGCTGTACATGGTTGTGTGATAGCTGTCCAGGCTGTCGTAGTTGTAGCCTTGCATGAATACGTTGCCGAGATTTACATCGGCGGTATCGTACAATTTCGTCAGCAAAGATAAACCATGATGATTCGAAGAATCGCTGACCGTGTATTCGATGCCTTTTCCGGGCAGCAGCGTCATGGTCAGATCGACCCAGGAGTTGTATTTAAAGTCCTTGGGAAGGCCGATCAAAACGAAGGCGCCCGCGCCGCTATTGGCCGAGTTGTCCCAGCCATAAAATCCGGCAACACCGCCGTTGGGCCGGTAGCCCGGTCCACCCAGGTCGCTGGTCGTGGGCCCTTCGAATTCGATGATTGGGTAATCTCCGACGTTGTTGCTGGAATCAAACGCCGTGGCCCAAAATCCCGCCATGCGGGCGTTCTCTGTCTTCCAGGCTGAAGGTACATACAGGCTGATCGAAACGGAATAGGTGTTAGGCGGCAGGTCGTACTTGCGGCCCTGTGTATTGTAGAAGGAATCTACTCCCTGATAATCCGTGGAGCAAATGTTCTGCTGGAGCGTATTCTTGGTTCCGTCCGGGGCCTTTACCGGGGAAACAAATCCGCACGGGGCATACCGGTCGGGGTACCAGACTCCGGGAGCTTCGGCGGGAGCCGTTACAACGGGAATGGCAAAATTGATATCGACGCTTTGAGCGGCCGCGGCTGCGGGAATCAAAGCCAATAGGGAAATAAGGAGATACTTCATCATCGTTACTCTCCTTTTAATTTAGTCATTCATATTCGATTTCAGTTCATGTGGGCCCGGTTGAATAAAAATCGAAGGCACGATCTACGAGCAACCCTGGAATGGGACAAATTGAACCGTACAAACCTCGGCGAGGAGGCCCGCGGCTCCACGCTTCAACTGCCGGGAGGAAATGTATAACAATTAATATTATTGTCAATGCGATTATTAAGTACTAGTACAACCGAATAACGATAGCCGACTTGGTCCTATGAATCGCGCATCGCACCCGCTCCGCGCGCTGGACGAAGGGAATTGGCCGCGAGAGGCAGCCGGAGGGATTGCACCATCGAGAAGACTGATTCTCTTGCCGGTCACTTGGCCATGCATCCGGCCCCGGATAGCATCCGTTTGAGACAACGGTCTGGATATTACCGGCTGGCTTTAAACCGAAGAATTCGAGGGCGCAAAACTCTTTTCGTCTTTTTTAGAGACGAGAGTGAGAATCATGACCGATCCGATGACAAGCAGAACGCTCTGAATCATGTAGCTGTAAGCGAAGCTGCCTGTGAGGTCCATGATTTTTCCAACCATGGCGGGGCCGATCGCGCCGGCAACCGTGCCCATCGCATTGATGATGGCGATGGCTGCGGCCGCGGAAGTTCCCGACCAGTACATTCCGGGCGTGGCATAGATGATCGGCATGGTGGCATGCGCGCCTCCATAGGCCAGCGTGAGGCAGAAAATCCCCCACCAGGGACTGTGCGGGAACACCGGCATCAGCAGGAATCCTGCGGCCGATGCGAGGGCCGACAAACTGTAATGCCAGCGAAACTCTTTAAACTTGTCGGAACTTTTGCCCACCATGATTTTGCCAGCCACCGCGATGATTGCGGGGATCGTGGACAAGAGGCCGATCGTCATCGTGCTGGACACGCCGTAGGATTTGATGATCGTCGGCTGCCAGAAGGCCAGGATAAAAGTTTCAAAACTTCCGAAGAAATAAAGCATGCCGAGCAGGTACACGCGCCAATCCAGCATGACATCCATCAATCGGTATGGCTTCTTGCTGACGTTGCGATCGTTGGCCAGCGCATCGAGAACGATTTTTTTCTCGGCGGGAGTGAGCCACTTCGCGTCGGCCGGCTGGTCATCCAGGTAGAAATAAATAACGATGCCCAACACGACGCTGGGGAGGCCTTCGACCAGGAACATCCACTGCCAGCCGCGCAGACCGAATAATCCGTTCATGTAGGTCATCGCGGCGCCTGAAACGATTCCGGAAACGATCGCGGAGACGACCGTTCCCGAAACGAAAAACGCGTACACCGTCGCACGGCGATGGGAAGGGAACCATTTCGTTAAATAGTAGATCGTTCCCGGGAAAAATCCCGCCTCGACGATACCCAGGGTGAATCGCGCGACATAGAACTGCACGGGAGTGTGAACGAACATCGTCGAGGCGGAGACCAGGCCCCAGCCGAAGGCGCTGGCGAAAATGGTTCTTCTCGCGCCGATCCTGTCCATGATCAGATTTGCGGGAAGCTGAAACAACGCATAGCTGATGAAGAAAATACTTGCGCCCAGGCCGTATGCGTAATCGCTGAATCCGAGGTCGCCCTTGATCTGCAACTGGGCGAAGCCGACGTTGGTGCGGTCAAGGTAATTGAACACGTAGCAGAGGAAGAGGATGCCAATGAGCCGAATTGTAATTTTTCGGTAGATTGCGTCGTAAACGGCTTCCGGCACCGGCGCGGCTGGGAGGTTCATTTCAGCGGTATTCAGCGGTGCGCTCATTCGCTCTCCTAAATTTTCGAGCGGGAAACGAAATACATCATGCCGGGGTGAACATCGGCAACTGCATGCCTTCTGAAGACGGTTTGAAAACCACCTTTACCCGGTGTCCGATCCGGATCGCATCGAAATCGCACTCCACAAGGTTCGTGAGCATTTTCGGGCCTTCTTCCAGCGTCACATACGCAATGGCGTATGGCTCCGGCACGCGGCGCATCACACTGTAAGAATAGACGGTTCCGTTTCCCGATGCTTGTTTCCATTCCGTTTTGTCGCTGAAACAGAAAGGGCAGATCGCTCGAGGGTACCAATGGGCCCGGTTGCACGCGATGCAGTAGCGGACGATGAATCGGCCTTCGGCCGCCGCTTCCCAGAAGGGCTGCGTTTCCGGATTATTTACGATGAGCGGACTGCGCGTATCCTCTGGCATGACGGTTACTCCCGTTCCAGAATTAATGTTGTGCTGGCCGAGCGAGTTCCAAGGCGGCCGCCGGTGGCTTGCGCGAGCGCAAGGTTGCAGTTTTTCACCTGAACCGCGGGATGCGCCTCGCCTCGCAGTTGCCGTACGGCCTCAATAATTTTGGTCATGCCGCCGCGGTTGGATGGGTGGTTGTTGCAAAGCCCGCCACCGTCCGTGTTGAACGGCAGGCGGCCGGTTCCGGAAATTAAATTTCCGTCGGAAACGAATTTGCCGCCGTCTCCTTTTTTGCAGAAGCCAAGATCCTCGAGCTGAATTAGGACGGTAATCGTGAAGCTGTCGTAGATCGAAACGTACTTGATGTCGTTCGTTGTCACTCCGGCTTCGGAAAATGCCGCCGGGCCGGACCATACCGCGCCGGAATAAGTCAGATCGATGTCTCCGCCATTTTGGCCCTTGATGGCTTCACCTGCTCCGAGAACCTTCACGAGCGGACGCTTTAATTTTCTGGCGATCTCGGGTTTCGCGACAATCAGAGCGCCGCCGCCGTCGCTGACCACGCAGCAATCCAGCCTGTGTAGGGGATCGGAGACCATCGGCGAATCGACGACTTCCTTCACGGTTACGACGTTGGGCAGCATGGCGTTCGGATTGTATTGCGCGTGATGCGAAGCCGCCACTTTGATCCAGGCGAGTTGCTCGCTGGTGGTTCCGAATTCGTGCATGTGCCGCATCGCGCACAATGCGTAAGCATTCACCGTTGTCGGACGGAATGGAAATTCCCACTGGAGATCGGGCTGCGAAGGAGGGCCCTCGCGCGGCGCGAGGCCAAGTTTTAATCCTTCGCTGCGAGGACGGCCTGCCAAAGTAATCAGAGCAATGTTGCATTTGCCCATCGCAATGGCCTGGGCCGCGTGCGAAACATGCAGCGGGTAGGACGCGCCGCCAATTTCCGTGGCGTCCAGGTGACGGACTTTTAAATTCAGATAATCGACCATCGAGAGGGCGCCGCCCGGTGCGTCTCCGGCGCAGAAATAGCCGTCGATGTCCTCCTTGGCGAGGCCTGCATCTTCAATCGCTCCCCGAGCCACTTCCGCGTGGAGTAATGCGACGGATTTATCGGTGGCCTTGCGGGTGGGATGCTCGAAGGCGCCCACGATGTATGCTCTTCCGTTTATGCTCATAATTGTTTAGGAATGAAGCTTCGCCTCGGTTACCGCTTGAAGCGCATCCAAGGTAAGCCCCGGAACCATCTCGACTACTTTAAATCCCTGCGGCGTCACATCCAGGACTGCAAGATTGGTGTACACGCGGCTCACTACGTTCACCGCGGTGAGAGGATAGGAGCAGCGCTTGACGAGCTTCGGTTTTCCGTCCTTCGTCGTATGTTCCATGATCGCCCAGAGACGCTTTGCGCCTGCCGCGAGGTCCATCGCGCCGCCAACAGCGGGTGCGAAATCGTTTTCGGATGTTGCCCAGTTGGCGATGTCTCCGTTTTCCGCGACTTCAAACGCGCCCAATACCGAGAGATCGAGATGCCCCCCCCGGATCATCGCGAAACTTTCGGCTTGGTGGAAGAAAGAGCCGCCCGCATGAAGCGTGGCATTTTGCCTGCCCGCGCTGATGAGCCACGGATCAACTTTGTCTGGCGCGGGCACTGGCCCCATTCCCAGGATTCCATTTTCGGAGTGAAAAACAACTTCGCGGGACGAGGGAATGTGATCGGCGATCAACGTGGGAATGCCCACGCCGAGATTGACATACCAGCCTTCCGGGATATCGGCGGCAAGGCGCGCGGCCATTTCCGCACGGCCAAGCGGCTTGACTCCCGTTGATGTTTGTTCCGCCATATTTTTTGTTTTCCGATGCGTATTATGGATTTTCCACGCGGTCATTCGCGCCTTGCACGACGTAATCTACAAAAA
>Ga0265316_10004034_pt1 | contig 14703 bp, 10 predicted proteins | sample 4522metaG_FD_202092 | JGI IMG/M metagenome (GOLD analysis project Ga0265316, IMG submission 202092) | Rhizosphere microbial communities from Carex aquatilis grown in University of Washington, Seatle, WA, United States - 4-5-22 metaG | ecosystem: Host-associated > Plants > Roots > Rhizosphere >...
GTTGGAGTTCACGCATACAGATCCTGGGTAAGCTGCGGAATCCTTCCCTGATTTGTCTGAATAAATTTAAGTTATTGTTTTTCATTGTATTTGGTTAAAAATTGTAACAATTAACCGCTGTATTTTTTATTGATTCAGGGGTTGTTGCCGGCTTGTTGTATTAAGTCTTATGTACATTTTCAATAAAATTCTGATAAATTAAGGCTGATTTGAGTCGCCGGATAATTGTAAATGGCAGAAATAGAAATATAAGCAGGTACAGGTATGATAAAATTGAATATTTTAGTTCGAATCCGGCAAGTATTTGACTCTGAAATATATGCATATAATGTCTTACTGGAAAACCACTCGCCCAGTATTGGAATACAGGAGGCATTGCATCTATAGGAAAGGAAAATCCGCAGAGCGTAAGCGCCAGGATTCCATAAAATGCTGCCATATTAAGTGAGTGTCGCATCATAGGAAGTAGCCCGATGCAGAAAACCCCTATGGCCTGGTATGCCAGCACGAACATCAGAGAACCAAGCATTAACCAGCCAAGGCTGGTATGCATAGGTATGTTCATTACCTTATAAAGCATAAAGTTCTGAAACATCATTACGAAAAAGAAAATTATTGTATATGGCAATAATTTGCCAGCAAGCGCAATAACAACCGATTTGTCAGAAAGACGTAACCATTCACGAGAAGTACTTTCTTTTATCTCGATTCCGATACAATACACTGTCATCAGCAAAATGAAAAGTTGAAGCATTATTGGCAGTATAATGGTGGAAATATAGACCGGGTAACTTGCAGTTGGATTGAATAATTGGTGCGTGTTTAGTTGAATAGGCTGTATCTGCGACAGGATGTAATCCTCCTGCTGACCCATTGCTTCGCGTTTCTGAATATTAATTCCTCCCGATAATGTATGAAGGATTAGTGTCAGATTGTTCTGCATCAATCCCCCGGCAATCAGGAATCCGTTATGATAATAGTAACTGATTACCGGTTGATGTGATGCAAAAATATCAGCCTGAAGATTTTGTGGCAGGACAACAAAGCCGTAAATGTTGCCTGTTCGCAATTCAGACATAGCTTCGGTTTCCGACTGAAGGTATTCAGTTACTCTACTTAGCGGAGTAACATCGATAGTACGGGCAATTTTGCGTGAAGTGGCTGTGTTATCGAGATCTACGATCGCAATAGGCATTTTTGTAGGAACGCCTTCCTTTAAAAGCGAAGAGAAAAACAAAATGGAAATGATGGGAAGTATAAGTAATACTATGATGTAGAGTCCACGTGATGACATCCGGGTTGCTTCCCGTTTAGCAACTTCCCAAATACTTTTTATTTGTAATTTCATTACATTAAATTTCAATACTATAATTCTAAAGGACAGATGATTAATAGCCGGTTCAACAATGAATATATTAATTCAAGTCGTTCCTGCTTATTTAAGTTTTTCATAATCAACCATCAGGCTCATGCCCGGGCGCAGCCCTTCAATTGCTGTAACAGGTTTTGCCCGTACTTCAAAGGTTTTTACATCGAACCCACCATTATTTTTTGTTGCTTTAAATGTGGCGTAACTTGCCATTGCTTTGATATAGGTAACTTTCAACCTGATATTTTTGGCACCAAGAGCGGGTATATTTGCATCAAACTCTTTCCCGATTTTAATGTTAGTTAGTAAGTCTTCGCGGATATTGAAAACTACCCAGATATCGCTGAGGTCAACAATATTCATGATGGGTGCTCCTGATCCAACCAATTCACCTCGTTTTGGGAAAACATCTGAAACTTCGCCTTTTATAGGTGATACCAGCATTGTTTCAGAGAGATAGGATTCCACTTCCGAAACAGCTCCCTTTGCACGATTTACCAATGCTGCAGCTGCAAGCTTATCTTCTTTTTCGGCGCCGTTTATTGCCATATCATACTGCGATTTAGCGGCTTTGGAAGTGGCAATTGCTGCCTGGTAATTAGCCTCGGCTTCATCACTTTTTTGCGCTGGAACCACTCCTTCATTGAACATATTTTGAACCCGGTTATAAGTTTTTTGTGCTAATTTCACTCCAACTTCGGCTTTCTGCCACAACTCATATGCGCCGGCAATCTTTTCAGCACGTGCCCCTTTGTTTGTTTTCTGATTCTGAGCAGCAGCTGCGTCCTCGGCAGAGTTGGCCTGCATCAGTTTTGCGTTTAATTCAGGAGCGCTGATCAGAACCAGGGTATCTCCTTTATTTACGGTCATGCCCTCTGATACCATGAATTTGTCTATACGTCCGGGTACTTTACCAGATACACGTACTTCTGTAGCTTCGGCCTGACCTTGCAATATAACCGGCTCCGGTTTTAAGACTATCCATCCGACAAAACTTACTACCGCGATTACTAGAAGCAAGGTTAAAAATGCGATCAGCATTCCAGAATGTCTTTTATTAATTGTTTTCATTATGTTAAAAATTATGGGTTTGATGACAAATTTTATTTATGGTTCTATTTATATTTTACTGGATATTTGATAATACAAGGTCACCTGTGGCTTTGTAACATTCTAGGACCGATTGGCGTTGTGCAAAAACAGACTGAAGGTATTCGAGTTCTGCATTTTGCATTTCTGTTTCGGTCGCCAATCGTTCGGTGATATTTATCATCCCTTCGTTGTAGGATTTTTGAGCCAGTTCAAGTGCCATACGGGCGGCAATGCGTTGTTTGTCCTTATATGTCACCTGGGCTATTGATGCCTGGTAATTTGTTAATACTTTTGTTTGGTTGAGTTCCAGTAACTCATGTGCTTCTTCGCGTGCATTTTCAGCTTTCCTTACTTCAAGTGTTGCCTGACGGACCTTAGCTGAACCTCCAGAACGATCAAAGATTTCCCATTTAAAGCCTGCTCCAACCATATATGTCGGGCCTAATCCAATATTCTCAATCTTCATGTTCATAGGAATCGGGGCATTAAAATCGGCCTTAGCGTTGAAAACATTATCATAACGGGCCGATGCTATTGCCTGAATCTTAGGCAGGTAATACGACTTCTCAGATTTCAGGAGGTATTTCTGTGCTTCTACTCCTGCAGTTAAGGCACGTAATTCTGCCCTGTTATTGATATCAGAACCTGAATTGGCAAACAATAGAAGGGTTAAAACAGGATTCATGCTTTCAAAACTTGTTACTGGTTTGCCGGTGAGTTGCGATAACTTTTGATACAAAAGTGTTTTTTTGCTATCATACTCTGAAAGTTTTGCCTCCAGGCTAGCATTGGCAACTGCGATTTTAAGAGTATCGAAAGATGTTGCCAAACCATTTTTCAAAGCCGTGGAAGCATATTTTTTTTCAGCGGCCAGTCTTACAGCCGATTCGTCAAGCACATGTTTCGACTGGTTGAGAAGAGCAAGCTGATCATAGTAAGTTATTACTTCGCTGATTACATCAGATTTACATTTATCAGACAATGCTTCCTGTGCTTTTATCTTTTCATTTAATGCCCTGGAAAGATTTGGAACCTGGCCTCCGCTATACAACAACATTTTTGCGGTTATATCAATTCCAAAATAATTGCCATATAAATCTCCGTCAAGATTATTATAGATAGAAGGAAGTTGTATCCCCTGTTGGGTCAGCAAGTTCTGAAGTTGAGATATTTCACTGGCTATTCCTGAAAGGTTTGGAAACATTACAGGGAAAACCGGATTCTTCATAAATTCCTGTAACTTACCGATACTTTCGAAACCTTCGATTTCGCCTATTTTTGAATTAACTGTTGAATAGGCAAATAAATATTTACCTCCCAATTCCAGCTTGGGGATGTATGACGACCTGACCGCTTTTTTTTGAACTTCAGCAATCTGCTTATCAATGTCCTTTTCTGCTACCTTGCGATCTTTATTTACCGAAAGTCCGATAAGCTCCTTAAGTTCAGGAGAAACCTGCAATGATTGTGCGTTTACTTTGCACATTATAGTGCTTAGTGTGAAGATCAGAATAAGAAATTGAGCCTTTGTTTTCATAATATTTAAAATGATTTTATCATACCAATCTGATAATCAGGATTTAAATCCGTATCATTTTTCGCTCCCGTAATCAGTTTGATCAGTTTTTATTTATTTCACAAAATTTAACTTTTGACATATAGTACATTCGACTTAAACAGTTAAATGGTCGAATTAGTAACAAAAAAAATATCACTTCATTACTCCATGAAAAAGAATATGAATGAGATTATCGAGTCTCCGTTCGATATCTTTGTCCTCCACTCCCCAGAACAGAGGAACCTCCAAGCCCTTTAGTGCCGTAACAATAGCAATGGCAGCCAGAGATGTATCATCTATTTCAAAAATTCCATTCTTAACACCTTCTTTTAGTATGTTTTCCATCATCTGAATTTCTTCCTGGTCAGATTTCTTACGGATTTTATCGATAAAATCGAGATGGTTCAGGTATTTATCTTTTATGACACTGTAATAGTTTGCCAGTTTTTCCACCGCATGCATTCTTACAATCACGTGCATCTTTAATTTCTGAGCAGGACTCTCAGCATTCGTATTTGCTTTTAGAAGTTCCTGATTTAGAATTGAAGCCTCTTTCTCTACTACCGCCTGGAATATTTTTTCTTTGCTTGCAAAGTAGTAGTAGATAGAGCTTTTCCCTTTGCTGTTGGCTCTGGCTATTTCATCCATCGTAGTTTTTCTGAACCCGAATTTGGAGAAAATATGGCCCGCCTCATTTACAATAGTTTCTTTTACTTCGTCTTTATCAATCATGTCTCAATCAAATTATTCCTTATGCTCTTTGTCAAAGACTGCAAAGTTAATTAAGGCATTAGTATAAAACAAGTATATTCGACTATATTAGTCGAAACGTCGAATAATATTTTGTAATATTCACAAAATAAGATACATATAAAGTGGAAAAAAATTAGTCTGACCGCCTTGGCATTTGTCGGGTGATAATATTGCGAAAAGGAATGTGATTTTGAAGAGATATCTGTTACCAGATTCTGGTAACAGATTAGTGGCCAAGGCAAGTAATGTTTATTTTTTCATTTTGAATTTCAGACCTTGGACCTACCTAATATTACAGAAATTGATTGTAGGGTCATGCCATGGCATGACCCTACGCTTGAATAATAAAGAAATGTAAGGCCACGCCATGGCGTGGCCCATGCATATTTCTTCTAGGAATAATGACAATTGAATGAATCCTAATGATTTAATTCATCCTCAATCCAATTATTAGGATTATTAAAAATGTATTCACGGATCATTTCGATTGATTTTTCATTCCGTAAAACCTGATCATAGAACCTTGATTGCCATCTAAAATAATGCAATCAATTTTGATTGCACCATCTTGTTACAGATGATTTATACTGGTTAACTATTACTGATACTGAATTTTTTATAGGTTTCTAGAATTGGTTTCTTTTTTTGATTTGATTTTTCTCAGACATTATTTCCATCCCACATCTCAATCCCACACATGAATGATTTAAAATTAGAAGGCCGTGCAGGTGATTAGGCATTATTACAAATTCATCCAGTTTTACATGTGGGAAATGTCCGGGGATTTCTGACCAGAATTGAGAGGCAATTGTTCCAATCTCAGACAGTACCAACTTATTATTGATATTTTGCCTAAATATGGCTGCTTGCCATCACAACAAACAGTAATGAAATAAACACCGTCTGAACTGTAGTCCCAGCCGGATAATCTTAGATGCTTCCGATCTATAAACATCTCAGGAACCAGAAAAATCTATTTTATCGCACGAGGTTAAATTATATACAAACTAATTTAAATAATCTTCTTGAAACAACAATGAACCTAACCAGTTTTTATTCCGTTATAAAAAACAGGAAAAGCCTATAAATTGATTTGCATAATAGACTAAAATCGTAATATAGTCAAATAGCTGTTAAAGAAAATTATCTTGTGACTATCCCATAAAAAAGGAAATTAATCAGGTTATTCAGTCTGTTTTCGAAGTTTGCATGTTCTTTGTTAATGAATAGTGGAATCTCAAGCCCTTTCATAGCTGTTACAATAGCTATAGCGCTTAGTTGAGGATCTTCAACAGAAAACTTTCCTCTCTCTATTCCGTCCTGAATAATTCCGGCAACAACTTTTACTTCATCTTTGTCATAACTCTTTCTGATCTCCTCAATAAATTCAAGGTGGCTTAGGTAATCACTCTTAAGGGCAGTATAGAAATTTGTAAGCTTTTTAAGTTTACGCATCCTTACTGAGATATAGACTTTCAAACGTTCAATCGGATCATCAATTGTTAAAATACTAATTCGCAGTTCCTCTTTAAGTTCTTCTGCTTCCTTCTCGACAACTGCTTTAAAAATGGCCTCTTTACTGTTAAAATAGTAATAGATGGATGACTTCCCCTTACTGGTTGCAATCGCAATTTCTTCCATAGTTGTCTTCTTAAACCCAAAGTGAGTGAAGATATTACGTGCAATTTCAATTATCTTCATTCTGACTTCATCATGTTGTGTTGACATCCTTTCTGATTCTATATTTAAATTTTGTACTCTACAAGATAAAGCAGAAATAAGCATTAACCAAATATCCTATCGGCTATTTGAGAAAAAAGGTCGAATTGTCTTGTAGATGGTGTCGTTATTCTTATAAAATTTTAAGCTCCTTTACCAGATAAATAAGCTGAACCCGGCTCTTGACATTGGTTTTGATATATATCCGGTGAGTATGATCTTTTACAGTCTGCAGGCTGATAAATAGTTTTTCTGAGATTTCTTTATTGCTTAATCCATTGCATATTTCACGTACAATATCTGTCTCCCGTGGAGATACTTCAAATTTCTTGCAGAACCCCTCAAATGAAAAGTCAGTTTCCGGCGCCGATGTGAAAACTGTAAACAGCGTACCATAATTAAGATATACAGGGAGAAATGTGTTGCCTGTAAAAAAAGTAAGAGTGAAGATTATCGCAATATATGGCTGGGAGTTATAAAACAATAAAGGAAGACACTGTAAAACCATTACGAGGAAAATTCCGGGTCCAATTCTCCTGCTGTCATAATCATGAATGATTGACCTTCTCTTCGCTGGTAATACAATTAACAGACAGGAAAGAAGAGAATAAATGAAATGCATCGAAATGAAGTAGTATCTGAGAAGTGATAATGGCTTCAATGTGGTAATCTTCGCGATGAAATACCCTACCAGAATAATTATTAAGAAATTTAACAGCAGGAACATAAAGACAAACCAGTTGCTATTCTTTCTTCCTGATATGCCGAATGAAAACTGTAATAGCATCAACCAGGCAAAAACAAGAAATGGCAGTCCCAGGAGCCTGGAAATATCGGAGAACCGCACCAGCTGTTCTGGTGAAATGTATGTCGAGAGAAAAGCTTTAATTACTACCTGACCCCATATTCCATAAAATCCGAAAGTGAAAATAAATACCTGGAAATATATCAGTGTTGAAAAAATTTCGAGGTGATATCTGTTCCTTAATCTTGAGGAGAGAACAACTCCCCCCGCAGCCATAGCAACCGATAAAATAAATATTAAATATCCAAGCCAATTCAACATTATATAAAGGTATAAAAATCTGTTACAACCTAAAGTTCAAAAATAGCTACTACCATAGTATTGTATTACATACTAAAGTAGGAAAAAAGAAAATCACTACTATAGTATGAAGCCCGGGAAGTGTACGAGACTTAAATTTGTTTCAGAAATGTTCACCGGTTATTTAACTTTAATTAATGCACATATGGAAACAAGTAATGAATACAAATTAGTACCTGGCTTTGGGAACAGCTTTGGTGCCGGTTGGAGAGTTATGACGGATAATTTCCTCAGGTTGTTCCTGGTAATTCTTATCCTGGCCATAATAGCCGCACCTCTTAAAATGTTCAATTTAAAGTTTGATATATCCGATCTGCATAATCTTCCCTGGAATATGGGTCATATTATTGGATATAATATTGGACATAGTATGAATTATTTACCTGCTCTTGGTGCATTGGGACTCTTTGCGGTTTTTTTCGGATTACTGGCTATGCTATATTCGTTTCTGATTAAACCTGTATTTGAATATGGTGGTAGTATGATCTTTGTCCAGGCAGTCAGGAAGATAAAACCCGATTTTGAGTACCTGATAAAAGGATTTATGGAGAATTATCTTCATATTATTCTCGCAAACCTGCTGGTATTTGCTCTGGTTGTCCTTGGATTATTTGCACTCATTATTCCCGGGATAATAATCGGATGCCGGCTGGCTTTTGTTTCCTATATTATAATGGACAAAAAGCTCGATCCGATTGAGGCTGTGGAGTTAAGCTGGAAGCTTACAAAGGGTCATGGATGGCAGATATTCTTCATGGGATTTGTATCTATCTTTATTGTAATCTTCGGACTTTGTATGATAATAGTCGGAATTTTCCCGGCTCTTATGTGGATATGCAGTTCATTTGCTGCGCTTTATGAATCAGTGCTTAGAGAGAAGGAACCTTCGGTTGAAGCTGTTATATCATAAAAAACTAAGTTACTTTTAACCACAAAATACACAAAGCGCACAATGCAAAAAATAGTAGAGACGCCCAATTTGGACGTCTCTACTATTTTTTATAATCCACAAGGCCTACTATAGAAATAGTTCTACCGTTGCCTCGGTACCATTACCGGGGGAACTTTCCAGGTCAAATTTCCCGTCAGTTGAAGCAACATGATCGCGAATACTTATTATGCCTTTGCCATAGCCAGGGTTGGCTGATCAGGCTTGTTATAAACTGATGCAATATTTACATATCCGTTAATTACGATTGGTTTGTACCCTATCTGTTTAGCAAGTGCATTGATTTTTCTAAGTATCGGATCGATGTATTGAAATCCTGATAAAGTAATCTCCAAGCATCTCAACAGAACCTGAAATAGATTCCAGATCAGCTAGTTTCAATGAGCGCTGAATTGCTTTTTGTGGATAATAGTGGAGTGAATCGTAGTTACTGTTTTTATATCCTTTAGCAACTGATAAGTATTGATAGATCTTTTTAATCTCAGAGTTGAAGATATCATTATTAACATTACTCTTAAAAGCCTTGTTCTCTTTGCCTTTCAGAATATTATCAACTGCAATAAGGATTGAATCCACCTGTTGAGCATTAGCCACTGAAGAGAGAAAGATCAGGAACAGGGTCAGGCTGAAAAGGAACCTTTTTTAATTTAGGGTATTCCATAGATAGTAGAGTAATCGGTTTTTACAAAGCAAAGGTATCCTTCAGGGAAAAAATCCCCTTTTTAAGGGATATATTCCAGGAAATTTGGTCGTTAATTTACAAATCATTAGTTGACTTGAATGTATAAAAGTTATCATTAATCAAAAAGTAATATTAATCCATGTAAAAAATCGAATCTACGGTGATTATATCTTAATAGTTTCTTAATTTAGGATTCTCAAAAGCCTTTTTACAGTAAAGACAGAGGGGAATATTAAGAGATAAGACTCTTTTCACCAAAGATTGTAAAGATTGTTAATAATCAGATACGATGACCCTCTTTTGAACTTCAAACTTAAAAAGCAGTAAAATGAAACAAATAACCACTCTTTTCATTGTAGTTGCTATGATCAGTTTGCCTTACATAGTAAATGGTCAGGTTAAGATTGACCTTAAGAAACAGGTCATAACTATAGATAAAAACAGTAAAAAAGATAACCCAAAAAACCAAAACCAGGGTACGCAACAGAAAAAAGAACCGCAGCAGAACCAGCAAACACAGAAGGATCAGGTAACTAAGTCAACTGATGAAAATAAAACAAATTCTGGAACTCAAACTTCGGCACAGGAGCAACAATCGATGCAATCCTTTTCAAAATATGACTTCATCCCAGGCGAAAAAGTGATTTTATTCGATGATTTCAGCCAGGATGCTGTAGGTGATTTTCCGGCATTGTGGAGTGCAAATGCAGCAGGTGAGATTAACACAATGAATATTGCCCCCGGGAATTGGTTTAACCTGAATAGTACAGATGGAAATTATTTCCTCTTAAAGAATGTTGATTTTCCCAAGAATTTCATCATCGAATTTGATATAGTTCCTAAAAAGACCGGGGGCCGGATTGCTGCAGGCCATATATTATATTCAGAAGATAAATATAAGGAAATGGACAATAGCCCTCATCCCGGAAATAGCGGAATAATTATATCTGTAGAAAAAGCAGCCTGGAATACTTTAGGATATAAATCAGGCGAGAGCACTCAAATTACTGGATCCTCCGCAGTTAATCCCATTGAACCTGATAAAGTAAATCATGTCATTATGTGGGTGCAAAACCGACGGCTAAGGATTTATCACAAATCAGCAAAAGTGTTGGATATGCCCACAAATATTTTCGACGGAACGAAACTTAACCGCTTTTGTTTCAGATTATCCAGAGGTGCATCATGTGGCTCATACATTTCGAATTTCAGAATCACCGATGCATCTCCCGATATGCGTAGCAAACTTCTTACAGATGGTAAGCTGGTTACATATGGTATCTATTTCGATGTGAATAAAGATGTGGTGAAACCAGAATCATACGGAACATTGAAAGGAATTGCTGATGTATTAAAAGAAAACGCGGACGTAAAAGTGAAGATCGTTGGCCATACAGACAGCGACGGAGCTGATGCTGCTAATCTTGATCTGTCAAAACGTCGCGGTGCTTCCGTTAAAGATGCACTTGTAAAAGATTTTGCAATTGATGCTTCCCGGCTTGAATCTGATGGCATGGGTGAAACTCAGCCTGTAGCTCCTAACGATACCCCGGTCAATAAAGCTCTGAACCGCAGGGTGGAGCTTATAAAACTCTGAGTGCCATATATTAACTAAAAATGCAAATTGAAATCAATGATGAGACAGAAAAAATTCAGACTGACTTTAGATATTTGCCATAGTTTCGTAACTTTATATTATAATCTATAAAAATTCTAAGACATGAAAACAAAATCAATAATTCTGTTAGTTGTAATGTTTATAATGTTATCTGCTACCTCAAATGCACAGGCCTGGCTTTTAAGAAGGGCAGTTGACAGAAAACTTGAACATAAAGTTGATTCGGCAGTTGATAAAAGTGACAGGGATGAAGCCAAAGCAAAACAGCAAGCTGATAAGAAACAATCGGATACTACTTCTGCTCAGAGTAAAGGTGGTACCAAAGCCACAGGTCGTGGATTGTTCGGTGCAAAAATCGACATCAAATATGATGATGAATATAAATTTACGGGCCGGATATACATGCAGATGGAAACCTACGATAAGAAAGATGTTATGAAGTCAGACTATTACACCTATTATAATAGTAATACTCTTAATGCCGGAATTGAAATGTTACCGGTAGACGCCAAGCAGGGAGATAAAAATGTTCCTGCGATATTCCTTTATGATAATGACAACAAATGTTTCATGATGCTTTTGGAGAATGGTAGTTCTAAAACAGGTATGATCTCTACCCTTCCTTCAGATTCGGCCATGGCCGCTCAAGCCAAAAACCAGAAAGGGGCTAACCCGGAAAAAGCTACAATAACAAAAACAGGAAATTCGCGTGTTATTGCAGGATACAAATGTGATGAGTATAAAATAGTTGATCCTGAGAAAGATGGTTATTCAAATGTCTGGATGACCAAAGATGTCAAACTGAAAGCTGACAAAAAGTATTGGGGCAAATCTGGAATGCCGACATACTATAACTATCCCGGATTTGAAGGGTCTATGATGCTGGCTATGGAATCATTCGACAAAAAAAATATGACAACAATGAAAATGGAGACAAAAGAGATCAATGATAAATTTAGCCATTCAATATCTACTGTAGGTATAACTTTTATGAAGATGAATTTCGGTCAGTCCGGCAAGAAATAAATAACAAAATCCATTAACCACAAAGAGCATAAAGTCCCGATAGCTATCGGAATGAATAAAATGGTTTTGACTTTGTGTGCTTTGTGTACACTTTGTGTCCTTTGTGGTTAAAGGATCTCTATTGAAAATACCTGATAACTTATAGTTTTCGGAGTTTCGCAAATCTAAGGAGCAACTTCTTGCTTCCGTCTTTTTCGAAATTAACTGTAGCGGTAGTGTTCGGTGATTGTCCTTCAATAGATATAATTATTCCTTTGCCAAATCTCTCATGTTCTACCGTATCGCCTTCGGCAAACAGGGAGGAATCACTTCCGGTAAATGGAACGTCGGATGAAGCACCTGATTTACTGATCTTTTTAAACCTTTCATCCTTTGTATAAGAATGAGGTTCTTCACGAAGAGATGTGGGTTTGATTGCTGAGTGATTAATGTTCTGAAAAGGTTTTCCGCCAGTCTGTGGATAGTGAAGAAATTTCTGATCAATCTCACGAAGGAAACGGCTGGGACTGCATCTTTCAAGATTTCCCCATTTATAGCGGTTAAGTGCATAACTTAGAGTTGCCTGTTTTTCTGCACGGGTAACAGCAACATAGAACAATCGTCTTTCCTCTTCAAGCTCACGTGCACTTCCCGATGACATGGGTGAAGGAAACAGTGTGTCTTCCATCCCCACAATATATACATGCTTAAATTCCAATCCTTTGGCTGAATGCATCGTCATGAGGGTTACCTTATTCCGGTCTTCTTCATTTTCGGTGTCCTGATCAGTCAGCAGAGCAACATTAGCCATATAGGCTTCTAAGACATTAGGGTCTCCATTAGTTTCTGCAGCCTCTGTGAATACTTTTATAGCATTCAGTAACTCCTCGAGGTTTTCATAGCGACTGACCTCCTCGGGGGATTTTCCATCCTTAAGTTCTCTCATAATTCCAGAACCAAGCGCAATTTCCCTTGCTTTAATAAAAGCATCTGTGGTATCTGAATTCAGACGAAGATTATTGATTACCTCAACATACATCGTTAGTTTTTTTACTGTCCCTGAGTTAAAATGTTCCGGATATTTTCCGGTTTCAGGTAATATGCTCCAGGGTGTTACATTCAGATTGTCAGCCAGTTCAAATATCTTCTGGATCGTAGTATCTCCGATACCCCGTTTGGGATAGTTAATTGATCTTTTAAGTGCTTCTTCATCTTCCGGATTAATAACCATCCTGAAGTATGACAGAATATCTTTAATCTCCTTTCGCTCGTAAAACGATAAACCTCCATAAATTTTATATGGTATATTTTTTCGCCGGAGAGTCTCTTCAAATATCCTGGACTGGGCATTTGTTCTGTATAAGATTGCAAAATCAGACCAGTTAAGCTGCTGAGAAAGCTTTTTATCGAAAATGTCAGACGAAACATTAAATCCTTCCTCAGAATCCGTCATCGCCTGCATTACCTGTATCTTTTCACCGGTCTCATTCATTGAATAGACGTTTTTTCGGATCTGACCTTCATTATTTGCAATAATCGTATTTGCGGCATTGACTATTGTCTGAGTCGACCTGTAGTTTTGTTCGAGTTTAAAAAGCTGGTAATCATTATAATCATTTTTAAACTCGAGAATATTTTCAATCCTGGCTCCCCGGAATGAATAAATGCTCTGAGCATCATCGCCTACCACACATATATTCTGATGTGAAGCGGCAAGTTTTTTAACTATTAGATATTGGGAATAGTTGGTATCCTGGTACTCGTCAACAAGCACGTAATTAAACCTTTGCTGATATTTATCGAGGATATCGGGAAAATCTCTGAAGAGGATATTTGTATTCAGCAACAGATCATCAAAGTCCATCGCATTGGCTTTGAAACAACGGGCGGCATAAGTCCTGTAAACATCGGCGAGCAATGGCATCCGGCTCGATTTGTCATATTCCTGCATAGAGGTATCAGCAGCGTACATACTGGATGTCACCAGGTTATTTTTTGCAGTAGATATTCGTGAAGAAATTACACCGGGTTTATATATATTATCATCCAGATTGAGTTCCCGGATAATAGATCTGATTAGGCTTTTTGAATCGGAGGAATCGTAAATTGTGTAATTCGATTTGTATCCCAGTCTTTCACCCTCCATCCTTAAAATCTTTGCAAACACAGAATGGAAAGTACCCATCCAGAGATACCTGGCTATCTCGGGACTGACAATTCTGGTGATGCGGTCCTTCATCTCCTTTGCAGCCTTATTTGTAAAAGTCAGCGCAAGGATTTTACCAGCCGGAATACCTTTCTGAAGCAGGTGAACTATCCGGTAAGTAAGCACTCTTGTTTTCCCGGCTCCTGCACCCGCAATCACAAGAGAAGGTCCTTCAGTGTTTATAACTGCTTGTTTCTGAGACTCATTCAGATCGTTCAGATAGTCGGTTGTCATGTGTTAGTTTGAATTACAGCACCCAGGGCAGGCAAATTTAGTAATAACAATTTCAGGGCCATATTATATTGAAAATTTAATCAGATTTATTTATTAACAGCATGGGGACTACTTTTAGCTTCTTCCTCTGTGTCTCTCTGTGTCTTCTCAGTGTTACTCAGTGTAAGTTCTTATTTTTTGTTACACAGAGTCTCACAGAGGGTTCACAGAGAACCACAGATGTGATAGATGTATAAATAAGATATCAGTGAAATTGATTATAATTGTATATAAATTAAAATCATAATAAAAATGAAAAGATTCGGGCAGGTAATTGGTGTCAGACCGGAGAACTTTGAAAGATATAAAAAGTATCATTCAGCTGTTTGGCCGGAAGTTCTGGACATGATTAAAAAATGCAATATGCAGAACTA
>Ga0265316_10004035_pt1 | contig 14701 bp, 10 predicted proteins | sample 4522metaG_FD_202092 | JGI IMG/M metagenome (GOLD analysis project Ga0265316, IMG submission 202092) | Rhizosphere microbial communities from Carex aquatilis grown in University of Washington, Seatle, WA, United States - 4-5-22 metaG | ecosystem: Host-associated > Plants > Roots > Rhizosphere >...
ATTCCATATGAAAGAATTCCCGGCATTCAGAAAATGATAATCAATAAATGTATTAATAAACGTAAACCGGTAATTGTTGCCACTCAAATGTTGCATTCCATGATAAACAACCCCAGGCCGACAAGGGCAGAAGTAAGCGATATTGCCAATGCAATTTTTAGTAAAACGGACGCAATCATGCTTAGCGGAGAAACTGCTTTTGGAAAATACCCATTTGAATCGGTAGATACTATGGCCAAGGTGGCAAAGGAAGTTGAAAAATCACGCAGTGATATTCATGATGTTTCTATGGTAATATTGAGCAACGAACGATCAGCCTACCTTACAAAAACTGCTGTTGAAGCTTCCATCGTTCTTAATGCAAAAGCTATCATTGCAGATAGTGAAACAGGACGATCGATAAGAAATATGGCCGGATACCGCGGACGCAAGCCTATTTTTGCCCATTGTTATGATAAAAGGGTTGTAAGAGAGCTCGCATTGTCTTTTGGGGTTTTTCCGGAATATATTGAAGAAACTAAAAACAGTTATGAATTTGTTCATAAGGCATTAATGAGCCACATTGAGCATAACAGGTTGAAAAAAAACGACCTTGTAGTAGCGATTGCCGGGAATTACGGAAGCAACTATGGTGCTTCGTTTATTGAAATAAGCCCGGTTGAAAAGCTTTTATTCAGACATAAATAAATTAATATTTATTATTAAAATTCAATTCCGGGAATTTGGATAGTTATGTATTATAAAATAAGTTTACTTATTAAAAAAATATCTTTTTTTGGAATAATAATTTTTAATTGTTTTTTCTTGAAGGCTCAACCAACGGAATTTCTTAAAGGAAGGGCTTTTGAAATAAAAGGTCAACCGGATTCTGCAATTTTATGCTATTCGAAAATTCTCGATAAAAACAAAACAGATGCAAAAGTTTATGTGGCAAGAGGCAGGGCATTTTATGAAAATAAAGAATTAGATAAGGCAATATCGGATTTTATTTTTGCAAATAAAATAAATGGCAATATTGCTGATTTTAATCTTGCCCAATGTTATGCCAGGCAAAATAATATTATTCTTACCATTGAATCATTAAAAAATCATCTTACTTCAAAATACAAATTACCACAAGTGATAGTCAGGCTCGATCCGGAATTTGAGAAATTTGATGATAACCCGGAGTGGAAAAATTTCTGGAAAAAAGACTGGTACGATAAATATGACAACCAAATTGGTGAAGTCAGTTTTATGACAAAAAATAAAGATTGGATGGGTGTGATTAATTATATTTCTGATGCGATAAAAATTGACACAAAACATCACGAAATGTTATATTTTAGGGCTAATGCTTACCATGAAATGGGGAATTATAAAACATCATTAAACGATTATGACAATGCCATTGATTTAAATAAGCATAAATATGAATATTTTGAAGGTCGCGCAAATTCTTATATTAAACTTGGAAAATTAAAAGAAGCAGTAACAGATTTAAATTTTGCTATCACGATTGCACCAGATGTATTCACACTTTATATAAAAAGAGCGGAAACAAATTTCTTTCTTTTTAATTATGATATTGCTTCTGCAGATATTGATTTTTACTTGTCGCTATTTGCAAATGACACTACGGCAATTTTTTTGGCTGGTCAAATTGCCCAGGCCAGTGGGAATTTTTTTGATGCACTAAGCTATTATAACCGATTAATTAAATTCAATCCATTAAACGCCGGATATTATCTGTCCCGTGCTGAAACTTATGAAAAAACAGGACTTGTGCCTTTTGCACTTAAAGATTATAATACCTGTATTAACCTTGAACCACAAAATAAAATAGCTTTGAGAAAAAGAGGGCAGATTTTATTTAATCAGGGTAATAAGAAGTCAGCTTGTTTGGATTGGGAAAAAGCCATGAATTATGGCGATTTTGAGGCAAATAATTTCTATCTTGACAATTGCAAATGAACAACAAAAAGTCCGCTTATAAGGCGGACTTTAAATTAAACGTGATGATGTTGTTGTCCAGACAGGATTTCACGAGCCAGGTTGAGAATTGTTTCGTCATCAAAGGTTACTATTCCCCCTCCAGGTCCTTGTTCAATATGAATACCAACAGCCTTGCCTACTCTGTAATTTGCACCACCAAAGTAGTTTCTAACTGTTTCTTCATCGATATTCAACTTTTCGGATATCTTTTTCATACTCCCGGCAGGAAGATTATCCTTAATTCTCCTGAGCTCATTAAAAGTAATTGCCATACATCTATGAATTTAAATTTATATTTAGATTAGTTTCCCGAAATATACAAATATTTAACATAAAATCAATAAAAAATTAAACAATTAATTGAACCATATATATATTATAATCAATGAAATATGGAATCATGGAATTTTTTTATTATTTATTTTGATAATATTATTTGAATAGAATTAATTCTTAATTTCCTGATTTGAAATTACATTTCTAAAAATATTAAAAGTTATTTTTTCAAAACCGAACTATAAATTTTAATTCTCAAACAGAAAAATATTTCATATATTGTGAACGTTCAAATAAAAAACGGTCCTTAAAAATACTATAGTTAATTTGTCCCTGAAAATTTTCAATTTTATTAAATCCCTGGTAATCCATCCATTTTAAAACACCAGACATAATTTCTTTTAACTTAGAAAAATCATTTTTATAAGAAGCTGCATTGACTATCGTTGCACTTGCCCCTGCTAGCAATAATTTGATAATAGTTTCGCTGTTGTATATTCCACAAGATGCTGCTATTTCTATCTTATTAAAATGAGAGGAAATTGTACTAATAGAGCGAAGTGTATAAAAAAAATCTAAAGAGGTAATGACAATATCTGTTGATTTATATTCAAGCAACCCTATGTCGATATCAGGTAGAAATATTCTATTGAAAAGAATAATATTATTGACACCTCTGTAAAACAATTGATCTACAATATAAATAAGATTAGTAAAATAAGGACTCAAATTTACAGTTAATGGAATTTTAGTTGTAAAAGCTACCTTAGTAACAACATCAAATAAAATTCTTTCATAATCTTCGGCTTTAAAATCTTTATCGTCAGGGAAAAGAAATACCTCCAGTTCAATTGCATCTGCACCTGCTAATTCAATTTCTTTTAAACAATTAATCCAATCTCCGGGTCCAATACAATTAATGCTTGCAATAACGGGTATTGAAATTTCCTTTTTTGCTGTTTTTATAATTTTAATATAATCGATGACGGAATTTTCGCGCGAATAATATTTTCTGTAATCGTCAGCTTCAGGGCAGGATAGAGGTTCTAAATCGATAATTCGGCCTTCCTGAAAATCTATTTCTTCTTCAAAAAGAGATTTTAATCTTATTGCCCCAGCGCCACAATCTTGTAATTCTTTTAATACTTCAATTTTATCTGAAAGACCTGAGATGTTCATTATTAGAGGACTACATAAATCCAATCCCATATATTTGCACGACAGATATGGCATAATTTAATTAGATTTAAAAGTAAATCTGAATTAGAATAATTTGTATTTAATTTAAATCGGAATCTAAAGTATATGAATTCTCATTATTATCAAAAATTCTTAATAATATATTCGGTTATTATTCCAGCCTAAAATTAAAAAACATCATTCAAAGATTAAAAGTCCTTCAAATTAAAATTAAAATCGGTAATAGAATTGACTATTCAATTAATATTCATTATTAGTATTGTAAAAGATGAAATTATTTATAATAATATCATAATCAATATAATATGATTTACATAATTTTATCAAATTTGTTAAAAATATTCTTTGACTAATCAAATTTTTATTTATATTTGATTAAAGCAGAAGTTTTAATGGTTTTTTATTGAAACCATAATAACTAAATTTTTAATATGGCCAGGAAACAGGAAAAACGGTTTTTAGAAGAAGCAAAACGGATAATGGATGAAAACATTTACCTGGCCCGTTTTAATGAAACAATTCGAAATATTGAGAAACTTAAGGCAAAACACATTGAACTGGTTAAAGAAAATGAGAAAATAAATAAATACAATATCTATCTAAAAGATATGATAGGCGCTTTATCGGATAATAACCTTTTACTTTACGATCAAATAAATTTCCTTGAAGAAATAATTAACAGCCTTCATATAATCGTTTCGATTAAAGATTTAAACCGGAAAAATTTGCTCTGGTATAATCAAAATTACAACCGGTTGTTGGGTTACAAACACAAGGAACTCCAGGAACTTCATAGTAAAGAGGAATTGAATTTTTACCATCCTGAAGACCGGTCCAAAATTGAAGAACGGAAAAAAATAGTAGCCGACGAATCTCAAAACCATTATTCTTGTGTTATTCGGCTGAGGCATGTAAACGGTAGTTGGATTAGAATGAACTCAGATTACATTGTATTTAAGCGTAATCCCGATGGTAGCCAGTCACAGGCAATTGAGATACTTACTAATGTTGAGAAATAAAATGAATTAATTTCGTACTTCTGCATTTACGCCATGGCAATTTTTATATTTTTTTCCACTGCCACACGGACACGGTTCATTTCTTCCAATTTTCCTTTCTATTCGCACAGGTTGAATTTTTTGAGGTTCACGATTTGTCTGATCATTTTGTGAATTTCTGCTTATTGATGAAGATGCTTCACTTTTGCTTAATGCAAATCTACTTAAATCGGTTTTTCTGGGAGCTTGGGCCCGTTGAACAATGCTGGGGTCAGTTAAAGGAATATTTCCCTTAATCAGCATTGAAACTACATGTTTATTAATATTCTCAACCATAGTCCTGAAAAGTTCAAAGGATTCGAATTTGTATATCAATAACGGATCCTTTTGTTCATAAGCAGCATTTTGAACTGATTGTTTCAGGTCATCCATTTCACGTAAATGGTCACGCCATGCGTCATCGATTGTCAACAATATGGCTGTTTTTTCGTAGGATTTAACAAGTTCCTGGCACTGGGTTTCATATGCCTTTTTCAGGTTTGTTATAATTTGATAAACTTTCAAACCATCGCTGATGGGAACAACAATATTTTCGTACTGGCCTGATTGTTTTTCGTAGACCTCTTTAACAACGGGATACGCCTGTTTGGCCAAAGCAACACTTTTACGGCGATAATTATTCCAAACTTCTGCAAAAAGCTTTTCTATAAGTTCTGTTCCAGAGATTTTCAAATACTCGCTTTCTTTAATTGGTGCTTCTATCGACAATAATTTTATAACCTCCAGGTTAAATTCTTCATAATCTACACTTTCATACAATTCACTTACGATGTTTTCACAAATATCAAACATCATATTTGAAATATCGAGGCTGAGACGTTCGCCAAACAAAGCATGAAGCCTTCTTTTGTAAATAACCTCTCTTTGAGAATTCATTACGTCGTCGTACTCGAGCAATCTTTTGCGAATGCCAAAGTTGTTTTCTTCTACTTTTTTCTGGGCTCTTTCAATAGATCTTGAAATCATGGAATGTTGAATAACTTCTCCTTCTTTAATACCCATTCGGTCCATTATTGATGCGATTCTGTCGGAACCAAAAAGCCGCATAAGATCATCTTCGAGAGAAACAAAAAACTGAGATGAACCAGGGTCTCCCTGACGACCTGAACGTCCGCGCAACTGCCTGTCCACACGCCGTGATTCATGGCGTTCTGTTCCAATTATAGCTAAACCCCCTGCTAAACGGACTTCTTCTGACAATTTAATATCGGTACCACGACCGGCCATATTGGTAGCTATGGTTACTGTCCTCGATTTACCAGCTTCTGCAACTATTTCAGCTTCTCTCTGGTGTAATTTGGCATTAAGTACATTATGCTTAATTCCTTTGATTTTAAGCATCCTGCTCAACAACTCGGATATTTCGACTGAGGTTGTACCCACCAATACCGGTCTTCCTACATCGATAAGATTCACTATTTCATCTATAACAGCGTTGTACTTTTCACGCTTGGTTTTATAGACTTTATCGTCGGAATCGTTTCTGATAACATTTTTATTTGTAGGAATAACCACTACATCTAATTTATAGATATTCCAGAATTCCCCGGCTTCTGTTTCAGCGGTACCTGTCATGCCAGCCAGTTTTTTATACATCCTGAAATAATTTTGAAGTGTAATGGTTGCAAAAGTTTGTGTTGCCGCTTCAACCTGTACATGTTCTTTTGCTTCAATAGCCTGATGCAGTCCTTCAGAATATCTTCGGCCTTCAAGAATACGGCCTGTTTGTTCATCAACAATTTTCACTTTATTTTCTATGACCACATATTCATCATCCTTTTCAAATAAAGTATACGCTTTGAGCAGTTGGTTCACAGTATGAACGCGTTCCGATTTTATTGCATAATCCTGAAGCATTTTTTCTTTTCTTTCAAACTTTTCTTCAGCAGATATTGTCAATTTTTCAATATCGGCAATTTCTGAACCAATATCCGGTAAAATAAAAAATGAAGCATCCTCAGAAGAGGATGTAATTAAATCGATACCTTTATCAGTAAGTTCTATGCTGTTATTTTTCTCATCAATTACAAAGTAAAGTTCATCAGTAACAATATGCATTTGTTTGTTATTATCCTGCATGTAATAGTTTTCCGTCTTAAGCATTAAAGCTTTGTTGCCTTCTTCACTAAGATATTTTATTAAGGCCTTACTTTTAGACAATCCTTTAAAGGCGCGGATAAGAAATAAGCCGGCTTTTTCTTTGTCGCCAGCATCATTGGCTTTTTTAGCATCAGCAAGAATTTGCGTTACCAACTTTTTTTGAGCATTAACAAGGGTTTCCACCTTAGGCCTGTATGTCTCAAATTCCTGGTTTTCTCCTTTAAATACAGGACCTGAAATGATTAATGGTGTTCTGGCATCGTCAATTAGTACAGAGTCGACTTCGTCTACTATAGCATAATTATGGGTTCGTTGTACCAGTTCTTCAGGATTACCGGTCATATTGTCGCGCAGGTAATCAAAGCCAAATTCATTATTAGTCCCAAAAGTGATATCTGCCAGATAAGCTTTACGACGTGCATCAGAGTTGGGTTGATGTTTATCTATACAGTCGACAGAAAGTCCATGAAATTCGTACAGGGTTCCCATCCATTCAGAGTCTCGTTTTGCAAGATAGTCGTTAACAGTAACGATATGGACTCCACGACCAGCAAGAGCATTTAGGAACACCGGAAGGGTAGCCACAAGTGTTTTACCTTCACCTGTTGCCATTTCTGCAATTTTTCCCTGGTGAAGGACAACACCACCGATCAACTGGCAATCGTAATGAATCATGTCCCACTTGATTTCATTTCCACCTGCCATCCAACGGTTCAAAAAAATTGCTTTATCATCAATAATTTTTATACTGCTCCTGGTAGCGGCAAGATTACGGTCAAAATCTGTAGCCAAAACAACAACTTCTTCATTTTCATAGAACCGACGGGCAGTATCTTTTATTATTGCAAAAGCTTGTGGAAGAATTTCATTAAGAACGTTTTTAAGAATATTATCTATTAGTTCTTCTATTTTTTCAATTTGTTCATAGAGACGCTCTTTCTCTTTTATATCGAGCTCCGGATCTTCAATTTTAGTTTTAAGAGCTTCTATTTGTTGAGTTTCATTTATGACACTTGAACGAACCTTTATTTTAAGTTCATCACTTAAAGCACGCAATTCATTATTGGAAATATTCTTCAATTTTTCATATTCCTCCAGCGCTTTTGAAACAAGTGGTTCAATTTCTTTGATATCTCTGTCGGATTTAGTTCCAAAATATTTCTGAAAAAAACTTTGTACGAAACTCATTTTATTTATTTTATAATAGTATTCGAAATTAATCCCGCAAAATTATAATTTTTTAGTTCATCTTATTTATGCTTAGTTATAAAAGTTGGATATGCTGAAAATAATAGAATTTTAAGAAATACTATAAATCAACATTTTTTGAAGAATTATTATTTTTATCTTAGCAATTTATTATTAAAATCTTTATTATTTTTCTTTCTTGGTGTTTATGTGTATATAATAATGGTTTTAATAACTTTGTATATGCTATGTTATCCAGGAATAAATTATTAATTTAAATAAAATGAAAATGCACCGAGTATATGTTATAATTATTTTATTGATTTTTCCTGTAATTATAGGAAATGCCCAACTAAATAAACATCTTTCACGGATAAACCCTGAGTACATTGAGTATATGAAAAAGCATAAACAAGGAATTTCAGGTGTTTCAGATAGTTTATATGGTTATATTCCTCCTGTTATACAGCTTCCTGAATATTATTCTTCTATTAAAATTGATGAAAGTAATTTAAAAAGTGCAGCAATTGGTTTTGATTCCATTTTTGATCTTAGGAAAACCGGAAATGTGTCAGTTGTAAAAGATCAGGGTGCCGGAAGGTTTGGTGGTAATTGCTGGACATTTGCAGCTATGGGTGCAATTGAATCGGAATGGATGGTTAAAGGATTTGGTGAAAAGAACTTATCTGAGCAAAACTTAGCAACATGTCATGGATATCTTTCAAAGTATGGCCAGGGAGGAAACGATATAATGTCTATGGGTTATTTTACAAAGCTTCAAGGCCCACTTGATGAATCGAGTGATCCATACAATACAAATGAGTACAATTGTATTTCAGGATTGCCTGTTTTGGCTTTTGTTCCGGAAGTCCGGTGGGTTTACAATAAAAGAAATTATATTAAACAAGTTCTTAAGGATTATGGCGCAGTTACAACTGTAATGTGTTGGGATGATAATTCGTATAGCAAGGACCTTAATAATACATATTATTATAATGGGAATGCGAGTCCCAATCATGAAGTGGTAATTGCCGGATGGGACGATACAAAAGTTACCAAAGCCCCGGTTAAAGGAGCCTGGATTGTAAAAAATCAATGGACTACAGCCTTCGGGGATAATGGCTATTTTTATATTTCTTACATGGATTCAAAGGTATTAAATCCGGTTTCATATTATCCTGTCAGATGGGAGATAGGATCTATTGATACCATGTATAATTATGCCCATGTTGGGTTAGTGAGCTTTTATGGAGACAATATCAATGAACAGGCAGCCGCAATTGTTAAATTCACTACCCCACACCAACAATACCTTACAAAGGTCGGAACATTTTTATCTATGACTGGTTCAACCGTAAATATTGATGTATTTGATAAATCGGGGCACCTTCTTTCTGATTTCACATCAAAGCCTTGTCAATCGCCCGGTTTTTATACTTTTGACATGCCAACTATTGTTAATGGCACTTTTACTATCCGGGTAATTTATAATACTCCCGGAAACCGTTTACCAATCCCTCTCGAATTATTTAGCCCTGATTTTGCAAATCCGTTTATTCAACCATCCGGAAAGCAATGGGTATTGTTAAATGGTGGAACCTACCAACCACTTGGTTCAGATATTGACGGTTGGCAGGCAAATTTATTCATTCATGCTTATTGTGTTAATTCGATGGGACCAAAGGCAAATTTTGAAACCGACAAGTTTGAAGTATGTTCCGGTGATTCTGTTCAATTTACTGATAAGTCCTCAGGCGACATATTTAGTTATGTTTGGGATTTTGGAAAAGATGCAATTTCTTCAACAGATACCGGTATAGGTTCACATAAAGTAAAATTTTTAGCAGGTGCCCAACCCGGCCTTCGACGGGCAACTCTTACTGTAAAAGGAGCAAATGGCACTAATTCAATAACAAAAGAATATAAATTAGTGAATCAGATAACCACTTTAATAGCGGGGCCAGCTTTTATAAAATTAGGAGATACAGCCAGGATCCTGGCAGTTGCAGATGCAGATAATTATAATTGGTCATCTAATGCAAATTTATCTGCATATACCGGAAATGAAGTACTTCTTACAGGCAAGGCAGGAAAATATAAATGTAGTGTTATTGCCAGCCAGGGAAGCTGTTCAACCACCACCTTATTTGACATATTAATAAAACAACCACCTTCAAATGACGATATGTGTTCTGCTATCAAGCTTAATATAGGTACCAACGGTCCATACAACAATGATCAGGCCACTGTTCAACCGAATGAACCTTACCCCACAGATACTTGCTGCTCTTGTCCCATGAACTGGTGTAACGAAGGTGGATTACAAAACAGTGTGTGGTTTAAAATGATTGCTCCTTCAAGTGGCCATGTATTTATTGAAACGGTCGGATTTGATGATCAGATTGCTGTTTATAATTCTGATACCTGTACAAATATTAAAAAGGCAGACTTAATTGGTGCAAATGATGATTATCAGGGTTATGCTGAAGCATCATTGGCACTTAAATCGTTAACTCCCGGTAAAACATATTGGATTCAAGTAGATGGAAGTGCCGGCGGAGATACCGGAACTTTTTATTTAACAATTACTGATACTTTGGTAATAGATAAAATCAATAATATTTTTACTGAAGACGCAAGTATTAACGTCTTTCCTAATCCAAATAATGGAATTGCCTTATTAAAATATTCTTCTCATTTTAATGAAAATTTATCTATTAATTTATTTGATATTACAGGTAAAAAGGTTTACAGCAATCAGATTAAAAAGGAAACCGGGGAAATGCAAATGCATTTAGATCTGAAAACTATGCCAAAAGGAATTTATTTTCTTAATGTCAGGGGTGATAAAACAATAAAAACTGCCAAATGCATTATACAATAGATATAAATGGGTTGGCCAAATTAACCAACCCATTTATATTTTGGTATTTTACATATTCATTATTATCTCATCTCCAAACTCAGAACATTTTAAAAGAGTTGCACCTTCCATAAGTCTTTCGAAATCGTAAGTAACTCTTTTTTTTAGTATTGAAGTTTCAAGTCCTTTAACAATAAGATTGGCAACTTCCTGCCAACCCAAATATTCAAACATCATTACTCCTGAAAGGATCAATGATCCTGGGTTTACCTTGTCCTGATCAGCGTATTTTGGAGCTGTTCCATGTGTTGCTTCAAAAATTGCATGTCCGGTTAAATAATTAATATTTGCTCCCGGAGCAATGCCTATACCTCCAACAATAGCGGCTAGTGCATCGGAAATATAATCTCCGTTGAGATTTAAAGTTGCAATAACAGAATAATCAGCTGGCCGAAGTAATATTTGTTGCAGGAATGCGTCGGCTATACAATCTTTTATAATAACTTTTCCGTAATTTTGAGCTTCCTTTAATTTTTTATCAGCCACCATATTCCCATCATTTTTTGAGATTTTGTCGTATTGAGTCCAGGTAAATGTCTGATTGCTAAATTCCCTTTCTGCAAGTTCATATCCCCAGTTTTTAAACTGACCTTCAGTAAACTTCATAATATTTCCCTTATGCACTAAAGTAACAGAAGGTTTTTTGTGGTTTATGGCAAATTCTATTGCAGCCCTGATGAGACGTTCAGAACCTTCCTTTGATACAGGTTTAATTCCAATAGATGATGTTTCAGGAAATCTGATATTCTTTACGTTCATTTCATTTTGAAGAAAATCAATGATTTTTTTAACTTCGGGCGATCCCTGGTTCCATTCAATACCTGAATAAATGTCTTCCGTATTTTCACGAAATATTACCATATCTGTTTTTGATGGATCCTTCACAGGAGAAGGAACACCTTTAAAATATCGTACCGGCCGCAAACAAACATATAAATCAAGCTCCTGGCGTAAGGCTACATTAATTGAACGAATTCCCCCACCCACGGGAGTGGTAAGCGGTCCTTTTATTGCAACACAATATTCTTTAATAATATCAAGTGTTTTTTGAGGCAACCATTCTCCATTGATGTTGTACGATTTTTCACCGGCATAAATTTCTAACCAGTTTATTCTTCTTTTTCCTTTATATATCTTTTCAATTGCAGCATTAAAAACCTTAACCGATGCAGCCCAAATATCCCGCCCTGTCCCATCTCCTTCAATAAATGGTATTATAAGGTTGTCCGGTACTATTAATTTTCCTTGTGATAGTATTATTTTTTTACCGTTCATTTTTTTTAACATTAATATTAAATTGAAGGGATTAAAGAAGTTATTGTAATATTTTTTATTATTCAAAATCTAGGTTCATTTGCTGTTTTAGTTTATTCAGCGAAGGGTTTTTCTTAAGCATATGTTTGAATTTTTCTTCAGCAGTATACGGTGTATTGTTTTCAATATTTTCGGTAATCTTGATATCAAAAACAATGCTTTCATTATTAAGTTCATTTCGAAGAAATTGGATCATATCCTGGTGGATATTTTTATTAAAATCATCAAGTAGCGCTTGATTACTCAAGATAAGTTCAATAATATAATCGCCCACCATCTTAGGCTGTATTGTATTTAAAGTGCTATAAAGTCTGGGTTTGTCGGATTTTATTGAATTAATAAAATCAGAATAAACTTTTTGTAATTTTTCATTTGTAAAAGCAAGTTGAACAGAATCAGCATCGGCATTATATTTTTCATTTTCATTTTTATTTTTATTTTCGTTCAAATCTTTCTTATCTGGAGAATTATTTTTTACCTGCTTTTTAATCGAAGGTGTCGTTGCAAAATATTTTCCATAACTATTAGGTTCTTTCACTTTATTAATTTCATCCTCTTGGGGTGCCTTTTTTTGAGCGGGACCAGCTTCAGTTTTACTTACTTGTTTTTCAGGTTGTTTTTGGCCCGCTGACTTCAGTTTGTTTAATTCATCACTGCTTTTTTTTTTATCCAGAATCTGACAAAGTTTTAAAAGTGATAACTCAACATAAAGTCTCTGATATCGGGCAAAACGAAAGTTAATATCACATTGTCCGCATATAGTAAGACATTCGAATAAAAATTCAGATGAGGTTTGGACAGATTGTTGTTTATATTTGTCTTTAATGTTATTTCCAACTTCGAGAAGCTGTAAAGTGGACTGATCTTTACAAATAAGCAGGTCCCGGAAATGTTTGGAAAGACCCAAAATAAAATTATGAGCATCAAAACCTTTGGCTAATATTTCATCGAAAATAAGAAAGACTTCAGAAATATTTCCCTGAAGAAATGAATCTGTAAGTTTGAAATAATATTCGTAATCAAGTACATTAAGGTTTTCTATTGTGTTCTTATAAGTTATTTTCCCTCTTGAAAAACTATTAATCTGGTCATAAATCGATAATGCATCACGCATAGAACCATCGGCCTTCTGTGCAATAATATTCAAACCGTCAGTTTCATATTCGTAGTTCTCATTTTTGGAAATTTCTTCAAGGTAATTTACAATATGTTCAATTTTAATTCTGTAAAAATCAAATATCTGGCACCGAGAAAGTATCGTAGGAATAATTTTATGTTTTTCTGTTGTTGCAAGAATAAATACTGCATGTTTTGGTGGTTCTTCCAGTGTTTTAAGAAAGGCATTAAATGCGGAAGCTGAAAGCATGTGTACCTCGTCAATAATGTAAATGCTGTATTTTCCGACTTGCGGGGGGATTCTTACCTGATCAATAAGCATTCGGATATCATCAACGGAATTGTTTGAAGCAGCATCAAGTTCATGAATATTGAAAGAACGGGAATTATTAAATGAAAGACATGATTCACATTCATTACATGGCTCGACCTTATCGTTAATATTAAAACAGTTAATAGTTTTGGCAAAAATCCTTGCGCATGTTGTTTTACCAACACCACGAGGGCCACAAAATAAATAAGCCTGGGCTAACTGGTTATTTCGAATAGCATTTTTTAATGTGGTAGTAATAGAATGTTGGCCCACTACTGAATCGAACGAAGTTGGTCTGTACTTTCTCGCAGATACCACAAAATTCTCCATAGGTTCTTTAATCATAGTTCATCACAAATATACTGAATAATTAAGTTCACACAAAAACACTGTAATAATAGAAATATGCACATTATTATAATTTAATTATATAATGTTGCCAATATTTTTGTAATCAGGAAAAACTTCTTATTTTTGCGACCCGAAATATTTAATAACATTAAAAATTATTTGTATGTTAAACAATTACGAAACCGTTTTCATATTAACTCCCGTTTTGTCTGAAAGCCAGATGAAGGAAGCGGTAATTAAATTTGTTCAATACCTTACTGAGCATGGAGCAGAGATCGTACACACTGATAACTGGGGCTTGAAAAAACTTGCTTATCCTATACAGAAAAAAACTACTGGATTTTACAATTTAATAGAATTTAAATCAGAAGGTAGTCTTGTAGAAAAATTAGAACTCGAGTATCGGCGTGATGAACGCATCATTCGATTCATAACTTTTAATATGGATAAATATGCTGTAGAATACAGCGAAAAGAAAAGAACCCAGAAAGAAACTGAAAAAAAATTGGAGGAATAAACTATGTCTACAAATCAATCAGAAATCAGGTATTTAACCCCACCGACAGTTGAAATAAAAAAGAAAAAATATTGTCGTTTTAAAAAGAACCGTATTAAATATATCGATTATAAAGATCCGGAATTTCTTAAAAAATTTTTAAATGAACAGGGTAAGATTTTACCTCGCCGGTTAACCGGAACTTCACTGAAATATCAACGAAAAGTGGCTACTGCAATAAAGAGGGCTCGTCATATAGCCCTGCTACCTTATGTTGCAGATATGTTAAAATAATAGTTGGAGGAAATAAAAATGGAAATAATATTAAAACAGGATATAGCCAATCTGGGTAGTAAGGATGATATTATTAATGTTAAAATTGGATACGCAAG
>Ga0265316_10004037_pt1 | contig 14696 bp, 7 predicted proteins | sample 4522metaG_FD_202092 | JGI IMG/M metagenome (GOLD analysis project Ga0265316, IMG submission 202092) | Rhizosphere microbial communities from Carex aquatilis grown in University of Washington, Seatle, WA, United States - 4-5-22 metaG | ecosystem: Host-associated > Plants > Roots > Rhizosphere >...
ACCAGGCCGGCAAGATCGGCGGGTTCCTTCATCTCTACATCGGCCAGGAAGCGATCGCCGTCGGTTGCTGCTCAGTGATGCAGAAAGACGATCAGGTAATTACGGCGTATCGCGACCACGGCCACGCCATTGCCGTGGGTATGGACCTCAATCCCCTCATGGCTGAGCTCTACGGTCGGGTCACCGGTTGTTCCAAGGGCAAAGGTGGCTCGATGCATTTTTTCGATCCGTCGCACAATTTCTGGGGCGGCCACGGCATTGTCGGCGGCCAGATCCCCCTTGGGGCCGGCCTCGCGTTCGGCTTGAAATATCTCGGCCGCAAGGGCGCCTGCCTGGCGTTCATGGGCGACGGCGCGGTCAACCAGGGCGCCGTGCACGAGACGTTCAACCTCGCCGCGCTCTGGAACCTGCCGGTCGTCTTTGTCATTGAGAACAACCGCTACTCGATGGGCACGAGCCAGGAGCGCTCCTCGGCCGGCTTGTCGCTCGCGCAACGCGCCGCCGGTTACCACATGGCTTGGGACACCTGCAACGGCCACGACCTCTACGCCGTGCGGGAAAAGACCGCCCAATATCTCACCCTGGCCCGCGACGAGTTCAAACCGAGCGTTCTCGAAATCGCCACCTACCGCTACCGTGGGCATTCGGTCGCCGATCCCGACAAGACCTATCGCAAGAAAGCCGAGATCGAGGAGTACCAGAAGACCCGCGATCCGATTCAGCTCTTCCAAAATACGCTGCGTGCCGAAGGCGTGCTCGACGATGCGCTGATCGCCAAGATCGACACCGAGGCCCGCACCGAGGCCGACCGCGCCGCCGAATTTGCCGAGGCGAGCCCCTACCCGACCGTCGCCGACATAACCAAGGACATCTATTGGGAGGAAGACCACCCGGAGAAAAAAGTTTCCCAAGGCCGCATCATCTTCGACTGAGCGAGCTAGCCACTCGCTCCCCTATTCCCTCATTCCCTCCCTTTCACTCTCACTTTCACTTTTCCCAATGCCCGTCATCACTTACCGCGAAGCCCTCAACCAAGCCCTCGCCGAGGAAATGACGCGCGATCCCAACGTGCTGCTGATGGGCGAGGAGGTCGGCCAATTCAATGGTGCCTACAAAGTCTCCGAGGGATTGCTCGCGAAATTCGGCCCGCAACGCGTCATCGACACGCCCATCAGCGAAGCCGGTTTCGTCGGGATTGGCGTCGGTGCCTCGATGCTCGGCGTGCGCCCGGTGATTGAGCTCATGTTCTGGAGTTTCTACTCGGTGGCGTTCGACCAGGTGCTCAACAACGCCGCCAACATCCGCTACATGTCCGGCGGCCAGATCAACTGCCCGGTTGTCATTCGCGGTCCGGCCAACGGCGGCACCAATGTCGGCGCCACGCACAGTCTCACGCCGGAAAACGTCTGCGCGAACCATCCTGGCGTGAAAGTGGTCGTGCCCGCCACCGCCTACGATGCCAAGGGCCTGCTCAAGGCTGCCATTCGCGACAACGACCCGGTCATGTTCATGGAGAATACGATTCTCTACAACGACAAGGGCGAGGTTCCCGAGGGCGATTACATCGTTCCCCTCGGCGTCGCCGACGTGAAACGCGCCGGCACCGACCTCACGATCATCGCCCATGGCCGCTCCGTCATCCTTTCGCTTAAAGTGGCCGAGATCCTCGAAAAGGAGCACAAAGTTTCCGCCGAAGTCGTTGATCTGCGCTCCATCCGGCCGCTCGACGAGGCGACGATCCTCGCCTCCGTCCGCAAAACCCACCGGGTGCTGCTCGTCGAGGAGAACAAACCCTTCTGCGGAGTCGACGCCCAGATTGCCTACCTGATTCAGGACCAGGCGTTCGACGACCTCGATGCACCCATCAAGCGGGTCTCCGCTATCGACGCCCCGCAGATCTACAGCCCGCCGATGGAGAAGGAACAAATGCCCAACCCCCAACGCATCCTCCAAGCCGCGCTGGGAGTGCTCGCCTGACCGCGAGCACTCCAGTTTCGGGTTTTGAGTTTCGAGCTTAGTGTTTTCCACTTTCCCCTCCGCCCTTAACCTTTCGACCCTCCCCTCTCCGCGCTCGCCTCTCCCTTTCACTTTCCCTTTCACTCTCACTTTCACCTCCTCCTCCCATGGCCAACATCATCGACATGCCGAAGCTCAGCGACACCATGACGGTGGGTACGCTGGTGAAATGGAAGAAACGAGAGGGCGACGCCGTGAAGAGCGGCGACATCCTCGCCGAGGTCGAAACCGACAAGGCCACCATGGAGCTGGAATCGTTCTTCGACGGCACGCTCTTGAAAATCTTCGTCCCGGATGGCGCGCAAGTCGCCATCGGCGACGCCCTCTGCGCCGTCGGCCAGCCCGGAGAGAAAATTGAAACCCCTGCGGCGAAAAAAGCTGAAATTGGAAAGCTGAAAGCTGAACCGACCGTGCCCGCGGCCCCGGTGTCAGCGGCTCCGGTAGCTGCGAGCGCCCGCGAGCAATCCGCCCCTCCTTCCGCTGCACCTGCTCCGGCTGCCGAGGTAGCTGCGAGCGTGAGCGAGCGGAAGATCGCTCCCGGTCAGCGCGTCCGCATCTCTCCCCTCGCCCGCAAACTCGCCGCGGAAAAAGGCATCGATTACGCCGGGATCCAGGGTTCGGGTCCCCACGGCCGCATCGTCCGCGCAGATATCATAACCGCCAGCAAGGCTGGCGGGAAATCCGAAATTCGAAATTCGAAATCCGAAATGGCAGGCAGCGCGCCGCTGCTCACGCGTGGTCCGATCCAGGAGGAACGCACCGTCGCGGTTTCCAACATGCGCGGCACCATCGCCCGCCGCCTGCTCGAGTCGAAGACGCAGATTCCGCATTTCTACGCCGAAGTGGAAATCGATGCCGAGCCGCTCCTCGCGCTGCGCCAGCAGGTCAACGCCGCGCTCGAAAAGGAAGGCGTCAAACTTTCGGTCAACGACTTCATCCTGAAAGCCTGCGCCGAGTCCTTGCGCCGCGTGCCGGCCGTCAACGCCTCGTGGGAAACGACGCAAATCCGATTTTTCTCCGCCGCGCACGTCGCGTTCGCCGTGGCGATCGACGACGGACTGATCACACCCGTCATCCGCGACGCCCACCTGAAGACCATCTTTCAAATCGCCTCTGAGGCCAAGCAGCTCGCCGCCCTCGCCAAGGAGAAGAAGCTGCAGCCGCCGCAATACACCGGCGGCACGTTCTGTGTCTCGAATCTCGGCATGATGGGCGTGGAGCGTTTCACCGCGATCATCAATCCGCCCAATTCCGCGATCCTCGCCGTCGGCTCCGTAGTGAAGAAACCGGTGGTGAAGGACGACCGGGTTGTCGTGGGCCAGCGGATGTCGCTCACGCTCTCGTGCGATCACCGCGTGGTGGATGGCGCCCTCGGCGCGACCTACCTCGGCGCGCTCAAGCAACTCCTAGAGGCGCCGTCGCTGCTGCTGATCTGATTTCGGCCGATGAATTAACCACTAATGCACACTAATTGGCACTAATCCCGAACGATCCGATCGGAGGTCACCACGAAACACACAAAACACACGAAAAGAATACCAACGGCCTGAGCGTGACCATTTTCCTAGTTCACCTTGCATTCATTGCCTCCATCCGAATGTTCGATTCTCCTGCAACTTCATTCTTTCGTGTGTTTCGTGTGTTTCGTGGTTAAATCCGACTGGGTATTTCCGGTTTAGTGTGGATTGGTGGTTAACTGAACCGCCTAGGGCTTTCCGGCATTGCCTCCGGGCGGGATTCCGCCACACGGTGACCTTTTACGATGTTCGAGTCCCTTACCGACAAACTCACCTCCGCGCTCCGCAACCTCCGCGGCGTGGGCAAACTCACCGAGGAGAACATGGCCGACGCGCTCCAGGAAGTGCGCACCGCCCTCCTCTCGGCCGACGTCCATTTCAAGGTCGTTCGCGAGTTCGTCGAGCGCGTGCAACAGCAATGCGCCGGCCAGGAAGTGCTCAAGGGCGTCACGCCCGGCCAGCAGATCGTCAAGATCATCCACGACGAGTTGGTGAAGCTGTTCGGCGAGGGCTCGACCGATCTCTCCCCGGCGCGCCCGCTCAAGATCATGATGGTCGGCCTGCACGGCTCGGGCAAAACCACGTCAAGCGCCAAGCTCGGCCGCCTGCTCAAGAAGCGCGGCTACCGCCCCCTGCTCGTCGCCTGCGACGTTTACCGGCCCGCCGCCATCGACCAGCTCGAGATTCTCGCGAAGCAGGAGGAACTCGGTTTCTACTGCGACCGCGCGTCGAAAGACGTGCCGGCCATCGGCGTCGCCGCGCTGGCCGCGGCCAAGGCCGCCAACGCCGATTGCATCATTTTCGACACCGCCGGCCGCCTGCAAATCGACCAGGACCTGATCGAGGAGGTGAAAAAACTGCGCGCCCAGGTGACGCCCGACGAAGTGCTGCTCGTGGCCGACGGCGCGCAGGGCCAGGAGGCGGTCAATGTTGCCAAGACGTTTCACGACGCGCTGCAACTCACCGGCCTCGTGCTGACCAAACTCGATGGCGATGCGCGCGGCGGCGCGGCGCTCTCCATCAAGACCATCACCGGCGTGCCGATCAAATTTGTCGGCACCGGCGAAAAGACGGCGGACTTCGACACATTTTATCCCGAGCGGCTGGCGTCGCGCATCCTCGGCATGGGCGACGTCGTGTCGCTGGTCGAGAAGGCGCAGGAGCACATCGACCAGAAGGAAGCGGAGAAGATGGTGGACAAGCTCCGCAAGGCGGACTTCACGCTGGAGGATTTCCTCGACCAGATGCGGCAGGTGAAAAAAATGGGCTCGATGGAGAGCATCCTCGGCATGCTGCCCGGCATGAACGGCGTGAAGCTCGACGCCAACGCCGAGAAAGGCATGGCGCGCACCGAGGCGATCATCCTGTCGATGACGAAGGAGGAACGCCGCCGGCCGGAGATTCTCAATGGCAACCGCCGCCTGCGCATCGCCAACGGCTCCGGGGTAAAGGTCGTCGAGGTAAACCAGCTCATAAAGCAGTTTCAGCAAATGCAGAAAATGATGCGGATGCTGAAGGGTGGCGGCGGCAAAAAGATGATGCGCCAGATGGAAATGATGCGCGGCAAGGGCGGCATGGGTTTCTGAGCGCCACGGCAAAGTCGCCGCTTGGAGACTAATCAGCTCGGGTTGTGCTAGGACTTCTTTTTCTTCCGGCTTGGCGCGGGCAATTTTTTCAACTCCTTCACCGCCGCTTCAAAATCTGCATCCACCAAGCGGGGCTGGGCATCCAGCAGGGTACGATAGCGGGCATACTCCTGCTCCGCTTTTGCTTTGGCGGCTTCGGCTGAAATCTGGCCCGCGTGATCGAGCAGTTTGCGCCCGGAGATTTTCAGAAACTCATCCAACTTCGTGACCCAGCCCCGCATCGTCATCGTTTTCCGCTCCAGCGCCTGCAGCTCCGCGTATTCGATGTAGAGGTTTACGATGCGGTTCAGCACCTGCAGCTCCCCTTCCGTGAGGTAGTTCTTGGCGATGGACACGTCCTCTTTCCTCACGATACCGCCGGGCCGCGTCGTCAGCAGCCCCATGTACGGCTGCCCTGCATCGGCCCGCTCGTGGATGATCTCGGCAGCGGTGTGCCCGTGAGTAGCCCAATGCATCTTGTTCTGCACGGCGGCGAAAAACTGCTGGGAAACCTCGGCGTCCGGCGTGTAGTCCACGCTCGTCGCGTAAATATCGAGCACCTTCTGGTAAAAACGCCGTTCGGACGAGCGGATGTCCCGGATGCGCTCCAACAGTTCGTCGAAATAATCTTTCTGCCCCTTGCCCGGTGGGTTCTTCAGCCGCTCGTCGTCCATGGTGAAGCCCTTCACCAGATACTCGCTCAAACGCGCCGTCGCCCACTGGCGGAATTGCGTGCCCCGGTAGCTGCGCACACGGTAGCCCACGGCGAGAATGGCCTCCAGACGGTAGTGTTCGACCTCCCGTGCCACCTCCCGGCGGCCCTCCAATCGAACTATCCGGAATTTCCGGATGGTTGCCTCTCGGTTTAATTCACCTTCATCGAAAATGTTAGTCAGATGCTCGTTGATCGTCCGCACGTCTTTCTGGAATAGCTCTGCGATCAACGCCTGCGTCAGCCAGATCGTTTCACTCTCGAACCGGCACTGGATGCGCGTGCGACCGTCTTCCGTCTGGTAGAGGAGAAAATCGCCGCCGGGGGCGGGTGTAGATGGAATCAGTTCACTCATACGAATGCTCCGGTGCTCCGAAGTGAGAAGGACGAAGGGGGAAGGGAGGTTCCAAGCGAAGTAGAGTCATGATTGTACAAGCCAACGATGCAACGCCGGTTTCTTTTCCAGCGACACTCAGCGATTGTCGGCGCGGGTCAACGGGCTTGAATGTGTTCCGGAGACCGAGCACAAGGGACGTGGCCCATCGCCTTCGACCTCAGACCAGCCACGCCATGCATGCCCGCCTTTCCGAACTTTTCTCCCACCGCTTTGGCGCACCGCCCGCCGGGATCGACGAAATGAAGGCCGATGCGTCCGACCGCAAACTCTACCGGCTGACCGCGGTCGACGGACGCACAGCCATTGGAGTGGAAAATTCCGACCGCGACGAAAACGCCGCCTTCCTCGGATTCTCCCGGCACTTTCGCGCGGCCGGCCTTCCCGTGCCGGAGATCTACGCGGACGACGGTGCGGCCGGGGTTTACCTCGAGGAGGATCTCGGCGACACCACCCTGTTCGAGTTGTTGCAGAGCGAACGGGGCGCCGATCCGGAGGTGCCGTTCGAGATCGCCGCGATCTACGCCCAAGCCGTGCGCTTGCTGGCGCGGATTCAGATCGAGGCGGGCCGCGGCCTGGACTACCGGCTTTGTTACCCGCACAGTGCCTTCGACCGGCGCTCCATGAGCTGGGATTTGAACTACTTCAAATACTACTTCCTCAAGCTGGCCGAGGTGCCCTTTCACGAGCGGAAACTCGAAAACGATTTCGAGGCGCTTGGCGGTTTCCTGCTGCAAGCGCCGGCCGACTTTTTCCTCTACCGGGATTTCCAGTCGCGCAACATCATGGTGCGGGATGGCCAGCCGTGGTTCATCGATTACCAGGGCGGGCGGCACGGCGCGCTGCCCTACGACCTCGCCTCGCTCCTGCTCGATGCCAAGGCAAACCTTCCCTTCGCCTTTCGCGACCGAATCAAGGAAGTGTACCTGCAGGCGGCGTCCGAGTTGACGGCGATCGACCGCGAGAGCTTCGACGATTTTTACCGCGGCTTCTCCCTCATCCGCATCCTGCAGGCCATGGGCGCCTACGGCTACCGCGGCTTCTACCAGCGCAAGGCGCATTTCCTCCAGAGCGTACCCTACGCCATCCGCAATCTCGAGCACCTGCTGGAAGGCGGCGAACTGCCGGTCCCACTGCCAGCCCTGTGGGATGCGCTGCATCAGATCGTCGCCTCCACCCGCTTGCGCATGATCGTCCCGGTCCCGGCCCCGCTCGCGCTGACCATCCGCATCGAGAGCTTCTCCTATCAAGGCGGGTATCCGATCGATGGATCCGGCCATGGCGGCGGATTCGTCTTCGACTGCCGGGCGCTGCCCAATCCGGGCCGCCTGACCCAGTTCGCCTCGCTCACCGGGCGCGATCCCGCCGTGATCTCCTGGCTGCAATCGAAAGAGGAAGTCGGTCGATTCCTCGCCCAAATCGGCGGGTTGTTGGAGCCGACGTTGGCCGCCTACCAGAAACGCAATTTCACGCACCTCTCCGTGACGTTCGGTTGCACGGGTGGCCAGCACCGCAGCGTCTATTGTGCCGAGACGCTCGCCCAGTCGCTGCGCGGTCGGCCGGGAATCGCCGTGGACGTGCAGCACCGCGAGGCCGAGGGATGGCCGCACGCAGGATCGGCGGAAAATACCAACCGATAACCCGCCACACGCCATGATGCCGGATGTAGGAGCCCGCTTGCCGTTTCGACAGGCTCAAGGCCCCGAGCCCGTCGAGGGGCAGGCGATGATTCGACGAATCGCCTGCAAGCAGGCTCCTCCAAAAACCTTTTTCACCCCATGAAAGCCATGGTCTTCGCCGCCGGTCGCGGCACCCGTTTGAAACCGCTGACCGACACGCGGCCCAAGGCACTCGTTGAAGTGGCGGGGCAGACCTTGCTCGAACGCGTGCTTCGCCGCCTCGTTGCCGTCGGCGTGACCGAGGCCATCGTCAACCTCCACCACCTCGGCGAACAAATCCCGCCGTTTCTGGAAAGACACGGCGGCTTCGGCCTGCAGCGCGTCGCATATTCTGCGGAACCCACGTTGCTCGACACGGGCGGCGGACTGAAACAAGCCGCCTGGTTTTTCGACGACGGGCAGCCGTTTCTCGTGCACAATGTCGATGTGCTCAGCGATGTCGACCTCGGTGCCCTGCTCGACGCCCACCGGCAAACGCGGGCGCTGGCCACGCTCGCCGCCAAGGTGCGGCCGACGGCGCGTCCGCTCTTCTTCGACGCCGACGGACGACTGGTCGGCCGGCGCTCGCCCGGCAAGGGCGACGAGTTCGTGCGCCCACCGCACGGTGACGCGGTGCCGCTCGGGTTTTGCGGCATCCACGCAATTTCGCCGGAAATCTTCGGCCAGATATCGGAGACGGGCACTTTTCCGATTGCCGATTGCTACCTGCGGCTCGCCGGCGCCGGGGCCGCGATCCTGGCCCACGGGGTGGACGGCGCCCGATGGCGGGACTGTGGCCGGCTGGAGGATCTCCGTCCGCTGTGATTTTCAACGACGGAGTTGGATTCACCACGAATCCGGAACAATTCAGTTGAACCACGAATCGATCTGGCGCGGCAGAGCCGCAACCAAAGGGATTTGGTTGAACCCCGAAACACACGAAAGACACGAAAAGCGAAAAGGGAGGAGGTTGCCCGCGAATGATCGCGAATCTGATTCACCACAAAGGCACTGAGCCGATCTCACACTGGTTCGATCGCAAAAATCCGCTTTTGTCATTCTGAGCGCAGCGAAGAATCCATCAGGGTTCCATCCGCCCGGCGACGCGCAGATGGATCCTTCGCTACGCTCAGGATGACAGACTTGGGCAGGACGTGGCGACGCGTCTGGAGGTCTGTAGCGTCGGCATCCGTGGCTGTTTTTCGGGCCATGACAGGCCGCCGCGACAGACCGCCTGATCCCGCCAGGCGAGCTGGCGCGAAACGTGGAAAACGACTGAGCCCAGAGGTGGAAACTGGCTCACGTGTAGCGGCGGTCTATGACCGCCGTCATGGGCCAGGTCAACGACCTGGCCTACAAATCCGGAATCGAAAAGCGGCCGGCTGGCGAGCGGCAGCCCTACACCAACACACCAACCGAGAATCAGCGGCGAAACGCCGCCGCCACTTTCGCCGCGCCACCATGCGCTCGCCTTCAACTGGCGGACGGCAGTTCGAGGACGAAGGTCGCGCCCTGGCCGGGACCGTCGCTTTGGGCGACGAGCGAACCGCCCATTTCCTTGGCGACATTCGCACTCGAATGCAGGCCGAAGCCGTGGCCGGCCTTTTTGGTCGTGTAACCGAAAGCGAATACGCGCGTGAGGTTCTCCGGCGCGATGCCGACGCCGTTGTCGGTCACGTAAATCTGCACCCGCCCCGCGGCGGAGACCCGCACCCCCACCACCAGGCGTTTGTCGGGCCGGCCGCCGGCGTTGATCGCTTCCTTGGCGTTGCGGATGAGATTGACGAGAATCTGCAGCACCTTCTGGCGCTCCACCTTCACCGGCGGCGCGGGCAGGAACTCGCGCACCACCGCGACGTCATGCCGGTGCAGCGAAGCCTCGCTGATGCGCAGGCCGTATTCGACCAGTTCGGCGGCCGGCACCGTCTCGGTGAGGCCGGAAACGTGCGCATAGCTCTGCTGCGCCGCCACGATTTGTTTGATGTGATCGACGTTTTGTTGGAGCGCCTCCAGCTCATGCAGCAGCTCGGTCCGTTCGGCCAGCAAGTGGCCGGAAAGATGCGCGAGATAGCCAGGCAGCTGCTGCCCCCGCGGGTCGGTGGAGAAAAACTCCGCCAGCCGCCCGTGCTGCTCATCGAGCAACTGGACCACCTTGCCCAACGCCGTGATTTTCGATTTCTGCACGCGGTCGGTGGTCAGATTCACCGTCGTGTTCACACTGTTCAGCGCGTTGCCGAGATTATGGAGCACGCCGGTCGCCATTTCGGCGATCCCGGCCAGGCGCGAGGTTTCGAGCAACACCGTCTGGGCCTGCTTGAGCTCTTCGTAGGACTTGGCCAGCTCGGCCGTGCGCTCGGCGATCCGACGCTCCAATTGCTCGTTTCGCCAACGCAGCGCCATCGTCCGCCAGCTGTAGATTCCGAAAGCGAGGCCAGCCAACCCGACCGCCACGAGACCGGCGAACCATCTCGTCTGATAAAAATACGGTTTCAGCACGATGGCCACGCTCGCGCCAGACGTGTTCCACACGCCGTCGTTGTTACAGGCGAGGACGCGGAAAACATAGGAACCCGGGGCGAGGTGAGTATAGTGGGCGCTGTGTTCATGCGCCGCTTCCACCCAACGGGGGTCGGAGCCTTCCAGCTGGTAGCGGAATCGCAACCGTTGCGGCGCAATCAGGCTCAACGCGGTGTAGCGGACCTCGAGGCGGTTCGTGCCGTGCGGGACCGCGATGGCCTGCCCGGGAGTGAGATCGAGCGGCTGATCGTCGGCGACGACACTTTCGATCACGACGGGCGGCGGCTGGCTGTTCACCTGGAGGCTGCGCGGATCGACGACCGCGACCCCCTTGTCGGTGGCAGTCATCAAACGCCCATCCGCGAGGAGAACGGCGGTGGGATAGCCGCCACCGGGGGAAGCCCCGCTGAGGAGGCCATCGGCCCGGCCGACCGTCAGGCAATTCAAGCGCGCCACGGCGCCGCGGTCCAACTCGGTCAGTTCAGTCTTGCGCACGCGTGCTATCCCGCGGGCCGAGCTTACCCACAAAGCGCCGTTGCCATCGTCCACCACGCTGAACAGCACGTCGTCCACCATGCCCTCGCGTATGCCATAAGCGCGGGCGTGGTCAGGCGCCCACCGGATGAGGCCAAGGCCGGACGTGGCCAGCCAGATCACACCGCTATTGTCCTCGAGAAACATGCAGACTTCCGGTTTTTGGGTCAGATCCGGAAGCGTGATCGGTTGCCAGGCGCGGTTCGGGTCGCGTTGATAAATGCCCTTGGTCGTGCCAATGAGCAGCCGCCCGTCGCGGGTGCGAAGGAAGGACCGCACCGTTTCGGCGGCCAGCGCGGCTGCCTCCGGCACCGGGGTGAGCTGCCCATCGCGCAATTGCAACAAACCGCGACTCGCGATGCCGACGAGAAATTCGCCGTCCGGATCGGCATGGATCGCGGTGACGGGCCGGCTGGTGAGGACGCCCGACTGGTAAACGAAAGTGGTCACCTTGTCGCCTTCGAGACGGTCGAGCGAGCTGCCCCGATTGCCGAACCACATGGTGCCATCGGGCGCCTCGTAGATGGCGTTGACGCTCTCGTGCGAGAGCGGCGCGCCCAAGGCATATTGCCGGACGGTGCCATCCTTGAACCGGGCGACACCACCCGCCCAACTACTGGCCCAGATACTGCCATCGCGGCTTTGCAGGACGGCCATCCCGAGCGAACCGAGGATGCCTTCTACCTTGCCCAACGTGTAACCGCGACGATCCGTAAATCGAGCCAGACCGGCGGCAGTTCCCACCCAAAGGCAGCCCTCACGGTCCTCGAACAGCGCATCCACGCCGGCGAGTTTGTTGCCATAGGCATCGACATACACCGCAAGTTTCCCGTCCGAATAGCGATCGAGCCCCCCGACGGAACCGATCCAGAGATTGCCATCGCGATCGACCAGCGCAGTGCTGACTTGCTGGCTGGAAAGCGCGCCCAGCTGCTCAAACGGGACGAAGCGATCGCCGTCGAGGCGGAATACGCCGCTTTGCGTCACCGCGATCACGCGACCGTCGGCGTCTTCGCGGAGCGTTTCCAGGCGTTGGGTCGGCAGACCCTCCGTGCGGCCGAAACGCGTGAATTTGCCGTCCCGATAGCGCAGGGCCTCGGAACCGCACGCCAGCCAGATTGATTTTTGCCGATCGACATAAATCGCCCGTAACCCGAGCGTGTCGTAGGCCGACGTGTCGATGTCGTTGACGAACCGGCCGTCCACCCAGCGGGTGATGCCGTCGCGACCGCCGATCCAGAGCGACCCGTCGGGAGCGACGCAGATGGCGTTAACCGTGACCGCCTTGATACCGTCGGCCTGGCCGTAAGCGGTGAAGCGACCGTTCTGGTAGCGGGCGAGGCCGGCCGAAGTGCCAATCCACAAGCTGCCGTCGGGCGTCTCGGCCAACGAAGTGATCCGGTTGTTCGGGAACGAACGCGTGCTGGGCGCGCTGAAATTTGTAAAGGCGAGTCCATCGAAACGCGCCAGACCCTGGGTGGTCGCAATCCAAAGGTAACCGTCGCGGGTCTGAAAGATCTTCCGGATGGAATTGTGTGGCAGCCCTTCCTCCGCATTCCAGCGGGTGACGACGTAGTCCACCGGTTTTTCGGCGGGATTGAGCGCAAACGTGGACGGAGCAGTGAACGCGGCGATCAAGGCGCACAGCCAGAAGCCCGCGCTTGGCCAGCGGAGGCGAACCGGCGCCGGCACGAACCGCAAAAAAACCCGCCATCTGGCCGGCTGGAACATTCCGGCGTCAGCACAGCTGCGATGAAAGCTTCGCCGCCCGCAGGTGGTTTTCATGATGATTGGCGGGTTGGCGGTGATCGGCATGACAGGACGGTTCTCCCGGGATGCGCCCAGCTACTCCGGAACTCGACGATTCGATGTCTGGCCGGGCGTACTACAGGAAATCTCTAAAGAGCTATTTTGAACTCGAAATGAGCCAAACGGCTTGGGGCGGGCGAGTCGATGTTTCATCACCGCACTCGTTGCGTAGGCCCGCTACGCAGATATGCGCATCAACTAGCAGCGTGTCGGACTTCGTCCTCCACGCTGCTAAACAAAATGGCTCCGCCATTTTATTTTGGAAGGGATCATCCAGTGCTGTATTTTCCGGTTTTCCCGTCCGCGCTGCGTGCGGTTTAAGTTTTTTGGTCGGAACTCGGTTTTAACGAGCGGCCATGAGCTGCTTGTGGCAAATCCTAGGTCAGTTACCGGACCGTCTCGAAAAGGCCGCGGGCCTTTTCGTTTAGCAGCCTGTCGGGAATGACCCGTCGCGCAGCACCCCGAAATATTTTTCTACGACGCAGCTCCAGCAGCCAAGTCCGACAGGCTGCTAGCGGGCGGCAGTTCGAGGACAAAGGTCGCGCCATGGCCGGGACCGTCGCTCCGGGCCTCGAGCGAGCCGCCCATTTCCTGGGCGGCATTCGCGCTCGTGTGCAGACCGAAACCATGGCCGTTGACCTTGGTTGTGAAACCGAAGGCGAACACGTCCGTGAGGTGCTCCGGGGAGATGCCGACGCCGTTGTCGGTCACGTAAATCTGCACCCGCCCGGCCGGCGAGGTCCGGATGCCGAGTACGAGCTGCCTGTCCGGGCGGCGGCTTTCGTTGATCGACTCCTTGGCATTGCGGATCAGATTGATGAGGATCTGCAGCACCTTGTGCCGCTCAACCTTAACTGCCGGCGCGGGCGAAAATTCGCGCACGATGGCGACCTGGTGGCGCGCGAGCGAAGCCTCGCTGATGCGCAAGGCAAACTCCACAAGTTCTGCGGGCGGAGCCACTTCGACGACGCCCGAAACATGCGCGTAGCTCTGTTGCGCCGCCACGATCTGCTTGATGTGATCGACACTGTCCTGCAGCGCCTCGAGCTCACGCACAGACTCAGCCCGCTCCTCCTGCAGGAGGGTGGCCAGTTGCTCGAGATAACCCGGCAATTGGCGGCCGCGCGGATCGGTGGCGAAGAACTCCGGCAGACGGTCGCCCTGCTCGAGAAGCAACTGGGCGGCCTTGCCCACGCCCGGCACCTTCGATTTGCGCAGCCGGCCGGCCGCCAGGGCAGCCGACGTATTCACGCTATTGAGCGCGTTGCCGAGGTTGTGCAGCACGCCCGTGGCCACCTCGGCGATGCCGGCCAGCCGCGACGTCTCGATCAGTTCCTGTTGCGCGTGGCGCAGCAGCTCCTCCGTCTCGCGGAAAACCGTCATGTCCCAAAACAGAACCAACACGCCGATGGGACGTCGCTCCGCGTACAGCGGCACCTTCTTCACCTGGAGATAGCGCTTCTTTTGTCCCGGACGCTCGACCACGTTTTCATACTCCAACACCTGACCGGTTTCCATGACGCGCACATCGTCGGCGCGAATCTTGGCCGCCCTTTCCGGCGGATAGAGGTCCCGATCGCAGAGGCCCGCGATCGGCTCGCCGCGGCGCCCGACCAGTTCGCCGAAGGCGGGATTGGCGTACGTAAAGCGTCCCCCGGCATCTTTGCGCGCGATGATCTGCGGCAGGCTCTCCACCAGCGAATGGTAGAAGTACTCCGACGCCCGGATCGCCTCGTTGGATTTGGCCAGCTCGACCGTGCGTTCGGCCAGAGCAGCCGTGCGTTCGGCAATACCCTTTTCGAGTCGCTCGTTTCTCCAGCGCAAGGAGGCGGTCCGCCAACGGTACAAGCCGAGACCCAGGCCGACCAATACCAGGGTGGTCAAACTGGCGAACCACCTGGTCTGATAAAAGAA
>Ga0265316_10004041_pt1 | contig 14684 bp, 13 predicted proteins | sample 4522metaG_FD_202092 | JGI IMG/M metagenome (GOLD analysis project Ga0265316, IMG submission 202092) | Rhizosphere microbial communities from Carex aquatilis grown in University of Washington, Seatle, WA, United States - 4-5-22 metaG | ecosystem: Host-associated > Plants > Roots > Rhizosphere >...
TTTGCGGGCAGCTATGGGTCGGGGTTGGGTTGGGGTGGGTATGGGTGGGGGCCCCCACCCTTCCCCTCCCATTACAATCGTTCGAGGAAGTGGGTATCGAACCGGCCGCCGATGAAATCGGGATGATTCAGCACCCGGCGGTGCAAATCGCAATTGGTTTTGATGCCTTCCACCACCACCTCGTCCAGCGCCCGCCGCACGCGAGCGAGCGCGACATTGCGGTTGTCACCATGCGCCACGAGCTTTGCCAGGAGCGAATCGTAGAAGGGGGGCACACGGTAGTGGGCGTAAATGTGGGTGTCGATGCGGATGCCGATGCCGCCAGGCAGGTTGAGCGCCGTAATGGTTCCTGGCGAAGGGGCGAAGGTCACGGGATCCTCGGCGTTGATGCGCAGTTCGATGGCGTGGCCGCGCGGCCGCATCTCGGCGGGCAGGCGCAGCGGATCACCGGCCGCCAGGCGCATCTGCTCGCGCACCAGATCGACGCCGAAAACCATTTCGGTCACCGTGTGTTCGACCTGAATGCGCGTGTTCATCTCCATGAAGTAGAACTGCTTGTTCTCGTCGAGCAGGAATTCCAGCGTACCGACGGTTTTGTAGCCGATGGCGGCAGTGGCCTTGCGCGCGGCCCGCAAGAGCTCGACCCGGTGGGCATCGTCGAGTGCGACCGAGGGGGCTTCCTCGATCAGCTTCTGGTGGCGACGCTGGATGGAACACTCGCGTTCGCCGAGGGCGATAGCCGACTGACCGTCGCCCAAGACCTGCACCTCGATGTGGCGTGGCCTGCCAATGTAGCGTTCGATGTATACGTTCGGGTTGTTGAACCCGGACTGGGCTTCGGAGCGCGCGGCCGCAAGCTGGGCAAAGAGACGGCTCTTGTCCTCGACGATCTTCATGCCCCGGCCGCCGCCGCCGCCGGTGGCCTTGATGATCACGGGGAAGCCGATGCGCTCGACGGCTTCTTCGGCCTGGCGGTCGGTATCGATGATGGGCGTACCCGGCGTGACGGGCACCCCGGCGGCTTCCATGGCCCGTCGGGCAGACACTTTGTCGCCCATCAATCGCATGACTTCGGGCTGGGGACCGATCCAGTGCAGGCCGCACTTTTCTACGACCTCGGCGAATTCGGCGTTTTCCGCCAAAAAGCCGTAGCCCGGGTGAATGGCGTCGGCGCCCGTCACTTCGGCGGCGCTGATGATGGCGGGGATGTTGAGGTAGCTCTGCCGGGACGGGGGCGGGCCGATGCAGACCTTCTCGTCGGCGAAGCGAACATGCAAGGAATCGGCATCGGCGGTCGAGTGAACCGCGACCGAGCGCAGGCCGAGATCGCGACAAGCGCGGATCACTCGGAGAGCGATCTCACCTCGATTCGCTATGAGAACCTTTTTGAACACGCGTGCACCGTCCGTAAGCGTTGATGGCAGATTTCACAGAGACAAGGGCAGTCGATCCTTAACCGCGCCGCCGCCTCCGGCATTCCGTGCTTTCTGCGGCTCTTTCCTAGGCCTTTTCGATGCGGAACAGGGGCTGGCCGTATTCGACGTGCTCCGCGTTCTTCACCAGGATTTCGAGAACCTTGCCGTCGAACTCCGATTCGATCTCGTTCATCAGCTTCATGGCCTCGACGATGCAGACCACTTGTCCCTTGCGCACGTTCTGGCCCACATCCGCAAAGGCCGGCGCCTCGGGCGAGGGCGAACGGTAGAAGGTTCCCACGAAGGGCGAAGTCAGTAGGGCACCGGATTCGGCGGGCTTGGCCGCCTTTTCCGCGGGCGCGGGCACGTGCACCGGGGGCGGTGGCAAGGGCGGCGCCGCGGCAACTGGTGCCCCGGCCGCGCGCCGGACCACGCGAACCCCTCCGCAGGCATTCAGCTCAAGCTCGGCCAGATCGAACTCGGTGGCGATCTCGGCCAACTCGCGCAGCCTTTCCAGGCCGATGGGTTGACATTCACACGCGCACTCCTCGCGGCTTGCCGAAGACACCTTCTTGGCGGCGGCAACGGGGGCTTTGCGTTTGCTCATTTTCTCGCGGTTCCTTTCTTGGACGAAGTCGCGGCACGCGACTTGATTGGGGCCGAATTGGATGGGGTCGGTCGGCCAGCCGGGGCTGGTCGACCGTCGAGCACCAGCTTGGCCAGCGCATCGAGCGCCAAACGGTAGCCGATCGCGCCCAGCCCTGCAATCTGCCCAAGGCAGACCGGGGCCAGAAACGAGTGGTGGCGAAACTCCTCGCGCGCGTAGAGGTTGGACAGGTGGACCTCGACCGTGGGCACTTTGATGGCGGCGATGGCGTCGCGCAGCGACACGCTGGTGTGGGTCAGTCCGCCGGCGTTGACGATGAGGCCAGCGGCCTTGCCGTGGGCTTGCTGAACGCGATCGATGAGAAGCCCCTCATGGTTGGACTGAAACGTCTCAACGGCAAGCCCCAGCTCGACGCCGTGGATTCTGAGGTCGTCGTCGATCTCGCGCAGCGTGACCGAGCCATAGATGTGGGGCTCGCGCGTGCCGAGTAGATTCAGGTTGGGGCCATGGATGACCACGATCACCGGATTCGCCGGCGTATGTTCGTGCTCTGCCCCGATCACAATTCTGCCTGTATCTGCGGGGCGAGCAGCTTCATCAGGTAGCGCGCTTTGCCGAAGCTGGCCTCGGGTTTGAGCGCGCAGGCGACGAAGTATTCCTCGTTCAGGAGGTAGACCAAGACGACGAGGTTGCCGGCCTTCAGGGTCAATTCGTGGAGCGGCCCAACATCGAGATTCTCGGTCGCCTTTCGCATTTGGACGACGGCATGGGCCAGTTCCATCCCGACGACCTGGATGTCTAGGCCCTCTTCACCGTCCTTGGTGTAGGACTCGACCGAGATTCCGTCGAACCCCATGAGAATACCCGCCACACCTCCGGCCAGTCGATCCACCGTGCGCTGCAGACTTTCGCGAAACATCGTCGTCCTTCCGCTTCTAGTCGGAGAGATCCGGAGGTGTCAATAGCGTGAGCCGCCCGCCCGTCAAGGGTTCGTGGTCGTGGAGGTCGTTGTGGACGTGGCGGTATCCGTGGATGTCGACGTAGCGGTCGCGGCAGGGAAATAGCCAGGGCACCTGGCGACATCCTGGGTAACGCCGCCCACCGTTTCAGTGACGCCGCAACAGAAGATCGTCGTGTCTTGGCCGGGAGCCAGGCACGGGTCTCCTGTGTACGGGTTCGCGCTCCCGGCGAAGTTCGCGCACATGGGCGTGTCCGCGGGGTAGATATAGGACTGCAAGGTCGGATCCACGTAGTCGGTCTGCAAGCAGCCCTTGCACACATCGACCGTGAAGGTGTAGGGGGCGCTATAGATACTCGTCCCGCCATGGCGTCCCACGGCCGTGACCTTGGCTGTGACTGGCAGGTGTGCAGCGGGAACTTGTGGCCTAAGGCACTGCGAATGGGCAGCCGTGAGGATGTCCAGGCCCTCACCCACCGAGCCGCCAGGCGCAAGCAGAACCGTGATGGCCTGCGTGTCGAAGGTCGCAGGGCAGGAAGCCCCCCAGCTGACTCCAGGGGCCGAGAGCTCGACGGTGAAATGTTGGAGCGTGATGTTGTTCATTTCGTCGGCCGCCGAGCCACCGACGGAAGTCAGGTTGTTGACGATCAGCACGGGAAGGTAGTAGGGCGGCGTGGAGCCGTCGGGCAGGTCAAGGTCCAAGATGCCGCCGGTTCGCTGCACCGTGGTCGCGGTGCCTGGGACGGTGCAGTCGCTTCCGCTCAGTACCTGCACTTGCTTGATTTGCAGGGCCTGGTAGGCGTCGGTGGCCAGGAAACTGCTGCAGGCAACGATGCCGGACGCGATGGCGGCGCAACCCATGCCGTAGGCAAACCACATTCTTCGATGGTTCATAGCTTGTCCCCCATTACGTCGTTGCATCATGGCGACACCTACCGTGAAGTCTACTTCACCCTAGCGCCCAGCCTCGCGCGATCGGTTGACGATTCGCGGAGTGATGAACACCAGGAATTCGGACCTGTTGTCGTTTTCTTTGCGATTGCGGAAGAACCACCCGAGCACGGGGATGTCCGAGAAGAACGGAACCCGGGCATTGCTGAGCCCGGTGTTGCGTGTGTAGATGCCGCCGATGACCGCCGTGTCGCCGTCGCGAACCAACATCGTGGTCTTGGCTTCCTTCTTCTGGATCGACGGATCGCCGCGGGCGCCCGTGTTCACGAAGTCGGGCTCGTTGCGCGTGATCGAGATGACCATCGCAATCGTGCCTTCGTTGGTAACGTGCGGCTTAACCCCAAGCGACAGCTGGGCGTCTACGAACTGCGTCTGCGCACCCATGGCACTGACCACGGAGACCGGAATCGACACACCCTGCATGATGTGCGCCTCGATATTGTCCATGGTGGTGATGCGCGGCGAAGACAGGATGCGCACCGTTCCTGTGCTTTCCATGGCCGAGAGGCGCAGGTTCAGGTTGAAGGCTCCGGCCACGGATCCCAGCGTAAGGCCGATGGCCGAGCCGGTCCCGAGGCCCGCGGGGGCCGGCATGTTGACGAGGAAGTTGGGATTTCCCGCGGCGCCGGTTCCCGTGCGTGGCCCTGGGACGAGACCGCCGAGCGGCGACGATCCGTCGTCCGCGCCGCCACCGATGCCGACGTTATACGGGAAGACCAGGCCCGTCGGATTGCCGTGCGTGGTATCCGCGAACGCCGTGCCACCCCACTGCACGCCAATCTGCCGCGCGAAGTTCGTGTCTGCCTCTACGATGCGCGCCTCGATCACCACCTGCGAGGTTTGCGTGTCCAGGTTGCGCACCAGATCCTCGATGAGCTGGAGATTCTTGGTCACGTCCGACACGATGAGGGTGTTGGTGCGATGGTCTTGCGAGACCTTTCCTCTCGGCGAGAGCAGATCGCGAATCTTGTCGAGCAGGTTTGCTGCCTCGGCATAGGAAACCCCGATGAGACGGGTCTCGATGGGCAGCACGTCCGCAATCTGTTTCTGCCGGGCGATTTCCGCTTCCAGTTCCTTTTCAAGCAAGGCAAGTGGCGCCACCCGCAGAAGGTTGCCCTCGCGCACAGAGCCGAGGCCCTTCGAACGCAGGACCACGTCAAGGGCCTGGTCCCAGGGCACGTCGCGCATCTTGATGGTGACGTCGCCGCGCACGTCGTCGGCCACGATGACGTTGACCTGGCCCACGTCCGCCAACAGGCGCAGGATGTTGTGAATGTCGGCGCCCTTGAAATCGAGATCGATACGTCGGCCCGTGTAGCGTTTCTTGCCAATGGCCGCGTAGCGGCCGGATGGCCCATTCGCCGCGCCTTGACGGGTTTCCGACGGGGATGCTGACGGCGTGGATGCGGCGGACGATGCCGGCGAACCGGTGTCAGCTGCGGGTGCGGCGCCGGTTTGCACCGGGGGCGCAAGGTAGGGCAATGGAACGGCCTGGGCGACCCACAAGCCATCCTTCGCGGTCGCGAAGAAGCCAGCCACTTTGCGCGCGGGAACGAACATCACCGTGGGCGGTGGCACCCAAACCGCGGGCAGACTGGGCGCCCGTGTTTTCTGGAAGTCCCAGAAGATGCGGTTGCCATCCAGGCGAATGCGATTGGGGACATCTTCGGCAAGTTCCACGTCGACGCGAACTGTGGTGCGCACGGCGGGGTCGCTGTACGAGCTGATGATCTTGACCGGCCCCAGGTACTCGGTGGCGTCGAGATTGCGCGCCAGGCTTTCGGGCAATTCGCTGTGTTCGATGCGCAAACTGAGACGACGGCCGGCGAGGCGCTCGATGGAGAACATGGCGCTGTCGTCCACGTCGATGATGACGGAAGCGCGGTTTGGCTCGTCGATGAAATCGATGCCGCGGATGTGGCTGAGTGCGCGCAGTGTGACCGAACGCGGCCGGCCGGCTTGGATCGGCGACTTGGTGGGATCGGCGGGCGCAGGCTTCGGAGCGGGTGGGATCGTCACAGCCAGCGGCTTTGCAGCGGGCGCGTTTACGGCGTTGGTCGCGGGTGTGCTCGCGACAGCAAGAGGCTGCGCGGTCGGAGTGCTTGCGGCGGGCTTTGCCACGGGTGCGCTCGTGACGGTGATGGGCTGAGCAGTCGGCGCGCTTGCGGCGGTCGCGGGTTTGGTGGCCGGCGACGTTTGCGGTTTCGCCAATGCGGCCGTTGTCGTCGAGACCGTTGCCTTGAGCCGGTTGACTTCGGCGAGCAAGGCGTTGCGGCTGGTCTCGAGTTGCGTCCTCTCGCTTTCGAGTTTGGACTTTTCCTGGTCGAGACGCGTGCGTTCGGCGCGTGCCTCGACAAGGCGCGACTCCTCGGCCTTGCGCCCGGCGACGGCCTTTTCCAGCTTGTTTTCCTCGGCCCGGCGCAGATTGGCTTGCTCCTCCGTACGCGCCTCTTCTTGTCGGCGCGAGGCAACGGCCTGGGCCAGTTCTTGGCGCGACTCGGCGGCGGCGCTGGCTGCGTTCTTGTGTTGGCGCTCCGCCTCGGCCAGGGACGCCGCAGCTTCCGCCTTGCTGCTCCTCGATGCATCGCGAGCAAGGTTGTCTCGTCGGGCGCGCGCGGTCCGTGCCGCTTCCTCGCGTTCGGCCAGCCTAGACTCGGACTCGCGCACGGTGGTCTCGCGCTCGCTGACCAAGCGCTCGGCCGCCGCCAGTCGGTTCTGCTGCGTCTCCTGCTTCTGAGCGATGCGGTCGAGCGTCTTCTGTCGTGCGTCGACTTCTTCGCTAGCGATGCGAAGCGCCTTGTCCCGCTCGGTCTCGCGTCGATGGGCCGCCGTTGCTTCGTTTTCCGCGGCGTCGGCTCGTTTGCGCGCGCGCTCGGCCTCGGACTGCGCCTGCTTGACGTGGGTCTGGGCTTGCTCGAGGGCGAGTCTTTGGCGTTGGCTCTCTAGGGTGGCGGCGCTCGCCTCGGCCCGGGCCTTCGCGGTTTCTCGATGCGCGCTTGCCAATTCTTCGCGCAATCGATCGGCTTCCAGCCGTGCCGCTGCTTCTGCTCGCGAATGTTTCTCTGCGGCCGCCTGAGCGGCCAAACGTTCCTTGGACTCATCCTTCAACAACGACTCGGTCTTTCGCTGAGCAAGGGCGCGTTCCTGGACTTCGGCAAGGGCCTGGGCCGCCAACTTGGCTTGCGCTTCTGCGGTGACCTGAGCGGCCAGACGCTCCTTGGCCTCGGCCTTGGCCTGGGCCCGCGCCTCGGTCTTAGCCTGGGCCTCTGCCTTGGCCTGAGCCTGCGCTTCGGTCTTGGCCTGGGCCTCTGCCTTGGCCTGAGCCTGCGCTTCGGTCTTGGCCTGGGCCTCTGCCTTAGCCCGTGCCTCGGCCTCGGTCTTGGCTTGCGCCTCGGCTTTGGCTTGGGCCAGCGCTTCGGTCTTGGCCTTGGCCTCGGCCTTAGCTTGGGCTTGCGCCTCGATCTTGGCTTGCGCTTCGATCTTGGCTTGGGCCTGGGCTTCCGTCTTGGCTTGTGCCTCAGCCTTGGTCCGCGCCTCGGCACGCGCTTGCGCTTCCGCACTCTCTTTTGCCTGGGCATCGCTGCGCGCCTGTGCTTCCGCCTTGGCGCGTGCCTCAATCTGCAGGCGGGCTTCCTTGGTATCTTGCGCCAGCGCCGGTGCCGGCGGTCGTACGCGCGGGACCACACGCAAGGTAATGTCGTTGCCCTTGGCTTCGACTTGGTAGTCGGAGGCCTGCCGCAAGGTCAGCACGATTCGTGTGCGGGGCCCGGCGCTGTCGTCCTCGGTGACGCTGGCCGAAACCAAACCCACGGCGTAGGTCCCCGCATCGAGCGGAACGTCTACGTTGCCTAGGCGCGCACCACTGAGCTCAAGCACGACCCGCGCGGGCTGTTCCAGCTTCCACGTGGTGAACGTGGGGCGTGCCGAGGAGGCGATGACCACCGCGGTGTTACCGGCCGCTTCGGAAACTTGGATGTTGCGCACGCGCCCGGTCTCGGCGGAAGCGGGCGTGGACCACGCCGCCAGGGCTGCGATGCCCAGCACAGCGGCCAAGAACTTGGGTCGCTCTCTTTGCAAGGTCATTGATCTGTTCCTTCCGGATTGACCAGGACGGCTCGTTCCAAGGCCTTGGTGGCCCCGCCCGGTGTTATCTCCGACATCTCCAGCACGACGCGATCAGAAAGGATCTTCGTGATGCGTGCGGCTGACTTCGAAAGGTAGTCGCCACGTTTGACGGTTTGGCCTAAGCCGGTGGGATCCCTGAACATGGCGCGCGGATTCGCATCGCCGCTGATGACCGCAATCAGGACCAGTTCTTCCAGGGAGTACTTGGCAAAGATCGCGGAAACCGCGCTGGTGGTGATCTTGGGGCCCCGTTCGATCCAGGTGTCGAGGTACGAGCGGAAGGGATCTCGGTTCGAGTCGTCGTTCTCGGCGAAGTCCTCTTCGCGCAGGACCTTGCGCCGCAAGACTGCCATACGCTGGGCAAGGGCCTCGGGTCCAGTCGGGGCAGGGGCGACCGCGCCTGTTGGCGTGCCAGGTTTTCCGGCAGTCGGTGCTCCCTTATCCGGCGCCTTGGCTTCCTGAGCGGGCGCTGCCGGCGGCGTCTGGCCCGATTCGGCTGCATCCGCGAACCACACTGCTGTCCCCAAAGTGGCCAGCCCAAGCGCCAGCGTCACGAGCTTCTTCATGTTCCACCCTCCGATTCCCCGTTGTCGCGATAGCGGAAGGTGGCCGCCACGAAGCGCGCGCGCATGCGCGGCGATGTTCCAGTTTCGGCTTTCTCGACGGAAAGCGAAAGACCTTCGACGTTCACGATGCGCGGAAGTTCGCTCAGGTTCTTGAAGAACTTTGTGATGGTGTGGTAGGTGCCGCGGACCTCGATACGCACCGGAATCCGGATATAGAGGTCCATGGGGTTTTCGGCCTCGATGGTCAGCGAAACAATCTCAAGCCCGGCCAATTCGGCTTGTTCTTGCAGGTTGGAAAGGAAGGTCGGGATTTCCGCCTTCTTGGGCAACGCTTTGAGCAGCTCACGTTGCTCCTGCTGCAACTGGGTCAGTTCGGTGCGGTACGCTTGGTACTCGCGCTTGCGCTTCTCGTAGTTGTCCTTTTCGCCTTTTAGCTGTTGCTGTCTCGCATGCGCCCCTTTGATCTGGTCCTCGATGTCGAGATAGAACAATCCCCCATAGACGCCGAGGATGATGGCCACCAACCCCACCGTGGCGGCGATTTTGATCGGTGTCTTGAGGCGGGTGAGTTTCTGTAGGAAGTCGTTCATCTAGTAAATCACCGTGGCAGAAAGGCCGAAGTTGACGTACTTCACCGAACCCTTGCTGGCTTGGGCCGTGGCATCCAGATTGACGTCCTTGAAGAACACCGAGGAATTGAGGCGCTTCAAGAACTCGGCCACGTCCTCGTTGGATTTGGCGGCGCCGTGAATTTTGACCGCCAGCTTGCTTTCCGTGTACGAGTCGAGCCAGGCGCGCTTGGTCTCCCAGTTCGTGAATCCTGCATTGGGATCCCTGCGTAGGGTTTCTTCGTAGGTCACGCGATCGAAGGTTGGGCCCTTGCCCGGACTCAGGATCTCCGAAAGCTCGCGCAGCAAGTAGACCGGCCCGGTCCGCCCCGATTCCAGCGACTGGATGGTCTTGCGCTGCTTGAGCAGCTCTTCGCGCTGTCCACGAATCTTGTCGTAGTCGCCGAGCTCTTGCTTCAGTTTCGCCACATCCGCCTGAAGGATGGTGTTGTCGTGTTGGGCCTTTTCCAGTTCGGTCGTGGCCTGCAAGTGGAAGAAGATGACGAGGCCGATGGTCGCCAGGACGGCGAGCCCCATGAGCAGAAACTGGCGCTGGCTGGCCCCTTGCCGCTTCGCCTTGCGCGAGGGGAGTAGGTTGATGCGAATCACTGTTTGTCCCCCGGCCTACGCAACGACAGCCCCACTGCCACGGCGGCCTCGGCCGCGTGCTGTTGCACGAAGGCTACGTCGAAGCGGTGCTCGTCGACCGCGACCTTGCGGAAGGGATCCATGACTTCGACCGCCGAGCGCGCCTTGGCTTCCAGGGCCTTTTGCAGCGCCGGCACCTTGGCCGAGCCGCCGCACAGGTAGATCTTCGTAATCGTCGCGTCGCTACTGGACGCCAGGTAGAAGTCGAGCGAGCGCTGGAACTTACCCGCCACGCCGTCGGCGACGGACGCGATGACGGCTTCGACCTCCTGGGGCACGACCTCGCTGACCCCTTCGCCCGCCGAACCGATCTTCCACGCCTCGGCTTCTTCCTGGCTGACGTTGAGGCGTTTTTGGATTTCCTCGGTGAAGGCATTGCCCCCGACGGTCACGTCGCGGGTGAAGGCGCTGGTTCCGCCGGCGATGATGTTGATATTGGACAACGTGGCGCCGATGTTGATCACCGCCACTGCCTCCTCTGGCACCACCGTGTAGTTCGCCTCGAATGCGTTTTGGATGGTGAAGGCGGCGACGTCCATGACCATGGGAATGAGCTTGGCCTCGCGGATGACCATGCTGTAGTCCGCGACGACTTCTTTCTTGGCCGCCACGAGCAGTAGTTCCATCTGGCCGCCGGAAGCGGCGTCGCTGCCGACCAACTGGTGGTCGATCTCGACATCGTCCTTGGAAAACGGAATGTGGTGCTCGGCTTCCCAAGGGATCTGCTCTTCCAGCTCCTCGGGCGTCATGGGCGGAACCTTGATCTTCTTGATGATAACCGAGTGTCCGGAGATGGCGGTCGCCACCTCGCGGCCCTTGATGCCCAGGTTGTCGCGCAGGGTGCGGATGGCCTCGACCACGGCGCCTTGGTTCATGATGGCGCCGTCGACGATGGTCTGCGCGGGCAAAGGTTCAAACCCGAAGTTGACCAATACCAGCCCTTTCGAGGTCTCCTTGATCTGGACGACCTTGACAGAACTCGATCCGATATCGAGTCCTATGCAGTTCTTGGGCATTTCGTGTTATCTCCCTTTGGCATTCCGCATTATCTTATCTTCACCTACATGGTGCGCTTCCCTATGGAAAAATCAAAAAATCTACCTGTCAGTACACATCGATCATTTTGCTCGCCAAGTTGAGTCGATGGTGGAAGTGGGGACTGGCGTGGGCGTGATCGGCGTGGGCGTGACGGGTGGCGGAGTGTCCTGCCCCTCGCCCATCGCAGCCAACTCGCGCGTGTCTCGTCCCACGGCAATTCCATACTCCTTGATCTTGTAGAGCAAGGCGCGGTGGCTGATTTCGAGCAGCTCGGCCGCGCGCGTGCGGTTGCCGCGGGTCTTCTGTAGCGCGCGCCGGATGAGTGCTTCCTCCGACCGACGAGAAGCGCGCTTAATGGACAGGTCGATGTCGTCCGGGCCGCCCGATGCGGCGGCGGCTGCCGGAGGGCTTGTACGCCGCAGCCGCTCGGGCAAGGACTCGCTCTCGATCTGCGTGCCCTCGCAAAGCACGATGGCGCGCTCGACGCAGTTTTCCAGCTCGCGCACATTGCCCGGCCAATCGTGCTCGACGAGTAGGCGCATGGCCTCGGCCGAGGTCCCTGCGACGGCAAGTCCCATGCGCGCGTTCATGCGCGCCAGGAAGTGTTCGACCAAGAGCGGAATATCCTCGCGCCGCTCGCGCAGGGCCGGCAGGTGCAGGGCGAACACGTTCAGCCGGTAATAGAGATCTTCACGAAAGGCGCCGCGGCCCACCTCGGCGGCCAGATCGCGCGCCGTGGCCGCCACCACGCGCACGTCGACTTTGATGTCCTGGCTGTCGCCCAGCCGCCGGATCTCGCCTTCTTGCAGAACGCGCAGGAGTTTGACCTGCAAGCCCAGCGGCAACTCGCCGATCTCGTCCAGAAAAAGCGTGCCGCCCGAGGCTTCCTCGAAAAGGCCCTTGCGATCGCGGTTGGCATCGGTGAATGCGCCCTTGCGATGGCCGAACAGCTCGGATTCGAGCAGGGTGTCGGGGATGGCTCCGCAATTGACCGCGATGAAGGGGGCCTGCACGCGCGGGGAAAGGCGGTGGATGGCGCGGGCGATGAGCTCCTTGCCGGTTCCGGATTCGCCGCCGATGAGAACCGTGGTCTTGAATTCGGCGATCTTGCGGACCGTGCGAAAGAGATCGAGCATCTGTTGGCTGCGTGCCACAAGGTCGCCGAGGCCGGTTTCGGGCTCGCCGCCGCCCGCGCGAATCTGCTTGTGCAGGGTCTGGTTTTCGCGAAATAGCCGCTCGCGCTCCTCGGCCTTGCGCAGAAGCAGAACGATCTCGTCGGCCTCGAAGGGTTTCGAGATGTAGTCGTAGGCGCCGCGTTTCATGGCCTCGATGGCGATGTCGCGGCTTCCGTAGGCCGTCATCACCACGACGGTGGCGCCGAGATTGCGTTGCCGGACTTGGTCGACCAGATCCATGCCGCCTTGCCCAGGCATGCGCAGGTCGGTGATGACGATGTCGTAGGGGCGATCGGCGAGTTCCCGCAGCGCGCTCTCGACGGACGGCACCCCAACGGGCTCATAGCCCTCCCGCTTGAGCAGCGTTTGCAGCATATGCCGCAAGTTCTGCTCGTCATCCACGATGAGCACACGACGCATAGGTGCCTAGGGTCCGGGTGCGTCTCTTCGATCAGACGCAGCCCGAGTTGCCATCGTAACAGATGGTCAATATTTCAGCTAGGTTCCATGCGTTAGGGCAGCTGGACTGGAGCTGCCGACCGCTAGCTGCTTTCTTGTAGCTGCTGCCTTGGGGCCGGACCAGTTACGCAGGCGGCGCGGCTTCCAGCGCGTCGGCGTCGGCGATGTCTTTGGCCCTGCCGCATTCGCGCTTGGCTGCGATCAGATCCATGCGCCCGATGACGTGGACGTGGATGTCGCCAAGTTGGGTGGTTTCCCGGTGCAGCCAGGCTTCGGCGAAATTGAGTCCGCGGATCCCTTTGGCGAGGTCGATGCGATTGGGAGGCACGCCGATCCAAACCACATCCAGAGGTGACGCCGCGTTCAAGTGATCAATGGCGATGGGAGGCACGCCAAATTCGGTGAGCGCGCGGTACGTGCGTTCCATGTTTTCCGCCGAGTCGTCGAGCCACAGGTCCATGTGGCGGGTGGTGCGCGGTTGGCCATGGTACTCGACGGCAAACGCTCCCACGAGCAGGTAGCGAACATCTACCTTGGCGAACACTCGCAGGAGCTTCATGAAGTCTTTGTTGATTTCCAACGTAGCCTCCTAAGGTTCATGAATTGACAGTCAAACGCGGCTGCCAAACGTCGGCCGGCATATCGCAACCGCAATGGCGAATTCCCGTCCATCGCCTAGACGAAGACAATCTCCCGATCGGAGGACGGCAGTCCTTCACGTCGATAGTGTCCGGCACGGGCGCCATTGTAGCGCGTTTGTATTCAAGCAACAGGCGGGATTTCAGGACGGTTCAGGTCTTTTCATGAACTACAAGTCCTGCGTCATGAAGCAGGGATTTGACTTCCTTCTTCGTGACATCGCGAAAGGCGCCCATTTTCAGGCCCTCGAAGCTGATCTCGCCCAATCTGACGCGCGAGATCTTCAGCACCGTGTGGCGGATAGTTTCGCCCGCCGCCTTGATCACGCGCGGGCGGCTCTCGGCGACCACCATCTCGACCCACGTGTTCTTGCCGGTGGTCGCGATGGCTTCCACCTTGGTGGGGCGCACCAGCCGGCCGTCCCACTTCCAGCCGCGCAAAAGGCGTGCAATCTCGTCGTCGCCCATCTTACCCTGGAATTTTAGATGGTAGGTCATGGGCACGTGGCCGCCACCGCGGGACATGCGCGCTGCCAGGGCGCCGTCGGTGGTCAGCAGCACCACGCCCTCGGCTAGAAAATCGAGCGGCGCCACCACGGTCCAGCCGATCTCCACGTCGGGGATGAAGCGGGCCAGGGTTGCGCGATCCGCGGCGCCCGCCGCCGGCTTGGCCAGCGTGGCCAGACAGTCCCGGGGTTTCAGGATGACGCGATACTGGGGTTCTTCGGGCCGTACGCGCTTGCCGTGGACCTCCACGCGATCGTGCTGCGGATCGACCGAGATGCCGAGCTCGGTCACCACCGCACCACCGACGGTGACTTCACCGGCGCGAATGATATCTTCGGCGCGCCTGCGGGACGCGACGCCTGCCTGCGCCAGGAGTTTTTGGAGACGGATCTTGGCCACGTGGTTTTCCTATTCACCCGCCGGCGGCGCGGAAGCCGGCGGCTCCTGGTTACCTTCGCCTTCGGATTTTTCCTCTCTCCCTTCGGGAGCTTCGGGACCTGCCCCGCCCCCTCCACCCCCGCTCGCTTCGCTCGCGCCCTCGTCGTCGTTGGGAGCGGTGGGTTCCAGGTCGCCCAGGGCTTGCTTGGCCAGCAGTGAGGCCTCGTCGAGTTCGTCGAGCAGCGGGTCGGTGTCTTCGGGCTCGGGCTGGAGCGCGCCGCGCATGACTGAAGTCAGAGCCACGTCGGGCTTGGGCGTCGTTGCGCTGGGGGGCTCGGCGGACGGACCATGCTCGGCCTCGACGCGCGACTGATCCTCGGTCGACAGGTCGTAGAACTCGCGCAAGGTCGGCAGCTCGGAAAGGTCGCGCAGGTTGAAGATGCGCAGGAATTCCGGCGTGGTGCCGTAGAGCATGGGCCGGCCTACCTCTTCCTTCTTGCCGATGATGCGCACCAGGCCCCGGTCGAGCAGGGTCTTGAGCACCGGGCCGCAGTCGACGCCGCGAATGTCGTCGACCTCCGGGCGAGTGACCGGCTGGCGATAAGCCACAA
>Ga0265316_10004042_pt1 | contig 14682 bp, 14 predicted proteins | sample 4522metaG_FD_202092 | JGI IMG/M metagenome (GOLD analysis project Ga0265316, IMG submission 202092) | Rhizosphere microbial communities from Carex aquatilis grown in University of Washington, Seatle, WA, United States - 4-5-22 metaG | ecosystem: Host-associated > Plants > Roots > Rhizosphere >...
ATAATCCTGAACTAACCGAACGCTTTGAATTGATTGTTAACTGCAAAGAGCTTTGTAATGCCTATACCGAATTAAATGATCCCATTGACCAGCTTGAGCGGTTCCAGGAACAATTACGCTTATCTGAAAAAGGCGATGATGAAGCCATGTATATCGATTATGATTTTGTCCGTTCCCTTGAATACGGCATGCCTCCAACTTCAGGTATGGGAATTGGCATTGATCGCCTGACCATGATAATGACAAACCAACCTTCAATCCAGGATGTTTTGTTCTTCCCACAGATGAAACCTGAAAAGCAAATTCAAAAAGATGATGACAATGCTTATCGCAATATTGGTGTTCCGGCGGAATGGATTCCTGTTCTTCAAAAATTAAGTTATGTTAAAGTAGAAAATCTCAAACAGGTAAGTGCCGGTAAACTATTCAATGATATTTGCGGTTATAATAAAAAAAATAAGCTAGGACTTACCAACCCTTCCATTGATGAAGTTAAGAAATGGTTTGAGATTTTAAATTTGGAAAAACAATAAAGTACTTAGGAGCTTTTTTGGATTTTTGATTTAAGTTATTTCTTTTATTCTTCTTGGTGAAATCTTTGTGATTTGGTGTCTTGGTGGCTATATTTTTTGCCACAAAGACACTAAGAAACACAAATTCCAAAACAGCCTCTTAGTAAATTAGATTAAACAACTGGTAAAGAGTTTTGCCTCTTCATCTTAAGTGACCACATAAAAAGAGAAGCTAAAATATACGAAAAAATTATTATAGGTAGTGAATATAACCTCAACACACAAAACAACAATACGGCAAATCCGATGAAAATATACTGAGTTTTATTTGCTTGAAATGAGGCGGATTTGAATTTCAGTGAAAACATTGGAATATTTGAAACCATCAGGTAGCTGTCAATTATAATTAATGCAGCAATTGCCGTTTTGTTCAAAATTAAATTCTGCAATTCTGAATTTTCAGTTGTTAAGTAAACCAATATTATTGATGCGATAAGAATTGCACTGGATGGTGTGGCCAGACCGGTAAAAGAATTAGTTTGATTTTCATCAATATTAAATTTTGCAAGTCTGAGTGCTGAAAAAAGTGGAATAAGAGCTGGTAGAAATAGAAAGGCATAATACAAGTATCTTTGATCTATAGCCTCAGCATTTATTGACAAATTTACCAATTGGAATGCCAATATTCCCGGAGCCAATCCAAAACTAACCATATCAGCCAGAGAATCCAGCTGTTTGCCAATAGAAGAATGTGCATTTAGCGTGCGAGCTGCAAATCCATCAAGAAAATCTATAACTGTTGCAACAAATATCAAATATGATGCATAAATAAGCATGGGTTCACCTTGGAATGAAAGTACAATGGCTAAAAAGCCACAAACCAGATTTAAACAGGTAAGAGCATTTGGAATATGTTTGATCATAATGCTTAATTAAGTAAGTTGCAAAATTATTAAAATAAAATCTGCATTATCCGAAAAAGACAAATACTTTTTCCAATTCAGATTTCAAAAACCATTAGTTATATTTGCTGGATGGCTAAATAACTTTATAGTAAAAGTCACCCTTCAACAAGCTCAGTATGACTAAGCAACCAGGTCATACTGAGCTTGTCGAAGTATGACGTAGAGAATATTACATCTTTATAAAAATTATTTGAAAATCAAATTAAATGAAATCTTATTTTGTTTACATACTTAAGTGTTCAGATGGAAGCTATTATACAGGTATGACTAATAATATTGAAAAAAGGTTAATAGAACACAAAAGCGGTTTTGATATTACTTGTTATACTTTTTCAAGGCGTCCTTTAGAACTTATATTTTATGAAGTTTTTCAAAATCCATTGGACGCAATTAAATTTGAAAAACAATTGAAAGGTTGGAGTAGGAGGAAAAAAGAAGCTTTGATAAATAAGGATTTCAAAAATCTCATAGAATTTTCTAAAAGTAAAAGTCACCCTTCGACAAGCTCAGGATGACTAAGCAACTAAGTCATGCTGAGTTTGTCGAAGTATGACTAAGCAACCAGGTCATACTGAGCTTGTCGAAGCATGACAATTAGAATAAATTTCAATTAAAATAAAAAGTTGTATTTTGAATTTTAGCAAACTATATCGCAAAAAATCTATTGAAAACATACTGTCAGCGAATCTGGCAGGAAGCGATCATGCCCAAATGAAACGCGACCTAAAAGTACGCGATTTAACATCATTTGGTATAGCTGCTATTATTGGTGCCGGAATATTTAGCACTGTAGGAACTGCCGCTTTTTATGGCGGTCCTGCCGTATCTTTGTTATTTTTTATTACCGCAATTGCCTGCGGTTTTTCGGCTTTATGTTATGCAGAGTTTGCATCTGCAATACCCATAAGTGGGAGTGCATATACTTATGCATATGCAAGTTTTGGGGAACTTATTGCATGGATTATTGGATGGGACCTTATCATGGAATATACCGTGGGTAATATTGCTGTCGCAATTTCCTGGTCAGACTATTTCACATCTTTTCTGAATGGAATAGGTATCCATTTCCCCGACTTTCTTTCAATGGACTACCAAACTGCATTTTCAGGGCATCAGCAGGTTTTATCTTTATTAGGTTCGGGCAAACATTTCTCAGATTTAACTCTTTCTCTCCAACAATCATTCAATGCCTGGCATTTTGCTCCAAAAGTTTTAGGAATTCCAATTATTGTTGACCTTCCCGCATTTGCCATCGTGTTTTTTATTACATGGCTTGTTTATGTTGGCATATACGAAAGCAAAGTAGCATCGAATATTATGGTCCTGCTAAAATTAATTGTTCTTATGATTGTAATTGGAATTGGTTCATTTTATGTAAATCCGGGAAACTGGAATCCTTTTGCACCTAACGGTCTGGCAGGAGTACTTAAAGGAGTATCGGGCGTATTTTTTGCCTATATTGGTTTTGATGCTATTTCGACTACAGCTGAAGAATGTAAGAATCCACAGAAAGATATTCCAAAAGCAATGATTCTAACATTAATTATTACTACCCTCATTTATGTATTTATAAGCCTTGTATTGACAGGCATGGTTAATTATAAAGAACTGGGAGTAGCAGATCCCTTGGCTTTTGTTTTTCAAAAATTACATCTTACCTGGTTGTCGGGTATAATAGCATTAAGTGCCATAATTGCAATGTCCGGAGTTTTACTGGTTTTTCAGGTTGGTCAGCCACGCATCTGGATGAGCATGAGCCGGGATGGTTTGTTACCTAAAATATTTTCCAAATTACATATAAAATACCGCACACCGGCATTTGCAACAGTTGTTACCGGCTTAGCAGTTGCTCTTCCAACTATATTTGTTAGTTTTAATGAAGTTATTGATTTAACAAGTATAGGTACGTTGTTTGCTTTTGTCTTGGTTTCAGGTGGAGTATTAATGCTGGATGAAAAAGATTTAAATAAGCAAAATTCGTATAAAATTCCATTCATAAGCAGTCGCTTATTTATTGTCCCAATTTGGATAATAGTATTTATTCTTATTTGGAAATTTAATTCTTTTGGATTAACAAAATTTTTTCAACCGGATTTCACCTGGAATATATTTAAGCATAAAATACCTATGATAACTTTTATAATTGTCGCTTTTATTATAACATTATTTTGCATCTTCAGAAACCTTTCACTGATACCGGTAATTAGCTTACTTGCTAATTTTTATCTCATGACAGAGCTTGGTATTACCAACTGGATGAGGTTCTTAATCTGGTTAATTATAGGGCTGGTTATATATTTTGTTTATAGTATTAAGAAAAGTAAGCTAAACAATTTCATCTGATCCTAAAAAAATAATTCTGAATTCCTCTTATTAAATATCTTCCATGCAAGTTAATGTCGTTTTATCAGGTATTAAAACACCCTTCGACAAGCTCAGGGTGACTAAGTAATTAGGTCATGCTGAGTCCGCCGCGGCGGAGTCGAAGTATGACCTACCATTAAAAATTCCTTAACTTAACAACATTGATATATAATTATGAAGAAACCACAAATGAAGTTATTAATGCAAAATTTTAAAAATCAATTCTCTTAATAATTCGCCATCAGTTATTGAAGTATTTCCTACACCTTTAGATTTCAGATCATACTCCCTTAAATCAGCAATTACGGCTACAACTTTTGCCGGATTGTATTTTTTACCAGCCAATTCATATTCTTGGATAAAGTAAGGGTTAATGCCCAAATTAGATGCGACATTCGATCTGGATTTGTCTTTTAAAAAATGATATATAAGTATCTTGCTGAAAAAAGAAAACAGCACCTGGATTGTTACCTGGAAAGGACTGGCTTTGGGATTTTTGCTGAAATAATCTATTATCCTGTTGGCCTTCAAAATGTTTTTCTGGCCCAATGCTTTAGTAAGCTCGAAATTATTATAATCCTTACTTATACCTATGTTCCGCTCGATATGCTGCTTGTTGATAGTTTTTGTACCGGCCGGAATAACAAGCAAGAGTTTATCCAGCTCCTGTGCTATTTTACTTAAATCGTTTCCCAGCGATTCCTTTAGCAATTCTGCAGCTTCAGTGTCAATGGACATTTCTGTCTTTTTCAGATAACTTATAATCCAATCTGGAACCTGGTTCTCATAAAGTTTTTTAGATTCCAGTATTACGGAATGTTCAGTTAGAGCTTTGTATAGCTTGGTGCGCTTATCCAAATTGGCATACTTATAATTAAGAACAAGAATAGTCGATTTTAAAGGTTTTTCAACATAATATATCAAATCTTCAATTTTTTTCAGTTCCTGTGCCTCTTTTACAACTACTACCTGATAATTGGCCATCATGGGAAACCGCTTTGCAGCATTAATAACTGTTGCAGCATCAGTATCTTTACCATATAAAATCAACTGATTGAACGTTTTTTCGGATTCATTTAAAATATGCTTAATTATATAATCACTTACCAAATCAATATAGTATGTCTCTTCACCCATTAAAAAATAAACAGGATGATAAATTTTATTTTTTAGTTCAGTTAATATTTCTTCAAATTCTTTCATAAGTTCAGAGCAGATAAAGTGCAATTAAGACACAAGTAGATTTATATTTGCATAAATGAAACTTGTTTTGCTTTAAGCAAACTCAAAGATAAAAAGTTTTATTCATAGATTATCTTTACAAATTTCAGAATGACCAAATTGAATTTACCTGAATTTGAATTTTCTTTTAAAGAAAAAAATAAGAAAAGGTACATATTTGATGAAATACGGCGAAAATATTTATTTCTAAGTCCTGAAGAATGGGTAAGGCAAAACTTTGTAAAGTACCTGGTTAATTATAAAAATTACCCTGCTTCATTAATTGTACTTGAGATGCCTTTTGTAATGAATTCTGCAGATAAGCGGAGCGATATTGTAATTTATAATAAGCAAAGAAAAATTGTGCTACTTGTAGAATGTAAATCCCCTGACATTCAAATATCACAAAAAATTTTCGACCAGGCCGCAGGTTATAATCTTAAACTTGATGCCAAAATACTAATTATTACTAATGGAATTTCGCATTACTGTTGTATGCCGGATTATACAAATCGAAAATGGATTTATCTTGAAAATATTCCAGATTTTAATGAATTGAAATCAACCTTTGTTGATTAATTGAAGCAAGTATTCATCTGTATATTTTTTTCCCCGAAGCATCCAATCCTTCTTTAAACCAATGATTTCAAATCCCTGCTTCTTGAAGAGATTCAAACTTGTTTTGTTACCTACTTCAATATTGCAATACAATTGATGCATTCCAAGAAGTTCGAAACAATAAATAACAAGCACTTTGAGTCCATCTGTTGCATAACCTTTTGCCCGATCTGATTTCGCACCGATCAATATACCCACTCCTGCCCTGCGGTTGTATGAATCGAAATCAAACAGATCAATACTGCCAATGGTACGCTTGTTTTCTTTTTTCAGGTCAATCATTAATCGCAACTGATTGGTTTCAAAAATATCAAGGTGAGCTGTTTCTATATATTTTGCAAGTATATGCTTTGAAAAGGGTGTAAGAGTGTTTCCTGAAATCCACGTTTCAGTATTGTTCTCCCAATCATACAATAAATCCAAATCCGAAGGTTCAGGAGCTCTAAGTTTTATTATATCATTTTCCAGGTAATTCATTTAAATGAAGGATTGTATCTGAAATTTAAAATTGCATTTTAGTGTTTCCCCAAGTTTTCACAAAAAGTGTACTCATTTTACTTTCTTATAAAATAATTTGGAACCTTTAAACTTTCTATACCTGGTTACAAAGGCATCCTTAAACCCGGCATTTCTGGTTTTATTTAAATCTGGGCCTGCAGCATCTTCACTCGAGAATTGGCCAAAGATATATTTAAAATAGCCATCATAGGTTTTGAATACCAGAAATGAATCAAGATTACTTATATCGATTTTTTCTCTAAAATTACGAAGAGCATAAATCTGAATAGCGTAAGCATCCGGATTAAGATTGTCCGGCAATAAGTCCTGTTGGTTTACAATTGTATTGTTCTCAGAAAAAGAATTTTTTTTTTCGTAAATGCAGTATCCATTTTTGCAAAATTTAATTCAGACTTACTAACAGATAAGACTATTGGAGGTTGTTCATCCTTATCAATTAAACTTGAGGTTGAATTTTTTGAAAATTTTATATTCATCTGAACCGTATCTTGTCTTATCAGGTAGGGAATAAAAAAATTAACAATCCTGATCGCAGTATCCTTATTCGTAATTTTCAAAGTATAATCCCCTTTTTTCAAAATAATTTTGAACTTTCCGGCATCGTCAACTCTAGCCAAATCAGTAATATTTTTGTTAGTATTATCGTTAATATTAATTAAAATATTTTCAAAATGAATGGCACTATCAATTCCGCTGATCGAACCTTTAACCAAAATGTCTTTTTCATTTGCCGGAATATCGCCGGGTTGGGCATTTAATAAACTAAGATTGAAATATTCCTGGCTTTCTTCAGTCAAAGGAGCATAACGAATGTCGTCTTCAGGAGTATTTACAGGATAACCCAGATTTATGGGAACCGACCATAGATTATCACTTACGGCATTACAATAATAAATATCATAGCCGTCTTTACCTCTTTTAAAACCCTGGGAACTAAATGTTAGAGTTGCTCCGCCATTTGTAAGCAAAGGATAATCTTCATTAAGATAGGTATTGATTCTTATACCTGCATTGGTAGGTTTTCCCCAGTCGCCATAAACCTTAAGAGAATAATATATATCCATGCCACCAAACCCTCCTGACCGGTTGCTGGCAAAATACAAAACATTTCCGTCAGGCGATTCGCAAGCGTGTGTATCGTAATACAAGCTATTCACATGTCCGTTTAGTTTGTGCATGCCCGACCAGGACTTTCCATTGAATAAACATACATAAATATCACTTTCAAAATTTGTATATTTAGTAAGGTACAATTTAGATCCATCGAAACTTAAGGAAGAGGGAAAACAATTGCCTCCCAAACCAACCTGAGAAGTAATGTCTTTATCAGCCGACCAAACTTTACCAGTTTTTTTAATGTAAAATAACCTGTTGTCGGATCCCTGGCTAACTATAAAAACTAAAGATTTACCATCACCTGAAATTGCAAGATTTGAGTATGATTTGTATGGATCAAATCTAAAACCTTTGCTGCTATCCCGATTGACTTCCGATTCCTCGGGATGATCAATATGATACAATTTCCCCAAATAAATAAAGTATTCATTTTGCGGATCATAGGAAGTTATAGTTGAATTACTGAAAATTTTCTTAAGATAGTAAATGGCTTTTTTGTTCTCACCAGGTAAATTTAAATAACACAAAGAGAGGTGAAACCAGATGTTGTTGTTTGTTAAATCGCCTTCAAGTAAATTCTCGTAAATTTTTGCGGCTTGTTTATACTCTTTATTGAACAAATGGAACTCTGCCCTTTCAAACCATTCTCTGGAAGTAATGGTATCCTGTGCATTTGATGAAATTCCGATTAACCAGATTATAAAAAATAAAATAAAATTCTTCATTTAAATCTTATTTTAAATTTGAATGACTAAAATAAACTGTTCTAATCCCAATTAATTTGACTTATGCAAATTAAGCAAATCTAAGTTTAAAACCAAATACAAACTGATTAACTTAAAAGATTTGAAAAATAAATCAGAAGGAAATTATTAAGTTTGACAAATAACTAAAGTCATTGGTCAATTCTTATATCAATTTTATCTGAAGTTTGATGAATTGCCAGGGTATCTGCCTTTTGATCGAAAAAAAGCACTCCCAGAACTTCATTGGTTTTTTTATCTTTTACAACAATTCTCAAAATTCTTTGATTATCAAGCATTGAATGATTGTTTCTTGCCTCGAGTGTCAGATTCTCAATTCTGTAAATATCTTCTTTGCCAAAGCCATCCGGCCGGACAAGTGCGCAATATCCTATTTCTCCATTTCTTAATGGATTGAAAAATAAGTTATCACCTGTTGTGCTTATCGGATAACCAACATTATTAGACTTTTCCCATTTGTTGTTGGCCATAAGATGCGATACAAAAATATCATAACCCCCCATATTCAAATGTCCCTTGGAACTATAATACAGAGTTTTGCCATCTTCACAAATAAAAGGTGTGGTTTCATCAAACTCAGTGTTTATGTTTTCACCTAAATTAACAGCAGGACCCCAATCACCATTGGCCTGTTTCTCTGATTTATAAATATCCAGATTGCCAAAACCGCCTTTTCTGTCACTCGAAAAATATAATGTCTTACCATCATAGGAAATAGAAGCATGTGTTTCATTGTGACCCGAATTTATATTTTTGTTCAGCGGTTGCATTACACCCCAGATACTATCTTTCCAATAGCTGACATAAATAGCTGAGTTTTTCTTGCTTTTTTTTACCATGTATAGTTCTTTACCATCGGCTGAAAGACAGGTTGGTTCACAATCTCCGTCGGAACCAACATCTGAACTAATATTTACTGGTTCCTGCCAAACCCCGTTTACTTTTCTGGACATGAAAATTGCATCATAAAATTTTAAACCTGAAAGATAAATCAGTATGGTTTCATCTTTATTTAAAACCGGATTTCGATTGGATTGTGCATTATTGATAACCGGACCCAGGTTAGTGAATCGCACATTTATCGGATTGTCCTGTATAAGTTTGGCGCGTTCGCAAGAACTGATTTCAATATCAACCATATCAACGTTGTAATTTCTTTCAGTATAAGGATTATTTCTGAATTTATTAAACGCCTCTAAAGCCTTGCCCAGCTGATTATCTATGCGATAGGCGGTGCCTAAATAAAAAAGTAAATATAAAGGAGCGCTTCTTTCTTCAAACGTGCTTTTTTTGTATTTGGTAGAAATCCTTGATGCAGCTTTTTCAAAATATGGAATGGCCTTGGTTTCTTCACCGGGTATATAGATATAGCACATTCCAATGCAATAATTTATATTTGCACTGGTCGAATCTTTCTCATGAATCTTCAAATAATTAAAAAGAGCTTCACGATAATCCTGACTTTCATAAAAATAATCAGCATCATTAAAGTAATCTTTTAATTGTTGCTTGTTTTGTGCAAATAACAATACCTGCGAGAATAGAATTAGCAGGACAATAATGGTAGGTTTTTTTCTAAACATATTTTATTCTCCCGAAAAGCCTGATGATTAGTAAATTAAAAATCAAATATAGATGTTTTGAGAGTCAAATAAAATATAAAGTTAATAAGCAAATTGCGTTTGTTGATAACTTTTAGTCAATAATATTAAAACCTGTATAAGAAATTAATGCCTCAGGAATAATTATTCCTTCTTCAGACTGGTTGTTTTCGAGTAAAGCAGCTACAATCCGGGGTAAAGCCAAAGCGCTTCCATTAAGTGTATGAGCCAATTTTGTTTTTTTGTCATTCACATCTTTAAATCTTAGCTTCATCCGGTTAGCCTGGAACGATTCAAAATTGGATACTGAACTTACTTCCAGCCATTTATCCTGGGCCGCTGCATAAACTTCAAAATCGTAGGTTAATGCCGAAGCAAAACTCATATCTCCGCCGCATAATTTAATAATTCTGTAAGGCAATTCAAGTTTTTGAACCAACGATTCAACATACTTTACCATTTCTTCCAATGCCTCGTAAGATTTGTCTGGATGCTGAATCTGCACAATTTCGACTTTATCGAACTGGTGAAGGCGGTTTAATCCGCGGACATCTTTACCATATGAACCTGCTTCACGACGAAAACATGGAGTATAGGCAGCATTTTTAACAGGAAAATCAGTCGCATTTAAAATTAGATCACGGTAAATATTGGTTACCGGAACTTCAGCTGTAGGAATAAGATAGAATTTATCTTCCGTTACAAAATACATTTGACCTTCCTTGTCGGGCAACTGACCTGTACCGAATCCCGAATCTTCATTTACCATCAAAGGAGGCATTATTTCTTTGTATCCTGCTTTCCGGGCTTCATCAAGGAAAAAATTTATCAATGCACGCTGAAGCCTGGCTCCCTTGCCTTTATAAACCGGAAAGCCTGCTCCTGTTAGTTTTACTCCTAACTCAAAATCAATAATATCATATTTCTTAGCTAAATCCCAGTGAGGCATCGCGTTTTTTGGAAGCAAAGGTTTTACACCGCCTTTTCTGATTTCCGGATTGTCTTCAGCTCCATGCCCGCGAGGCACAGACTCATGAGGAAGATTGGGTATCAATACAAGGATATTTCTCAAATCGCTTTCTAACGATGCCAATTGTTCATTAAGTGTTTTGATTTCTTCTTTTAAATCAGCTGTTTTTTGTTTAGCGGTATTGGCATCATTAACTTTGCCACTCTTAAATAAAAGGCCTATTTCTTTTGAAAGCGTGTTCAATTCATTTTGACTGTTATCATATTTTAATTGAGCCTGCCTCCTTTGAGTATCAAGTTCTAAAACTTTTTCAACCAATTCAAGATTCTTGAAATTCTTAATTGAAAGTTTTTCTAAAACAAGTTCTTTATTTTCTTTGATAAAATTAATGGTCAGCATAAATTAAATTTTAAAAAATAAAAACTTTTCAGATAAAGTCACAAATACCTTGCAATAGAGCTATGCAACAAAGTTAATTATTAATTAAATGAGTTAATCTGATTATTTAATTATTATATCGTTCCTAACGCAACTTTAATTTTAATAATTCTAATTTACTACCAAGATGTCGTCCCTCATGGGACTTATTTATCCGTTTTGAAGGAATTCTAATTAGTCCCGTCAGGGACGACATCTTGGTAGAAATATATATCCGGCAGAATTAAGTGCCGTAGGCATGAATTATTATATAGTAATTAAGATTCCAAATAAAATCATCCTGATTTATAATTTTTTGAAATATTAATTTAAACAACACAATTTTTAGTTTGCGATTTGCAAAATAAAAAACTCCTGCAATTATTAACCCCAGGGGTGTTCATTACAAGAGCCTATTTATGTATGTTTTATCGTTATTCAGCAATAGGAATCACTGAAACAACAGATTTTTCATTCCGGACTTTCTTAAATTGAACTGTACCATTGATAAGAGCAAACAAAGTATGATCTCTGCCCATACCAACATTGATTCCAGGATTATGAACAGTTCCTCTTTGGCGTATAATTATATTACCGGCTTTCACGATTTCACCGCCAAACATTTTTACTCCCAATCGTTTGCTTTCTGATTCGCGACCATTTCGCGAACTACCTGCTCCTTTTTTGTGTGCCATACAAATTAAATTAAATCAATTATCTGCTTTTTCTTCCGGTTGTTCTTCTTTCTTTGCTACAGCTTTTTTTGTAGCTTTTTTAGCCTTTGCTTTTCCGCTACCTACTATTTCTTCAATCTGAACCTGCGTCAGAAATTGTCTGTGGCCATTAAGCTTTTGGTAGCCCTTTCTTCTATTCTTTTTAAAAACCAATACTTTATCACCTTTTAAATGTGACAATATCTTGGCATTAACACTGGCTCCTTCAATAGTCGGTAATCCAACTTTTACTTCACCTTCGTTGTCTAACAGAAGAACTTTATCAAATGTGACCTGGGCGCCTTCCTGCCCTTCTAACCGGTGTACAAAAATTTTTTGATCCTTCTCAACCTTAAACTGCTGACCGGCTATATCAACTATCGCGTACATTATCTGACTTATTTTCAGTAGTTAAATAAATGGGACTGCAAAAATAGAAACTTTTGATAGATATACAAAGATTTAAAAATATTTTTACACACTATTTTGTTTTATAATTTGTCCGTAAGCGAACACCAAATGTTTAAATTCGGACAATACTTGTTTAAATGCTGGGTTTATATCAACGCATTAATATTTTATGTTGTAATGATTTAAGCCAAATGGCATAAGTGTTGTATTTTAGTAAAAAATTTTAAACTATGGTCAAAATCGAAAAACTTCACAAATCTTATGTTACAGGATCAAATAGTCTACATGTTTTAAAAGGTGTTGATTTAAGTATTGAAAACGGTGAAATGGTGTCCATCATGGGAGCATCAGGTTCAGGAAAGTCAACCTTATTAAATATTATAGGTATATTGGATAATTATGACCAGGGAGAATTCTATCTAAATGGAACATTAATTATGAACCTCAATGAAACAAAAGCAGCCTGGTACCGGAATCAACTACTTGGTTTTGTTTTCCAAAGTTTTAACCTGATTTCATATAAGAACGCACTTGAAAATGTTGCTTTACCTCTGTATTATCAAAAAGTAGGAAGAAAAAAACGCAACATGCTGGCCATGGAATATTTGGATAAAATGGGCCTGAAAGAATGGGCGGAGCACCTGCCCAACGAACTAAGCGGTGGACAAAAACAACGAATAGCTATTGCACGGGCACTTATATCAAACCCAAAAGTGATTTTGGCTGATGAACCTACCGGAGCGCTCGATTCGGTTACTTCACAAGAAGTAATGGATATTCTGCAAGAAGTAAACAAAACAGGAATGACCATAATAATTGTTACCCATGAACTTGATATTGCAAACCGTACCCAGCGAATTATTCATATCAAGGATGGCCTTATTGAAAAAAATATAACCCACGTTAAATCACCGGCTCATGTTTGATATTGACAAATGGCAGGAAATACTTATTACTATAAAGCAAAATAAACTGCGAGCGCTACTTACAGGCTTCAGTGTATTCTGGGGTATTTTTATGCTTATTATTCTCATGGGTTCGGGTACCGGATTGGAAAATGGGATTAAATTCCAGTTTAGAGGACGGGCCACCAATAGTATGGTCTTTTGGACAGGAGAAATGAGCAAGGCCTATGAAGGATATCAGGTCGGAAGAACTATTAATTTAAACAATGATGATAAAGATTACGCAAAAAGGGACAATAAAAAGATAGACAAAATAACTGCACGATTTAGGATTTGGGGTGATAATACAGTGACTTATGGCAAAGAGAGGGGAAATTATGAATTGAACAATGTAAATCCAGATAGCAAAATAATTGATAACGTCCACCTTTTACAGGGCCGGTTTCTGAATAATTTCGATATGAAAGAATTGAGGAAAGTAGCAGTAATAGGCAGGGATGTGAACAATGAATTATTTAAAGGAAAATCCCCTTTGGGAGAATACATCCTGATTAGCTCTATTCCTTATCAAGTCATAGGTGTGTATGAATCTGAACAGGAAAGGGACAACAGGCGCGTTTACATGCCAATTTCAACATCTCAAATGGTTTTTAATCAGCCAAAAAAAGTCGAAGATGTTTCTTTTACAGTCGAAGATATGAGTGTGAATGAAAGTAAAGACTTAGAAAAAGATTTAAAAAACCAGCTATCAAAGCGCCATCATTTTGATCCTGATGATACCAGGGCTTTATTCATCTATAATAACTTCGCAGATTACAGCAAGTTTCTATCACTTTTCACATTTATAAAAATGTTTATTTGGGTAATCGGAATCTTTACAATAATTGCCGGAATAGTAGGTGTTAGCAATATTATGCTAATTGTTGTAAAAGAAAGGACACGTGAAATTGGAATCAGAAAAGCAATTGGAGCTACACCTGTTTCAATAATCTCTCAGGTAATAGCCGAAGCAGTATTAATTACTACTGTTGCAGGATATGTTGGATTGGTGTTGGGTGTCGGTCTGCTCGAACTTGTAAAACCTTTGTTTAGTAAAGCTCAGGGATTTTTCCTTAATCCTGATGTAGATTTCAAACTCGCTATTTCTGCTTCACTTGTACTTGTAATTTCTGGTACTTTTGCTGGTTTAATCCCTGCAATTCGTGCAGCTTCTATTAAACCAATTGAGGCTTTGAAAGAAGAATAAGATACCCCTGAATCCCCAAAAGGGGAAATTTTGACCAGTTATTTGTTGTGCTTGTTATTTGATTTTTAAAATGTTGTTGCATTTAAATTGAAAAATAAAAAACATTATATTAATAAATTCCTCCGTGAAATTATTCCCCTCCTTTGGAGAGGTTAGGGGAGGCTTAAAACTTATGAAATGTTTGATCGTGATTTATGGCATGAAATAATAGAAGCCCTGAAGAAAAACAAGATGCGAACCTTGTTGACTGCATTTGGCGTATTTTGGGGTATTTTAATGCTTATAATTATGCTTGGGGCAGGCAGAGGTTTGCGAAATGGTGCGTTTCACGGACTAGGTG
>Ga0265316_10004045_pt1 | contig 14674 bp, 8 predicted proteins | sample 4522metaG_FD_202092 | JGI IMG/M metagenome (GOLD analysis project Ga0265316, IMG submission 202092) | Rhizosphere microbial communities from Carex aquatilis grown in University of Washington, Seatle, WA, United States - 4-5-22 metaG | ecosystem: Host-associated > Plants > Roots > Rhizosphere >...
CGGGGCAACCCGAAGAGCAGCCAGACCTGAAAAAACCGACGGCTCTGCGAGGAGTAGTTGGGGTTTGGGACCGCGAAAGCGGTGATCGCATCAAGGGCTGTGACGGTGCATGCATCCACGCTGTTAGCTCCCTCGCAGGAGCTGGCGGCTAGAGCATAACCAATGTCACAGCCTTTACCTTTTCCCCAAGCTTTCTCCTTCTGACTAACCCTCGCAAAAGCGGTTCCACAAAAAATATCCCCGCTGCCCCGAGATCTCTTGTGCCACGCTCACCTGCTTTCCAGCAAGAATGCGAACAACCGTCCAGGGAGCTTGACTGGGCGCCGTCTAGGATGGCCTTAACCGGTCTGCTCAAGAAATGCTTGCTCGTCACTTTGTACAATATGGGAGACATGGCAGTGACGATCGAGATGCAGAATACGGGTGACTCCCGAGCGCGCCGGGAGATTCTTGCCGGTGTCGAACATGTGCTGAGTGATGTGGCGGGAGAGTGGCGGGTGTCAATTATCGGATCTCGTGCGAATGACGACTGGGAAATGAAAGTGGAAGGACCACGGGGTTCGAGCGTTCGTACACTTTGGTTGGCGAAGCTGGAGAGCACCAGCCTGAGGCAATACGGAGTGTGCTTATCAAGCTGCTGCCCGCGAGTACGCGATGATCTACCATACTGATTCGTTGTCCTGCAGCCGAGCTATTCGCGATGGATGCTAGCAGTCATTACTCGTGCCCCGGTCCGAGGATCGCAGAAGGAATTCTGGCTATGTCTGATCTCTTCCGCCAGACTAAGCTCGCGAGAAAGTCTGCGTCGCCCGTCCGGCACCACGTGGGCAATCGGCCATGAAGCGCATTCTTCTTTCCTGGAGCAGCGGCAAAGACAGTGCATGGAGTCTTCACGTTCTCCGCCAGCGCGCCGCGTATGAAGTCGCAGGACTGCTGACCACTTTCAACGAAGCCGCAGGCCGCGTCGCCATGCATGCGGTCAGACGCGAGTTGGTCGAGCAGCAAGCTGTGGCTGCCGGACTTCCGCTCTGGGCTGTTCCGTTGCCTTGGCCATGCTCCAATGAACAGTATGAGTCGCTGATGGCTCAAACCTGTGCTAAGGCAGTCTGCGAAGGTATCGAAGGAGTGGCGTTTGGTGATCTGTTCCTCGAAGATGTACGCGCCTACCGGGAAAGGCAAATGCAAGGCACGGGACTTGAGCCGATCTTCCCCGTGTGGGGGCTGCCAACGCGGGATCTGGCACAGGAGATGATCGCGTCCGGAGTACGAGCGAAGTTGACTTGCATCGACACAAAGAAACTCGATCAATCCTTCGCCGGCCGCGAGTTCGATCAGACGTTTCTTTCGGCGCTACCCGATCAAGTGGATCCCTGCGGTGAACTCGGGGAGTTCCACTCCTTTGTGTACGCAGGGCCCATGCTGAATGCCGCCCTCTCGGTTTCAGTGGGCAGGACTGTGGTTCACGAGCAGTTTGCCTTTGCCGATCTGATTCCCGACTGAGTGTGTTGCTCTAAAACTTCCTCGCGGCCACTTCTTCAGGCGCACCGCCGCTCTTCTCCTCCATCATCTGCTCTTCCGCCATCCGTTGTTAGGCTGGCAGACTGCAGAAAAGCCCGATTCGAATTACAATCCCTTGCCGAGGGGGGATTCATGGCAAACCTAGCGGGACTCGCATCATTTGTATCGGAGTTAAGGTCAGAGAGAACGAATCTGGTGAATGAGCTTCGTCATGTCGATGCGGCTCTTTCGGTTCTTGGCAAGTTGCACGGCGGGAGATCCTACACAAAACCGGGGTACGCTCTGTCGGCATCGGCTCACAGGCGGATGAGCCTCGCGCAAAAAGCGCGATGGGCAAAGAGAACCAATATCCGAGCAGCGACCGCGAGACCCAAGCGCACAATATTAGCAGCAGGCAGGAAGCGAATCGCAGCCGCTCAGCGAGCGAGATGGGCGAAGGTGAAGGCGCAGCAGAAGGAGGGAAAGTAGCAGGTTTAAGAAGCGTGTGGAGGACTTGCACGCACGTCTGCAGACGTCATTCACGATCTTGACGGCTTGTTTCAGGACCTGCGCAATGCGCGTGATCGGCGGCGCAAGGGCATCGTGCCTTCTGAGAGGACTGTTCTACTCGTGGCGCGCACAGGTACCAGTCTATTTACCCCGCTGAACAGAGGGATGTGCAACGGCAGGGCGGGAAGCGCAAAAGTGGGGGCAACCACAGGCTTCTTTTCGACTACCCCTCAGCCGCTTAGTGTAAACGGAAACGTAGATTCAACACCGTTTCGCAGCGACGAAGCCTTTAGTGATTGCCAGTCTCTCGGGCTCTTTGGTCTGATTGTTGGGTCACCGCCACTCGCCCACTGACAGTCGGTTAAGGCATCAGGCCCACGGCTCAGGTTGAATCGAAACTTTCTGAAACGGGTTACTCGCCGCATCTTGCTCTGACGCCTGTCGGGATTCTGTACATCGATCCATTCTTCGGACATCTCGCTCGCTCAATGCCATCGCCTTTTCATGAACTTGAGATGGTGCTGCGCTTGCAATCCTTATTCTGCGCTAGAGATGTTTTCCGGTCGGCACCCTCCCCCCAGAGTGCCGAGCCGGCCGAAGACGAACCAAAGATCTCACGAAAGTAACCCCAGAATCCAGATCAGAGAGCCAGAGCTAAAGGAGAAGCATGAAGTCTGCAATACGATCCCTGTTCGGCATCGCCGCGACGCTCGCGCTGATGAGCAGCTTGTTGTGTACCGCACAAACCGTTCCAGCCAACCAGCCTTCGCCACAGAATCCTGTTCTCCCCCGTCACGTACAGCCCGGTTATGGAAAGCTTTCCCTAGCCTTCGAGGCAAACCAGGGACAAACCGACCCGCAGGTAAAATTCCTCGCGCACGGCAGCGGTTACACCATCTTCCTAACGGCCGGCCAGATGGTGCTTGATCTCCGGCCTTCGGCAGTGCTGTCCAATGCAGCAAAGAGTTCGGCTGCGCCTGCCGCGAGCCAGAAGACCACCAGCGCTGTCATCCAGATCAATATGGTCGGCGCCAACCCGAATCCCAAAGTCGCCGGAGAAGATCTTCAGGCCGGAAAGGTCAACTACTTCACTGGCAAGGATCCGAAAAAGTGGCAGACCAACGTTGCCACATACAAGCAAGTTCGCTACAAGGATGTCTATCCCGGAATTGATCTTGTCTACTACGGCAACCAGTCCCGCGTGGAGCATGATTTCGTCATCGCCCCGGGAGCCGATCCCGGCCAGGTTCAGCTTGATGTCAAGGGCGTCGATCGTCTCAGCATCGCGGCAAACGGCGACCTCAGCCTGCACAAGGGAACGGACGAAGTCCGCCTGCAGGCCCCCGTCATCTATCAGGAATTTCACGGCCTGCGCGTTCCCGTCACCGGCCAGTACATGGTGAAGAACTCCACCCGCGTCTCTTTTGCTCTCGGCCCCTATGATAAGACCATGCCGCTGGTGATCGATCCGGTGCTCGTCTATGGCACCTTCCTCGGCGGTCTAGCGAACGACGAGGCGGTCGGCATCACCGTCGACAGCAATGGCAGCGCCTATGTTACAGGTTGGACCCAGTCCACCAACTTCCCCTTGGCCGGGCAGAATGGTCCGCCTCCGGGTGGTCAAAGCGCTTTCGTCGCCAAACTCGACGTGAGCGGCTCCAGCCTCGTCTACGCCGACTACGTCGGTGGCAATTCCGCGAGCTATCCCACCGCCATGGCGATGGACAGCTCCAACCACGTCTTCATCACGGGGTACACCTATGCCGGCGACTTCCCGGTAGTAAACCCTTACCAGGCGAATTCGGCAGGAGGACTCGAAGGTTTTGTCACCGAAGTCGCTGCTGACGGCGCTTCACTCCTCTACTCCACTTACCTGGGCGGCAACAGCGACGACTATCCCTATGCTATCGTCCTCGACGGCACCGGCAATATCTACATCGCTGGCATGACCTACTCGCAGAACTTTCCGGTTATGAACGCATACCAGTCAGCCGCTTCGTCCAATCAACAAGGGTATTGGGGCGGGTACGGGTTCCTGACTAAGATTGCCCCCGATGGCTCGGCGCCTGTGTTTTCCACCTACTTCGCAGGCAGTGCGAACGTGGCCGAGAATTGCTACTACGGGGCTTGCTGGCCCTCACCTCAAAGCGCGATCACTGGAGTTGCCGTTGACGGCAGCGGCAATGCCTATGTCGCCGGCTACACCAACACTTACGATTTCCCGGTAACTGAGGGAGCCTATCAAACCTCGAACGCCACGACCTCCGACGAACAGGTCGGTTTTGTCGGCAAGTTTACCTCCTCAGGGAATCTCGCCTACTCCACTTACTTCGCTGCCGTTCAGAACAGTTACGACTTCAACATGAACGCGGTTGCCGTTGATTCCAACGGCTCCGCATATATCGTGGGATATAGCTATCCGGGGTACAATTCCATCCCGCTCACGACGCCGAATCTCTGCGACCCGACTCAGTCAAGTTGCAGTTGGGGCTTCGTCACCAAATTTGATCCCACCGGATCTACTCTCGTCTACTCCACCTATCTTGGCGCCAACGTGGACGTCTGGCCGCAGTCACTCCTGGTGGATGCCGCCGGTGATGCCTACGTATACAGCCACTCCGGAGGGGGCGATCAGGCTTTCTTGGTAAACCCCATCGAGACCTACACCGGCGAGCAGGATCTCTTCTTGCAGGAGCTTGATCCTACCGGTGCGACGCAGTTGTTCAGCACATTCCTCGGTGGCTATGGAAGCGATTCCCCCGGCGGAATTGCCCTCGACTCCGCCGGCGCCATCTACCTAACCGGAAATACGAACTCTACCGACTATCCCGTAACCGCGGCGGCTCTCCAAAACACGATCGGCGGGAACTACGACGCCTTCGTGACCAAGATCGGTACTGCGGCCGCTCCTGCCGTGGCGATCAGCCCATCCCTGATTCAATTCTCGATTCGTCCCGTGGGGTCGGTGAGCCAGACCAACACCTCGCTGTTGCGCAACATGGGCAGCGCGCCGCTCACGGTCTCGAACGTCACCACCACCGGAGACTTCTCCGCCGCCAACACCTGCGGCGCGACCGTGCCAGCCGCCGGTACCTGTACATTTTCGGTGAGCTTCACGCCAACCCTGCCCGGACCCCGCTTCGGCTCCATCATGATCGAGGACGACGGCGCCGGCTCGCCTCACTTCATCAACCTGGTCGGCAGCGGCGCAACCGCGGTCGCGGACCTCACGCCTGCCAGCCTCACCTTCCCAAGTCTCCAGATCAACCAGACCAGCTCCTCACAGAGCGCAACCCTCACCAACAACGGCAATGCGACGTTGGTCATCGACAGCATCCAGGCGACCGGCGACTATGCCCAGACCGACAACTGCCCATCTTCGCTTGGTATCGGCTCAAGCTGCCAATTCCAGGTCACTTTCACTCCAACCGCGGGTGGTGCGCGTAACGGTACGTTGAGCATTGCGGATAACGCACCCGGCAGCCCACACACTGTCTCGCTGTCAGGCAGCGGATACGTGACCACCGCCACCGTGACACCGTCCTCGCTTTCGTTCAGCACCCAGACAGTTGGTGCGACCAGTGCCGCTCAGTCGGTCACCGTTACCAACACCGGCGCCAATCCTATTACCGTTTCGGCCGTAACCCCAACCGGGGATTTCGCCGAGACTGACAATTGCACTGCCACACCGGTCCCGTTATCGGGGTCATGCACGATTAGCGTAACCTTTTCTCCGATCGCGGGAGGAAGCCGGAGCGGCGCGCTCACCATTAGCGACAATGCTCAGGGCAATCCGCACATTGTCGCTCTGAGCGGCACCGGCCTTGCCGCCATTGCCCAGCTCAGCGTCTCCAGCCTCAACTTCACCGCGGCCACGGTCGGTACGACGAGCAGCGCCCAGACCATCACCGTGACCAATTCGGGCAACGGCGCTCTGACCATGGCCAGTGTCCAGGCGGCCGGTGATTTCGCGCAGACTAACAACTGCACATCGATCGCCGCGAATGGCGGAACCTGTGCCATGCAGGTGACCTTCAAGCCCACGTCATCGGGAACTCGTTCCGGAACCATCACCCTCACCGATTCGGCTGCCAATAGTCCGCAACTGGTCTCGTTGGCCGGCTCGGGCATTGACTTCAGCATGCCATCCTCCGGCGGTTCAGACACTATCAAAGCCGGCGCCACCGCGACCTATCCCATTTCGATCAGTCCGGTCGGCGGAACCTTCTCCAGCCAGGTGACTCTCGTTTGCGCCGGCGTTCCGGCGTTCTCGACCTGCACCATTAACCCAACTTCCGTGACTCCTGGCGCGAACCCGTCCGCTGTCACCGTCACCATCAAGACCACCGGGACCACCGGGACTACCGCGCAACTCTCCGTTCCTCGAGCTGCAAAGCGCCCCGTATTCGCCTTCTGGACGTTTACCTCGGGCTTCGGACTATTCGGCATGTTCGTGTTCGGCGTCGGACAAAGACGAAAGCGCGCAACTCTCGTCCTCCTCTTGACCATGCTGCTCGCGGGCATGGTCCTCTGGGTCGGGTGCGGCACCAGCGGTCACACAACCCAGCCGGTTCAACCAGGAAACTCCACTCCTACAGGTACCTACACCGTCCTGGTAATTGGCGCCTCTGGCAGTGTGCAACACTTCACCTCGCTCACGTTGATTGTGCAGTAAGCCGGTGTGTAACACTAACTCGGGGCGCTTCGAAAGAAGCGCCCCTTTTTTTTGTGCCGAACATGTTCGACAGCTTGGGGGGAAGGCCCCTGCCCAACCCGGCAGGTGAGGGGCTAGAAAAGCGCAAGGGTGTCTCCGCGAGACGGGTTGCGTCTGGTCAAATCCCCTGAGTTGCAACAGAGCGAACGCCACTACCGAACGGTAGTGGCGTTCGTGGTCACTTCTGTTTGTCCTTTTCGCTTGGTGGTTGCTTCTTGGGCGGAGGTGGCGGAGTCTTCGGCTTAGCCTCCGGCGCCGGACGCGCTGCCTGCCTTTGAGCCTGCGGCGTAGCTGGCCTGGCTTGCTGTTGCTGCGGAGCGGGCCTGGCTTGCTGTTGCTGCGGAGCGGGCCTGGTCTGTGGTTGCTGTGGAGCTGGCTTAGCTTGCTGTTGCTGCGGAGCGGGCCTGGCCTGCGGTTGCCGCGGAGCGGGCCTGGTCTGTGGTTGCTGCGGAGCGGGCTTGGCCTGTGGTTGCTGCGGAGCGGGCTTGGCCTGCGGTTGCTGTGCAGCGGGCTTGGTCTGCTGTTGCTGCGGAGCGGGCTTGGCCTGCGGTTGCTGTGGAACGGGCCTGGCCTGCGGTTGCTGCGGAATGGGCTTGGCCTGCGGTTGCTGTGGAACGGGCCTGGCCTGCGGTTGCTGCGGAACGGGCTTGGCCTGCGGTTGCTGCGGAGTGGGCTTGGCCTGCGGTTGCTGCGGAGCAGGCCGTGTCTGAACCTGTGGTTTAGGCTGTGTCACAGGCGTCTGCGGTTGCGAACGATTCGGCTGCGCCGGTCGCGCGGCTGGAGCAGGACGAGCAGGAATCACCGGAGCGATCGGTTTGCCCTCGGGGATGGGCTTCGTCTCTGCAAGAACAGCGGGACGCCCTCGATTGACAGAGGCAAACTGCTGACGGTTCTGTGCTGCTGTCTGCCGCTGCTGTAACTGCGTGGTCATCGGAGGAATGCGCTGCTCACGTATTGCGGCCGCTTCCGTCGGCAGAGGCCGCCGATTGATGCCTCCCGGCCCGGCGTAGCTGGCACGGTTATTCGTGATGTTGACGGTGGTGTTGTTGACGATGACTGTATTCGTTACCGTGCGGTTATAGACTTGAACGTTGGTGATGTTCACGTTGTTGACGGAACGGTTATAGTCGAAACGATCTCCGTTCCAGTAGCCGCCCTGATAGCCGACTCCGACGTAACCGTATCCATAGTTAATGCCGCCGTAGTAGCCGATATGTCGGCCCCAATAGCCCTGGTTATAGCGGTACCTGCCGCCGACAAATCCCCAATATCCCGGCGTCCACAGGAAGCCCACTTGCGGCGGCCGCGCCCAGGCGCCGGGCACCCAGTAGTAACCCTGAGGAGCATAGCTCCAATATCCGGGCGTCCATAGATAGCCATCGCCGGGGCAGTCAGGCTGCGAATATTCCGGCAACGGTGGCGGGGGTTGTGTGGCCTCTATCACTGGCTGGCCGTAACTCTGATCCTCGTCTTCAGTATCGTAATCGTTATTGGAATAGTTTTGGTCTGGCGCCGGCTGCTGATAGTTCCGATGCGGCGCCTGCTTTGCTGGCTGCTGCTGATCGTTGGTACCGCTCGCCTGCGTAGTGTCGGCAGCAGGTGCCAGGTTAGCCGCCGCTGCTGGATCCTGCGACTGATCGGTCTGCGCTGGTTGATTCTGGCTGCTCGTGTCCTGCGTGGCGTTTTTCTGGCATCCTACAACTCCAAACATCAGTGCGATGGACACGATTCCCAGAACCACAAAAAAATGTGCTTTGTTGATCTTGCTCATAAAAGTTGTTCTCCGCGAGATTAGGATACAGGATTTTCAGTACGCTTACCTCCCAGGAAGAGTGCCGCCGCACCCCGCGAAAAAGTCCAATCAACCCTTTTGTCTCGCTTGAGATGGCGTCTAGTTCTTCTTCAACTTTCCTCTTGCTTCGTCCTTGTCCGACGCATCGCCGAGGAAGTGCTGTACCTTGGCAACGACCGTGAACTGTTTGCCAGCGCGCTCAATGGTCAGCTTGCGTTCCTGCCCGGGGAAGCCTTCGAGCAGAGACCACACTTGTCCCAGGGTAGAGTCGGGGACGGGGATGTCATCCACGGCAACGAGATCGTCGCCGACTTGAACGCCGGGGACCGATGTTTTTCCGTCGAAATCGGCGACGGCGATAATCGTGAAGCCGGTTTCGAGTCCTGGACGAAGAATGAGGCCTACGACGTCGAAGTCGGGGAACCTGCTGGTTCTGCCGATGTCGAAATAGACGGTCGAGTGGGTGTAATCGAGGCCAACGCGGTAGTTCATCAGAGCCTCCGAACTGAGCACGCCCGCCGCGGGGATGCTGGCGCGCTCTTCGACGAGAGCCCTTCGATCCATGGGAAGGTCAGCCACGGCTACATCCGTCAGGAAGAGAGGTCCGAATTGCACGCGATCCACACGCATCAGCTTCCATCTGGGTTCATCGCCAAATTCTCCCGTGTTGAACGGGCCGACGGCTCCACTCATGTGCGGCCAGTTAGGGTGGGTATTGGAGAGCTTGTCGAATAATTCTTCCGAAAGAAAGCTGATGGAAGAGCCGACGTCGAGCCCAACGTCATAGTTCTTGTTGTCAATCTTGCTGGGCATCTGGATGAGGCCGTTGTTTGCATTGACCAGCATCTTGCTCTTCACGCCGTTGAATCTCAGGCTGCCGGGCTGGCCGATGGTGAACTTGTGATCGGGGAAATCGATGAGCACATCATAGTTGCGCAGAGCGGTCGAGGGGATGTTGATCTCAGCGCTCATGCCGGGTGCGATCGCTGGCGCGCTAACGGGAATTTTTATTTGTTTCATCGGCGGCAGAAGGATCTTCATTTCGCCAATCCCAACTTCGAGCGAAACACCCGGCGATTTCGGCGTGCCCGAGCAGATTTGACCGTTGCAATTGACACCGAGTCCCATTAAACCAGCAACGCGCCGGTTCATGGCGAGATCGGGATTGCCGTTGTCGACCCAGCCGCGCACGCTCTCGGTCGTGCCATCGGAAAGCGGGATGGCCACGTCGATCACAACGCGGCCTTGGTCGATCGTGATGGGAACGGTGACGGACTTGGGCTCGGACGAGGCCGCGTTTTGTGACAGGACGGCTGAATTAATGATAAGGACGACAAGAACGACAAGGGCGGCCGTGAATCGCATAAGGAGATTGTAGCGGGTCGATTGCAGCGGGTCGCAGGAGCGCCCTTCTCCAGTCACCACGCCATGCGCATCCTGACAGGATTCCGGCCTTCTGACCAGGGCGCCCCGATCAGGTGCCCTCATACGGGATAGGCTCGTTTACCGCTAATTTTCGGCTGGCTCGCGCAAAAGGCCGCCTGTAGGCGGCCTTCGCGCGAGCTCCCCAATTGTGTTCTCCCGGCGCGCGTCTTCCGACGCATGCCGCTACTTCAGACCGATCACACCAAACGTCCCCGCCAGATTGTTGGCCGGACCAGCGGTAAAGAAGAGCTGGTTGGTCCGGCCGTTGCTTGCCGAGCCTCCGCCAAACTCAATCCCCCAGAGTTGGTCGATCGCGATGTTCTTGCCGTTCGTGTCTCTGACCGTGCCCACGAACTGGCCGGTTTCGAGATTAAAGCCGTTGATTGTACCGTGGTTGGTGTTATTCGAGACCAGCAGAGCGTTGCTTAGTGGCCCGAAATTATTGGGTGCTACGGCGAAGCCCCAAGGCTGGTTCAAGGGCGGTCCCGACGCCAGCGTTTTTACGAACGTTCCGTCTTCCCGGAAGATGTCGATGTAGCCGCCCGGCGCTTCGTTTGTCTGGGCAAACGCTACGTAGACCAAACCACCGATGTCCTGGATGCCGAACGGCGCGTAACCCGCCGGCAGCGTGCTGTCGGTAAACGAATTGACAAGGTTAAAGCCGCCGTCGTACACCTCGACCACGTCCTTCGCAAGATTGGCGGCATAAAGAAGATTTCCCGAGGCCCGGTTGGTAACCGCGAGACCGGTGTAGCTCGCGCCAGCCGCCCAGTTATTCACCACGATGATCGCATCGTTGCGGTTGGTCTGCGGAGCCCAGCCGCTGATGGTCCCATCCAGAGTCGCGAACAGGAAGAACGAGTTCGCTCCGCCGATCTGAAAATCCGACGATCCGTTGACCACAATTCCGGTCGGTTGACCCGGGCCCGCGCCGTCAAATGAGGGAACTGAAACCACCAAGCCCTCTTTGACTCCTGCGCCAGTGTAGATTGTCGACCAGCCGGAGCCTTGATCGCTGACCCAGAAGGGGCTGCCCGCGCTCCGAGCAAGGCCCCAGCCGTTCACTTGCAGCGGGTCTGCGAACTTGGCCGCCTTTATCTGATTCGAAACCAGATTCTTGAGTTGATACTGCGCCAGGGCTGCGTTCGAAACGAACAATACCGCGAGCCCGAGGCAAAGGGTGAGAGCCATCTTGTGTCGCTGCATAACAGAATCCTCCTTGGATTTGTGCGAGCCGGAGTAGAGAGCGAGTGAGTCGCGGAGTGGCACTGTGCTTGAACCGCAATTTCTCCGTCCTGCTGCCCATCGAATGCTAGTTCCGCGGCTCCTGGCAGGTTGTCAACGCAGTGTCATCTGTTTGCACAATTCTTGTCGGCTAAGCGCAGCATTGGCCGCGCTCCGTTGTCGAAGCGAACGATCGTGCCGGCGTAAACAATCCCCATAAGCAGCTTGTTTTCAGTGGGTGCCCTCTCTTAAACGCGAGCAGGAACATGTCCTAAAGTATTGGCCGAGGATGCCGATGAGATAGACAAGCGGGAGTAGCGTATGGTCCCGCGCAGGTAAACCATGACAACTGGTTCGATTTCGGCCGCAGACCTCAGTCAATTCGTTCTCGCGTCCAGCGACTCCACTCAACTGCAGCAAGCACTGCAGACGCTGCAGAACAGTCTTGTGTCGGGTGACCTGAATGGCGCCAACTCGGCATTCCAGACCGTGCAGAAGATAAGCGAACTCTCGGCGACTGCCAATGGAGGCAGTCTGTCGAGCGATTCTCAACTCTCTGCCGATCTGAAAACGCTCGGCAGCGCGCTGAGTTCTGGCGATCTATCCACTGCCCAGTCTGCTTTTGCTCCTGTTCAGAAGGACTTGAACAGCGCTGCTTCGCCATCGCGGACACTCGAAACCAACGTCGCATCCCAATCCGAGCAGTTGGTCCAGGAACTGCTCAGCACAGTGAATTCGAGCAGTTCTTCTTCCAGCACGTCGGACAGCGCGAATTCCGTCCTGGAGATGGTATACGGAAGCGGGAGCAGCCTGAACGTCTACGGATAGAGCCCAGCACTTCGATCCAGCGCCACTTCCGCGACCTCTGACCATCGGTCCTGCCGGCAAAAATGCCCGGCCCAAAAAATTTTGTGAAACGTTTCCCGCCCTTTCTGCACTATCCCAATAAGTGGAAGACATCGCGCAGTGCGGCGGTGAGCCACAGTTTAGGATCCCAATCTGGAAACTCCCGATTGGGATCCAGTAAAGTGCCGGAGCCGACGGGGAAGCGGCTCCGGTGCTTTGTGTACAAGTCTTCTCCAGGGGGGAGCAGATCGGCCCCACTGCCCTAAGAAGTCACAGGAGGTCATTCTTCCCAGTGCGCGCCGCCCGCTTCATCCCGCCGACCGGACGCCATCGCAGCCATCACACGGCTCTGAAACGCACGTCGCCGTCACTGTCACTCACCCTGGTCCAGGAAAATAGTCACGGCTCGCCACCCCAAGTGCTACACTGTCTGCCACTTTCGACTCCCCGGGGCAAGCTTTTGCAATTCCACTCCTTTGACGAAGCCTACGTCGAGCGTCTGCGGACAGGAGACTTCCGCACGCAAGAGCATTTTGGCGCGTATTTCAGCGCGCTGATCCAGGTGAAACTGCGCTCCCGATTGCAGTCGCGGGAGGCCATCGAGGATGTGCGTCAGGAAACCTTTGCCCGATTTTATGCAGCTCTGCGCGACGGGAAGATCCTGCACCCGGAGCGCCTGGGATCGTTTGTGAACTCAGTTTGCAACAACGTGTTGCTGGAGCATTATCGCGCGAACCCGCGCCACAATTCGCTCGACGATGACGAACAGAGGGACCTGCTCCCCTCCCATACGATGGATCTGCTGGGTATCCTTGCTGCCAAAGAGATGGAAAAGAAAGTCCGGGAGATTCTGGAGCAGCTTCCAGAGCGCGACCGCCGCTTGCTGCGCGAGGTTTTCCTCGAGGAGCGCGATAAGGACGAAGTGTGCCGCGGCTTCGGTGTCGACCGGGAGTATCTGCGGGTGTTGCTGCACCGTGCGAAGCAAGCGTTTAAATCGTTGTATAAGAAAAACACCGGAAATGACTCGCCGGAGTTTACTCCGGCCTGAGGGTTTGCAACGCCGGGTCGCGCCGGCTCGCTGTTGTACGAGAGGATACGAGGGGGCAAAAATGGACCACGATATGGTGGTTCGTCAAAAAATGACGGAAAGTTACCTGCTCGGCGAACTCGATCCCGAGACCCGGGACGAATTTGAAGCGCATTTTTTCGACTGCCCAGAATGCGCGCTCGACGTTCATGCCGGCGCTATGTTCGTAGAGCAAAGCAAGGTTGTGCTGGCGGAAAAATCCGAGCCGATTTCTGCCGCCTTGCCGGCGCCCATCCCGATCCCAACCAAGCCGGGATGGCTCGCATGGCTGCGTCCAGTCCTGCGCCCAATGTACGCCTTGCCCGTGATGGCCTTGTTGCTCGTGGTGATCGGGTATCAGAATTTCGTGACGTATCCGCAAATGCGGCAAGCATTGAACCGCCCGCAAGTGTTGCCGTGGGCGTCGGTGAATGTCGGCACCTGGGGATCGGGCGGCCCGGTGATTACGACGCGCCCGGGGCAAGGTTTTCTGCTTTTTGCGAGGATTCCGCCCGATGGCGGTTACTCGCATTACACGGCAGAGTTATATAATCCAGCGGGAAAGTTGGAGTGGTCGCTTACGATTCCGGCGGCATCCGCGCAGGACCAGTGGCCGGTGCAAGTGCCGGGAGCGAATCGGCAAGCGGGCAGTTACACTTTGGCGGTGCGTGGAGTCACTGCTGCGGGCGAGGCTCAGGAAGTCGGTCGGGCATCATTCGAATTACAAATTCAGAAGTGAGCTGAACCGGAGGAGCGAACCATATGGCGACAATGCCGAAACCATTCGTCACCCACGAGACATCGCATGAGTACCACGCCGAAGCCAACGTTCTCCATGGGCACTTGAAGCTTCCGTTGAACCAGGAGATTCATCAGCAAGTGCCGGTGCTCTTGAAGGATCGCCGGGGCGGCCATTTTTTTCAGCGCGCCGAACGCTATAGCCTGGAGGGACTCATTTCCTTCGAGTCGGGCTACACCCGCGTGTCGGGCAATCGGAGCCTCAAGAATCACGGATGGGTTACGCTGGCAACATCCGTGCTCGAAGGGCTGAATGTTCTCGACGTGATCACGGCCGACCGCATGGTCGCGCAAGTTTCGACCGAGCATCCGCTGGAGAACGGCCATGTGCCCCATGTGACATTTCTGGGTACGCACTTCGAGAATTTGCGCGTCGGCGGCTATCCGGTCGAGGTGGAGCTTGACCTCGGGATTTGCGGCGAGAAGCCCAAGGGCGATACGCCTTACACGGAAGATCCCGGCTTTCTTGATCGTATTGAACGGCAATGTGCCAGCATTGCCAGTGCTCCGGGCCTTTCCACCGCGCTCCGGGCTGAGTACGATGAGGAACTCAAGCAGATTGCCGAGATCAGAAATGGCAACGGATCCGGGAAGGGGGAAGGCAAGCCGCCCAAGCTGGGATGCACACTGGTCAAGAGCATATCGCCGATTCCCATCGCGAAGTCGTACGGCAATGTCCTGGAGATCCCGGGGTTCGGGGCAGTGTTACTGGCGGCAGTCGAAGTGGGCTCGCTAGCGAAGGCCGGAGCCAGTGCTCAAGCGGGAGACAAGGTAGGCAACTACTTCAACCTGACGATGCTCA
>Ga0265316_10004047_pt1 | contig 14669 bp, 15 predicted proteins | sample 4522metaG_FD_202092 | JGI IMG/M metagenome (GOLD analysis project Ga0265316, IMG submission 202092) | Rhizosphere microbial communities from Carex aquatilis grown in University of Washington, Seatle, WA, United States - 4-5-22 metaG | ecosystem: Host-associated > Plants > Roots > Rhizosphere >...
GCGCGCCGACTGGCGGACCATCTCCGGCGTGCCGCGCACCGCGGTCTCCAGAGGCGGCACATTGCCCATCAGGCACATACGCCCGCCGATCTTCTTCTGGGCGTCCTGAATACCGATCTGGTGGCTCCAGTTCAGCACGTCGAAACCCGTGTCGGGAAGATCGGCCAGAAACGGCCGCACATTGGCGTCGTTGTGGTAGACCTTCACACACTCCGGCGGAAACGCGTCCGCGATCTGCTTGAGGTAGGGATGAGCGAACTCGCGATAGGCGCGAGGCGATAGGAATCCCACGATGTCGTCCAGAACCAGAATGCCCTCGAAACCGTCGCCGATCGCCTCCGCCTGGGCCGTCAGCCAGTCGATCGAGGCCCGCGTCGTCAAAGCCAGCAGGCGCTTCACCGCGTCGGGCTGGTCGACCATGTCGGTCATGAGGTTCGTGACGCCGCGTAGAAACGCGGCCAGGCACAGAGGCCCCCGCGCCGCCACCATCGGAATGGTGTAGCCGGCGTCGAAGATCCGCGACTTCAATCTGCGGTAGCGGTAAAGGGCGAGCGGCATCAGGCCGTCCGTCAATGGGTTGACGGGCGCGATGCCATCGACATCCTCCAGGCGGACGAGCGAGGCGGATTGGTCCGGCGTGCGGTCGGCGTGGAAGTGGATGCGGTTGCCGAAGGCCGAGGGCTCGATCGCCATCCCGAACTCCACCCACCAGGACGGAAGCTGGATGATCTCCGGAAACTCGCGCTCGATGCGCAGGTTCCCCTCGAACCAGGCTTGGTCATCGAAGTAGTAGTCGAGATGGCTGATCCCGACGTAGCCCGGAATCCAGGGACTGTCCACGATCAACGCCAAAGGAACGCCCGCGCCGGGCTCGCGCTTGGCCGCTCTCCTAAAATCCCGCCACTGATCGGGTCGCATGGGTCCTACCAATTGTCATTCGGGCGCCCGCCAAACCGCAAGGCGCATGGGACGGCGGGGCCCGCCGGCATCACTTCCCGTTGAACTCCTCGACCGCTCGAATCAGGGCGACGATGTTCTCCACCGGCGTTCGTGCCTGGATGTTATGAACGGTGGTAACAACGAAGCCCCCGTCTTTGTGAAAGGCCTCGCAACGCCTCAGCACCTGCTCGCGCACCTCGTCCGGCGTGCCAAATGGCAGCACCTGCTGGGTGTCCACGCCGCCTCCCCAGAAAACCAGATCCCGGCCGTATTTCTGCTTCAGCGGCTCCGCTTCCATGCCGACGGCCGAGCACTGCACGGGGTTCAGGATGTCGAAGCCGGCCTCGATAAACGACGGCAGAAACTTTTCCACCGCGCCACAGGAATGCTTGAACGTCTTCCACGGCGTGTTCTTGTGAACCCACTCGTTGACCTCCCGGTAATACGGCAGCCACAGCTCGCGGAACGTTGCCACCGAGCAGAATGACGAAGTCTGGGTTCCGAAGTCCGTCCCGCAGATGTTCACAACGTCCACCAGGCCGCCCAATCGCTCCGCGATCCGCGCCAAGTTCGCCAGAGCGATCTCGCACTGCCCGCGGAACACGGCGTGCACATAGTCCCTGCGCGCGCGCGTGGAGATGTACCATTCCGTGATGTCGCGGATCCCCTTCGGGTGGGGAAGGCCGACTCCAGGGATGAGCGCGACGTCGCCGAGCGCGGTGCCGCCGAAGTTCGCCACCACCACCCGCCCGCTCGTGGCCGCGCGGCGCGCTTCGCGCTCCAGATGCGCCAGTTCCGCTTCGGAGATGGGGCCGTATTCTTCGAGGTTGTCGGCCGGGTCGAGCCGATCCTCCTCGAACGGCTGCTGCCGGATGATGGCGTCGAAGAAGTACCCGCCGTTGGGCATTCGGGCGCTCGGAGGGTTGGATCGGTCGCCGAGCGGGTGCATCAGGGTATCGCCCCGCTCGTCAATGGTGACGTTGAACCCGCCGGGCACCAGCACTTCCTCGCCGCCCGACAGCCGGAACGGCTTCCAGCCTTCCGCGGGGAATCCGAAACGCGTCATGCGCCTGTATACGCCCTCGGTGTCGACGCCCAGCGCGAGCTTCAGGTCTTCATCGATTTCGCCGAGAAGTTGTCCGGGGTCGATGACCTTCACGGGCTTCTTTTCGAGCCCGAAGTAGTCTCGCAACGCCAGAACGCAACTGGCGTGGATACCGGACACGGGCGTGCCCCCGAAGTCCACCGGAATCCGGTCCGGCTGCCGATGGCCCAGGGCGCAAAGCACTCGCTCTCTGCTGGTGGTTTTCACGGGAGAAGAAGGTCTGGCGGAGGAAGAGGGATCCCGCTCAGCCGCAAGCCTAAGAATACTCGCAAGTTGCTTATTCTGCAATTGGCTCAATTTGCAGAAACCGCCAAACGTGGACGACTTTGGTGGCTTTGACATGCAAACTCGCTACAACATTCGAGACCGGCCGAGTCGCGGCCAACGATGGGTCGGCAGATGTCATCGATAACCGCAGCCAGACCCTCCGATCTCAGCCAGTCCCCATACGCCTTCAGCCCGGGGTCAGGACTGGCGGCGTTGAGTCTTGTCTCCGCCATCTTGTCAAATACTCGCTGGGCGTATTCCGACAGCACTGGCCTAGAGGAACTGCTCCGGCGAAGGCGTGGCTGTGTCGGCAAAGCTCAGGTACGCTCAGACACAGTTCGAGAAGCACTCAAACACGAATAGAAGTCGGCAGAGACTGGCCGGTTAACTGGTGATATCGGTAGCCATCGCGAGCAAGACCAGGAGTTCACGGGCGTCACCATGTCCCCATCTACGCCTGGCGCCACGCGACCGCGTCCTTGGCGTCCATCCCGGTCCGCTGCCGCGCTACAGTGAATGTTTCCATGTCACTCGTCGGTCTGCTGCTCGGCCGCCCGCTCGCAACGGAAGAAGAGAACGCAGAGAGGATTGGTCCGGCCAAGGGCATCCCGATCTTCGGACTGGATGCGCTGAGTTCGGCCGCGTACGGCCCTGAAGCCGCCCTGACGCTCCTCATACCGCTCGGCATGGCCGGGGTAGCCTACATTCTTCCGATCAGCATCAGCATCATTGTCCTGCTTGGCATCGTCTATTTCTCGTACCGGCAGACCATTACCGCCTACCCGCAGGGCGGGGGATCGTATACGGTCGCGAGCGAGAACCTGGGGGTCTGGGCTGGATTGCTGGCGGCGGCGTCGCTGATGGTGGACTATGTGCTCACCGCGGCTGTTGGGATTTCGGCGGGCGTCGGAGCGCTGATCTCGGCCGTGCCATCGCTGGAGAAATATACTCTGCCGTTCTGCTTGGGGATTCTGCTTCTGGTAACCGTCGTCAATCTAAGAGGCGTGCGGGAGACGGGCGGACTCTTCATGATTCCGACCTATCTCTTCATCTTCTGTCTGCTGGGCACTATTGCGGTTGGATTAGCGAAGACTTTGGCAGCAGGGGGACATCCGGTGTCGGTCATCCAACCGCCAAGACTGACCCATGCCACGGAAGCGGTCGGCATCTGGCTGCTGCTGCGTGCCTTTGCCAGCGGTTGCACGGCCATGACGGGCGTGGAGGCAGTGAGCAATGGAGTGATGGCCTTCAAGAAACCACCGGACAAATACGCACGCCTGACCCTGACGATCGTCATCGGAATTCTGACCCTGATGCTGGCCGGCATCGCGGTTCTGGCAAAGGCGTATGGAGTCGCAGCGACTGTGCCGGGCCACCCGGGATATCAGAGTGTTCTCTCGCAGTTGCTCGGGGCGGTGGCCGGCAAGGGCGTTTTCTACTGGGTGAGCATTGCATCGATCCTCGTTGTGCTGTCGCTCTCGGCGAATACGGCATTTGCGGACTTTCCGAGGTTATCCAGGGCCATCGCGCAGAACGGCTTCCTGCCCCATGGCTTAGCGTTGCGCGGCCGGCGGTTGGTATTCGTGCAAGGGATTTATGCGTTAGCCGTGCTGACTGGCGCGCTGCTGATTGTATTCGGCGGCGTGACAGACCGGTTGATTCCGCTGTATGCGGTGGGCGCCTTTCTGGCTTTTACGCTGTCGCAGGCTGGGATGGTCATGCACTGGAAGAAGGTGGGCGCCGCCGGTTCCGGCAAGAGCATGGCCCTGAATGCGCTGGGGGCGATTGCCACGGGCCTCACCGTGCTTGTAGTGCTGGTCGCGAAGTTCACGGAGGGCGCATGGCTCACTCTACTCCTGATCCCGGGGCTGATGCTGATGATGCGGACCGTCAAAGGGCATTACGATCAAGTAGCTGAAGAAACGAAAGCCGATACGCCCGCGAACCCAAGAGATATCAAGCCGCTCTTGGTGGTGTTGCCCGTTGAACGGTGGAGCCGGATCTCACACAAGGCGCTGCGGTTTGCTTGGACGCTCTCGCCGGAGATCAAGGTGGTACATGTGGATTGCGCCGAAGACGCGGATTGCTTTGCTAGCCGGTGGCATGAGTTGGTGGACACTCCGGCGCGGGAGGCTGGAGTACCAGCGCCAGAGCTGGTAATACTGAGATCTCCATTCCGTTTCGTGATCAGACCGATCGTCGATTACGCGCTCGAACTTGAGAAGGCCAACCCGGATAGGCAAGTCGCTGTACTATTGGCCGAGTTAGTAGAAAGCCGGTGGTATTACGCTCTGTTGCATAACAACCGGGCCGAGGTCTTGAGAGCGCTGATACTGTCTAAGAGCGAGCGGCGCATTACGGTGGTCAATGTTCCGTGGTATCTGAGCGGCTAGCAGCCACTGCGCCGCGCCCAACACTGCGGTGTTAAGGAGCCATATCGGAAGCGATCGGCCATCGTCCAGCCACGCCGAGCGGCGTGTTCCGGCAGCGCGCGGATTTGACGGGGGGATGGTCTGTTGGTCGGTGGTCGAGACGCGGACATGAAGGCCTGCACGAATCATCTCAACCGTTGCCCGGACTCTTATTCTTCTGCTCTTGCGCGCCGGGCGACGGGACCGCCGTCGAACGGTTCTTCTTCCTGGCTCCGGCCTCAATCGCGGACAATCTCAGGTAGCCCGCGGCGGCACGCAGGCGCACGGATTCCTTGTCGTCCTGCAACAGCGGTTCCAGCTCTGTCTTCAAAGCGGGGTCGTTTCGCAGGCTGATGGAATGCACCGCAGCGGCCCGAACCGACGGATCCTTGTCGGAGAGCGCATCCCTGAGCGCGTCGATGGTGGCGGGATTCCTGTCGGCACCCAGCAGTAAAGCCGCCGATGCGCGTCCGGGAACTCCCGAGCTCGCCAGGATCTCCTGCATGGAAGCAACCCCTCCGCTCAGTCCAGGCAACGGAACGAACCCGACACCGTGCTCGGCGGCAAACAGGAACGTGGTCCGCGGCGTGTGCATCATGCGCAGGGCATCGCGCTTCTGTCTGGAGAAGAAATTGGATGAGCTCTTGCTTTCCTTTGCGAGAACCGCCAGCAGCGCGGTCCGGCCAACGGGGTCATGGCGGGCCCACAGTGCCTTGGCCGCGGCGAAACTCACTTCAGGCACGGCGTCCTCCAGGGCCTTGTGTAGCGCCGCGGTGGCGCGCTTACTCTTCACGTCGGCCACGCTCGCAACCGCGGCTTGCCGCACCTGGACATCTTTGTCCTGCAACATCTGCTCAAGCTGCTCAAACAATGGCCCGCTCCCAGACACCAGGCTCAATGCAACCACCGCCTGTTGCCGCGTCTCGGGATTCCTGGCATCCAGTGCACGCTGCAATATTTCACTACACTGCGCGTCGGTCGCCGCCAGACCGCGAGTCGCCAAAGCCGCTGCAATCGACACAATCAAAATCCATCGCATTTTTCCGCTCCACTGACTGATGTTGACCGATTCCCCCGGTGAGGCGATTGAGCCAGCCTGTGCGTATCTCGGCGCCTCAACCGGATCCAAAAACGCCGCCTTCCGCACCATCCTGGCTCGGTGTCGATTGTACGTCCAACCGCCTCTTTTGGAGCTGTTGCTTTCATTCTCCCCATCTCGAACGCCTCCGGCGGCCCGGGAGAGGCCAACTCTGGTTTTTCCGGGTACATTGGTCGGACCCACAGCGAGTTGGGGAGAGCATGACGCTCAATGGTGCAGTAACACCGAGCCCCGTAGACCCAGCAGCCTTTCCAGATAGATGGACTTCATCTGCCGGCTGGCCATGATCTGTTTGACCGGTGGGAGTCTGAGGATCGCACCCAGAATGGCGGCCATGGCCCGGTGGTTCCAGTGGGCCTGGTTGTCGAAGATGAGGTTCTGGAGCGTGCCCCGTTCGATAGCCATGAGCACGGTACGATGGGCGGTCGTGACGGGAGTGATGACGCGTTTTCCGCGACGGCGGAGTGACAATGCCTTCCCGGCGCAGGTGCGGACGCACACGCCGCAGCCCAGGCAGAGGTCCCGGTGGAGCTTCGCCTTCCTGCGTTTGGGCTGGCGGGGATCTCCGGCGGAAACAAGGCCCATCGCCTCCACGGGGCAGGCCTCCACGCACTTCCCGCAGCCGTTGCAGTTCCCTTCATCCACTTCGGGCAGGAAGTTGGTGGTCGCGATGGGGCTGAGGACAGCGAAACGCTTGGCGGCCAGCAGGGCTTCGCAGCAGCAGCCGCAGCAGTTGCAGATGAACGCGACCTGCTCCCGGACGTTCTCGCCGAACTGGACGAGGTCCTGGCCGCGGGCCTGCTCCAGCAGGCTCATGCCCTCCTGAAGGTCCGCCTGCCTGGCGATGCCATGCTTGATGAGGGAATGTGCGGTGCCGTTGAAGGTCAGGCAGATGTCCAATGGGGCGCTGCAGGCCTTGTTCAGGTGCTTCATCTTGTGGCGGCAGTAGCACGTCCCTACGCCTATGTGGGAGGCGGTGCGGACCACTTCGGTGGCCCGTTCATAGTCCATCACCTCCAGCCCCGTTGCGGCGCCCACGGCACTCTCGTTCACAAAGACCCGCCCGATGCGCGTCTCCGCGAGGCAGAAGACGTTCTTCACGAAATCGTCTTCTACGTTCAAGTACTGGTAGAATAGCTCGGCCAGCAGCTTCTGGTCGTACCCGTTGCCCACGCGCATCATTGAGAATTCGAAGAACCCCGCCATGGGCGGCGGAAGCACGAAGAACCGCTCCTCCCCAAGTTCCACATCCAGCAGCATTCCGCGGGAAGCCAGGTTCTCCAGAGTCGCCAGGGCTTTGCCCTCCGGCCGCTTCCAGTTCCGGGCAGCGATAGCCGCCGTGAATGGCCTTATGGGAAGCAGCGCCACCAGGGCCGCCTCCTCCTCCGTGAACAGCACCTGGAGGATACTGAAGAGCAGCTCCGTGGGCGGAGCCCCCTGGGGAAACAGGTTTAGCCGGTCGGAAAGGCTCTTGTAGCTTTGCTTGAGGGTGATGTGGGACATGGTACCGAGCCGCGGCCGTCAGGGCTACTTCACATCCACCTTCCTCACGAAGAAAATGAACCGGTTTCCTGCTCCACTCTAACCGGCAGGTTGCTCCACAGCCGGAGCAGGGGAGGTTTTTACCGCCGCTTTCTTGACCGGCGCATTCTCCTTCGTCGCCTTTGCCGGTGCGGCTTTCTTCACAGCGGCCTTCTTGCGGGCCATCTTCTTCGGGACGGCTGCGGTTCGCTTCAAAGCCCACCGCTTCTTCACAGCCGCTACGATAGCTTTCCTGCCCGCCGCTGAGAGCTTCCGTTTGGCCTTCGGTGCTTCCGGTCTAGCTTGCGCTCGCGGCTCAGGTTCTCCCCGGATCTTCGCCCATCGACGCTGCTGGGCTTCCTTCATCCGGCGTCGAGTCGCAGCGGAGAACTTCCTGCGCTTGCGTGTGGCTTCCGGCGTGGTAGCCGCCTGGCCGAGGCGACTGGGCAGCATGGCTCGGACCTCAGCAATCTGAGCCTCGATGCGCTCCTTCTGGGCTTCGAGACCAACAAGGGCGGCCTCAAGGATGGAGTGGCTGAATGTGCTCATGTGACTAATAGACGAGTGTACACCGGCTCCGGGAGAGGTCCCTGGCCCCTCAGTGTGCGGGGGGCGGTTGCACCAGTAGTGCGCGGACGCCTGGCGGAAGCTTGTCGGCATTCGCCAGCAGCTGGCTCACCTGCCAGAGCTGCTCGTCGGTCAACGAACCGCGGTAGCCCGGCATCCCAGTCAGACGGATGCCGTTCGCGGCCTTCCAGAACGTCTCACCGACCGGATCGTCCGTCACGCCCTTCCCTTCGACAAGCTGCGGTGGTCGCGGGAACATTCCCTTCGCGGTGGCCGTCCTCGGTTCGCCCAGCGTTCCGTGACAGACGGCGCAGTGTGTCCGATACAGTGTCGCGCCCGCCAGCAAATTGGGCTCGCTGGGAGGCACAGGGGAGCTCTTGGGCGCTTCCTTCGCGATCCGTGCTCGCAGAGCCGTGGCCGCGAGCGTCCGCTCGAGTGGAAGCGGCGGCGCGGCGGTGGCAACCGGCGCATAGCCCAGCGAGATGAACACAAACGCGAGCACGGGCAACAACAGCACGCCAAGAATCAGGCCGACAACTAAGTTCTTCATGGCTCCTCCGCGCTAGGACAGGCCGCCCGTTAGTCTCAAGTTAAGCCGGCAGCGCCCCAATTGCATGTTGCCACAGTCCGGCTGACGGTGTTACCCATGCCGGGAATACAACCTTCAAGGGCGTCATTAGATCAATGAACTAAGCCTTCGGCAGGTAGCGTAGCTCCGCGGTTCTGAGGCCTGGCCCGCGAACCGCGTTTTTGTGGTGTCGTCACAACGAAAGGAGTTTTCGTCGTGACCCCACTTCGACAACGGATGCTGGAGGACCTCCGGATCCGGCGCTATTCTCCCACCACCATCCGGCTTTACCTGCGCGCCGTGGCCGAGTTTGCCCGGCACTTCGGCAAGCCGCCCGATCAACTCGGGGCCGAGCACATTCGGCTGTATCAACTGTTCCTGGTCAAAGAGAAGAAAGTGGCACTGCCCACCTACATCCAGATGGTCTGTGCACTCCGGTTCTTCTATACCCAAACGCTAAACCAAAAGGTCGCCATCGACCGCATCCCGTTTCCGCGGGGGCGAGAAGAAGCTGCCGTTGATCCTGAGCCGCGAGGAAGTGAAAGCGCTGCTGGAGGCCTCGCGCAATCTTCGCCATCGCACCCTGCTGGCGACCCACCACCGCCAATGGGAGGATGAGAAGAGCTGCGGCCAATCGCATAGGCCGATTCTATTCTCCTAAGTTGGCCACTCAGCACACCGAACCGCGATCAGGTGTGGAACGCCGTCTCTGTCCTGAGGGCGCCTGGAGATGAGCAGGAGCCGGTGGTGTACGATAGTCTGCCAGATGAGACTGCTATAGGCGCTTGTTGTTGCCGCCTCCCTGACGCCAGCCGGGATCGCCGGTGAGTCGTTCTCTGGCAAGGTCGTCGCTATCTCTGACGGCGACACGATCCGCGTGATGCACAACGGCCGGGCGGAGCGCATTCGCCTATGGGGCATCGACTGTCCCGAGAAGCGCCAGCCGTTCGGCACCCGAGCGACGCAATTCACCGGCGACTTGGCTTCGGAAAGGACGTGACGGTGCTCGTCCGGGATGTGACCGCTACGGGCGGACCGTGGGCGAGGTGATTCTGTCGGACGGGTGCAGCCTTGAACCGGGAGCTTGTCAGAGCCGGCCCAGCCTGGTGGTATCGGCATTACGCGCCGCGTGACCTGGAGTTGGAGCGGCTCGAAGCCGCGGCGCGCGCGGCCAGGCACGGACTGTGGGCCGATAGGGACCCGGTGCCGCCGTGGGGGTGGCGGCGGGCGGGGCGCGCCTCGCAGCGATAACGGTCATCAGGCGGTCGCCGGGCGCGCGGATAACACCCGTCCCACACAGCTCATCCGCGCCACGAGGCCGACGGGGGCTAAGGGCGCCGGAGGAGGTCTTCGATGTCGTCGATCTTGTCGGTCAGGAGGTTTAGTTTTCGGGCAAGGCCTTGGATTTCGGATTCGGCGTGGCGGTTGACCTGATAGTCGAGCTCGCCGCGGAGGCGATCTTTCGTGTCCTGCCGGTTCTGGCTCATCATGATAACCGGCGCCTGGATCGCCGCCAGCATCGACAGAAACAAGTTCAGAAGGATAAAGGGATAGGGGTCCCACGCCTGGCGGCCAAGCATGATGTTGAAGGATGTGTAGACGATCAGCACCAGGGCGAAGCAGCTGATGAACGCCCAGGAGCCGCCGAAGCGCGCTACGGCGTCGGCGACCCGGTTGCCGAGGGTGGCTTGCTGCTCGATGACTATGTTGGGATCGCGCGTGGAGCGCAGACGTACCAGTTGCTGGGAGCTGTGGAACTGGCGGCCGAGCATGGAGAGCAGATCCATGCCGGCGTGGGGCTTGCGCTCGATCAGGACGGCGATGTCGTGGCGGTCGATCTCCAGGCACACGGTCTCTTCGACGGCGAGGGCGTTAGTTTGATGAGGGGTGTCTTCAAACATGGAGGCGAAGCCGCAGAAGTCGCCCGAGCCGGGCTGATCAACGACCACCTCCTGCCCGTCCTCGTCGACGGTGGTGACATTGACGGCGCCGGAGACCACGACGTAGGCGCGGCCACCGGGGTCGCCGGCTTTGTAGATGCGCTGGCGGGGCGCGAAGGTCTTGAGCTCGACCTGGCTGGCGAGTACGGCGGCCTCCTCTTCGTCGAGCAGGGAAAACAGCGAGACGCCTCTTAGGACTTCCGGCTTACACGGCATCGGTAACCTCGCGCGATGGGGTTGGGCCGCGAACGGCCCGATCACAAGGATCTCAGAGCTAGGGGCGAGGGGACAACAGGCGTGACGCGAGACGAAAAAGACGCAATCGCTTCTCGCACTGCCCCCGGATCCAAGCCAACGACCTGCTCGCAATGCCAGTCCCTCAGGCTCCTCCCGATCCGGACAGCCACCGAAAGCTACTCCTCCGCTTCGCTCCTGCGGATTTCTTGCGCGGCTGCAATTAACGCCCGGAAACTCTCCAGAGGCACATAATCCGGAATCGAGTTTCCCGAACCAAGGGCATACCCATGGGCCGCTTGGCGATGCTGCGACCCTTTTCGAACCACCTCTTCCAGAATGGCCCCAGGAGACTGCCGGCAGAGCAAATCGACGTCGATGCCACCAAAGAGGCCGATTCGTTCGCCGTAGCAACGAATCCATTCATCGAACGGAGCGATCGCATCCTCGTTGGAGTGCTTGGCATCGATGCCCGCCTCGATCAGGTCCTCCATCACGGCGAAGATACGTCCACAACTGTGCATCAGGAACGGCTTGCCCGCCGCATGCACCAGATCAATCACACGGCGATACTGCGGCAAGATATGTTGCCGGATCGTATCCGGGCGCAACAAGGTGGAAGAGCGGTAGCCTAAGTCATCGCCCATTCGACAGATGCAAAACAGGTCGCCGTAATCGTTCAACATCCTGGTCCATAGGGACACGACCAGATCGCCGATGCGCCGGTACAGATCGGCGAACAACCCGGGATCATCGAACAACAGCAGGCAGAGGTATTCGTAACCGACCAGATCCTCACTGATCTCAAAAATGCCATACCCGCAGCCTCCTACGGCCTTCATGCCCACCGGCAGCGTGTCATACATCGCCTCCAGATGCGGCGTCCAGTTCCTCCAGAACCGGTCAGGAACCTCATCAAAGGGAAAACTCTCGAAGTCCGAGCGGTTCTGGATGGGGCCGGGTTTCCCTCCCATGATGGCGCCGGAATTGTCCCAACAGCCAACGATAGCCGCCTCGAAATCGATCGCGTCATAGGTCATCTCGCGCCAGAACCGGGCCTGATTGGCATAGTACCGCCGGTAATCTGCTATCGAGCTCCGCTCCCCAGGAAAAACCATGTCAACGCCCAATCCCTGCGCCACGATCTCTGGCGCGATGTGATGTTCATAGATCGGGAGGCGCTCGGGTCTGCGGTTTCTGGCCGCCTCCACCAGGTATTCACAATTTGGTTCCCAGGACACGGGTATGCAGTCCTCCTGTCTTTTGCAGCGACTACCCTCGCGGCTGAGGCGGCCGGCATCTCGCTTCGGGGGGCTCGGTCCCCCGTGATGTCCGGATCTTCGTATGCTACCTCACCGCTCTCAGCAGCACCGCGTTCCTGGGGAAGTCGAGGTAGGCCCGCTGCCCCTACGTGAATCCGCCCACGTTGACAGAGCGGTATCACGGTGCGGTCTGCGACGTTATCGCGCCATATCGGCATGCATGGTCCGCCGCCGAGTTGCAGGCGAAAACTGAGGATGACAGTTTGGTCTTCACAATCTGGACCACTATGGACGGACCGTGGGCGAGGTGATCTTGCCAGACGGCCACGGCCTCCGTCCCGGACCACCCGCTCAGAGCCTTAGTTTGGGGTAAGCCACTTCCGGATGGCGATGTGCCCATGGAAGGCCTTCACTCGGGGGGAGTTGTCAGTCATCTGAGAGGCGAACTGCGTGGTGTCCTTCGCCACCACGTGCATGATCGAGAGCGTCGATGAAGGGCTGGCGCTCACCCGGCACACATATCGGCAGACGCCGCCGGCCGGCTGGAAGGTGTGGCGGCTGCCGAGGCCTTGGGCCAGCGGCGTGCGGCTGCCGCCCTCAAACGGGTGAGGGTCTGGCCGATAGGGCATACCGAATGGGCGAACGCGCAGCGCCTCGAGCAGCCGCTCCGGGAGGCGACGCTCGCCTGGCCTGCTCCACCCGGAACCGGTACGCCGATTAGCCGGGCGGTAGCTCGCGGAGGTAGCACGGGTATGACGCCTGGGCGCGACTCACCTCGGTCAGGTCAACCTCGATGCTGCGGACGGGGCGCTGAGCGCTCGTCTCGGCGATCAAGTCGCCACAAGGCGCGCACGCAAAGCCCCCACCTCCGAAGCCGATCTCTCCACCGACCCGGTTCGACGAGACGACGTAGCACCCAGAGACGATGGCGGCCATCGCAGCCGCTGTCTTCCAGCGGGCGTGGGAAGAGCCGGCCGCCCGGGGGACGGCGATCACGTTCGCCCCGCGCCGACGGTAGTGCCGCGCCCACTCATTGAACATCAACTCGCTGCAGAGGAGCACCCCCACGACGAGTTCGCCCACCGACACCGGCTCGAAGCCAGGACGAGTCGTGGAGAACCATCGGGCTTCGTAGAAGCCGGGCTGATCCGGAAAGTAGTGTTTCTGGTGGACGAAGCGGAAACCATCTGGCTCGACAAGCGAGGCCTCGTTGACCAGTCGACCTTCCGAGAGGATGGGAGCGGAGGTCATCACCGCGCGGGCTTCTAACGCGCGGAGGGCAGCGACGCCGTCCCTGTGGAGCTCGACGCTCGCCGCGGCGCGCGCCGGATCCACCTCGGCGGTTGTGGCGAGCCATGATCCGAACGGAAGCTCGTTCATGACCATCAGGTCAGGGGCTTCGGCCGCGACGCGCTCGGAGAGCCGGGCCCAGCTTGCGTCTTTGGGTATGGTCCCGTCGGGCAACTCGCAGAAGGTGATACGCATTAGTGGAGTCTACTTGTAGTAACGGGGCAGAATCAACTGGAGCAACGACGTAACTGCTCCGCGGAAGTAGATCGTCGTACATTACCATGCGACTCCACGGGCCGGCCGGCCGCCCGCTGCTGCAACCGCGCGCGAAGCTCCCGGAGAGTGATCCCAAGGAAACGCGCGAGGGTCTCCGCAAGGCTTTCGTTTTCCCCCCGAGCGAACCCGATCCGTGCAAGCCCGTCGGCAATCTGCTCGCCGAGCGACGGGCCCGAGGGGACTGGCGCCGGAGGTGGGAGTCTCGGCTCCAGCTTTTCAAGCCTCCTGATGATCGGCTTCATGGGTGCAGGCCTTCGCCATAGTGCCGATCAGTCAAGCTTGGCCGCGCTGCGGCGCGCGGAACGGTGAAGCGGACGCCGTCAACACGCCTGCCGTCCGGGGAGACGAAGTAGACCTGGATGACCACCGGTTCGCCAGCCGGCACGAGGCGAGTTTCCAGCCGTTCCAAGCGCCGAGCCAGGTTTCTGGTGGTCATGTTCGTTGTCTCCGGCCTGCATCAGCCTCCAGGCAGTTCCTCCCGCGCCGCGCCGGCTGCGACGAGTGCATCGATCGCTTCCAGTGGAATGCGGCCTGCGTCGCCCTGCCCCTGTCCGCCAAGGAGACGCTCAATCCTCTGCTTCCAGTTAGCCAGCCAGTCCTCGGTATGGGGCACCAGCCCACTGAGGTCCCAGTCGCGTCTCGAATGTTCGAACTCGCCGAAGAAGATTCGACATGCCGCCCGCACCCGGACGGACGCCGGCGTGTTCGGATCGATCATAAGAACTCCGCGTTCTGCCGGATCTTCGGACCCGCGGCGTCCCAAGGCGTCGCACCCAGTTCGCTGTTTCACGTTCGGTGCTAAGCCATTCTATCTGGCGTTTCGTTCTTTTGAAGCGGGGAAGCAACATCACTGCCATGGTTAAACGCCAAACAGCACGGTGCCGCCGTCGCCGTTCAAGAATGCGCGAAGGGTCTCGGCCGCACGGACCAACTGGCCGGTGGTCTTCTTGAACTCGATTGAATCAGACCCGCCCCGGTGAACCAGGTCCTCGACGTCTTTATCGTCATTGTGAGCCGCGGGACTGCGGGTGACCTTGGGGCGCCCCTCCTCTCTCGACTGGTCATGGTTTTTCCGATGGCTCGCAGATTTCGAATCGCACGCCGACCGAGCCGAAGTAGAGCTCGTCACCCGAGCGGAGTTGCTCGCCGCGGCTGCGTCCGGGCGAGACGTCGACGGGCTGGCCGTCCGA
>Ga0265316_10004050_pt1 | contig 14667 bp, 15 predicted proteins | sample 4522metaG_FD_202092 | JGI IMG/M metagenome (GOLD analysis project Ga0265316, IMG submission 202092) | Rhizosphere microbial communities from Carex aquatilis grown in University of Washington, Seatle, WA, United States - 4-5-22 metaG | ecosystem: Host-associated > Plants > Roots > Rhizosphere >...
CTGGTAAAGCCGGTGCACGCCGGTTGTAGTCTCTTCGGAAACACCGCGGCACTCCTTAACAAAACGATGCCACTTGCCGTGATCTTTTTTTAGCTCGCGTTTTAAAAGATTTAAAATAACCGCCCCTTCTTCGTTGGCGGGTTTTTTGTTTAATACCGACGAATCATTTTCAGCTTTGTAACCTAGATGGATCAATAAAGTAGCATCACCGCCATCATCAACGATTTGCTGCGGGCCTTTCCCGTTGGGAAAAGATAAGGCTTGTAAGGTAAATTGCCAATACTCCTCTAGCTTTTCCCCTTTAAAAGCGAATACCGGGATTCCGGTTTTGGCAATTGCCGCCGCAGCGTGATCTTGAGTCGAAAAAATATTGCAAGAAGCCCAGCGCACATCGGCGCCCAACTCAACCAGTGTTTCTATTAACACGGCGGTTTGGATCGTCATATGCAGTGAACCGGTAATACGCAGCCCCTTTAATGGTTTTTTTGCACCATACTTACTGCGTACTGCCATGAGGCCGGGCATCTCTTTTTCGGCAATATCTATTTCACGGCGCCCGAAATCGGCGAGGCTTATATCTGCTACTTTATATTCTTTCATTTGTTGTCCATCCTTCGTTACTTCGCCAATTTTCTGATTTCGGCGGCTTTGTCGGTGTTTTCCCAACTAAAGCCCTCGCCTTCGCGGCCGAAATGACCAAATGCCGCCGTCGCTTTGTAGATCGGGCGTAAAAGGTCAAGATGTTTGATGATTCCCTTCGGAGTCAACGGAAATACCTGGCGGACGATGCCGGATATTTTTTCTTCGCTGACTTTGCAGGTACCGAAAGTTTTTACCAATACTGAAACCGGTTCGGCTACGCCGATACAGTAAGCCAATTGGACTTCGCATTCATCGGCAACGCCGGCAGCGACGATGTTCTTGGCGATGTAACGGCACATATAGCAGGCGGAACGATCGACTTTCGACGGATCCTTGCCGCTGAAGCACCCGCCGCCGTGATGGCCCCAGCCGCCGTAAGTATCGACGATGATCTTACGTCCGGTTAGACCGGTGTCGGCAACCGGGCCGCCGACCTCGAAACGTCCGGTAGCGTTGATATGGAACTTCGTATTTTTATCGATCATATTTTTGGGCAAAACTTTGTCACAGACCAATTTCTTTACATCGTCGCGCAGTTTTTCGGTCTTTACCTTTGAATCGTGATGCGAAGCAATGACTACTGCTTCGATCCTTTTGGGGACGCGGCCTTCATATTCTACGGTTACCTGGCTCTTGCCGTCAGGACGCAGATATGGAAGTTTTTTAGTGCGGCGCATCTCTGAGAGCTTTAAGCCAAGCTTATGTGCCATCATAATCGGCAGGGGCATAAGTTCTTCAGTTTGATTACATGCATAACCAAACATGATTCCCTGGTCGCCGGCCCCGCCGGTGTCGACACCCATGGAGATGTCGGGTGATTGTTCCTGGATCGCGGTCAAAACGCCGCAAGTCTCGTAATCAAAGCCCATTGCCGGGTCGTCGTACCCGATTTCACGTATGGTATTGCGCACGATTTTCGGCATTTCGATATAGCATGAAGTAGTGATCTCGCCGGCTACCACAATAATTCCTTTTGTGGCCATGGTTTCGCAAGCCACGCGGCCCTTGGGGTCTTGGCTTAAAATCGCATCAAGTATTGCGTCGGATACCTGATCGCATACCTTGTCGGGATGCCCTTCGGTTACGGATTCTGAAGAAAACATATACCTCATTCTTGAACCTCCTCCTTTATGTTGTTGTCAATTTCATCGCCAACGCACTCATCCTGCGCTTTGGCTACGGTTTCAACCGGCGAGTCTACGGTATTTTCGTCGACCAACCCGTCATCTTTGGCCATCTGCGTAAATTCTTCAAGCGGCGGCAGATCTTTTAAATCATTTAAGCCGAAATATTCGAGAAATTTTCCGGTCGTAATGTACAAGTATGGCCGGCCGATCACCTCTTTGCGCCCGGCAGTTTTGACCAGGCCCATATTTTCCAGGTTACGCGTGACTACATCGGCATTTACGCCGCGGATCGCTTCAATCTCCATGCGGGTGATCGGTTGTTTATAAGCAATGATCGCTAAGGTTTCCATCGCCGCCGCCGAAAGTTTATGCTTGCCGCGCTCCTGGTACATCTTTTTAATCCACAGTTCATTGACCGGCGAGGTGCACATCTGGTAGCCGCCGGCGATCTGTACTATGCAAATACCGCAATTACGCTGCGAATACTCCGCGACCAATGCGTTAAGACAATCCTCAACGGATTTTTTGTCGATTCCCAGTATGCCGTGAAGTTCGGTTACGTCAATCGGCCGCTCATTGATGAAAAGGAGCGATTCAAGGATCGATCTGATCCTTGTCGCTTCCATCTCCGGGTTTTGCAACGTATTCTCGCTCATGGTAAAACCTTCTTTTGCTTATAAACTTCGTTTAAAAAATCTTCCAGCTTGTCGATCTGCGGCTTTTCTTTGGCAACTCGCGCGGTCATCTCGTCGATCTCTTTGACGCTGTAACCCAGCCGCTTTAAAACCTGCTTTGCTTCCGCAATCGTTTCGTTCGCGCCGGCGCAGGGTATGCTTTTTTCTTCTTTAAGCAGTGCAAAGCGCCCTACTTTACCTTGTAATTGAGCGACGATCTGTTTCGCCCGCTGCGGACCGATGCCGCTCAAAGTTTTTAAGAAATTGATATCGCCGTTTTCAATCGCCCGAGCGATTTCGGCAATCGGTTTATCGAAAGCTTTTATCGCCGCTTTTGGGCCGACTCCCGATACGCTGATAAATTTTTCAAAAAAGTCGCGCTCTAACTCATCACTGAAGCCGACCATGTTCATAAGCGCGCGGTTTTGATCGATATTCAAATAACTGTAAACTACCAGGTCGATATTATCGCCGGTTACGGCCGCCGCGACTTTTGAGCAAACCGTGCGCGGTATGGCGACATCATAAACAATGCCGTTTACGTCGACTAAAAGCCGATTTTCGTCTTTGTGTTCCAATTTGCCGCGAATTCGCGAGATCATCTTTTATTCTTCTCCAAGAGCCGTTTAAAGCCCTGTTCGTGCGCATAGGCGAAGGCCAGCGAATAGGCATCAGCGGTATGCACCGATTTAAAAACCATGCCGGTTACGCCCTCGGCCATCTTCTTGACGCGCAGCGAATCGGCATTGCCTTTTCCCACGAAACTTTTACGCGCGCGCGTAGATGAATATTCCGCGTAATCTATCCCCCAACGCCGGCTGAAAACCGCAATGGCGCCTTTTACTTGTGCCAATATCCCCAGAGTTGCAGGATGCTTGTGGTGAGAATAAAGCGTTTCAACCACCACGCATTGAGGGCTTACCTCTTTGACTACGCGCTCCAGCTCTTCGATGATCGTGTTGAGCTTATCCGGCAGCGTATCGGTTTTAGCCGGTTTGATCTCTCCCTGTTTTATCAAATGAGCATTTGTGCCATTGAGCGCACATACCGCGTAACCGCAAACCTGTATACCGACATCTACCGCTAGGATTATCATTCAATTTCTTGGGCGATCTTCTCCATAATATCGTCGGGAATATCGAAATTAGCGTGTACCTTCTGTACATCGTCCTGATCTTCCAGGGCTTCAATCAGGGATAATACTTGTTTACCTTCCTGAGCGCCCAATTTTATTGTGTTGCTGGGGATTTGAGTTATTTCTGCGCTTTCGCACTTAACGTTTTTCGCAATCAACGCTTGCTTTACCTTGTCTAGATCTTTCGGGTCGCAAAAAATTTCGTAATTCTCCGCGCCGGTTTTTAAGTCCTCAGCTCCGGCATCGACGCTGATCGCAAAAATGTCATCTTCGCTTCCTTGTGATTTATCGACCAGTAAATATCCTTTGGGGGTAAAGATCCAGCCGACACTGCCGGAACCGGCCATATTGCCGCTCCTTTTGGAGAAAATATTGCGAATTTCCGCGGTCGTGCGGTTTTTATTATCGGTTAAGACTTCTACCATAATCGCTACGCCGGCCGGCCCGTAACCCTCAAACATGCAACTCTCGTAAACTACACCGGGAAGTTCGCCGGTACCTTTTTTGATTGCTTTATCGATATTGTCCTTAGGCATGTTCGCTTCTTTAGCGCGGTCAATCGCAGTGCGCAAAGCCGGGTTGGTATCGATGTTGCCTCCCTTGTCCTTGGCGGCGACGGTAATTTCGCGGATCAGCTTAGTGAATATTTTACCGCGCTTGGCGTCGGCTGCGCCTTTTTTATGTTTTATTGTTGCCCATTTTGAATGACCACTCATCGCATAATCCTCCCTTGAATTTAGCTCAAAAAACCGGCGGCTTTTTTAGATAATTTATCCGCCTCTTCGTTTTTTTCGCGTGGTATATGTGTTATCGTAAATTTGTTAAACTGCGCAATAATTTTTTTTGCCAGCGTGAATAAAGGAAAAATATTTTCGTTGGCAACTTTATAGTTACCTTTTATTTGTTCACAAACCAACTGGCTATCGGTTAAAACTTCGCATTCGCGCTCGCCCATGCCTAAAACTTCCGTCAGCGCAAAGATTACCGCCATATACTCGGCAAAATTATTAGTCTGGTTCCCCAGAAATACACTGCCGTCTTTGATGTGCTTTTCGTTTTTATAAATAACATAACCCACTCCGACCTTTCCGGGATTACCGATCGATGCGCCGTCAGTGAAGACTTTAACCATTTTCCAAGTCCTCAGGGATATATAGGGCCCGGTAACAACTGGCGCAAAGAGCTAAATCGGCGTACATTTTTATTTCATTTATCTTTTGGGCGGTGACCTTCATGTGGCAATAGCTGCAGCATTCTTTAGGGTCCAACGGGACTATTGCCAACCCTGCACGTTTTTTAAGCAGAATGCTGTATTGTTCCAACACTTTTGGGTCAACATTTTTTAACAATACCTGTCGCTGATCATCAAACGCTTTAATCCTGGCGTCAAGGCCGTCGATCTCTGCCCGCACTTGTGTGATCTCCATGTTTAATCTTTTCTCTTCTTGGGCAAAGGTTTCGCGCGCGATTTTAAGGTCATTATCCGATTTTTCGATTGCATCGATGCTTTTTAAAACTTCCTCTTCGTAAATTGAAATGTCGGCTTTCAGGGAGGCGATTTCCGTCATTTTTGCCTGATATTCTTTATTACTTTTAAGCTGGTAGAGAGAAGCTTCGGCTTTTTTTACCCCCTCTTCTTTGGCGGCAAGTTCGAGCTCACGGTCTTTTTTGTGCAATTGCGCTTTCTTTGCAGCGTCTTCGATGTTCTTTAATGCTTGTTTTTTTGCGGTAAGTTCGGTATTAAGGAGGTTGAGCTTAACCGGCTTTTCGGTTTCTTTTTCTTGATTCAGTTTATAAATCTCCGAATCGATTTTTTGTAATTCGATCAATTTTTTAAGTTCGTCCTTCAGTAACATAGTTTCCTTTCGTAAATGTATATACGACGCAATTATGAAAACATGGGCGGTACAGGACTTGAACCTGTGACCCCTACAATGTGAATGTAGTGCTCTAGCCAACTGAGCTAACTGCCCAAAAAATCAATGGGCCCGGTAGGAATCGAACCCACGACCAATTGATTATGAGTCAACTGCTCTAACCATCTGAGCTACGGGCCCATAGGCCTAAAATGCCAATGTTTATATTATAAAACAGCTTTTAAATATATCACATCTTTTAAAGGGCGTAAAGACCTAAGTTTCTTGTCCGCGGGATTTGCGGTATTCTTCGATGATTTTAGCGGAAATATCCGCCGGGACCTCGGCATATTTAGAAAATTGCATCGTGCTGGAGGCGCGGCCGCTGGAAAGCGACCGGATAATGGTAACATAGCCGAAAAGTTCCGATAAAGGCGCTTCGGCATTAATGATCTTTTGATTGCCCTTGTCTTCGATATTCAGGATTTTTCCGCGCTTAGAGCAAAGATTACCGACAATATTGCTCATCGACTCCTCCGGTACCGTCACCTCCAGCGACATATATGGTTCTAAGATGACCGGATTGGCTTTCATAAAACCTTCCTTGAAACAGCCGATCGCGGCTAAACGGAAGGCGATTTCCGAAGAATCGACATCGTGGTAGGAACCGTCGATCAAATTCACTTTAACGTCGATTACCGGGTGGCCGGACAAAACGCCGCGCTGCAATATTTCCAATAAGCCTTTTTCGACTGCCGGAATAAAATTACGCGGGATGGAACCGCCGGTGATCGAATCTTTAAAGCCGAAACCGGTCCCCGGTTCGTTGGGTGAAAGTTCAAATACGACATGTCCATATTGACCGCGGCCGCCGGATTGTTTAACGTGTTTATAATCTTCGGTTGCTGTGCCCTTGATGGTTTCGCGATAAGCTACCTTAGGCTGGCCGGTTTCGACTTCGACACCGTATTCTACTTTCAGGCGGTCGACAATAATTTCTAAATGCAACTCGCCCATACCGGAAAGGATCACTTCGCCGGTCTCCTCGTTGGATCGGATGGTGAAGGTAGGGTCTTCTTCGGCCAATTTAAGCAACCCTTTGGTCAATTTATCTTGATCGGTATGGCTCTTGGGCTTTACGCTTAAGGAAATTACCGGCGCCGGGAAATCCATCGCCTCCAGTACGACCGGGTTATCTAAATCGCACAAAGTATCGCCGGTAATTACTTCGCTGACACCTACCACGGCTACGATATCTCCGGCACATGCGCTCGGCCGCTGCTCCTTTTGGTTGGCGTGCATCTGGATAATGCGTGAAATCCGCTCTTTTTTTCCGGTGCGCGGATTTAAAACATATGAACCAGCCTCAAGGTAGCCGGAATATATTCGTATATAGACTAATTTTCCCATGTGCGGGTCAGCCTGGATCTTAAAAGCTAATGCGGCGAACGGTTGCGCAGTTTCCGGTTTGCGCTCGATAGTTTTTTCGATGTCGTCGATCGAATGGCCGTGTACCGGCGGAAGATCAAGCGGTGACGGTAAATAACGCACAATCGCATCAAGAAGCTGTTGGATACCCTTATTTTTGAGGGCAGTACCGCAAAGGACCGGTACGATTTTATTGGCTATAGTGGCTTTACGGATACCTTTAATCAGTTCGTCTACGGTCACGGAATTTTCATCTTTTAAATATTTTTCCATGATATCTTCATTAGCCCCGGCGACACGTTCCACCAGAAGGTGGCGCGTTTTTTCTGCGACTTTCTGTACCGTTTCCGGGAGTGTATCCAGAATTTTCGATTCGCCTTTGTCGCCGTCAAAAATAATTGCTTTCATCTCAAGTAGATCGACGATCCCTTCAAAATTTTCTTCAGCGCCGATCGGTACCTGCAAAGGCACAACCCTGGCGCCCAAATCGGTTTCGATACCTTTTAGTACGCTGTAGAAATCAGCGCCTACGCGGTCCATTTTATTGACAAAAGCGAGTTTGGGAACTTCGTATTTTTCCGATTGCCGCCAGACCGTTTCGGTTTGCGGTTGAACCCCGCCTACGGCGCAAAATACGGCAATTGCGCCGTCCAAAACGCGCAAGCTGCGTTCTACCTCTACGGTAAAGTCGACGTGGCCGGGAGTATCGATGATGCTGACGCGGTGATCATGCCACTGGCATACGGTAGCCGCGGCGGTGATCGTAATCCCGCGTTCCTGTTCCTGTTTCATCCAATCCATTTGCGCTTTACCGTCGTGGACTTCACCGATCTTGTGTATCTTACCGGTATAATACAGGATCCGTTCCGTGAGCGTAGTCTTGCCGGCATCGATATGGGCCATAATACCGATATTACGGACCATCTCCATGCTCACGCCTAAAACTTCTTTTTCGGCCTTAACATGTTGTGGCATTGTTTTGTGTTCCTCTATCGGTTTAACTGATTCAGCAACCGTAGGCGGTTTGGCTGTTTCTGGTTGCTCTGCCGGTGTTTCCACTTTTGCTTCCTGCAACGGTAGTACCGGTTCTATCGCTTTTGGCGGTTCCGGCGTTATTACCGGTTCAGCCGTGTGTGGTTTAATAAATTTCTCTTTTAAAACCGCGATCAAACCGCCCGCTAGAGCGTTATCTGCGGGTGCAGGGGGCGGCGTAACCGGCTCAGCCGGCGGTAAAACTTCGGTTTTGGGCGCGGGGATATCTTTCATCTTCATCTCTAGGTCTACCAGCTGCTCTAAGGCCTTGCGTAATTTTGTTTCGGTAAAGTCCAGCTCCTTGGTTTTAGCGGTAAGCTGGTCGTCTACGCGGGCAAGCGTATTCTTTACATAGTCGTACTCTTCGCGGGATACGAACGAGCTTTTTCCCTGCCGTTCTTTCAATTCATTGATCGCGGCAAGGTGCGCTTTTATCTCGAGGTTAAGCTTGTTGACTTGATTTTTTAAAATATCGCGCTCTTCGAGGAGCGGTTTATGTTCGGATTCCAGTTTAGCAAGTTTTTCACTTAGAAGACGGTTTTCTTTGGAAAAATTAATATTTTTCTCGAACTCTTTTTGTAATTCAGCATCTTTTTGCTGTAAACGCGCTTCGAATTCGATGATCCGCGCTTTACTTTGCTCGAGGTTCGTTTGGTCGGTTTCGGAGAATTTTTTCTGCCGCTCTAATTCGAGGCGTAATTCACTTTCGCTTTTTTGCGATTCGCTGAATTTAGCGCTTATCTCGCCGTGGGCGGTGCGGTGTTCGTTTTTAGCGGTTTCTAATTCGGCTTCAAGCGCTTTGAGCTCCGCTTCCAGGTTTTCGATGCGCCCTGTACCAAAAAATCCTTCAGGTTTTTTACGTTTTTGCTTTTCGATCTTAAGATCGAGTTCGTTGAACGCGTAAATACCGAGAATAATTCCTGCTGAAACCAGAATAAACAGGGCTACAATCATCGTTTATCTTATATAAACGGTTGCAAAAGTTTTTCCAACTCTTTTCTCGATACTGCACCTACTTTTTGGCCCATTACCTTGCCTTTGTTGAAGATCATCACCGTAGGCAAACTCATCACGGTTAATTTGGTAGCGATCTCCTGGGCTTCGTCGACATTAATCTTGCAGACTTTGATCTTTTCCGGGTAAGCTTGCGCAATTTCTTCCAAATGGGGCGCGATGACGTGACAATATCCGCACCAGGGAGCCCAGAAGTCTACCAGCACAGGTTTATCCGAGTTTAAGACCTCGTGAGTAAAATTATCATTGCCAACCTCGATTGCCATACTTATCCTCCTTGATTATTGATTTTCACGCTCAAGATTTTTTATTTCGGTGATCACTGCTTCGATCGCGGCGCTTTCGTGCCACTTGCTTTTTGGCGTAACGGCGATGGTCTTTCCCAGTTCGTAATAAAGTTTTTCTTTTTTAAAACTTACCGCGATCTTTTTTGCGTTACGGATACCTTCCTGTGAAAGAGTTTTGATATATTGTTCACCTTTGTCGATCGCGGTTTTTGTTGATTGGGCGACTTTTTCGAGTTCTTTACGCGTCTTCGGCCATATTTTCCGTACAAAAATATTTACCCCGTTAGAAAAATCTTCCTGACAAGGTTTATTGGCAGGGCGCGAGTTTGAATCGTTTTTTTGAAATTTCGTCATAGTTATCGTACCGTCTATTTCCCATTCTATCACAGCGGATTAAAAATACAAAATTAACATGCCGAGAAGTAACGGTAATTGCGTAAACGCCGGCGTAGTACCGGCGCATGCGGCAAGATCAATGTGATCCGGCGCCAGAATTCTTTACCATGGTTGCGTATAACTGTGTGCGTAAGCTCATGGATTATTACGTAATCCATAACATCTTGCGGCAGCGCCGCCAACGCCGCGTTAAGGCTTAAATCTTTTTTTGCCGAGCAGCTTCCCCATAAAGTTTTTTGGCGGCGGATAAAAATCCGATTGTAAGCAAAACCGTTTTGCCGGGCTAAAAAATCCGTACGTTCATGTAGTAATTTTGCAGCCGCTGCAAGGTCGATCTTCGGGAGGTCTTTTGATAGGCGCATCTCACGTTCTTCAACCTGACGCATTTTTTCCAAACTAGATTTTATCCACTCTTTTTTATGCAAAACAAAATCATGAGCTGAGTCGAGGGTGGCGCGCATCGGTACGGTAACATTAACACCTTTAAACGGCTGTATTTTAATAGTAATACGACGCGCAAAACGATGCCGGCGGAAATTAACCTTTATGTCGTTAAGCTCGAAAGTATGGTTGTCGTGTGCGAGTAAATCGTTAGCCATCACAAACGACCAATGGGGGTATCCTGCTGTGGGAAGAAATTGTAATTATCGCCGGCTATCTCGATAAACTTGACGCTGAAGATCCGGAAAAATAGCGCAATCGGAACCATTACGACAAGAAATAGGGCACAAAGCAGAAAAAGAAAAATAATGCCTGTAACGATTGCTAAAGCATAAAAAAAATACGCGATAAACGGGATCGTTTTGATGGCGAGTTGGCCCATAAAGTAAAAAATCAGGCCGCCGGCCAATCCGATGAGCGCGATGATAACGGCGGCGATCAGATAGGCAGCTACAGCAAGGATGGTTGCGCAAATTGTTAAGCCCAGCTTTAAGATTAAGTAGAGTAAAACATCTTTTTTTCTCTTTTTTAATAGCGAGAAGACAATTTTCCAGGCGGGGAGGATACTTATGCGGTTGTGGTACATTATCGGTACGGCAAAATCATAGGTAAAGGTAAAAAAAAGGACGGTGGCAGATATTATCGTAAACAATACGATTGCCAGGGGTATGTGCTGCATAATAATCGCGGCGGTCATTTCCGTAGGGAAAAAATCCAATGCCGGGTTGGCAGCCATCTTGATAATAACCGCGCATATTAATAGCAAAAAGACCGCACCCCAGAGAAAATTAAAGATAAAAAGTGAATTTCCCTCTTGCTTATAACGATAAAACGGATTGTGGATCGATGCGTCATTTTTTATTGTGTTGTCGAGGAAGATAAAGCTAAAACGCGCGCTGACCCAGGTGAAAACAAAGATAAACGCTACGATTAGAGTTATCACGAAGACGACTAAGCTCATTGCTGCCGGATAAAGAGAATAGTTCAGGTCCCAATGCTGGCCAGAAGGTAATTTTATAGGATTTTTTTGGATGTTGGGGTCGTTGACTTTTATCGACGGTATAGGGGCAAAGGATTTTTTGTGTGCGGCTATTCCCGGGCTGATCGGCATCGCGGTCTCTTCACGTACTGTGTGCTTCGGCAAAAATGGTATATTGCATCCCTGCACTCCGGCGCCCAGCCATGCGACAAACGCCAGGATAAAAATTTTTTTAAGCGAAAAGGGAGAAAAAGTTATTTTATACGCCCAATCGAATGACGAGCTGGCAATGCGGCCAAAGTCGATTTTTTTAAACTCAGTTTTTTCCATTTTGGTTTAATATAATTATACTGAATTAGCGTAAATTATCAACCTTGTAATTTAGCCGGCAAATTTAATCGGTTGACAACCGCTTCCGACATGATATAAACGTATGAAAGGAATATATGCCGGAACGACGTAAATACATACGCCTTGATTCATCAATCGATATTGAATATGCGACTACCGGCCGGCATATTGTCGGTAATCAAGCTAAGAGTAAAAACATCAGCGCCGGCGGAGTACAGGTCGCCCTCAAGGAAAAACTCCCTTTAAATTCACAACTCAATATGAAATTTGTTCTACCCGGCGATCTAAAGCCTATTTCGGTTATTGGGCAGATCGTCTGGCAGCAACCGCAGAATATCCATGGTGAATATAATACCGGGGTACAATATGTTCAAATTGAATCCGACGATATTCAACGCATTACAGATTACGTTTTGCGTTGTATCAATGTTCGGCTTAGCGAAACCAAGAAAAAAATCGATGTAGGTAAAAGTATCCAGGGATTTCTTTATCACGAGATCCGGTTGCCCTATGATAAGAGCAAAGATATCATTCCTCCCGATTTTCTTACTCATGAAGTAAACCTACCCGGCGATAAAGTGCGTTATGCACGGATCTCCTCTGCGATGGCGCTCCATTATCGCTTATCGCGGCCCGGGGTGAATGCCGCGCTTTTTGACCATGCGGTAAGCCAGTATATCGGCAGTAAAGGGGTCTGGTTTCTTGCCGAAAAGGCTATGGATAAAGGCGCGCGTGTTGATCTTGTGCTGGAATTACCGGACAAGCAACCGACGATCAGCACCTTTGGCGAAATATTCTCATGTACGGAAGAAAAGCGCGTCAACGATATCCAAAAAAAGAGTTATTACGAGATTAACGCTAAATTTACCGATGTATTGCCGCAAGACCGCAAACGCATCATTCGCTATGTTTATAGCTGTAAAGCCGATTACATGATGATCGGCAAGGTTCCGCCTCCAGGATGGCTGCGCTTTGAGGATTAATCAATGGTCAGCGTGATTTGCATTATTGGTCAGCTCGATTCGCATCATTAGCGCTTACCGGCGGCACTGCAGGCTTATCTTTATCCGTTTTGATCATTCTGACAAAGTTTACCTTGATCACGTCTTTGACCTGCACCGCACCGTTTTTCTTGGTAACTAATTTTAATTTCTGTGTACCGTCGGTAGTCGCAACCGGGATCACGAGTTTTCCATCTTCTTTAAGCTGTTTTACCAGTTCGTTGATAATCGAATCGGCGGCGAACCCCACTATGATCGCGTCGAAAGGTGCTTCCTCCGGCCAACCCAAGGTGCCTTCGCCCAGACGGAAATGGATATTTTTATAACCCAATCTGCCTAAGCGTTCTTGGGCTGTTTTCAGCATATCGGCCTGAATATCTACTGTATAAACTTCGTCGCATAGGCGGCTTAAAATCGCTGTATGATAGCCGCTGCCGGTACCCAGCTCTAAAACTTTTTCCGTGCCGGTTAACCCTAAAAGCTGTGTCATACGCGCCACTTCATACGGGCGTCCCATCGTCTGGCCATTCCCGATCGGCATGGCTTTATCTTCGTAGGCATTGTCTTTTGCTTCCGGTAAAACAAATTCATGGCGCGGTACATTGAGAAAAGCTTTGATTATCTTTGTATCGTTGATGCCGTAGCCGACGATCGCGCTTTCTACCATTTTTTTACGTTCGATCCGATATTTAATATCTTCGTTTTTGGTTTGCGCGGCATCCGGTATCGATGCGGCAAAACCGATGATAGTGCCGCAGGAGATGGCAAGTAAAGCAAGAGTCAATCCACTTAGTTTCATCCAAAACCTCCTAGTTAACGATGATTATGATTTTTCTTCTTCATTAAAGTGCCAGGAATCTTCATGCGTTTTTAAATCTACGTAGTTATGTTCATCCTGCGGCTTAGTAAATTGACGCTGAGAGCGCTTAAATGCCTGATAGCGTAAATAAAGAACAATGGCAATAATTACCATGGTAATCTCAAGGAGCGAATTGCTTAATATATTGTAGAGAGTATCGACGGCGACGGGAAATATTTCTAATGGTTTAGCTGCCGGGGTCACTGCTGCTTTCGGCGAATTTAAATCGTAAGCAACACGGCCGCAGCCAACGATAAACCATACGGGCAAATACATAAACAAATATTTTAGTTTTTCCATAAGCATTAACCTTATTATAGGAGTTTATCACGAAATAGAAAATTTTCCAGAGGGAAGAAATTTTCCGCCAGGCTGTCACAAAATCGCTATCGTTTTAAATTTATTCTTTAGCCCCGGCTTTTGTTAGTAAGTGTACGATTTCGGTATGCTTACCCCACTCCGCCAACATCAAGGCGGTTTTGCCTTTGTTAGTTTTTACATGAAAATCCGCACCCTTGTCCAGGAAAGCTCTAACAATTTCACTATACCCCTCGCCTGCAGCCAGCATCATGGCCGTTTCATTATCTTTAGTTTTTGCATTAACATCCGCGCCTTTGGCGAGTAAAGTTGTGACGATTCCAGCGTACCCCTTCAGTGCCGCCAGCATCAAGACTGTTCCGCCAGTATCACCCTTGGCGTTGATATCGGCGCCTTTGGCGAGCAAAGCCGCAACGGTTTCAGTATGCCCATCAAATGTTGCGTACATCAAGGCGGTCCAACCAGTATTATTGTTCGCGTTGACATCCGCGCCTTTGGCCAATAAGGCCTTGACGATTTCTGTATGCCCTCTATACGCCGCAAACATCAAGGCGGTCATACCACCCTTGTTCTTCGCGTTGACATCCGCGCCTTTGGCCAATAAGGCCGTGACGATTTCAGTATATCCCTTTTGCGCGGCCAGCATTAAGACAGTTCCGCCCGTATCGGTTTTGGCGTTGACATCCGCGCCTTTGGCGAGCAACGCCGCAACGGTTCCGGTATGTCCATCAAATGCTGCATCCATCAAGACAGTGATACCAAAAATATTTTTTGCATTAACATCCGCACCTTTGGCTAATAAAACGTTGACGGTTCCAGTATTTCCTTTCCGCGCTGCTGTAATTAACCTATACGTAGGATTTAAGAAACCGTATGCAACCAGACCTAATAGCATAATTGATATAACTACAATTCCTATCCTAATCCCTGCGGTTAAGCGGGTTAATGGCGCGTCGGCATAACGGTATTTACCAAAGCCTAGAATCGGGTAAAAAATAAGGGGCATCAGGAATAACCCGATACCAAACACAACGCTTTTATTGAATTTTTTGGCAATATCGATGTTGAGAATAAATGCAATGGGTATATTTATACAAGGAATCAGCGATAGAATAAACCACAACTTT
>Ga0265316_10004052_pt1 | contig 14660 bp, 11 predicted proteins | sample 4522metaG_FD_202092 | JGI IMG/M metagenome (GOLD analysis project Ga0265316, IMG submission 202092) | Rhizosphere microbial communities from Carex aquatilis grown in University of Washington, Seatle, WA, United States - 4-5-22 metaG | ecosystem: Host-associated > Plants > Roots > Rhizosphere >...
CTTGGCCCTGATCTCTGCGGCAATTGTCGTGCCGGTGAAACCGGCGCCGACGACGTAGATGGTGTTGCGCGAATCGTCCGCCATTACAATGAATGTCGGAAGGTTTGCCGGCTTCCGCGAGACAGGCTGCGGTAATCCGCTAGCCCTGTTGCGGTGCGTCGACCTCCACGCGCGCTTCGAGGGAATCGAAGCCGAAATCCACCTCGAACGAGTTGTCATACATCGCCAGGCGCACCTTGGCGCGCCCTTTGCGGCGGTCCACGTGGACAATCATCCCTTCGAGGCCCTTGAGCGGGCCCGAGACGATGCGGATGCTCTTGTTCTCGTCGAAGTATGCCATGGATTTTTCCACGATCTCCCCGAAGGAGAGAAAGTGGGAAAGCAGGTCCTGGTCTCTTTTCTCCAGAGGCGCGATTTTATCATTCGACGGGAGGAACCGGACAAAACCGGGAGCGCGCTTCAAACCGGCGTACAGCGCGGGGCCGACGGCATCCGCCTGCAGGAACATGTAGCTGGGAAAGATGGGGGCCAGAGACTCCTGCCAGGTGCCCAGCCGCCTGATGCGCAGGCTGCGCCGCGGCCAGAGGAGCCGGGCGTTTGCCCCCTGCAGCCTCTGCTCGGCGAGTGCGAGAAAACGGGCTTCGCTTCCTGTCCAGATCTGAAGGGCGTAGTACGCCATGTCTTCCTTTCGGCTCGGCGACGGTATCACCTCGCGCACGGCTCATCAAGCCCCGACACGACTGCCGGTGCATGGAGTGATCTTCGCGCCGTGCCGATACTCTATTGCGAGGAGTGTACATGCTCAAGCGATTGGTCCCCTTCCTCTGTATGGCCCTCGTCTGCTGCGTGCCGCTTGCCGGGCAGACTGTTCTGCTCGTCGTGCAGGAGAGCGTTGATGGAAAGCCCCTCCCTCCGCCCCTTGCGGCCAAGGAGGGCCTCGGAAGCAGCCTCTTCGATGCGGGGTATATCGTCTTCGAGTTTCCCGACTCCGACAAAGCGCCTGACCAGGCGGTCGTGACACAGACCGCCCGATCGGCAGGGGCAGACCTGATATTGACCGTCACGGTGCAGTACACCGAGACTGCGATCAACTCCCGGCTTCTCAGGCGTTCGGCGCACGCGTCCTACGCCCTCACGAATGCGGAAAATGGCGCGGTCCGGACAAAGGGGATGCAGGATGCATCGAACAAGGACAGGGAGGCCGATGTCGACCGACACGCCCTCGGGGAGGAACTGGGGGCAGGCGTTGCGAAGAAGGTCGCCCATGCGCTCGCGGGGGCCGCGCCGGCCTCGTGACGGATGGCTTCGCATGGGCTCCGGTTCTCCGCTATCATTGAAGAGTAATGTGCGCCGGACTGAAAATTCTCGTCGGAAACTCCCCTTTTTTTCCGATCATGAAAGGAGGAGAACCACCGTATGAAGAGATGGATCGGGCTTACCCTGCTCCTCGTGCCGTTCGTCGTATCCGCCGCGGGCTTCTGGGACGGAAACGCCGCCCTGCAGAGGGGGGATGCCGCGTTCGAAAGCGGCCTGTATGCCGCCTCCAATTCCTTCCCGAAAGACACGCGTATCGTCATTGAAAACCTCGACACGGGGAAAACCGCTGCGGCGACCATCACCGAACGCATCGAGGGACGGTCCGACATCCTCGTTCTGCTCTCACCGAAAACAGCCGAGGCGCTCGGCATCGAGCAGGGGACGCTCGCCAGTGTGCGGGTCACCGTCACCTCCAGCCCCAACCCGGTGCCCGTCCAGCCTTCAGAGCAGGCGTACAGCCTCGATCCGGACCACAATCCGGCGGCGGGCTATCCTTCTGATCGTACGGCCAACGCCGGCGGGCCGTCGGTAGAGAGCCTGCCCGCAACCCAGGCACCTGCCGCGCTTGCCCAGGCACCTGCCGCGCTTGCCCAGGCACCTGCCGCGCCTGCCCAGGCACCTGCCGCGCTTGCCGAGGCACCTCTGCCGACCAGCACGCCGGTGAGCCCCCCGGCCGAGCAGAAACCGGCAGACCAGCAGACAGACGACGCCATCGCGGCCGCGGCAGCCGCTCGCTCGCCTCAAAAGCAGCTCTTCCTGCCGCCGCGCGAGGATCAGAAGTTCGTCTATCACAAGCCCGAAGAGACTGCTCCCATGCAGACAGTCCAGACTGTTCCCGCCCAGACGCCCCAGACTGCTCCGGCAGAGATTCAGCCCACTATCACCGCGATCATCGGGGAGCCCACCGCAAAGCCTGCGCCGGCCGTGGCGGGTAATGTTCCGCTTGCCGAAGCGGCCGCACCAGAAGAATCGCGGCCCCAGGAGATCGTCAGTGCGGGCCTCGCATCGCCGCCCACTGTTGGCCCGGGGGAGTCCGCCGCTCTCCTCTCTCCCGAGCCGCAGGCGGAAGCGCAGACTGAAGTGAGCAGCCCAGCCGCGAGCCCCGCGGCATCGCCGGAAACGCCGAACCTCGCCCTTGTTGCACCGGAGGCGCCGTCCACTGCGCAGGCGGCAGTGGCTCCTGTCGCGAAGGCCGCGGCCATCGCCAAAATCGCAAAAGCAGACACGTACTATCTCCAGCTCGGCGCCTATGCCTCGGAAAAAATCGCGCAGGATCTTGCAGCAAGCCTCCCTTCAGCCTACCCCACGCTTGTCGTCGCGCCTGCCGGGGCCGGGACAGGGATGTTCAGGGTCCTCATAGGGCCGCTCAACCGGGCAGAGAGCGGCACCGTGCTCACCCGGTTCAAATACCGCGGATTCCCCGACGCATTCCTGAAGCGGGAGTAGAGGCTCCGAACGCGCGCTTGAACTCTCACCGCAGCGCGGTGCACTATCTGGGGGGATGCCCATGACACGCAAGGCGGCAGAGAAGCGGGCCGCGGAGCTTTCCCGGCTTCTCAGAGAATATCAGCGTGCGTATTTCGTGGAGAGCCGTCCGCTCGTTTCGGACAGCGAGTTCGACGCGCTGTTCAACGAGCTGCTTGCCATAGAGCAGGAACACCCGGATCTCGCCCTTCCTGATTCCCCTACCCGCCGTGTCGGCTCCGATCTCACGCAGGAGCTCCCCGAAGCGCCGCACAGCATCCCCGTCCTCAGCCTGGACAAGTCCTACACGAGTGAGGAGCTGGCCGCATGGATCGCCAAGACCGCGCGCAATGCCGGCGAGGAGCTCTCCTTTGTCTGCGAGCAGAAAATCGACGGCGCGTCGATCGTCCTCTACTACAAAGAGGGCCTGCTGGTGCGGGCCGTGACCAGGGGCAATGGCCTGGTGGGCAATGACGTCACGGGAAACGTGAAGACCATCGGCGCGGTCCCGCTTCGCCTTGCCCGGGCCGTGACGGTCGCAGTGCGGGGAGAGATATTTCTGGCGCACAGCCTTTTCGATTCGATTAATGAAAAAGAGGAGGAACCGTACGCCAACCCGCGCAACTTCGCCTCGGGAACGCTGCGGAGGGTCAAGAGCAGCGAGGTGGCAGGGGTGCCTCTCAGCATCTACGTCTACGAGGGTTTTTTCGCGCAGCCGCCTGACACGCACCATGAGATACTGGAGCAGCTCGAGGAGCTCGGTTTCCGGCTCAACCCGCGCGTCGGTTTTTTTTCGGACGGTCCCTCGCTCTCAATGGTGAAAAGCCGTCATCCGGCCTGGCATACCGGCTCCCTGAAGGAAATCCCCGGCTACCTTGAAGCCGAACGGCAGGGCCGTGCGGGCCTGGACTACGAGATCGACGGCATGGTGGTGAAGGTGGACGAGGTTTCCGTCCGCGAGAGGCTCGGATACACTGGACATCACCCCCGATGGGCAGTCGCATTCAAGTTCGAATCCCCGGAGGGAGCCACAACGGTCAAGGCAATCGAGGTCCAGGTGGGCAGGACGGGCAGGATTACACCCGTGGCACGCGTGGAGCCGGTCAGGATATCGGGCACCACCATCGCGAACGTCACCCTGCACAACCAGGAGTATATCGACATGCTGGAGCTGGCCGTGGGAGACCGTGTGGCAGTCTCCCGCAGAGGGGACGTCATTCCCGCCGTGGAGCGGGTGCTGGAGAAAAACGAGACGGGCGCCGCCACCTGGAAGCTGCCCGAATTCTGCCCGACATGCGCAACGCGGCTGGTGAAGCAGGGCGCGCACCACTTCTGCCCCAACGCAGCGTGCCCCGACCAGGTGCGGGGAAGGCTGAACTTTTTCGTCGCCAGGGGACAGATGGACATCGAGGGACTCGGTCCGGAAACGGTCGACGTACTCATCAGGAACGGATTGGCGCGGGACATCGCTGACCTGTACTTTTTCGATCCCGACAAGCTGCTGGACCTCCCGGGGTTCGGTGAGAAGAAAGTGGCCCAGATCAGGGAGGGAATCGACAAGAGCAAAGGACAGCCCTTCCACATCGTCCTTCCATCCCTGGGAATACCGGACATAGGCCAGAAGGTGACCGAGCTCGTGATCGAGGCCGGCTACAGCGGAATCGATTCACTGGTCGCGCTTGCCGACGCGGGAGACCCGGCGCCGCTCCTTGCCATACACGGCATCGGGGAGCGCACGGCGGAGACGCTGATGCGGGAGCTGCGCAAGAAGCCGATGAAGCGGCTCATCGAGCGGCTGCGCAAGGCAGGCCTGAATCTCGAGGAAAAGACTCAGCCGCAGACTTCCGACCTGCCGCAGACATTCGCCGGCCAGAGCTGGTGTGTCACCGGGAGCTTTGCCAGCTTCAGCCCCCGGGAAAAGGCAATGGAAGAGGTGACCCGGAGGGGCGGGAAAGCAGGGGATTCGGTGACTTCGAAAACCACACACCTGTTAGTCGGCGGGAACCCCGGAAGCAAGCTCCAGAAGGCGCAGAAGCTCGGTGTCACGCTCGTCAACGAAGAGGAGTTTCTCGCGCTGCTCCGCCAGTCTTGACTTCCCTCCCGGCCATATTTAGTGTAAAGGTACTATTCAGAAGCAAGGAGGATTCCATGAAGAGATTCTATCTGCTGGTCGCGGTCGCGCTCAGCATCGCTCTCCTGGTGACAGGGTGCGCGCAGAAGGCAAAGACGGCTGCCAAGGGCAAGATCGGTCTTGTGTTCGACCTCGCAGGACGGGGCGATAACTCGTTCAACGATTCCGCCTACCGCGGGCTCGTCAGCCTGGCCACGGAGTACAAGGGTTGGATCGAAGGAGATCCGAGCAAGGTGAACTTCGGCAACCAGCTTCAGCTCAAATATGCCGAGCCGAAAGGTGGAGGCCAGGATCGTGAGACCCTCATGAGGGCGCTCGCGGAGGAAGGCTACAATCCCATCTTCGGTATCGGTTTCGCGTTCGGTGACTCCATTGCCAAGGTGGCAAAGGACTTCCCGAAGATCCACTTCGTCGGCATCGACGTGTTCCTCCCCGACCTCAAGACGGACGGCAACATCCTGTGCGCGGGCTTCACCGAGAACGAAGGGTCCTTCCTGGTCGGCGCGCTGGCTGCCCTCAAGGCGGACGGAAAGAAGATAGGCTTCATGGGCGGCGTCGACATCGGGCTCATCCACAGGTTCGAGAACGGGTTCCGCGCCGGGGCGATGTACGTCAACCCGGCCTACAGGAAGCCCGGCGCGATCCTCGTGCAGTATATCAGCAAGGAGTTCTCCGGCTTCAACGACCCCAAGGGCGGGTATGACGTGTCCATGAACCTCTACAAGCAGGGCGCGGTAATCGTCTACCACGCGGCGGGCGGCTCGGGAGACGGGCTCTTCAAGGCAGCCATGGAGACGGGCAAGCTCGGTATCGGGGTGGATTCCGACCAGGCCCTCGTGTACGCGGCCGCAACGGATACCGCGGTCCAGGGCAGGGCGAAGTTCGTCATGACCTCCATGCTCAAGAGAGTGGATAATGCAGTGTTCGCAATCGGCAAGGAGTCCATCGAGAAGGGGACGCTCCCCGGCGGATACCGCACATTCAACCTCGCATCGGACGGCGTGGGCTATGCGCAGAACGATCTGAACAAGGCGGACCTTGCGCAGTACGACTCGAAGATCCAGGATCTGAAGGCAAAGATCATCGACGGCACGATCAAGGTGCCTGATGAAAACGTGGACGTTGCCGCGTGGGCAAAGACGCTGAAGTAAACAGGTTCTGACCAGGCGGGAGCTTCCGCTCCCGCCTTTTTTTTAGCCGGCCCTGCCTCCCCCGCTGCTATCGGGGAGGCATGCGAGCGGAGAGCCATGGCCATGCCCGAAAATCTTCTGGAGATGAGAGAGATCACGAAGCGTTTTCCGGGAGTGACGGCAAACGCAGGTGTTTCCTTCGATCTGCGCGTAGGAGAGATCCATGCGCTCGTCGGGGAGAACGGCGCAGGGAAGACCACCCTGATGAAGATCCTCTACGGGCTGCACAGGCCCGATTCGGGAAGCATCCTCGTACGGGGGGCTCCCGTGTCCATACGAGGACCGCGGGAAGCGATCCGGCTGGGCATCGGTATGGTGCACCAGCACTTCATGCTTTTCTCCCCCTTCAGCGTGCTGGAAAACGTCACACTCGGGGAGGAGACCCACACGGCGGGCGTGCTGCAAAACGCCGGGCCCCGACGGAAGATCGCCGCGCTCGTGGAGGAAAACCGGCTTGCCGTGGACCCTGATGCCCGGGTGGAGGACCTCTCTGTCGGAATCCAGCAGCGCGTGGAGATCCTGAAGATCCTCTACCGGGGCGCCGTGATTCTCGTGTTCGACGAGCCGACCGCGGTGCTCACACCCCAGGAGTCCGGCGAGCTCTTCAAGACTTTCCGCGAGATGAAGCGGCAGGGAAAGGGCGTCATTTTCATCAGCCACAAGCTGGACGAGGTGCTTGAAGTCGCGGACCGGATCACCGTCATCCGCCAGGGAAGGGTCGTGCAGACCATGGCGCGTGCTGATGCCACGAAACAGAAGATCGCCGAGCTCATGGTGGGCAAACCGGTGCTCCTGGAAGTGGACCGTGTTGCCCGGGACCCCGGCCAGGTGGTCCTCGAAGTGAGGAATCTTCGCATCAGGAGCCCGCGCGGTTATGAGGTGGTGGACGGACTTTCCTTGAGCGTGCGCGCGGGCGAGATCTACGGTATAGCCGGGGTGGAGGGAAACGGTCAGACCGAGCTGGTGAAGACGATCGCGGAAGGGGCGGAAGCGGAATCCGGCGACATTCTCCTGTCGGGGGAAGTCATCACGCACCTGGGTGTGCGGGAGCGGCGCGCGCGCGGTATTGCCCACATCCCGGAGGACCGGCAGAAGGAGGGACTGCTGATGCCGTTCTCGGTGGCCTGGAACATCGCCCTCGGGCAGCACCACCTGCAGCCGTATGCGTCGCGGTTCCAGCTCATCAACCAGAAGGCCATTCGGGAACACGCCCGGCAGGTGATCGCCGAGTACGATATACGGACGCCCTCCGAGGAAACCCCGGCAAACGCGCTCTCCGGCGGAAACCAGCAGAAGGCAGTGGTGGCGCGGGAGATCGGCACGGGGGCGATCCTGCTTGTTGCCTCCCAGCCGACCCGGGGCGTGGACATCGGGGCTACGGAGTTCATCCACAAACAGCTCCTGGCCGCGCGGTCAGCAGGCCGGGCCGTCCTCCTGGTCTCGGCAGACCTTGACGAGCTCCTTTCCCTGTCAGATCGGATCGGCGTCATTTTCAAAGGAAAAATCATCAAGGAGTTCACGCATGACACGGCAGTGCGTGAAGAGGTCGGTCTGTACATGACGGGGGAGAAATCGAATGCGTAAGCGCGGCTCAGTTCGTTTCACCCTCCTGGAGGGCGCGGCCCCCTTCATGGGCTTCCTGGCCTCGGCGATCGCGCTCATCCTGATCGTGATCCTTCTCGGTGAAGATCCCGGAAATGCGCTGGTTGCCATCTGGAAGTTCACCTTCCTGACGAGCGCCAAGCTCGCCCAGGTTCTTTCGGTTTCCATCCCCTTTTACCTTTCCGGCCTGGCGGTGGCCATCGCGTTCAAGGCAGGCGTCTTCAACATCGGGGTGGAAGGCCAGTACTTCGTCGGCGGCTTTACCGCAGCCCTCGTGGGCATTTATCTCAGGGTGCCGCCGGCAATCCATATCCCCCTGATCGTGCTTGCCGCAATGCTCGGGGGGGCGCTCTGGGCATCTGTGCCGGCAATACTGAAAGTGCGGCGCGGGATCCACGAGGTCATCACGACCATCCTGTTCAACAACATCGCAATCGCGCTCGTGACCTATTTCGTGAACAACCCCTTCTCCGGTCTTCAGAAGGGCCAGAGCCTGGAGCCGCAGACCCGCAAGATCCTTTCCACGGCGGTTTTCGCAAAGCTGAACGGGCTTTTCCGCGCCATAGGGTGGAATGTGCCTGACTACGTGTACCTGGATTACAGCCTGATCGTGGCAGTGGTTTTCGGGCTGCTTGTCTGGTTTCTGCTCTCCCGCACCCGCTACGGCTTCGAGATCCGGGCAGTTGGCACCTCCATGGATGTCTCGCGGTACGCGGGAGTGAAAGTGAACAGGGTTCAGATTGGAGCCTTCCTGGCAAGCGGGGCTCTTGCCGGCCTCATCGGCCTGCAGGAGATCTTTGCCATCAGGGGCTTCTACACGTACAGCCTGGCCTCAGGGGTCGGCTTTGACGGTGTCGCAATCTCCCTGATCGGGAGGAACTCGCCGATCGGAGTCATCTTTTCCGCGGGGCTTTTCGGCTTTCTCAGGCAGGCAGGCTACGGCCTGCAGCTCTTCACAAGGGTCCCCAACTCCGTCACCTATGCCATCCAGGGTCTCATGATTCTCTTCATCGTGGTCATCAACGAAGTGATGGTGCGCGTCGTGCGAGGACTGCGGAAGAAGGAGGTGGCGTGATGGACTTTTCATTTGTCACCTTCTTCCTGGTAAAGGGCCTGGAGATCTCCTCCCCTATCGCCTTTGCCGCCCTTGGCGGCGTTTTCTCCGAGCGCGGCGGGGTTGTCAACATCGCCCTGGAAGGGATCATGACGGTGACGGCCCTCACCCTCGTCTGGGGCGCTATTACGTTTCACAGCGTTTGGATGGGGCTGCTGGTCGCCGTGATCACGGGCATGCTCATGGGTCTCATCCACGCCCTGGTGACCGTGACATTCAAAGTGGACCACGTGGTGAGCGGGGTGGCGATCAATATCTTTGCTGTCGGGCTTTCACGCTTCCTCAGCCAGAGCTGGTTCGGCCAGGAGACGCAGTCAGCCATCAACTCACGGCTTTTCCCGGACCTGCTGGGCATCAATTCACTCGCCTTCTGGCTGATCCCGATCACCGCCGTTGCCTGGTTCACCATCAACCGCACGGTATTCGGGCTGCGGCTGCGCAGCGTGGGGGAAAACCCCGAGGCCGCCGACACGCTGGGCGTGAACGTCTATTTCATGCGCTATGCGGGGGTGATCATCAGCGGCGCGCTGTGCGGCATCGGTTCCGCCACCCTGTTCGCTGACAAGTGGATCAGCGGCATGGTGGCGGGGCGCGGGTTTATCGCGCTGGCCGCGGTGATATTCGGCAGGTGGAATCCGATTGGAGCTGTGCTCGCCTCACTGCTCTTCGGCTACGCGGACACCGTCAGGATCGTATTCGAGAGTCGCATCCCGATCCCTGTCCAGTTCATTCAGATGTTCCCCTATGTGCTTGCGCTCGTTGTGCTGGCAGGGCTTGCCGGCCGCGCCCGCGCGCCTTCCGCTGACGGAAGGGCGTTCGAGAAGGGTGAAGGCTGAGCGCATGGCCCTCGGCCATGCGCGAATGGGCCCCCTTCCGCGGTAGTCCGTGGAGTTGGGCGGCGCCGCCACGCGCTATTGCCGCCTGCGTTCGATACCCTGCCATGGCGGGTCCCCGCTTTTCCTGGCATTTCTCCTGTTGCGCTGCGTCCGCATGACCCGATTGATAACGGGCAGCGACTCAAAGAACAGCGGCAGCAGGAATGCCCGTTCTTCCTCACGCACCGCCCCTGTGACCCGGACCCTGGGAAGAATCGTGAAAGTGGTGACGAGCCTCAGAATGAACGAGACGATAAAAAGCAGCGGAAAAGCGCTTACCACGAGACCAAGGACGGTGAATGACCGCTCCCCCATGAACCTGAGGAAGCTGCCGGCGATGAGGGACGCCAGACCGCCGGCAATGCTTCCCACCATCGTCGAGACGGCCATGTACATTCCGCTTTCCTCGGGAGCGGGAAAACGGGTCACGAGCTTCACGCCCGCATTCGTCGCTGCAGCGGGAAACACGCCGCCGAGGACGCCGGCAATTCCGATCCAGAGGATGGCCGAGCGGGGAGTGGCGAACAGCCAGATCGCGGGGATCAGGCACCAGAAGAAGTAGCTCATGAAAAGAACTCGTTTGATGCCGATCCGGTCGACCAGCCTGCCGACCGTCCGGGCGGCAAGGAGGATCCCGGCCAGGCCGGTCACGGTGATGGCAAACATTCCGCCAAGGAGGTCATTTTTGAAGCCCAGATTCTCCATGAAGTAAAGGACGCAGAGCGCTCCCCCGAGGCCCATGCTGAGGTTCCAGCTCGCCGCAAAGAGCAGCCAGGGGCGGAACCGTTTGTCCCGCAGGGGCACGAGCATGCCGCTGATCGACCCGCCGGAGGACCTGGCGGCCAGCGGCGGCTCGGGGATGGTGCCGTGGACGAGGATGTCAACGAAGCCGAGAACGCTTGCCCCGGCGAGAATGGCGGCGGCGATCTGGAGCTTTCCGCTCGGGGGCACCAGGTCCATCAGCAGTCCGGAAGGGAGAATCACAGCGATGACGACGAGCGAAATCCAGCTGTCCCTCCTGCCCCAGAACGTGCCCTGCACTTCCCGAGGAATGATGGTTGCCAGCCAGCCGTACCACGGGCCCTGGGAGAAGTTTCCGATCAAGGTGGCAATGCAAATTCCCAGCATGAAGAAGAGGTACGCGCCGGGATGGCCCGCCCTCCAGAGCAGGTATGCCATGACGACCCCGACCAGCCGCAGCACCCGGTCGGTGAGCGCGGTCCAGAACCAGACGAGCTTGCGCGACCCGGCCCGCTCCCCGAGCAGGGCACCCAGCGGCTGAACCACCACGACCCAGGCGCTGAGGCCGCCGAGGATCCCCCACTGGAACTGCGACATGCCGATGGCATTCCCGAAATAGACGTAGATGATGCCGGTGATGACCGTGCCCCAGGCAGAGCCGAGAGTACCCGTGAAAATGTGTTTTTTCATCAGGGACGACAGCTCGCCGGGCTGCAGGGGCCTGCGAAGAAAGTATTTCACTCGGCGGGCGGGCACCGAGGAAGGGCGCGGAGTCCCGCGCGAAGGCAAAGAAGGGCGCTCGATATCGCGCCCGGACGACGAATGGCGCGGAATACCGCGCCGCGGTGGCGGAAACCTCTGGCTCATCATTGTCCCAGTTTCGACCAAGGATCGATCTTCACCCGACGCGTGTCAATACGACTCGAGGTTCGCGGGCCTCCAACTCCGCGGTATACCGCGGATTCTGCGGAAGGGCTGCGCCCTCCCCTTGAAACGAACGGGTGTTTTCCGATATTCTCCGCGCGAATCATTGCAACGCGGTATTCCGCGTATTTTCTGACGGAGGTGCGCCTTGGCTTCACCCTTGATTGCTGACGTGATCCGCCCCCTGAATGCAAAGACCGCATGGATATACGATGCCGCACTCGTGGCCGGCTTTTCATTGGTAATCGCGCTGGGCGCGCAGGTCGCCATCCCCCTGCCCTTCACCCCCGTGCCTGTCACGCTCCAGACCCTCGCTGTGCTCCTGGCCGGCTGCCTCCTCGGAAGCGGCCGCGGCGCGCTGGCCGTGGTCGCTTACCTCGGTGAGGGTTTCGCCGGTCTGCCCGTCTTCTCCGGGGGCACGGCGGGAATCTCCCACCTGGTGGGGCCCACCGGCGGGTACCTGCTCGGGTTCGTCGCGGCGGCGTTCGTCGTCGGCGTGTTCGCCCAGCGCGGCGCGGCCCGGTCGCCCCTGGGCACGCTGGTCATGCTGGTCATCGGAAACGTCGTCCTGTACGTGCCGGGCGTCATATGGCTGGGCGTGTACACGGGCATGGACCGCGCGATCTCCCTCGGTTTCCTGCCGTTCGTCGTCGGAGACCTGCTGAAGACAGCGGCGGGCTGGGGGCTGCTCACCGGTATGGCCCTCGTGACGGGAAAAGCGCACACGACCTGATGCTTCCCCGCTTTCTGTCGAGGGGCCGCGCAAAGTGATCCTCGCGTACGACATCGGCACCACGAACCTGAAAGGCGCGCTGGTGAGCAAGGAGGGCAGCGTCCTTGCGCGCGCGCAGGTTCCGGTGCGGATGGTGCAAAGCCAGGATCCCGACCTGTGGGAATGCGACTCGAATACCTGGCTTTCAGGAATTGCGATGGTCACCGCCCAGCTCGGCCTGCGGGAAAAGGGCCGCATACGGGCAGTAGTGGTGAGCGCGAACGGTCCGACGCTCCTGCCGGTGGACGACGCGGGAGAGCCGCTGGACTTCGCGATGACCTGGATGGACCGCCGCGCGCAGGATGAGGCGGACTCCATCTCGGAGTTCTCCCACACCCCCCTGGACGCCTCGTTCTACCTGCGCAAGGCGTTGTGGATCATGCGGCACAAACCGGAGATCTACGCGCGCACCCGGCATTTCCTTCCCTGCGCGGAGTACATTTCATTCTTTCTCACGGGCAACGCGGTGCGCATTGTACCCACGCAGCTTTTCAAGGATTTCTTCTGGAACGAGGCTGCAATCCCGAGGCTGCACATGGACCAGGACAAGTTCCCGGCATTTGCCGAGATAGGCGAGCTCCTGGGCACGGTCAGAGCCGAGGCCGAGGAGACCCTCGGAATCCCCCAGGGATTGCCGGTCATCGCGGGGGGCCCCGACTTCGTCATGTCCATCCTCGGCACGGCGTGCATCCTGCCCGGAAGGGCGTGTGACAGGGCCGGCACCTCGGAGGGGGTCAACCTGTGCTGGTCCGCCCCCGTGCACGACAGGCGCCTGCTCTGTTTCCCGCACGTCGTGCGTGGCGCCTACAATGTATCGGCTATGATCTCCTCATCAGGTTCCGCTCTCGAATGGGCGGCGCGCACCCTTGGTCACGGTCACGTTGATATCGATTCACTCGTCAAGGAAGCGCAGGCAGCGGTGCCCGGTGCACGACGGCTCCTCTTCCTTCCCTTCCTTGCCCCGGAACGTTTTCCCCTCTGGGATCCCGATATTCGCGGCGCCTTCCTCGGTCTTGGCCTGGAGCACGGCAAGGCGGAGATGATGCGGGCAGTCGTCGAGTCGACCGGTTTCGCGGTCAGGACCGTGATTGCGGCCATGGAGGCGGAAGGCTGCCAGGTGACGGACCTGCGCGTCTCGGGGGGGCTTGCCCGACTGCCCCTGTGGTGCCAGACACGCGCCGACATTACCGGCAAGAAGGTGCTCCTGCCCGAGCAGGAAGATTCGGACCTGGTCGGCAACGCCTGCGTGGGGTTCTACGGCGTGGAGGAGTTCGAAAGCCCCACCGAGGCCGCGGAAAGTCTCGTCAGGTTCCGCAAGACCTTCCACCCGGATCCCGGCGCCCGCCAGATCTACGACGAGCTCTTTGGGGTGTTCGCCAAAGCCTGCGGCCAGTTGGGAGATCTCTTTCGGGGCCTCTCACCGCGCGGATAGGCGGCACGCCGCGGGTCCCGCGCTCAGAAATACACTTTCACATCGAGGGCGATGGAGACCGCCGACGGCGAGTTGCCGAACTCGGTCCCATTCCCGCCGTGAGCCCAGTCCACCGTCAGGTCGACCGAGGAATCCTTCACGAACGTCGTGGTGATGCCGCCGCTGGCAAAGAATGAAAGGTCGGTCAGGCTCAGCAGGCAGGTTGCCGTCAACCCGATCTTGTCGAATACGCGATCGCCGTTGTCGGTCACTGTCGGCTGGCTGAAGGAAACGAAAAGATAATCCGGGGCCTGGCGGCCGGGCCTCCGGGCCAGCTCCGCGTACCAGCCCTGCGATTCGTCGAGAACCAGGGGATTCGCTGAACGCAGCGCCTGGTACACGGCGCCCAGCTCGCCGCGGGAGAGTCCCTCGGACAGGTGATAGTACTCCACGAGAACGGTCGTGCGGACCTCGGGGACCTGGGCGGAAGCCCCAAACAGAAGATTGTACTGGATGCCATCCGCTGTGCCCGGCACCACCGCGCCCGGATTCGTGCCTTGCACAAAGGCGGCATATTTCCCCTTCCCGTAGAGGGACCCCTCGAACCAGACCTGGAGAGTATCCCAGCCCGGTACCTCGTAAAGAGGCGCAATCGACGCGTTGAGCGCTCCGGTCCATGACTCGCTCCGGCTCCAATAGCCGGAAAGCGAGACATCCGAGCCGGGGATGAGGGAGGTGGAGACCTTGGACCCGACGCCGGTCTGACCTGCCGCGTCGTACAGAACGCCGAAGCTCATAAGCGAGATGGACTTCGTGATGAGCTCGAGCTTGAGCGCCGTAACCCCTTCTCGAACTGCACGCATGGCAGTGGGATCCTTCGGCGGATTTACCGGGTCCGACGGATTGAAGATAGTGCCGGCGCCCCACTTCAATCGCTGCTTACCAAGCCGAAGGTAGAGGAGATCGCCGAAGCTGAGGTCCGAGTAGAGCTCGTTTACCAGGAAGGAAAGGTTTTCCACCTTTGCGCCGTTCTGGTGGTCCAGGACGTTCGCATCCTGAAAGGTGAAGTCCAGCAGCCCGAGCGTAGTGTACTGTCGGGAGAAGGTGAGCTTCCCGTCA
>Ga0265316_10004054_pt1 | contig 14658 bp, 10 predicted proteins | sample 4522metaG_FD_202092 | JGI IMG/M metagenome (GOLD analysis project Ga0265316, IMG submission 202092) | Rhizosphere microbial communities from Carex aquatilis grown in University of Washington, Seatle, WA, United States - 4-5-22 metaG | ecosystem: Host-associated > Plants > Roots > Rhizosphere >...
CGCAGTTTGGGAGCGCGCTTCCATGGCATGGAAGAGGTCGTCGGTTCGATCCCGACCAGGTCCACCATTCAACCCCAATATCTATCAGCCGGCAAGAGCATAGTTCACGACTCGCGCTTAGTATCAGAAGCGGAGGCAACCGTGCCTATCTTCACATTGCAGCCGATTGGATACGTCAGCAGCCCCTTCAAAGACACAGCCGCGATCCCCAAAGGCCTAGGCGCCCAGCACGATGCGGAGGGCGTGCTCAATCTACTCTCCGAATACGAGGCCGGCCTCACCGACATCGAGGGTTACTCGCATCTTATCGTGCTGTGGACCTTTGACCGTTCCGATGGCTTCGATCTGCTTGTCACGCCGCCCACCGACAACCTTTCTCACGGCGTATTCACCACGCGATCGCCGCGCCGCCCCAACCCGATCGGTATGACCGTCGTCGAACTGCTTCGCCGCGACCAGGCGTCGCTCTTCGTCCGCGGCGTCGATATGCTCGACGGAACGCCCCTCCTCGACATCAAGCCCTACCTCTCCAGCATTTCGCCGGAGAAGCTGCGCCGGGGATGGTTGTCGGAAGCCGAAGCCCGCAAGAAATCGCTGTCATCAGGAACGATTTGAGGATCAGCTGTCCAACTCACCGGTATAGGTGCATCCGCTGGTGCAGGTCTCCCGCACCACGACCCGGCTCAGCGCCGGGAGTCCTGGTTGCAACCTCTGCCACAACCACCGGGCTAGGTTTTCGCTGGTCGGATTCTCCAGTCCCACGACCTCGTTCAGGCAGCGGTGGTCGAGCTGGTCTTCAATGGCCTTGAAGGCCGTCTTGATCTTGGCAAAATCGACAACCCAGCCGAGATGCGGGTCGAGAGGCCCGCGTAGATGAACTTCGATATGAAAGCTATGGCCGTGCAGCCGCCCGCACTTGTGTCCGGCAGCAACATTCGGCAGCCAGTGCGCCGCCTCGATCGTGAACTCCTTGAAAATCTCCATTGATTCCATCTTACGGAATGCCCAGGAACTTCTGCGTCTGCAAACTCAATCGCCAGCGGGGATGATCGAGACAATAGCTAAGCGCATGCTCGGTATTCGCAGCGCGATCCGGCCCGTCCATCGGCTGCAGGAAGAAAAGCTGAAAATCGAGGGCTTCAAACTCTTCCGGATCGGCTCCAGTCTGGGGATAAACCAGCTTCAACTCGTCTCCGCTTCTCTGTACCAGTTCCGTTCCCGCCTTGGGGCTGACGCACAACCAGTCCAAATTCGCCGGAGCCTCAATCGTCCCGTTGGTTTCTACGGCAATCTCAAAAGCGAGCCCGTGCAGAGCGGCGATAAGCTCCGTATCCAGTTGCAGCAGCGGCTCTCCACCGGTACAGACCACGAACTTCTTTCCCGGTGACGCGCCTTTCGGCCATTTCTGCTCGATCGCAACCGCCAAATCCTCCGCCGAGTCGAACTTCCCGCCGCCCAGTCCATCCGTTCCCACAAACTCTGTGTCGCAAAACCGGCAGATCGCCGTCGCCCGGTCTTCCTCGCAGCCCGACCACAGATTGCACCCGGCAAAGCGGCAGAAGACCGCCGCGCGTCCCGCCTGCCCCCCTTCACCTTGCAAGGTATAGAAGATTTCTTTGACCGCGTAGATCATCGGGTAACCCAATCTTCCGGATACGGCAGCGGATCCTCGATGCCGTTTTCGCGGAAGCCCTTCCGCCGCAGCAGGCACGAATCGCATTCTCCGCATGGAGTGCCTGTTGCCGATGGATCATAGCAACTGCTGGTCAGCCCATACTCCACACCAAGTTCGATCCCTTTGCGAATAATCTCCGCCTTGGTCAGGGCGATCAGCGGCGTGTGAATCCGGAGCGCCTGCCGGCCTTCTACCCCCGCCCTGGTCGCGAGATTTGCCATCTTCTCGAAGGCCTCGACAAACTCCGGACGGCAGTCGGGGTAGCCAGAGTAATCCAGCGCGTTCACTCCGATGAAGATGTCGCTCGAACCCAGCACCTCAGCCCAGGCCAACGCAAAAGAAAGAAAGATTGTGTTGCGCGCCGGAACGTAGGTGATGGGAATGCCGTGGCCCATCTCGTCCGCCGTGCGTCCCTTGGGAACCGCAATGTCTCCGGTGAGCGCCGAGCCACCAAATACGCGCAGATCAATGGCCGCAATCCGGTGGCTGGCGACTCCAATGGATTTGGCAACCCGGCTGGCTGCTTCTAGTTCATAGATGTGGCGTTGGCCATAGGAGAAGGAGAGCGCATACAGCTCATACCCCTCGCTCCGGGCGATGGCCAGCACCGTGGCTGAGTCCAGCCCTCCGCTCAGCAGCACCACCGCCTTCTTCGATTCGATTTCCATGATTCTCAATGTCCATGCATAGCCGTACTGCGCGCTACTTCAGATCTCCGCCCTTGCCGATATCCATCGATGGCGGAATCGGATTGTCCTCGTCGATATACGCCTCGATGCACTTGTCGAGCAGGCCCTTGGCCTCCAGAATGAACTCCACCGCATCGCGCGCCGCGCCATGGCCGCCCTTGTTCGGCGTCACATAATGCGCCTCGGACTTCACCCGCTCGCGCGCATCGCCCACTGCCACCGCAAATCCGCATTGGCGCATCACCGGCAGGTCGATTACGTCGTCGCCTACGTAAGCGATCTCATCCAGGGTCACGCCTTCCTTGGCCATGATCTCGCGTACGGCTTTCATCTTGAACGCATGGCCCTGATAGACGAATTCAAGCTTCAAGTCGCGGGCGCGCAAGGCCACTGTCTCGCTCATGCGCTTGGTAATGATTCCGCACTTCAGGCCGCCCAGCCGCGCAAGCGAGATGGACGTGCCATCGTGCGCATTGAAGCCCTTGGCCTCCACCATCGAAGCGGAGGAGATAGCGTAGCCGCCATTGCCTGCCAGTTCGGCAATCTGTTGTTGCATGGGTTGGCTACCGGGGGCCGGTGCGGGAAAGAGCCAGATGCCCCCGTCGGTCAGTACGCCGTCCACATCGAAGAGAATGATCTTGATGCGGCGGGCGCGGTCTTGCGCTGTGAGTGTCATGCGACCATCTTACCAAGGCCGTCCGCGCCGTTATTGGGTGGCATCGGTCAGTGCCGGCACGGCCGCCACCGGCTCCTTCACTAGCACCGCAAAGCGCGGAAACGCAAAGCTGCCGCCCGCGTCGTCGATCACATTCAACTGACAGAGGTACTGGCCCGGCTTCAGCCCCGCAAGCGGCACATCCAGCTCGATGGCCACCGCGTCGCGCTCCTCGACGTTGATCGACTTGGCTTGAACCACCGCAGTCTCATAAACCTTCGTCGAGCCCTGGATCAGTTCCAGGCTGCTGAGCAGATTGATCTCCGGCTTGGTTCCTTTTGGCTGGTTCTCGCCCGCCTTCTCGCGCGCCGGCGAGTAGATTTCGTAGAGCAGATACAGATGCTGATCCTGACGGAAGACGTGGCTGATATTGGGCACATACTCTTCGCCGTTGCGAATCAGCGGGCTCTGCTTCTTACTCGGTTGCCGCAGCGAGGCCAGCACGATGGAACTGATCTTCAGCGGCGCCTTCTTCATCTCTGGCAGCACAATCTCTGCCTCAAACGAGCCCATGCGCCCGGTCTGGTTCTCGCGCACCACAAATTTCAACCGGTACTTGCCCGGCGGCAGGTTGAAGCTGGTGGTGTACTGAACGTTTTTCTGCCGCGCATTCAAAGACGAATCGAGATTCAGCTTGACCGTCTCCCGCGCACGCCCGATAGGCCGCTTCACCTCGTCGATGACCGTGCCGATGATGTCCAGCGTGGCCTTGTCCTTGTCGCCGCCCTTCACAAATGGAATCTGCGAGCCGGGCACAACCAGCGAAACCGGCACGTAGAAGCGATTTTCGCTCAGCCGGAAGTACATGGCGTCTAAATAGACAGCCATGTCGGTGGCCGGCAGGTCGCTGGCCAACTGCTCCTCTAGCTCGCGCTCGCGGTCTTCGCGGGCTGTGTGCTTGAAGTCCGCCGGCGCGTAGTAACCGGGCCGGTACTCCAGCTTCACTCCCGGCCGGTTGATCTTGATGGCCAGCTTGCGATAGCGGCCGTCGCGCGCCGGATTCGACGAGCGGAAGCCTAGGGCGTAGTAGGCCGATGTGTCACGCTGCACTTGTGCAAAGGCCGGCGCAAAATCGTTGGAATCGAAGAATGCCTTGCCGCCCGTATCGGTCGATAGCGTTGCCATCACCTCTTGGCTGGCGAAGTTGGCGTTCATGTTGTTTATCAATGCGCCGCCGTTTCGAGCACCGTTCCCACGCAGGCTTCCCGTCGAGGCGTCGCCCAGAGGCAGAATCGCCTGCAACCCGCGCGTATCTACGCTGTAAATGGCCAGGTTGGCGCGCACCGCCGCGTTGATGGCCGACCGCAGAGAGGCCTGGTTCTCGATGCCGTCGCGCGAGATGCCGCCGGAAAAATACAGTAGCGACTTCTTTTCCGTAATTTTCTCCAGTGCCTTGGCAACCGCCCTGAGCGCAAAGAGTTCACGGTCGGCGTTGATGTCGTTGTACTCGCTTTCGTCAGGCGTGTAGCCGGTCGTATCCTCCACCTGGTTCGAGTTCGCCGTCGAGCCCGCGGTAAATCCCTCGCTCTCGGTACCGTTGTAGACGCCCACTTCGTTGATCAGCGCGCTCTTGTCTGCGGTAAAGTCCTGGTCCACCTTGAGCGTCTCGCCCAGCGAGACCAGCGCCACCAGATCGGCCGGCTGCATCTTCTGCTTGAGAAAATCCTTGGCCGCCTCCACGCTGCGGTCCAGATCCTCCGGTTGCATCGAGGTCAGGTCGAAGAACATCACGATCAGCCGGTGATTGCGCAGGTCTTCTGGACGAGCCACAACGACAGCCTTGCTTCCACTCGGCCCCGCGGCCAGCCCGCTCACCGTGGCCTCGTTCAGCGGCGTGGCCTGGTCAACGCTCTCAAAGTCGAAGGTGTCAATCCTCTGTTGCTTGCCGTTTTCATAGATGCTGAAGTCGCTCTGCTTGAGCCCGCGCACCAGATCGCCGGTCTTCGCATCGCGTGCCACCACGTTGGTCAGCACCAGCTCGCCATTCATCTTCAGCACAAAGCCGCCCTGCGGCGTCGCCGTGACCTGCCCGGTCGTTGCCTGTCCGGAGTCCTGCGCAATCGCCGGCTGTGCATACGGAATCGCGAGTGCCAGCGCCGCTATCCACGCCCCGACCTTCCGCGCCCAACCCGTCATGAATCCCCTTCAGCTAACTCCGTTAAAACCTGAACCTGCCCGTAAACTGAAACGATCGCATCGACCCTGCCGAGGTTACCTGTCCGGCGGTTGGCGAGGTCAAGCTCGCATCCACGCCGGAGTACTGCACGGTATTGAATACGTTGTTGGCCGTGGCGCGAAACTCCATGCTGCGCGTCTCGCCCAGTTGCATCGTCTTCGACAGCGACATATTGTTCTGGACTGTCCCCGGCCCGGCAATCGAGTTGCGCGAGACGCTGCCGAAGGCATTGCCAAAGGCGTCGGCAGCGGGCTGAGTAAACGCCGCTTTATTGAACCACTCCCTCAGAGATCCGGCGCCCTCGGTGGGCGAGACGCCCGGCACAGGATTGGGGCGCAGCGCGCCGGTTCTGCCTTGCGCCACATCCGAGACCGCGGCCGGATAGTAGGGCGTCAGCGGCGAGCCGGTGGCGAAGGTAAAGCTGCCCGTAACCGAAAATCCCTCCAGAATGTGCGAGCCCGCGCCGCTCGTAACCCAGAACTTGTCTTTGCCGAAGGGCAGCTCGTAGAGATAGGTTCCACTCACCCTGTGCCGCTGATCCAGGCTTGAGTTCCCTTCCTCGGCGGGAATATCCTGCCAGTTCTGCACCGAATTCGTCGCGTCGTCGATGTTGTGCGAGTACTGATAGTTCACTCCCAGCGCAATGCCGCTCGTCATGCGCTTGTTCACCCGCAGCGTGCCCGCGTTGAACCGTGCAAAAGCGGCGGCCTGCTCGTAGCTGAAGATTGCGATCGGGAGGCCGGTGGCGGGGTTGTAGTTGGTATTGGGGCTGCTCAGGCTGCGGCGCGGCGAACTCGTGACGTCCAGGCGCGAACTCTTCGATCCGTTGTATCCGGCGTTCAGCACCACGCCCCAGGGCAGCGTCTTCTGCACGTCCAGGTTCCAGGCCTGCACATACGGCAGCCGGTAATGCGGATCGACCGCGTAGCTGCCGGGCGTAACCGCCGTTGGAATCGATGGGAAGCCATTAGCCAGCGTGAACTGTCCGGCTCGTACCGCTTCGTTGGTCTGCTCATTCACAAACGACGGTTGATTGACCATCGGCTGCAGCGCCATGGCCGAAGCGAATGCGCCATACTGGCCGACCGTGTAATTCATCCCGTAGCCGGCACGCAGCACGGTTTGTTTGGGCAGACGCAGCGCCACGCCCAGCCTTGGCGCCAGCGCCAGATGAAAGGGGTAAACCAGGGAATTCGGCAGGCTGTCACCGAAGGAGGGAAACGGGCCGCCCGACTGCACTTGGGCCAGGTTGGTAAAGCCGCCCGCAGCGTTCGTATCTAAATAAGACAGATGTCCATACTTTTCTGTGTAAGGCGCATAGAACTCATAGCGCAGGCCGTAAGTCAGCGTCAGATTGGTGCGCGCGCGCCAATCGTCGGTGGCGTAGAGGTCCCATGTGCTGTCGCGCAAATAACTCTTCGATGCGGTCGCATCGATGGCGGTCGCCTGCGGCAATCCCAGCAGAAAATCCGCCAGCGCCGAGCCGGTCGTCGGGTTCAGCGCCTGATTTTCGGTGAACCTTCCGCTGAAGGTAAAGCTGCCGGTCGAGTTCGAGCCGCCCAAAAAATCGCGGTGAATGCGGCGATAGTCGCCGCCGAAGCGGAAGTTGTGCTTGTTATGAATCCAGCTCAGCGTCTCAGTAATCGAGATCGTCTGCGAGAGCGAGAGGCTCGGTTGCGCTTCGCCGAGTCCGGCGATCGATCCCACCTGGACGCTGGGCAGGCCGTAGTTCAGCGGACTCACGTTGAGCGCGGTGCCGCTTGGCCCCAGAATGCCGAGCTGCGTGGCAATGTCCGTCTTGTTGGTGAAGAAGTTTGTCCTTTGGCTGGTACTGCGATTCCAATTGGCGTTGAAGATATTAGTAACCTTGCGGTAACCCACCGTGTAGCCGGCCTGCACCGAATTCGCGTTCGATGAGCTCTTGCCGCCCAACTGCTGAAAGATGTTTACGTTGTCCGACGCCGAGTCGCTCCAGTTGTAGTTGATGTTGATGCTCTGCCGCAGTCCCTGATTCTGGTTCCTGCGCCCGCCTCCGCCGCCGCGGCCTCCGCGTCCACCAGTGAGGGTGGCGTTCTTTCCCAGGCTGCGCATATAGCGCACGCCGGCCTGCGTCGAGTTCGATTGCGCGGTGGTCAGTAGGTGATAGTTGTAGCTGTTGTTTGCGCTTCCGCTCAGGTTCGGTTCGGGATAGTACTTCAGCAGCGCCGCGGCCTGCGATGCGATGCGCGCCGTTGGAATCACGTTTGCCGTGCCGTTGGCGATGAACTGCTGAAAACTCGTCGGGTCGTAGATGGCCGGCTGACCGGCGGCGGAAAAGTCTCCCGCACGCTGCGCATCCGTGGGCACGGTGGCGTACTGATCCAGAGGTCGCGAACTGCGCGTACCGGATAGCGTCAGGAACATCATGTCCTTGCCGCTGGGCTTGGTCAGCCCAGGCAGATAAGGCGCGCTCATAAAAGTAATTCCGAAGCGGTTGGTTCCCGAGGGAGGCTTCGCCTGCGGCTGCCCCTTCAGGCTGAAAGGCACAGCGTCAAGTGCCGAGTTGCTCCCCATCCAGAAGAAAGCCCCATGAGGCTGCGCGGGGTTGAAGCCGCGAAAGTTGCCGCGTCCGCCGCCCCCGCCGCCTCGACCACCCCCGCCAAATCCGCCGCCGCCGAATCCGCCCAGCCCGTCCATCATTCCGCCGCCTAAGTTCCCGCCGCCTGGCCCTCCCGGCAAACCGCCCTGGGCGCGGAGGGACTCAATCGCATCCCGTACCCGGTCCATATCGATGCCGGCCAGCGGGCTCACCTGACCCGACTGGCCGCTGATGGCCACCGAATCCCCGCTGAAATCTGAGTTGCCCGCGATGGAGGGCAGAGCCGCGCCCGCCGATTCCGTCGATCCGATCTGGCTGGCCTGCGTTTCGGTATCACCGGTCAGCGCGCTCATCAGGCTCAGGTTCTGTGCGCCGTTTCCGGCCAGTTGGCGAATGATTTGCGTCACCTGGGCCGCCTGTGTCCCCTGCTCCTGCTGTTGTGCCTGCTCTGCAGCTCGCGAGGCCAGCATCAGCTCAAAACTCACCGTCTGGTCATGGCTAGCTGCGTTCAGCAGCGCCTCCTGCGATGCGGGAGCAAAGGCTGCAAACTGTGTTCGTACCACGTAGCGGCCATTCTGTGGGATGGTCAGCGACCAGGCGCCGGTAATGTCAGTCGTGGTTTGGTAGCGCTTGCCGGTCAGCGTGTTTTGGGCGGTTACCGTGACGCCGGGTAGGGGCGTGTTGCCACTCTTTACAACTCCGTGCAGCCTGCCGCCGGTGACAACCTGAGCCATTGGGGTCTGCGGAGCCCGGGATCCATCGGGGGCGACGGAGGCCGCGGCGGGCGTGCCCGCCTGCGCAGGGCTCTGGACAGGAGCCTGCGCCCATGCGGCTAAACCGCCGGCCACAAAGATCCCCAACGCAATTGTTTGCCGCAGGTCTGTTCGCAGCATCAACTCTCCGCTATTTCGTGCCTGTACTCTGTCAGACGCTTTCCGCGCCGCAAAGGTTGAGGGCTCTTGGCGTCTCTTCCCAGCCCAGATTACAGGGTCGCTCCTCGAAAGCACTGGCGGAGTTCGCAAAAAACCTTGGAACGCCGCGTTCTTTCCCGTCCCGGCGATCATCTAAAAAAAACGAGGTCTTTCCATGAAGATTTTTCGCATCCTTGTCTTTACAGTTCCCGTGCTGTTGGTCGCGCTTGCCGCAACCGCCGGCGCACAGCAGGCGATCACCTTCCCCAGCGGCGATGCAACCGCCCGGGGATTGCTCTACCTGCCCCAGGGCCACGGTCCCCACCCGGCCCTAATCGTGATCCACGAGTGGTGGGGCCTGAGCGACTGGATCAAGCAGGAGGCGGCTGGCTATGCAACCAAAGGTTATGTAACGCTGGCCGTCGATCTCTATCGCGGCCAGGTGGCGGCCACCCCCGATCTTGCCCACGAGCTCTCTCGCGGCCTGCCTCAGGACCAGGGCGTGCGCGATCTGACCGCAGCCATGACTTGGCTCCAGAACCGCAAGGATGTGAAGCATGACCGCATCGGCGCCGTGGGCTGGTGCATGGGTGGCGGCTACGCTCTGCAACTGGCCATCGCCTCGCCCGCGCTCCATGCCGTAGTCATCAACTACGGTTCTCTGGCCACTGACAAGGCCACCCTGGCCCAAATCCACGCTTCCGTGCTGGGCAACTTCGGCGGCCAGGATCGCGGCATTCCGCCAGTCGCTGTCCACGTCTTTGAGGCGGCGATGCTCGCACTAGGTAAACCTATCAACGCCAAAATCTATCCCCAGGCCGGTCACGCCTTCGAGAATCCTACCAACCAGACCGGTTACCGCGCGGATGATGCAGCCGACGCGCTGGCCCGCATCGACCGCTTTTTCGAGGAGAAATTGGGACACTAATCCCCCCGGATCTGGCCGGTCCATCTTCGGTAACCCCCGTTACCGAGAGGGCGTGACAAATGTGCTTGCATTCACGAACCGCGCATGTTAACTCTTGAGTCAATATCATTCTGATTGCTACCACGGAAGTAAACCCTGGTACGCACGAACAGGATACACAGCCATGCAGATCGGCACCACTATCCGCACTCACCGGCTACAGAAGGGGTTGTCTCAAGGGGACATCGAAAAGAAAACCGGCCTGCTGCGCTGCTACCTCTCGCGCGTCGAAAACGGCCATACCGTGCCCTCGCTGGACACGCTATCGAAGATTGCCTTGTCGCTCGATCTGCCCATCGCCCAGTTCTTCGCCGACGATTCGCTGGGCCGCCAGCTCAATACGCAGAAGCTTACGGATGAAGAACTGCGCTTCCTCACCCAGATCCGCCGCTACTCCACGAATCTGAACGAGAGCGATCGCAAGCTGTTGCTGGCCATGGTCAAGAAGTTCGCCACCACGGCCGTCCGGTAGCTACGAGATTTGGGCGCCGATCTCTATCCCGGCAACTGGGCCAAGTAGAACCCGAAGAGCACTAGCAATCCCATCACCAGGACCGTGGCGATGCGGAGACGGCTCCTGAAAAGGCTTCGTGGGGAGCCAAGCCGCGGCACTAGCGGTGCCGCGAATATCAGCCCGCAGGCGAAGCCTCCCAGGTGGGCCATGTTGTCGATGTGCAGCCCGGAGCGCATCACCAGGGTGCCGAAGTTGATTGAAAGGCCAAGCACAAGATTGAGCACGGCAAAGTAAATGACCGACCTGCGCAACTTGCGCAACTCCTGTGGTGGCACCGGCAGCCGCTGCGACTTGAGCAGCACGATCAGCGCTCCGGCAATCCCGAAGACCGCTCCCGATGCTCCCGCGCCGGCCGGAAACACGCCCGGATCGTGATACTTCGTCCAGTCCTGGTAGAACCAGAACCAGTTGACGAAGGTTGACAGCAGGTTGCCCGCCGCGCCGGTGAGGATGTAGACGGCCAGCACGCCTGCCGAACCCATCAACGGCTCGGCCAGCAGCCCTAGGTTCCACAGGCACCACATGTTAGTGATCAGGTGGAAAAAGCCTACATGCACAAACATGGCGGAGACGATGCGCCACCACTCGCCGCCGATCAGTACAGCCCCGGCGTTGTCCGCGCCCCAGTGCATCAGCTGGCTAGTATCTGGGCTGCCCACGCTGACCCCATGCGCCACCATGGCCAGAAATACCGCACAGTTGATGCCAACTAGCAGATACGTGGCCGGCGCAGCAGCCCACGCCGGCCGCTGACGGCGCACCGGTGGCAGAGGCGGCGGGATATATCCGTTGCCCGGAGGCAGAATCTCAGGCTCGGGGCCATAACTTCCCATCTCATAACTGTAATGCATTCTTGAGGCCCTGTAGTTTGATGCATCGCGCCGCAACAAGCAGTAAAGGCTGTACCGTTTTGCGATCCGGCATCCGGCCCCGCCATTCGATGTACTCTGGAGTTTGGTCAAGGAGTGTAACGGTGAGCAAGGAGATTAAAATTCGGCGGGCGCTCTTAAGCGTGACGGACAAAACCGGCCTGGTGGAGTTTGCCCAGGCACTGGCGGCCTTTGGCGTGGAACTGGTCTCCACCGGCGGAACCGCGAGCGTACTGCGAAAATCAGGCTTGGCGGTCAAGGACATTAGCGATCTCACCGGCTTTCCTGAGATGCTCGACGGCCGCGTCAAGACCCTGCACCCCAAAGTTCACGGCGGCCTGCTCTTTATGCGCGGCAACGCCGAGCACGAAGCCGCCGTCGCAGCCCATGGCATCGATCCCATCGACATGGTGGTGGTCAACCTCTACGCCTTTGAGAAGATAGCGACCCAACCCGGCGTAGCCTTCGGCAACCTCATCGAAAACATCGACATCGGCGGCCCCTCCATGGTCCGTTCCGCGGCCAAAAACTTTGAAGACGTCGCCATTGTCACCCGTGTTGCCGACTATCCCGCCCTCATCAAGGAACTCAACGCCACCAACGGCGGTCTGAGCCGTGAATCCCGCTGGCGGCTGGCTCGCCAGGCCTTTACCCTCACCGCCGCTTACGATACGGCTATCGCCAACACGCTCGACCGGATTGCAGAAGCCCCGTCGCCGGAAAACCCCGCCGCGCCGGATACGGCCAGCCTGCCCGCAACCCTGCGCATCAACCTCCCGCTGGCTCAATCCCTCCGCTACGGCGAGAATCCCCACCAGCGGGCCGCTCTATATGCCGACGGCTCCGCCCTCGGCATTGCCGGAGCCCGCCAGCTCCAGGGCAAGGAGCTTAGCTTTAACAACCTTGTCGATCTCGACGCCTGCTGGGAGCTGGCCCAGGAGTTCGATGAACCGGCTGTGGTCATCGTCAAGCACACCAACCCCTGCGGCGCGGCCACCGGCGCAACGGTCCTGGAAGCATTCCAAAAAGCCCTCGCCTGCGATCCCGTCTCGGCCTACGGCGGGGTCATCGGCATCAACCGCACTTTGGATGGCGCCGCCGCGGCGGAGATTGCCAAGCTCTTTGTCGAGGCCATCGCCGCCCCGGCCTTCACCCCTGAAGCCTGCGAGCGCTTCGCCGCCAAGAAGAATCTGCGTCTGGTCGAAGTCCACTTTGCTCCGCCGCGCCCGGTCGTCAAACACGTGTCGGGAGGATTATTGATGCAGGATGCTGACACCGCCCGCGTCAACGAATCCGAATTGAAGGTCGTCACCTGGCGTCCGCCCACCGCCGAGGAGCTGCGCAGCCTGCTCTTCGCCTGGCGCGTCTCAAAACACGTCAAATCGAATGCCATCGTCTATGCGCGCGAGGGCCAGACCCTCGGTATCGGCGCCGGGCAGATGAGCCGCGTGGATGCCGCACGCTTCGGCGCCATGAAGGCCGTTCTGCCGCTCAAGGGCTGCGTCGCCGCCTCCGACGCCTACTTTCCCTTCCCCGACGGCCTTGAAGCCGTGGCCCAGGCCGGGGCCACAGCAGTCATTCAGCCCGGCGGCTCCGTGAAAGATCCGGAGGTCATCGACGCCGCCGATAAGCTAGGCATGGCCATGGTCTTCACCGGCATCCGCCACTTCCGGCATTGAGCTTTTCAGTACCGATTCTGAACCCGCACTTGCCTCCAGCGTTTCCATGGCTAGTGCAGGATCGTGCTCGCCGAGGACCGAATTCCGGAAAACGCTGCAATTCGCAAAGACACTGCGACCAATGCCGGTTAGAATCGTCTGTACAGTAGGCAGAGTCGCTGCAACCCAACTGCCTGAACTGCTTTATCGGCCCTCCGGCACGGTTTTCTTCCCGTCCGCACGGCTCAAAGGCACGGAACCCCTGGATGATGAAACCAAAGACCTCTTTTCTGCCTCTCTGGCTGTCGATTGCCGCCGCACTAGCCCTCCTGCTGACGGCCCTGCCCGTCTGCGCTCAGAATGAGCCAGGAAGAACACTCCCAGAGACCGCTGCCCCGAAAAAGCTGCCGTCTGCTACTCCCGCACCGACCGCGCCCACTAAGCCGGCTCTCCCAGCCGCTCCTGCAAAGGCTGCCCCGGCCGAGTCTGCAGCAACGCCGGCGCAGCCGCCTGACCGCGCTTCAGCTTACTATCATCTGGCGCTGGCAAGCAGTTTCGAGGATGAAGCGATTGAGATGGGCCGTCCGGAATACGCTACCTTCGCCATTGAGGAGTACAAGAAGGCGCTTAACGCCGACCCCGGCTCCCCACAGTTGAACGATGGGCTGGCCGAGCTTTACTTCCGCACCGGACGCGTGCGCGAGGCCGAAGTCACGGCCAGGGCGCTGCTCAAGCAAGTTCCGGATGACATTGAGGCGCACAAGCTGCTGGGGCGCATCTATCTGCGCCAGCTTGGCGAGGGTCAAAGCGCCGTCCCCTCTGCCTCGCCCTCCGTCAATGTCCTGGACCTGGCCATCGCCGAGTTTGAGAAGATCGTCTCCTTGCAGCCCAAAAACATTGAAGAACGCATGGTCCTCGGCCAGCTCTACACCATCAAGCACGATGCGAAGAAAGCGGAAGAGCAGTTCAAGACGGCGCAGGCCATGGAGCCCGAATCGGAAGAAGTTGTGCTGAACCTGGCCCGCCTCTACGCCGAGAGTGGAGACCTCGAAGATGCCGCCAAGGCCATTGAAGCCATCCCTGTTTCCGATCGCACCTCCAAGATGGAGTTTGCCCTGGGCGCGGCCTACGACCAGTTGAAACAGGCCAAAGACGCCATCGCTGCCTATCGGCGCGCCGCCGATCTGGAGCCCGGAGACCCGCATACCTTGGAGGCGCTAGCCCAGGCTCTGCTCAACGACAACCAGCTCGACGAGGCGCTCAAGCAGTACAGAGAGCTTGTCGACGCTGACCCTGAGAACGCCGGGGCACTCATCCACATTGGAGAAATCCAGCGCCGCCAGGGGAGGTATGGGGATGCGCTGGCCTCTATCCGCGAGGCTCGAAAAAAGGACTCCTCTTCGCTTGAGGCCGGCTATAACGAGGGCCTGCTGCTCGACGTGCTGGGCCGCTTTGACGAGGCTACGCAAGTTTACGAGAAGATGGTGGACCTGACCTCTCACGCCAACGGCGCATATACCGCCGAGGAGAAGAACAATCGCGGCATCTTCCTGGAGCGGCTTGGGGCGATCTATCACGAGCAAAACAAGATTGAACAGGCTATCGGCGCCTATCAGAAGTTGATCGACATGGGCGGCGAGACAGCCCTGCGCGGCTTTCAGGGCCAAGTGGACACTTACCGCGATGCCCGGATGTACGATCGCGCCATCGAGGTCTCTCGCAAAGCCGTCGAGGCCGACCCGAAAAATCGCGAGCTCAAGCTGATGCTTGCCGGCGAATTAGCGGACCAGGGCAACGCCGACGAGGGTCTGGCTCTGGCCAAGGGTCTGCTGGACAACACGGAGAATGACCGTGCGATCTGGATGGCGCTGGCCCAGATGAACATCCGCTTGCGCCGCTGGAAAGA
>Ga0265316_10004057_pt1 | contig 14648 bp, 14 predicted proteins | sample 4522metaG_FD_202092 | JGI IMG/M metagenome (GOLD analysis project Ga0265316, IMG submission 202092) | Rhizosphere microbial communities from Carex aquatilis grown in University of Washington, Seatle, WA, United States - 4-5-22 metaG | ecosystem: Host-associated > Plants > Roots > Rhizosphere >...
CTCTTCAGTTGGCGACGGATTCGAAGACAGCGGGTCCCTGCGGGAAGCTGACCGTGTTCCTTCGCGACGGCCAGGGCAATGACCTGGTCCAAATCACGATGGGGCGAGCGGTTTGCCAAGGTGGAAAAGCGACTGAAACAATGGCCATCAAGGATTTTCAGTTGCAAAAGGCGGTACCGCTGGCCATTGCCCAGCGGACCAAGGCCGTCGTGGTCAGCCTCGAGTATTCGGGATGGCATCTCGGCGCTTGGAACGTCAGCCTTCAGGATGTCGCGAGCGCAATTGAGATGCTGGTCATTGCCGTCGGATAAGCGGCGCCCTCCGTCTGGTGACAGCGCCACGCAGCGCCAGGGTTCGAGAACTGCTAGAGTTTCTATCCTTCATTTGCACCGGAGGGGGCATGGCGGACGACGCCGTAGTGTTGATCATCGATGATGACGAGGCCGTGCGCGGCGCTTTTCGGCGTGTCTTGCAGGCGGCCGGACTCACTGTGCTTGAAGCCGACGACGGTGACTCTGGGCTGGCGCTATGCGGCGAGCGTGCGCCCGGCGTCGTGTTCCTGGACCTGCGTATGCCCAAGATGGACGGTCTGGCTGTCTTAGATGCGATGAAGGAAGGCCACCCCGACACGCCGGTCGTGGTCATTTCCGGCCAGGGCAACATGAACGACGCCATCGAAGCGCTCCGCCGCGGTGCCTGGGATTTCGTGCCCAAGCCCGTGGAAAACGAGCTCTTGGTGCGCGCTGCTCGCCGGGCGATGGAGCGGTCCTCGCTGCTCCGACAGAATTGCGAATACGGCGAGAGTCTGCGCCTCACCAACGAAAGGCTCTCCGATGCATTGGAGGCGTTACGCAGCGACGAGCAGGCCGCTCGTCAGCTACAGTTCCACCTACTTCCGGAGGACGGCCTGCACATGGGTCGTCTCTCGTGTTCCCGGCTCCTTTTTCCGTCACAGTTCCTGAGCGGCGATTTCTTGGACTACTTTCGATTGGGTTCGCGGTTCGCTGGTTTGTATCTCGCGGACGTCGCGGGTCACGGAGCAGCCTCTGCCTTCGTGACCGCAATACTGACCACGTTGATTGGAAAATACCGGGACGCGCTGCACATGCGCGACGATGAGATCATCCTAAGTCCAATTCGTCTATTGGCCAACCTGGACGAGGACCTGCGGGCCTTGTCGGTGCCCAAGCACGTGACTTTGTTCTACGCTGTGATCGATTTGCAGACGGGCAAGCTCTTGTACGGCAACGCGGGTGCTTTTCCCTTCCCATTTCTCAAGCACGGAAACGAGGTGGTCGAACTCGAGTCCGCGGGGCGGCCGCTGAACTTGCCAGGTCGAGGTGGTTTCGGCTCGGGGGAAGCGCAACTGTCGGCTGGAGATCGGTTGTTGCTCGTCTCGGACGGCATTCTCGATTTGAAAGCCAAGCATACCTACCGCAGTCAGCGCGACACGATTGCCAAGGCGCTTGGACAAGCCTCCGGGATCCAAGAAATCGCGGCTCTGCTCGGGCTCGCCGCCAACACCCCGCTGTCCGATGACGTCGCGCTCTTGTTCGCGCGTTGGGAGGGAGACCATGCCTGAGGGGTACGTCACGCATGCGGAAAAACAGGGCGTGCACGTGTTGCGCTATTTCGGCGAGGTGAATTTCATGTTGGCGCCAGGTATTCAGCGTTTCGTGGATCACCTGATTGACGACGGTTCGATCTCGGGCATGGTCTTCGACCTGACTTGCGCGCAGTCACTCGACAGCACCAACCTCGGGCTGATGGCGCGTGTCAACGAGCGTCTGCTCGGCGCAGGTGCGGCGAACAGCGTGATCATCTCCGGCAATGAAGACATCGACGTCGTCCTGCGCAGCATGGGCTTCGATCGGACCTTCGACATGGTTCCGAGCGGCGAGCCAAAGGCTGGGGCTCCATCGAGCGCGGTTGCACCTGATGTTAGCGCTGAGCCCATCAAGACCGACTCGCCGTCGGCAAGCGACCTTCGCCAGACGATGCTCGAAGCGCATCGGGCGCTTATTCGTCTGAGCGATGCGGGGCGGCTGGAGTTCGAGCCGGTGGTTCAATGCTTGGAGCGCGACTCGACCGAAGTCGCCTGAATCCAGGCCATGCTTCTCTCGCGAGCATGGTCATCAGCTCCGCATCTCGCGCCGAGCGTGCCTGAATTCATTATCCAAGGTATTGAAGGCCGCCACGACATCAGGATCGAAATGGGTCCCGCTCGATTCCTGGATCATCCGGCACGTATCTTCGTGGCTGAACGCAGGCCGATAGCAGCGATTCGATGTCAGTGCGTCGTAGAAATCGGCAACGGCGACAATGCGTGCTGCGAGAGGAATCGTCGCGCCCTTGAGACTGTCTGGGTAGCCGCTGCCTTCCCATTTTTCGTGATGCGACCTCGCCACGTCTACGCCCATGCGCAGGAACCGGTTGTCAGGGTGTTGTTCGAGCACTGTGGCGAGCGTACTAGCGCCAATCGCACAGTGCTTTTTCATCTCCACGAACTCGTCCATGGTCAGCTTTCCAGGTTTCAGCAGAATGGCGTCGGGAATGCCGACCTTCCCGACGTCGTGGAGCGCGGCTGTCTGGTACAGAGTGTCGATGAACGTGGTGGTCAGGTCCGCCACGTGCATGCCCATTGCGCGCATCTGCTCGGCCAGCATTCTGCCGAAGGTTCGAATGCGCTCGATGTGTCTGCCTGTTTCGTCGTCGCGGGCCTCGGCCAGCTTGGCGAGGGCGAAGATGGTTGCCATTTGGGAGGCCGATATCGCCTGGCCTTGCTTCGCGACCCGCTGCTCAAGCTGCGTGTTGTGCGTCGCCAGCTTCGACTGAACCTGTCTCAGCCGGAGATGGGTCTTGACCCGAATAAGCACCTCCAGTTCTTGGAAAGGCTTGGACAGGTAGTCGATGCCGCCCGCTCGGAACGCCTCGACCTTGTCGTCCGTTCCCTGGAGCCCGCTGATGAAAATGATTGGGATGTTCCGCAGTCGCTCATCATTTTTGAACCACCGGCAAACGTCCAATCCGGACATTTCAGGCATGTTGATGTCAAGCAGCACGAGATCGGGAGGCTCGATGACCGCCGCCTCGATGGCGAGCCTGCCGTTCAACACTGGCCGAGGTACGAGACAGCCGTGTTTCAACACCGCGACCAGAAGGCGAAGGTTCTCCGGGTCATCGTCTACGACAAGGATATTGCTGCCTCGCCCGTCATCTGTCGGTCCATCCATGATTTTCCTCACCGACCCAGGAGGTTTCTCAGGCCGTCGTAGTCAAAGATCTCCGCCATCCGACGAAGTCCGGTGGCCATAGCCGGTTCCGTGATTCGAAGGGTCTCGACGATGTCCACGATGTCGTCGTAGCGCGCGGCGGCCACTGCCCTGCGGAGCTCACCCAGAACATCTTCAGGAAGTGTCTGGAGTGCTGCCCTATCGAGTGGTTGCCCAGTCACCACAACATCAGTCTTGGTGAGTGCTTGCTCGCGCCCGTCAGGAATGTTGTTGAAATCGCTGTCGAGCACGCTCCTTATTTTCTGCGTCACATCCGTTGCGGTGAAAGGCTTGCCGATGAAGTGTGTTCCTTCATCGACCACGCCGTGGTGAACGAATGCATTGTCGGCGTAGCCAGACATGTAGAGAATCTTGGTCATCGGCCGCGTCTTCAAAAGCGCTTGCGCGAGCGCTTTGCCACTCATCCGCGGCATGACCACGTCAGTCAGGAGGAGATGAATGGTTCCGGCGTGCTGCGCCGAGATCAGCAATGCCTCGTCCCCTGCGGCTGCGGTCAGTACCGTGTAACCGGCGGCTTCGAGGAATCGCCTCGCAACTTTGCGGAGCGCCTCCTCGTCCTCGACCACGAGGATGGTCTCGGTTCCCGTAGCTGGCTCCAGCATCGCTCGGAGGCGCGTGGCCGTCGCTTTGACCGAAAGCTCGCGCGGGAAATAGATTTTGAAGGTGGTGCCCAGTCCGAGCTCGCTGTAGACCCAGATGTTGCCGCCACTCTGCGTGACGATGCCGTACACCGTGGACAGGCCGAGTCCGGTTCCCTTGCCCTTCTCCTTGGTGGTGAAGAAAGGCTCGAAAAGTTGGGACTTGGTTTGCTCGTCCATGCCGCAACCCGTGTCCGTAACTGCGAGCTGTACGTAGGGCCCAGGCTTCACGCCCACGTGGTGTGCCGCGTATTCCTCATCGAGCTCCACGTTGGACGTTTCGATGGTCAGCTTGCCACCCTCGGACATGGCGTCGCGGGAGTTCACCGCCAGGTTCATGAGCACTTGCTCGATCTGGCCCGGATCGGCGCGCACCACGCCGAGATCTGGCGCGAGAACCTGGACATAGTCGATGTCCTCGCCAAGGATCCGCCGAAGCATCTTCTCGACCCCCTCGGCGACATGGTTCAGGTTCAGCGGCACGGGCTGCAGCAACTGTTTGCGACTGAAGGCCAGGAGTTGCCGGGTCAGCACAGCCGCGCGATCGCCGGCCTTCTTCACCTCAAGGAGATCGTCTTTGAGCGGGTCGCCCTCTCGAAGCGCCTTCATTGCGAACTCGGTGTAGCTGAGGATCACGGAGAGCAGATTGTTGAAGTCGTGAGCCACGCCGCCCGCGAGAATGCCGATGGCTTCCATCTTTTGAGAAACCCGGAGCTGCCCTTCAAGCTTCTTGCGTTGCTCTTCGGTGCGTTTGCGTTCGGTGATGTCACGGATGTTGCACTGGATTACTCTGGTCTTGCCAACCAGATACACGTTACTGACGAATTCAACGTTGATGAGCCGCCCGTCGTGGGTTTCAAGCGGCAAGTCCTCGTAGCGCACATAGTCCTTCTCCTGCAATTCCCTAAAGGCGTCTCGCGACACCGTGACGTCTTTGAATGGACCGAGGTCCCACAAAGTCTTGCCGAGAAGATCTGCGTGGCTGTAGCCAAGCAAGGAAATCAGAAAAGGATTGGCATCGACCACTTGCCCAGTAGCTGCGTCGAGAATCAAAATGCCATCCTTGGCCGATTCGAAAAGCCGCCGGTAACGCGTCTCAGAGGCTCGGAGATCCTCTTCCGCCTTCTTGCGCTCGACGACCGCCACCTCGAGACTCATGGCTCGCCCTCATCGGGAAGAAGTGCCTTGGTCTCCCGCGTACGACCGTCTACCCATCGCGTTTCACAGCACATCATTCCGTCCCTCCGCTCGCAGGCGCCATTCCCCAATAGCGCAGTGTAGTCTACATGATGATGGGAGTTGTCAAAGGAGATTGCGCGCACGAAGGCGATGTTTCACGAGACCGAATTCACTTCTCCGGTAGGGTCGGCTTGTGGCGCACAATTTCGCCCTCGGTCTGGTAGATGACATCCTCGGCGATGTTCGTAGCGTAATCGGCGATGCGCTCCAGATGGCGGCCGACGGAGAGATAACACAGCAGTCTTTCGACGTGGTCCGGGTTCCTGCGGACAGCGGCGGCGAATTCCTGAAAAAGCTTGCGATTGAGGGCGTCGACCTCGTCGTCCGAGGCGCGGACTTCGCGGGCGCATTTGGTATCGAGCCGCACCAGCGCGTCCAGACTGCGCGTCAACATGGCGAGAGCCTTGGCCCTCATCTCGGCGAGATCCGACGGTGCCTCGACCGGGCCTTCACCGCACAGAAAGAGCGCTCGCTCGGCGATGTTGACGGCAAGATCGCCGATGCGCTCGATGTCGTTATTCATCTTCATCACGCTGACGATGACCCTGAGATTGGTCGCCACCGGCTGGTAGAGCGCGAGGATTTTCAGGCAGTCTTCCTCCAGCAGGACCTCAGCACGGTCGATGTCGAAGTCGCCATCGACCACGGTCTGGGCGAGCACGGCGTCTCGATTGTCGACGGAGCTTACTGCCTTTTCCACGGCCGCTTTGACGGTCGTCACGAGAGCAAGAAGCTTGATTTGGAGACTCTCGATTTCCTGTTGGAGATGCATCGACATGGCTAGTCCTTTGCAAGAATTTGCCGGCAATCAATTTGCCAACAACGATGGATGGTCTTCATCCGTACCTCCCGGACACGTAGTCCTCGGTGCGATGGTCCTTGGGATTTTCGAACACGCGCGGAGTCGGGCCGAATTCCACCAGTTCGCCGAGCAACATGAACGCGGTCTCGGTAGCAACACGTGCCGCCTGCTGCATGTTGTGGGTGACGATGACAATGGTGTATCGACCGGCCAGACTCCGCATCAAATCTTCGATGCCGCCGGTGGCGATGGGATCGAGAGCCGAACAAGGCTCATCCATGAGCAGCACTTCCGGCTCGACGGCGACGACACGTGAGATGCAGAGCCGCTGCTGCTGCTCGGGGGAAAGGTCGAGCGCGGAACCATTAAGCTGGTCCTTGAGTTCGTCCCACAGCCCAGTGGCGCGCAGACTCGATTCGACAACAGGCGAGAGGTGCGAGTGTCGTGTTTCTCCCTGAACGCGCAGACCATAGGCGACATTGTCGAAGACCGACAAGGGAAAGGGATTGGGGCGCTGGAAGACCATGCCGACCCGACGACGAAGATGGGACAGGTCGGTGGCTCTGGCAAGGATGTCGACGCCATCGAGCAGTACGCGGCCAGCGACGTGCACGCCCTTGACAAGATCGTTCATGCGGTTGAAGCAGCGAAGCAGGGTGGACTTGCCGCAACCCGAGGGGCCAATGATGGCCGTAATCGTGCGCGGCTGGATTGACAGACTCACGTTCAGAAGGGCATGGAACTTCCCATAGTAAAGGTCGAGTCCCTCGGTTTGAATCTTGATTCCCATCGTCTTATCCGAATTGCCCAGTGAGGTAGTCGTTCGTCTTCTTTTGGGCCGGCCGGGTGAACATCTGCTCTGTCGGGCCGACTTCGATGAGAGCCCCGAGCAGAAAGAACGCGGTGCGATCGGAGGCCCGAGCGGCCTGTTTGGTATTGTTCGTGACCAGCACGATGGAATGCTCTTCTTTGAGGGCGACCAGCGCATCTTCGATCTTGGCGGTCGAGATCGGGTCGAGGCCAGAGCAGGGCTCGTCGAGGATCAGCACTTCGGGCTCGAGCGCGAGCACGCGAGCGATGCAAAGGCGTTGTTGTTGGCCACCCGAGAGAACGTTGGCTGGGTCGCGTAGGCGGTCTTTGACCTCGTTCCAGAGGAAGGCGTATTTGAGCGCCGCCTCCATGCGCTCACCCAGTATTGCGCGATCCCGGATGCCGGCTAGCCGCAAGCCATAGGCGAGATTGTCATAGATCGACCACGGCAAAGGCACCGGCGTGGCGTAGACCATGCCGACCTTTCGGCGGAGCTCGGTCACGTCCACGTCCGCATCGTAGATGTCCTTCCCGTTGCGCAGGATCTTCCCACTGTGGGTGAAGCCAAGAGAAAGATCGTTCAATCGGTTGAGCGAGCGCAAGAACGTGGTCTTGCCACTTCTGGCGGGTCCGATGATCGCCAGGCGCTCGTGCGGAAGGATCTCCAGGTCGAGGCTCTTCACGGCTGGCTGGCCGTCGAACGAAGCCGTGAAGCTCTGCACGCGAATGGCGGTCGTGGTTGTCATCATGGCTAGTGCCCCACCTTGACCGCAAACCGGCGCATCAGCGCATAGGCGAGCAGGTTCAGGGCCAGAATGACAATGATGAGTACCGATGCCGTGGCGTAGGCGTTCGGCATCGAGATCCCTTCGCGCGAAAGCAGGTAGAAGTGAAGAGCGAGGGTGCGCGAGGAATCGAATAGCGACTTCGGCAGCCGCAGTGCCGAGCCCGCCGTCAGCATCACCGCCGCGGTCTCGCTGATGCTGCGGCCGAGCGACAGCACGATGCCTGTAGAAATGCCAGGAAGAGCGGAGCGCAGGACCACATAGAAGACGGTCTGCCAGCGGGTGCCGCCGAGACCCAAACTGACTTCCCGGTAGGAATTGGGAACGGCGCGGATGGCCTCCTCGCTGGTGCGAATGATGGTCGGTAGCACCATCAGCGCTAACGTGAGCGAGCCAGACAGAACCGATAGGCCCATGCGCAGCGCAATGGCGAAGAAGACAAAGCCGAAGAGTCCAAAGATGATCGAGGGCACGCCGGCCAGGCAGTCGGCTCCGAAGCGGATCACCGACGTCAGGCGTCCCTCGCGCGTGTATTCGGACAAGTAGACAGCCGTCGCCACCCCGATGGGGGCCGCGACCAGTACGGCCAGCCCAGCCACGAGAAAGGTACCAAGGATCATCGGAAAGATTCCGCCCTCGCGTCCCATGCTCGTCGGGGACTGCGTGAGGAAGGTCCACGTGACGTGCGGCAGGCCGTGCACCAGGACGAAGGCGAGAATGAAGACCAGGACGGCGAAGGTGATTGCAGTGAGCAGCCACATAAAGCCCACGGCGATGCGCTGGGTGGTCACAGGTGACATTCTCACTTTGTGCGCCTTCTGCCAGCGCGTTGGCGAGAGACGGCAAGTGCCGCAACATTGAGCAGCGTAATGATCACGAACAAAGTCACGCCGGTCGCAAACAGTGCCTGGCGGTGATCTCCGGATGCATAGCCCATCTCGAGCGCGATGTTGCTCGTCAGCGTGCGCACGGGGGCGAGCAGGCTGCGTGGGACGTCGAGCGCATTGCCCGCCACCATGATCACGGCCATGGTTTCTCCAATGGCCCGTCCCATCCCGAGGATCACGGCGGCGACGAGGCCGGACCGCGCCGCTTGCAACAGGACCATCGTCACGGTTTGCCAGCGCGTAGCGCCGAGAGCGATGGAGCCTTCGAGGTAGGATCGCGGCACGGCTTGCAGGGCATCGATGGCGATGCTGGTGATGGTCGGCAAGATCATGACCCCAAGAACGATCGAGGCCGCCAACACCGAAAGGCCCGGCCCGCCAAGCCAGCGACGGATGAGCGGCACGAGCGTGACGACACCCACGAACCCGTAGACCACAGAAGGAATTCCAGCGAGAAGTTCAATGACCGGCTTCAGCGCGGCGGAAAGTCCAGGGGGCGAAAACTGGGTGAGGACAATCGCAAGACCGAAGCTGAAGACGACCCCAATCACCGCCGCGCCGACGGTGACGAAAAGCGAGCCCACCATCATGGAAAGGATGCCGAAGTGCCCGAGACTTGGTTCCCAGTCGGTCGACAGGAAAAACTGTTTGGCGCCTACGCGCAGGATGATCGGTACGCCTTCGCGGAAGATGAAGACGGTGATAAGCGCCAGGCCCGAAATGGCGGAAAGCGCGACGACAAGCAAGATCGCGCCGATGACCTTGTCCCGCTTCATCGGATCTTCACCAGGCCTTCCTTTGCGAGCAGGCTCTGTCCTTCCGGCGACAGCACGAAGTCGATGAATTTCTGCGTGGCAGAATTGACGGCGCCCTTTGTCACAAATAGCAGCGGCCGGACCAGATGGTAGCGGCCGGCAAGAACATTCTCGACGGTGGGCTGTGCGGCTTCAATTGCCACGGCCTTCAGACCCGGTCCCACGAGACCGAGCGACATGTAGCCAATGGCCGCGGGATCGCCCTTGACCAATTCCTTGACCGCGCCATTGGACTCCTGGGTCAAGGATCGACGGGAAATGCGCTCGTTGCCCATGACCAGCCGAACGAAGCTTTCGCGCGTGCCCGATCCTTCCTCGCGTGTAATCGGCCGGACGGGGCCGCCTTGGCCGCCGACTTCGTTCCAATTCGCAATCCGCCCAGCGAAAAGGGCGCGAAGCTGTTCGATGGAAAGCGACGTCACGGGGTTCTTGGGGTTGACGACAATGGCTAGGCCATCGCGGGCGATGAGGATCGGCGTGAACAACAGGGATTCCTTTGCCGTGAGCGAACGCGAGCACATCCCGATGTTTGCGAGCCCGCTTTCTGCCGCTTGCAAACCGGCGGTCGAGCCGCCTCCCTGAACCTCTACGAATTGACCGGGGAAGTCTTTCGCGTAACGCTCGGCCAGCATTTCCGCAAAGGGCTGAATAGAGGTGGATCCGAGCAAGTTCACCGAGCTGGCAGATGTCCTGCCACAGCCGTCGCAGAGCAGGAGCGAGCCCAGAATCACGATCAGCGTGTGGAGGAACAATTTCGCGCCGGTCCTGAATGGCAAAGCCAATCCTCCAGCCACGATCACCGCATCGCCGTCGCGGTCCGCCGTACCGGATGGGCAATTGCCCATCGCTTGCCCAGCTTGAGCGCTTCGAACCAAAGCGTGCACGCGAGCCCGGCGGCGATACTGAGCAGGAGATCGCCGGCATGGATGGGCGCGAAGTGGAACAGGCGTTGCGCGAACGGAACGAAGAGAACGAGCGTCAAAACTCCCACTGCGCCTCCGACCACGAACCACAGCGCTGTGTTGGGCGCGCGCAGGCCCTCGGCGATAGTGAGAATCGACGAGCGATTGGCCAAGAGGACGACCAGAAAGGCCGTGACCAGCGTGACGAAGGTCAGCGCGCGCGCCGCCTCGGGCGCGTGGCTTCTGTGCGCGAACAGGAAGACCGCCACACAAACCGCCAGGACGCTCAGCCCCTGCAACACGGCGAATCCCACGGTGTGGAGCGAGAAGAGGCGATCTTTGCGGCCGCGCGGCGGGCGCTTCATGACGTCGGTCTCGGCCTCCTCGGCCTCGAAAACCAGGGAACACGAAGGGTCGATGATGAGTTCAAGAAAGACGATGTGGGTTGGCAGGAGCAACAGTGGCCAGCCCGCGAAGAAGACTGGCAAGATAGAAAGGCCGGCGATGGGCACGTGCACGGCGAAGGTGAAGGCAATGGCCTTGCAGATGTTGTCGAAGATCCGGCGGCCGAGGCGAATGGCCACCACAATGGAGGCGAAATCGTCGTCGAGCAGAACCAAGTCGGCTGCCTCGCGCGCGACGTCGGTACCGCGACCACCCATGGCGATGCCGATGTGGGCAGCTTTGAGCGCCGGGGCGTCGTTCACGCCATCGCCGGTCATGGCCACGACTTCCTGATTCGCCTTGAGCGCCTTGACGATGCGAAGTTTCTGCTCGGGCAAGACGCGCGCGAACACCCCGACGCCTTTCGCCCGCGTCGCAAGATCCTCGTCGGAAATGCTTTCGAGGTCGGAGCCGGTGATGACGTTGTCGCAATTGGCGAGACCGGCTTGTCGAGCGATGCTTTGGGCGGTGAGCGCGTAGTCGCCCGTGATCATAATGACCCGAATTCCTGCGGTTCGGCACTCGGCCACGGCGGCTGGCACCGTGGGGCGCAACGGATCCTCGAAGCCGAGGAGGCCCAGGAATTCGAGGGTGAGGTCGCCAGGCGCGGCCGGGAGCTGGTCCTTGCCGATGGTTCCGCGTGCAACGCCGAGCACGCGAAGTCCATCGGATGCCAGTGTCGCCACTTGTACCAGCATCTCGTCGCGCTGTTTGGCCGTCATGTGGCACAGCTTCGCGATGGCTTCCGGTGCGCCCTTGGAAGCGATGATGACGTCGGTGTCCTGTCCCGTTTGCCACGCTTGCGTGACCGCCGCCAGTCCGGGGCTGAGCGGATAGGCGCGCACGAGTCTATAGTTCGGGTGAAGGTGCTCAGTTTGAGCGAGCACCCGATCTGCCGTGGCGTGAAGGGCGCGTTCCATGGGATCGAAGGCATCGCGAGCACTGGCAAGAACCGCGTGTTCAAGCAGTCCATGCAGTTCATCGGGTATCCAATGGGTTTCCGGCGCAATGATCGCCGCGTGGCCGCCCGCAATGACATGTTTGAGCGTCATGCGGTTCTGGGTGAGCGTCCCGGTCTTGTCCACGCACAGAACCGTGGTCTTGCCCAGGGTCTCGACCGCGGCCATCCGGCGGGTCAGGACGCGCTTGCGCGAAATGCGCCACGCCCCAAGCGCGAGAAAGATGGTCAACACCACGGGAATTTCCTCGGGCAAGATCGACATGGCCATGGTGATGCCGGCCAACAGGCCTTGCTTCCAAACCGCGAAGCCTCCGCCTCGCGTGAAAGCGTAGGCAACGACCACGACAATGAACGCCGCAAGCCCGGCCAGGGCGAACGTGCGAACCAGCCGCGCAGCATCTTTCTGAAGCGAGGTGGCCTCGGGCTTGATCTGCTGCAACGCCTTGCCGATCTTTCCAAGTTCGGTATGAAGGCCCGTGCTTGCGACCTCGGCGATCCCTTGGCCAGCGCTCACCAGGGTGCCCGAAAAAAGCGAGGAGTGATCTTCACCCCCGGGGCGCTCAAGATTGACCACGGTGGCCGAGGCCGATTTGCGCACTGGCACCGACTCTCCGGTCAGCAGCGATTCGTCCACCGACAGGTTGATTCCCTGCCGAAGGATGGCATCGGCTGGCACCCGGTCGCCTTCGGAGAGCACCAGTAGATCGCCTTGGACGACTTCGCGTCCGGGAATGCGGCGGTGGACTCCGCCGCGAATAACCAGCGCCCGCGGACTCGACAAGTCCCGCAGAGCATCGAGTGCGCGCTCGGTTCGCCGCGACTGGATGATGGTGATGGCCATGACCACGAAGACGAAGCCGAGCAGCATCACCGCTTCGGAATGATCGCCGAGGAGCAGATACAGACTGCCCGCGACAATCAACATGATAAACATGGGCTCGCGCACAACTTCGAGCACCAGGGCGAGCAAGCTGCGTCGCTTTTGCAAAGGGAGCTCGTTTGGCCCCTGCTGGCCGAGTCTCGATTGGGCCGCCGCCTCGGTGAGACCACCAGTCCCCACGAGGTCGGGAGATCTCTCGAGCACGGCTGGTTCGGTCATCATGACCTGCATGTTACGGCGCGATCTTCTCGCTCAACCACAGCCTCGTGGCCGCAACCGAGTCTTTCAAGTCTGCGTAGGAACTCTTGAAGCCGCTCTTCACGTCATTCCAAGAGGACTCGGTGGCGTTTTGCGCCTGTTCTAGCTGTTGCTTCGTTTTGGCCCACTTCTCGCGGGCCACTGCGAGCTTGGCCTGGGCATCGGCCTTGGCCGCGCCACCGGAGTTCTCGACTTTGGCGGCAAGGAGGTTCATGTCGTCCTGGAGAACGCCGAGGTTTTCGTTCATCTTGGCGACGAATTCGGCCTTCCGCGCGTAGGCGTAGTCCCCCATGGCTTGCGTTGCTTCGAGGGTTGCTGCCTTTGCCTTCGCGAGCTGCACGGCCGAGGCCGGATCTTGCTGCGTTCCGTTGGTTGGCTTGTCAGCGGTCGATTTGCAGCCCAACGTGAAAGCCAGGGCGACGAAAAACGAAATAGCCAGTCTCGAGCCGGTCATGAGCATTCCTTTGCTCGGTTGTCCACTTTAGACGATGCGGCGGCCCTGAATCACCCGAACCAGAACCATGACCACGGCTGCCACAAGGAGAATGTGAATGAACCCTCCCATGGCGTGAGCGGTGAAGAATCCAAGTGCCCAAAGCACGAGAAGAATGACGGCGATTGTCCACAACATGGGCGTTTCCTGCTACGAGGTGGCGGCGAGCGGCTGGCGTGAACTCTTCAACCGCCGCGCATGCCATAACATGTGCGAGACGGTCTGCGCGGCCAGGCGCGATACTTCTCGCGGATCGGCGCTGTATTCCGCGGCCTTGTCGAAGACGGTCAGGATCAGCTCACCTAGCGATACGGTCTTGGGAATTTGGGTTTTCATGTCATTTAGCCTTTCTTGCTGTACGTTCCACCTACAGCAGGTTTCGGGCCATCAAGTAGTCGGCAATGAATTCAGCAGCTTGCAGTGCGAACCACGATTGTCGCTGGCTAGTTCAATCAACGTGACGTAGCTTTCCCATCAAATCGAAGGAGAGGGATGGTGATGAGGGCAGGCGATCTAGATCATAAGGAGTTGCTCGAATTGGATCCGGAAGGCGGCGTGATCCGCTTTGCCGGACAGCGAGCGTTGCTGCTCGACGCGGTGGCCATGGGACTTCTGCGCAAGTACTTGGTCGAGAACTTCGGCGTGACTGCCGCGCGCACCGTGCTCACCCAATTCGGTTTTGCCCACGGTTGGCGCATGGCCGAGGCCATCCAGGCCGAATTCAAGTGGGACAGCAAGGCGGAATGGCAGCAAGCGGGGACGCGTATTCACACCCTGGAAGGTCTCTTTCACATAGAGCCGGGAAGCGAGGGCCCGCTTTCCAAGTCGGGCGCGATGCTCATGGCCTCCTACGAGGCGGAGCAACATCTCTTGCACTTCGGTCGATCCGACGAGCCAGCGTGCTGGACCATCTGCGGCCTCACCAGCGGCTACCTCAGCAAGAGCTCGGGCGAAGAGATCTATGTCCTCGAAGACCGCTGCATGGGCAAGGGCGATGCGGCCTGCCACATGATCGGGCGCACGCGCGCGGAGTGGGGCGACGAGCGCGCGGAAGAGCTGCGTTTCTTCGAGGCGAATCGCCTCAAGGATTGCCTGGATGTCTCGCTCCAGCGAGTGACCGAGACGCTGAAGGCAGCGGAGCTGAAGTTGCGCATGCACCACCGAGCGCTGGTTCGCGTGGCCCGTGACGTCGAGGAGCCGCTCGGAATCGTCGCCAAGAGTGGCGCGATGGCTCTGCTTGTGGACTTGGCGCGCCGGGTGGCCAAAGTCGATTCCACCGTGCTCATCACCGGCGAAAGCGGATCGGGCAAAGAGCGTGTCGCGCGGCTTGTCCATGAAGAATCCACGCGTGCCGCGGGGCCGTTCGTTGCCGTCAACTGCGGGGCCATTACCGAGACCCTGCTCGAAAGCGAGCTCTTTGGCCACGCGCGGGGCGCGTTCA
>Ga0265316_10004059_pt1 | contig 14644 bp, 9 predicted proteins | sample 4522metaG_FD_202092 | JGI IMG/M metagenome (GOLD analysis project Ga0265316, IMG submission 202092) | Rhizosphere microbial communities from Carex aquatilis grown in University of Washington, Seatle, WA, United States - 4-5-22 metaG | ecosystem: Host-associated > Plants > Roots > Rhizosphere >...
TTGGTAGCGGTGGGTGCGAGAAACCTTTTTGATGATTCCGTGGGCTCGCAGCATGCGCAATTGGCGGCCCATGCGCGCTGAGCGGCGGCTTTGCTTTTTGGAGTCTGCGGCGGGCTTGTCGTAGAGTAGCGAAACGAGCGCTGTCTTGCGTCCCCGTCTACCCATCAGCCCACGCAGAGCACGCCCGAGCGCCTACACTCGACGGCCTGCAGTCTCCGGCCTGCCTTGGTTGCGGCCGAAGGCTGTGCTGTCACCTAGAACCCTATGCCCCCTACACCCGGCGATGCTGCAAGGGCGCACGTTGGCAATTCCCCGTGATTGTAGTCGGCGGCAGAATGCGATAGAAGTTCCGACAATGCTCATGACTGTTGTTGGAATCTACAGAGACCGTGCGTTCTTGTTGGCCGCAGCCGTCGCGCTGGTAGCGTGCTCAAGCTCGTCAGTCCCGAATCGCGGCGGGCCGGCAGGCGGCACGGTGTCGGCCCGATCGGGGGGAAGCACCAGCGGTATCGGAGCTGTCGATGCAAGCACTGGCGGCACTGTTTCGGACTCCGGCGGTGTCACAGTTTTGGGCGGTGTCGCCGGCCTCGCTGCTACGGGCGGTGCCGCGCCTTCGGGTGGCGCGCCCAGGGCGGGCGGCACAATTGCAGCTAGCGCCGGTGGAACGGGCGGTACGGCTGGTCTGGGCGGGATCATTGCCGCTGCTGGAACGGTCGCCACCGGTGGCACGGCGGCATCGGGGGGTGCAAGCCCAACGGGCGGTACGATCGCCTCGGGGGGATTGCCCAGCGAGGGTGGGGCTCTCACTACGGGCGGCAGGAAGTCAGATGGCGGTGGAATTGCAGCAGGAGGCACAACTGGCCCCGGTGGAATCCCTAGCGCCGGCGGAACGGTGACCGCGGGTGGAGCGATGACAACCGGTGGGACGACTGCAACCGGAGGCACCCCCATCTCGGGCGGGACGACCAGCGCGGGTGGAACGGTGACCGCGGGTGGCACGATGACAGCCGGTGGGGCGACTGCAACCGGAGGCACCCCCATCTCGGGCGGGACGACCAGCGCCGGTGGAACGATGACAACTGGTGGGACGACTGCAACCGGAGGCACAATTCCAACCGGAGGTACCATCGGATCAGGCGGAACGACTAGCGCCGGCGGAACGGGGGGCGCCACAGGATCAGGTGGAGCAGCCGCAGGCGGGGTTCTCGCAACGGGCGGACTGACGAGCAGCGACTTGAGCACCTGCAGCCCTGCCATGGGAGGTGCATCAGGGTTGTATTGCGGAGATCCCGGAACATCCTGCTCATCCAGCATGCCCTACAATGACCATCGCACCTACTGTGCCGACGATAGCACATGCAAGGCGTCCACAACTGGCGCGGGTTCCTGCGCAACCACGAATTGCCGAGATTGTTGGTCTGGCTTCAGCTCTGATGGCTCGTGCGTAGAAACATGCACCACCAACGGTAGCGGATGCAAAGGCCAGGATTGCAAAGACTGCTGCTCCGGCTTCAGCTTGCAGGGCGTTTGTGTGCAGTGCAAAAAGAATTCCGATTGTACCTGCGGGAATCAGTGCAGCGGCAACAACTGCGTCTGCACACCTGCCGGCCAGCAGTGCGCCAAGCCCGAGAGCAATTGCTTCGACTGCTGTGGGACATATTTCCACGGTGACCACGTCTGTGGTTGCACACCAGCCGGGACCGCTTGCTCAAGGTCGGATTGCTATGACTGCTGCAACCACGTCGCGCTAGTCCCCTCCAGCGTCTGCTCCTGTCATTCGACCGGAAGTGTCTGTTCCCGGTATGACTGTTCTGACTGCTGCAATGCTACCATTCCCAGTTCCTTCGGCACGAGTCACTGTCTCTGAGCCCAGCAGCCCACACAAAGCACGCCCGAGAGCCTACACTCGACGGCCTGCAGCCTCCCGCCACCTTTGGTTGCGGCCGAAGGCTGCGCTGTCACCTAGAACGGTCCTATACCCGGGCAAAGGAGCACTGATTTGCTTCGCGACGCGCGGAGCTATATTGTCCGACAACATACACTCTGTCACCTGGAAACCTGCGCCCGGCCCTATACCTGGACCGCTGCCGGCAAGACTGCGAAATGCGCAGCATCAAATCAGAATGTGAAACAGAACGCGACGTCGGCGTGAAGCAAGTTGATCGAGCCGTGGCTGTAGTGGTTGCCGTAGGTGTACGTTGAACCCGAGGTCGTGGTGGAGGTCGTGGTGGAGATCTTGCTGGCCTCATTGGCGTGAATCCACGCTAGCTCCAACCGCAGGGAAAAGTGCGAAATCAACCGCGCGTCCCCGCCAACCTGGAGGCCGTACGCAAAGGCATCCAATCCAATCACACCATGGTCATTCTCCGTGTCAGATGTGGGCATGCGAATGTGGACCAGGCCAAGTTGACCTCCGCCGAAAAGACTTAGCATCGGAGTGACGGGCAGAATGCCATTGAACTGGAACAAGACGGGAATGACATCAACAGTCAAACCACCCGGCCCTCCCCACGCGGCCACCAGAAGTCCGATCTCAGCGGAAGGCAGTGGCCGGTAGCCGCCCCGAAGCCCGATCCCGTACCCCAGCCCCGGTCCACTGCCTTTCGCCAAACTCAGCACGAGGCCAATGTGGCCGTTCTCCGGAACGCAGGCAGGTGAATCCGAATCAGCTCCGTCGCATAAGCTAGCCCTTTCGTATGGCTCGGCGCCTGCCCTTCTTGACCAACCCGGCGAAACAGTGCGTGTCAGTGGAGGCGCACCCGTCGCGACATCATGCGCTACCGCGAGTCCCACGTTGTACTCAACCAGCTCCATGACCGGCGCCACGCTGGTGATGCCGCGTACTTCCGCCCATGCGGCAAAGGCCGGCGAAAGATGATACGTGGCGCCCAGCCCCGCGCCGAACGCCACTGGCCCTGCGCTCACCGTATCGCTATGCCCACTCCCGGGGTAGCAAAAGGGGCCGCCCGCACACCCCTTTCCTGGAACGTAGGCCAAGAATGTCCTGGGTCCCCCGCCTGCGACGCCTGACGCAAGAAACTGAAGATTCCTCCAAGTGAAGAAGGCGTACTGGCCGCGGAGAAAGAACGCCAGCGCGTAGGTCGGCGGCTCGCTCACGCCGGCGGAATACGGGTACCACATCGGCGAGATAGACGACGGCGTGTCCTGATACCGGATCTGCAGCGACAAGGCGAGCCTGTCGCTAAGCTGGTAGCCGATTTCCGGGACTAGCTGAAAGACGCTTGCCGGCGAGCGCCCTCCCTCGATGCGAAGGACGCTGCCCGCAGGGCTTCTGGGGTCGTAGTCATGGCTGTCGAGCTTGACCGAACCGTGATAGGTCTGCCCAAACACACCGCCGCCCAGCGAGAAGAAGAGCGACCCGGCCGGACGGCGATGGTTATCGGGCAGAGATTCGTCGCCCTGGAGTGGCGTGCTGGTTTTCTGCGACTCTTTCACCGTGGGCGCCGTCTGGGCGCGCGTCTCCGTTCCCTGTAGCAGCAACGCCAGGGCCGCGTTGTTCACGGGCGCGGCACCTTCAACGATGGGCATCTGATTCGGGGCGTGAACGCTGCCTATGGTTAGGGGTTCCCTGGCGCCCGGGACATTCGCTTCCAGATAGAGCTGAAACACGCTCCCCGTGACCGCAGCCGCCGGGACAGTCGCCGTGAGCCAGCCTCGGGCTGAGCGCACCATGGGAAGCGGTGTGAAGTATTGAGCGCCGCTTTCGCGATAAAAGAGAGTGGCACTAGAAGCTTGTGGCTGCTCTTGCGTGATACAGTGGACGATCACGTCCTGCTGGGGCGGCAGGTCGCTGGGCAGCGGACAGAAGAGGGGCGCGGGAACGATTGCCGGTGGCGCTGGTTCTTCCCGGTCGAGGAGTCTCTTCTCTACGCGCAATCCACTACGGTCGCCCGCAGTCGGGCCAGCCGAAAAATCGCTGGTGCCCGGCGCCTGGATCGCGCGTTCCTCCACTGCCGGCGCCGTCGAGGCCGCGGCCTGTCTAGCCCGGGGCGCGAGCCCAACCTGGCTGCGAGCAGCGTCGAAAACGTCGTCCAACGCGGCGGTCTCGACTTGCGGCGTAATCGTGATGTCAGGGTCAATTTTCAGAGCCATGACGAACTGACGGATGGCCTTGTTTCGGTCGTTGAAGCCGGTCATGTAGACGGCGGCCAGGTGCGCATGCGTCTGCGCGGCGATCTCGTGTTCGCCCAGCTTCGCGTCGCTCAGAACTGCGACGGCGGTCCAAAGGACTTCGCGCGCGGCTTCGGAGTTGCCGGCTTGCAGTTGGGCTAATGCCTGCTTGTTGATCTCGATAGCCTATGCTCAGCGCGATCTGGCTCTCACTGGCCTGCCCAGCGGCGGTGTGCCACGGAAGCACAACGACCAACAGGAAGGCGACAAGGGACGACAAGAAAAATCCACCGGACATCTTCATAAGGCGGCTCCTCACCCAGCGCCCGATCAGTATCCCGGGGTCGGGAAAATGTCCATTGTGACGGTGCTGCTACCGACAAGCTTGGTGTGATGGATCGCAGCCGCCGCGGGGTGCTGGCCCTCTTCCTGAGAGTAGTCCAGCTTGCGCTGCATTCTCTCGTTGATCGCGCATGCGATCATCGTGATGAGAAATCGGAGCGCCGCCGGAAGCATTTTGATGGCCACGCCGCCCGCTTAGACACGCAGATTCAAGCTGCGCATCGACGCGATTTTGTGCAAGAATTCCAGCGATCTGTTTCCGGACACCAAGGGCACCGCTATGGGCGATGCCTTGAAAAGGCGCGCGTTCGTCGAAGTCGGTGCCCCGCGTATAGGGTCCTATGCCCGAGCTCTTGTGCCACGGCCGCCTTTTTGATAGGAGAAGCGACTGTTTCTATTGCAGCGAAAGGAGCGGGACATGAAGACAGGTTTGCGATTGGGACTGACGGCCACCCTGGTGGGCCTAGTTGCCTACAACACATCTGCCTCTGCCGATGTTGGTCAAGCCGCAGATGTTGACTGCCACAACGTTGACCTCGTTAAGGGAGGATGGCATAGGTGCCCGTGGAGACCCTACTTTTCCATCGGTCCAAGTATTTCAGCTTTGTCTTTCAATCTTCAATCAAAGCGAATTGGACTTTTTGATCAGAATGCAGCTATCGAGGTGCATATGTCTTTACTTCAAAGTTGGCTGATCAAAGGCTACATTGAGGATCCTACAAAGGGCAATCGAAAGACAGAGACACACAAACTGTCTCTGTGGGAACTTGGATTGGGCGTACAGGTCAAGAAGGATCAGTCGTCTGGTGACGTCACGTTTGGAGCGTATCTCATTCCTTGGGGCGTTCGTGTCGATGCCTTTTCCGTCGGATTTGGCATTTCCTACCTTACAGTCGGAGCCATCGGGAACAGTCTGGATCGATGGAGCATCATTGTTCCGTTGACCTATCAGCTCAGCCTCGACTGACGGTACATGAGGCAGTCGGGTAGGATGATGGCGCGGACCGGACTTCGAATGATGCCAATTCGTGCTCACCATGCCTTTCCCGCTGAGATTTCCCGGGTATAGGGCTTGGATGGATCGGCCGATAACGGAGCTTACGTCAACTTGCGCCATACCCGGGCCGATCAATGCGGATCAAGAGGCATTTCGTTCCTTTCTCGCCAGCCGCCTCGTGATGTCTCGCCCGATGCCCGGTCTTATGGACCGAGGTCCACGGCTACGCCGGCGTCCGGAGCTTCGCCGTTGCAGGAGTTGCCGGCACAGCATGGCTGTCCCGGTCCGCCACACGACTGGCAAAGTTCCAACTGGGGGTTGGCCGGCAGCGCTGCACAAACGGTCGAAGGGTCATTGCAAGTGCCATTCTGACAGCAGGGCAGCCCGGGTGCCCCGCACGGCTGACACCGCATGGTTGACGGACTCACCTGCAGAGGTGCGCATACGACGAGTTGACCGCCACAGGTGTTTCCTGGACAGCATGGCTGGCCGTCAGTTCCGCAGGGGACTGCGCCCGAAGCATCAACGCCTGGCTCGACAGCGGGCTCGACAGCGGGTCCAGCCTGCGCGTCGATGGGTCCTGTTGGGCCGCCCACACCACCATCCTGGGTGCACGGCGGTCGCCCTACCACGCCGCAAACCTGGCAAGTCCCAACATCTGCACCCGAGCTCACGCACAGGCTGGGAGGCGATGGGGCGCAAGTATTCCCCGGACAGCACGCCTGTCCTGGTAGGCCGCAGGACTGGCACGTTCCGGTGGTTTCACCCGAGGCCAAGCAGGCGCTGTTGTCCCTGCAGAGATTGCCAGCACAGCATGGTTGTCCCAGTACACCACACGACTGACAGAGCGACACCAGCGGACTCAATGGCAGCGCCGCGCAGGTGGTCGATGGATCATAGCAAGGGACATTCGGACAACAGGTCTGCCCGGGTCCCCCACACCGCTGACATTGCAGTGTCGATGGACTTACCTGCAAGGGAGCGCACGCGAGGGATGGTCCGTTGCAAGCATTTCCGGCACAGCACTGCAGCCCGTCCTCCCCACAGAGGCCTCCGCCCGGGGCATCGAGCGTGACACCCCCATCGGGAATTGGCGTTGGACCGGGACCAATGCTCGTCCCCCCATCCAAGGGATGAGGCGTGTCGTCGCAAACAAGCTTGCTTGCCGTCGGAGATACTGTTCCGGGAAGCTCGAAATTCTCATAATAGTCGACCTGGATGCAGGGCTTGTCGGGGCCGACGTCGGGTGGTCCATTGGGACTGGGAATCCCCTGTGCCATCAGGATGATGGCCATGTCACAGTCCTGCGCGCTGCTAGAGCTCGCCAGCGTGTATGTCTGTTCCTGACGAGAAGAATCAAACAGGGTCACATTCCAGCATCCCCCCTGTCCCCAATAGTACGACCACATCGCGCCGCCTTTGCTCCGAAGCACGACTTTGAGCGAAGTGCCCCGAGGTAGTCCTGCCCGGAACGAGATCCCGCCCGGGTCAGAACCCCCTTGGGTAAGGCCGGACCCACTCGGGAAAGTCACCACGCCGGGATCGAGGAAGTTGATTCCGTGGGCGCCCGTGGCTGGATACGTGATGAGGTTGGTGACTGGATACTCAGCACCGCTGATGAACGCCTTCACATACTTTTCAAAATTCCCGATCGTTGCAGGCACCCCTAGCAAGGCGTAACGCTGGACCAGGTTGCTGCGGACCCCGACCAGATTCAGCAGGGTAGCTTCATTCATCAACGCCGAGCCCAGCGCGACACTGCTGAGCACGCCGTCGGTCCGCATATCCGTCGCGATGTTGGACAGAAGCTCGGTGAGCTCGCCCGGCGTTCGCCGGCCCTGAAGTATTGCGGACACCGCCAACAGGACGGCGTCGTCGTCGGTTCCTCGCGCGATGTCCAAAGACTCGGATGGAGCGGCCTCGGAAAGGCGAAAACCGAAAATGGCCAGAACCTCTCGCTGGGCCTGCGCCTTCGCATCCGCAAAGGCGACCCCGCTTGCGAGCAGGTACTCGAGTCGAGGCTGCTCTAGGTGGGTCAGCGGATTGACATTGACCGTGCTCCGGTTCGTGACATCCGCCAAAGCACTGAGAGCGATGCGCGACACCGAAAGTTGGTTCGCCACTTCGTCGAAATAGAAGCCGTCCGCGGTCAGGCGAACGTACTTGCCAAAAAGTTGCACATTGGGCAGCGAAAACACTCCCGTGTTGTCAGAAATCGAGGTCGAAAATGTCCGCCCGGTCGGGGACATTCTGTCATCGCATTCGGCTACCATGATGTTCGTCCCGTTCCCAAACGGCCCCTTTTGGGCGACGCCATTGACCGTGTAGGTGATAGCTGCAACGTCGCCGGTCGCGCCGTCAGCGACCGGAGAAATCGCAGGCTGGGTGTCGACGGTCGCGCCGTCAGCGACCGGAGAAATCGCAGGCTGGGTGTCGACGGTCGCGCTGTCAGCCGCTGGGGGGATCGCAGGTTGGATGTCAACGGTCGCGCTGTCACGACCCCAAACCGCGGTGTCCGCCAGGTTGGGCTCCGACTTCGACGTCGAACAGGCAACGAGGGCCACGGCGAGACCCAAAGTGAGAAGGGGAGCCGTCGTAAGGATATCAGCGACGGCGGAGATGCCACGTCTTCCATCATTCTCATCCATTCGAAGCGCTTGATTGAGTGCCACTGATTCCTCCCCTGGTGGACGTTGCGGTTGGTCCAGCTCTTGCGTTTTTCGACAGGTTGCGCCCTTTCCATTAGCCCCATCGGCCTTGAGGCCACTTTTTGGGCTTCCGCGGCGCGACTTGCACGCTTGCAGCCGCGCTGGTGAGCTTTCACCAGTCGTCCTGCACATGCGGGTCATACGATCGCAACAAATCGCGCGATCCGAGACGTATTTGACCGAGGAGTGAGGCGGCGGGCGGGCTCCGCAGCGGCGACGGCGACGGGAGAATTTCAATCAGTAGTGTTAGGAGGGGATAGTGCCGGGCAATCCGCCCGGCACAAAGTGCGATTGGGGCTGGCCGGTGCCACGGCCGAAGTAGGCTGGAATCAAGGCCCGCCTTACGGCATCCAAGCAAGTAACCGCGAAAGGATGCCCATGCCTGCGAACACCGATTTCGCTGCCCAGCTGTTTGCGCCGTCAGCCCAGGTCAGCCAGCGCGCGCATATCTCGTCCTTCGAGGCCTACCGCAAGTTGCACGCGGAAAGCCTGGCCGATTCAGAGGGATTCTGGCGGCAGCGCGCCCTGGAAAACCTGTCGTGGTTCCACCCATTCAGCCAGACCAGTGACTGCGACTTTGAGCACGGCCAGGTGGCTTGGTTTCTCAATGGTCGCCTCAATGCTTGCTACAATTGTGTCGATCGGCATGTGGCAGAGCGGGGCGATCAAGTCGCGCTGATCTGGGAGTCGGACACGCCCGGCCAGGGCACAAAGCTCACCTATCGCGAATTGCAACGCGAGGTCTGCCGATTGGCCAATGTGCTGCGCCACAATGGCGTGCGCAAGGGCGATCGCGTGGCCATCTACATGCCGATGATTCCCGAGGCCGTGTTCGCCATGTTGGCCTGCGCGCGCATCGGGGCGGTTCACAACGTGGTATTCGCGGGATTTTCGGCCGAGAGTCTGCGTGACCGAATCAACGACGCGCGCTGCGCGACCGTGATAACCGCGGACGAGGGCGTGCGCGGTGGCAAGCTCATCCCGCTCAAGCGCATTGTCGACGAGGCGGTCATGGCCTGTCCCACGGTGCGCACGGTCTTCGTGGCCCGGCGAACCGGCAACAAGGTTCCCTTCTATCCCCAACGCGACATATGGCTGCGCGAGGCCATGGACGGCGAACGCACCTATTGCCCGATTGAGCATATGGACAGTGAGGACACGTTCTTTCTCCTCTACACTTCGGGCAGCACCGGCCGGCCCAAGGGTGTGGCGCACACCACGGCGGGATACCTGCTGCAGGCCGCGCTCACCCACCGCTATGTTTTCGACTATCACGACGGCGATATCTACGCCTGCGTGGCCGACATTGGCTGGATCACCGGCCACTCGTACGTCGTGTACGGGCCTTTGTGCAATGGCGCGACCACTGTGATTTTCGAGAGTGTCCCCCTGTTTCCCGATGCTGGCCGATACTGGGACCTGGTCGAACGCCACCACGTGACCCAGTTCTACACCTCGCCCACCGCCATCCGCTCGGTGGCCCGCGAGGGCGATACCTTCGTCAAGGCGCACGATCGATCCTCGCTGCGCATCCTCGGCACAGTGGGTGAGCCGATCAATCCCGAGGCGTGGCGCTGGTATCACCAGATCGTGGGCGACGGCCGCTGCCCGGTGGTGGACACTTGGTGGCAGACGGAAACCGGCGGCATCATGATTACGCCTTTGCCAGGCGCCACGCCGCTTAAACCCGGCTCAGCGACGCTGCCCTTCTTTGGCATTGAGCCCGTGCTGCTCAATGAGCAGGGCAAGGAGGTCGGCGGCACCGATGTGTCGGGTTTGCTGGCCATCAAACGGCCCTGGCCCGGCATGGCCCGCACTGTGCAGAACGACCACACCCGATTTGTAGAAACCTACATGCGGCCGTACCACGGCTATTACCTGACCGGTGATGGCGCTCGCCGCGACGAAGACGGCTATTATTGGATCACCGGCCGGGTCGACGACGTCATCAATGTATCCGGGCATCGCCTCGGCACCGCCGAGGTGGAAAGCGCCCTGGTCACGCACCCCGCTTGCGCCGAAGCCGCGGTGGTGGGCTACCCGCACGAAATAAAGGGCCAGGCCATCTTCGCTTTCGTGATTCTCAATCAGGGCTGGAGCGAGAGTCCCGAGTTGCTCGGCGAGCTGAAAAACGAGGTTCGCCACCACATCGGTCCCTTTGCCACGCCCGACGTGGTGCTCATCGTGCCTGGTCTGCCCAAGACCCGCTCGGGAAAGATCATGCGACGAATTCTGCGCAACATCGCCGCGGGCAAATCCGACGACATGGGCGACACCACAACCCTGGCCGACCCGTCGATTGTGGATGTGCTTGTGGCCAAGCGGGCAGCAATCTAGTGGATGCCTCCTATGCCCGGCCCCTATACCCGGGTGCTAGTTCATGTATTCACCACGAGGCCTAAAGCCGGCGCCAAGGACTAGCTAGAGTCTGTCCGGAAATTCCGTCGCGGCCTCAGGCGTTCCCAACCTGGGCCATCGCTAGGGCGGCTGACGCCCCCGATCACCTGGCAGGGGGCTTGCCCACCTCGCTTTCGGCTACCAAACCACGTCCAGTCGTCGTTTCTGTGCGATACCGCGAACCAGCTTGCCGAGGTTGAAGCCCAGGGCAGCACGCTGGCCACACACGCCCATCATCGCGGCCGAACGCGCCGCCGGATGATTGAATCCGTATCGTTGCCTCTTGATGGTGCCGATCGATCCCTCGACCAGCGTACGCTCCCGAATGAGCTCGTGCTTGACCTGCCCCTTGACCGCCCAAGCGGTCTGTCCACGGGGGGCCAGTCCTATGTTGCGAACGCCAAGGTTGCGCAGTCGGGCGATGTTCTTCTCGCTGTGGCCGGCTCGGTCGTAGGCGTACCAGCGCGGAGCCTTGCCGAAGAGCGCGGCCAGATCTTCGACAGCTCGCACAGCGAAGGTCGAGTCGTGTAGATCCTCGCGGTCGCGAGCCACCGTGGCCAGCACGAAGCCGCCGCGCAGACGCGTGATTCCCCACGACAGCCCGAACTCCACCGCTTTGCCGACCTTTCCACGTACGATCGAGTACAGCTCTGGAATGTGCAGGTTGAGGATCTTGCCTGCTGCCACCCGGCCGGTTCGAAGCCAGTGTCGGATCTGGGGTAGCAGGTCGTTCATCGTCTGTTGCAGACGGAAAAGCTTCTGGTGGGCAACTTTGGCGTGACGCCGGAGTTTGCGCCCGGCTACGCAAGCATGTTCGAGCGTCTTGCCCAATCGACAGTTCAGTTCCTCGACCAGCTTGGCCATCTCCAGCATGACACGGTCCTTGACCTCCTTGGTTTTGGCGACAGACGAGGCCATTACACCCTTCTCGCCGGCTGAGACGTTGGGAGAGTCTTTCAGCGTAGCCTCAAGGGCGAGGAGGGCATCCTGTTTCGATGGCGTCGTTCGATTCTGGGAAGATGCGATTTGGCTCGCGTGCTTTGCGAGACCATTCCATAGGTGGGCATTCTCCTCATCCACGGCGATCTCGATGGTCACGTCGTCGAGGAAGTTATTACGGACATGGAATTTGATAGGCCGAACGGCGGGGGGTGGCACGATTGTCCGGAAGATCGAAATGGAGACGGTGTCCCCCTTGCCTAGGCGGCCGGCGGGAGATGGAGAAGGGACGAACGACACAGGCAACTCTGACACGGAATAGTTGATATCGTTGTTGCCGCGATTGGTGATGCGGAATGAACGCTCCGGTGTCAGTCCAGCGAACTCCAGCTTCTCGGGTGTGACGTCCATAGCAGATGTGCATCCTTGGCGGTAGTTCACTGCGGACGCTGCCTGGAAATCCGCCAGGGCTCTCAGGACAATCGCACGTTGTGCCTCCACATCGCCGACGGATTTGGCCGCTTGAACGGCCTCCGCAAAGGCGCGAATGCCATTGAGCACGGAGTCAAAACTACGGCGCAGGCAGGAATACTCGCCTTGTGACATCCTTCCGCTACGCAGATCCTGGCAAGCAGCATCGTACTTCAAGGCGTAGTCTTTCATGAAAGTATCGAAGTCCCGCACCTGGCTGTCCCTAATGCCGAGTCTACCTTTCATGGAGTCCAATTCCTTGAGCTTGACCTCGAGATCGACTCCGATAGATCGGTTCCAGCCGACGAAACTAAGTCTGGTGGTTGTGGAACATGAATTATCCACACAATCGCAACGGTCGCGACCACGACCGCTACGCCAAGTAGCACCCACCAAGATTTGTTCATCTTCGGCATGCTATCATGGGGAACTGAGGTAGAGAACAGTCGGGTCGGGGACCGCCAACGCTACGCTGGCGGCTACGCACGCGCGCCGGAAGGACACGTGGTACCTGGTACAGCAAGACGCTCCAGTTACTTGGGCCAGGGGACCGAGTCTGGGTCAATGTGCCCAAACAAGGCTTCGTTGGCGTGGGTCGAGCGACGGGGGGGCACAGCCGGTCACGGAGTTCACCGTCGCTGGTCAGCCCATTAGATAAATGGCCAAGCGTAGCAGGTTCCACGTCGAGGTCGGTGATGATCCTGACCACGCTGCCGGTGTAGGTGCCAGAGGCTTCTTGAGCGGGTGTAGGTGCCAGAGGCTTCTTGAGCGATGTGTCGGGTTTGCTGGCCATCAAACGGCCCTGGCCCGGCATGGCCCGCACTGTGCAGAACGACCACACCCGATTTGTAGAGAGCAATTTAGCGACTTTGCCGGAGGCCGTGCTGCTGCTGGCGGTGCCACAGACAAGCGCGAACGCGATGATCTCGATAGGGCAAAGCGGCCTGGGGAAAATTACCCCATAGGCAGAATCCCAAGTCCCGCCGCAAGCCTGCTGACCCTCGGTGGAGTTCGCGGGTCGCTTCGTGCCGAGTGCACTGGCCGAATCGCAGCGCTTCGGTGGTGAAGATCGCACTCGGTGGTGAAAATTGCGCGCACCCTTGTGTGTGCAAGATCACATCGCGCCCGCCGACAGCTGTGCCGGCATGCCGAATGCCGTTGCTCTCGCTGCGGTGGGTGCCATAGAAACGCCCCATCAATGGCGCGGGCACGGATGTTGCCTACGAGGCCGTGAATCGGTCATTCAACAGTCTGGACAGGAGAACTTACATGAGACACTTGTTGGTATGGGGCTCAGGCATTGCTCTATTGGCAGCGACGGTTCTGGGAGGCGTCGGGTGTTCCCCCGGCGACAGCCCCGAGAACCCTGGTGCCCAAGACGTACGCGCAGCGATTCGGCCAAAGACACTTCAGGCGATTCACTCCGCTTTTCCAGCTGCCGAGACAGCGGCGAGCTCGAACGGTCCAACCCGGATCTTTGGATCGGGATTGGCGACCGGAACGGATCCACAGGACGCCGCCGAGCGCTTCCGCAAGGGACTTGGCCAAGCGCTGGGCGTAGACGACAACGATCTTAATCCAAGGGACGCCCAGCAAGCCCGCCCCGGTGCACACACCTCAGCGCAAGGCATCGGGCTGATGGTCGACGAGAAGACCGGCCAGCCCAAGTTCTGGCTGTTCCGCTATACCCAATCCAAGGGAGGTCTTCCGGTCTACCGCGCCGGCCTGCACACCTTGGTTCGCAATGACCCAAGCAATACGGTTGTGTGGGCAGCGTCGACGGTCCGCGATCTGGCCAGCTTCACCCCCCGCAGCAGCCTGCGCCCTCGCACTCCGGATCAGAACAAGACCTTGGCGGCAGTCCGCAATACCACGGACTTCAAAGGTAGGCCCATGCCTGCGCCGACGTCGTTCTCGAAGGTGTCGGCCCCCGAATTGATCGTGTTTGCCGGGACCGAGGAGCACGAGGCCGAACCGCGTATGGCCATTCAGTACACGGCCGAATCCTCCACCGGGGGCAAGTGGCACATCGTCGCGGATGCGGACACCGGCGACGTTCTGAACGCCGAAAGCCAAATCCTGTTTGCCGATGTCACCGGCAGCGTGACTGGCAACGCCACCCAGGGTGACGTAGCCATGGAATGTGCCCCAGAGGTTGCCACGCCCTTCATGTACGCCGAGGTCGATGGGCCGACCACCGAGAGCGCATTCGCCGACGTCAACGGCGCCTACACGCTGAGCACCAGCGCCACAGGAACGGTGAGTCTCACATCCTTGATGGGCGGCCAGTACTTCGATGTGGTCAACCGGGCCGGCGCGCTCGATCAGTTGGTCAGCTCCGTGGTCGCACCGGCTACAGCGGACTTCGTTCACAATGCGGCCGACACGGACGCGCAGGTCATCGCGCAGGTCAATGGCTACACCAACGCCAACGAGATCCGCGCGTTTTTGCTCAAATACATCCCCACCTATCCCATCATCGCCACCGAGACCGACTTCCCGGTCGACGTCAACCTCAGCAGCGCGGACAGCCCGCTCTGTCCCGGCAACGCCTTCTACAGCGGCACCGCGCTCAATCTCTGCTTGGGATCGAGCAGCTACACCAACACGTCGTTCGCCAGTGTCACGCACCACGAGTATGGACACCACATCATCAGTT
>Ga0265316_10004060_pt1 | contig 14640 bp, 11 predicted proteins | sample 4522metaG_FD_202092 | JGI IMG/M metagenome (GOLD analysis project Ga0265316, IMG submission 202092) | Rhizosphere microbial communities from Carex aquatilis grown in University of Washington, Seatle, WA, United States - 4-5-22 metaG | ecosystem: Host-associated > Plants > Roots > Rhizosphere >...
AAATCGCCGTTCCGCTCCGCCAGCGTGGGTACGATAGCGGCCTGTGTCTTGCCCTCGGAATCGCGCTGCCCCTCATAGTAGGCGAAGAAGAAATCCTTGTCCTTGCGGATGGGTCCGCCCAGGGTGGCGCCGTACTGATTCCGGTGCAGCGGTTCCGTTTGCGCGGCGAAGAAGTTGCGCGAGTCCATGGCGTTGTTCCGCAGGAACTCGTAAACATCGCCGTGAACAACGTTGCTTCCGGACTTTGTCACCATCGAGGTTGTCGCGCCGCTGGTATCGCCATACTCGGCCGGCGCGTTCAGGGTGAGAATGCGGAACTCGCTCACGGCGTCCACCGGCGTGCGCAGAGCGTAGCCGCCATTTACGCTGTCCACGTTGCTGGCACCATCGAGCAGATAGTTATTCGATTCCGGCCGCTGCCCGTTCACCGCGTAAGCCTGGCCGCTGCGCGCGATGCCGCCCGCCTCGGCAAGGCCGGTGGTCATGGGAGCGACTCCTGGCTGCAGCAGTCCGAGTTGGGTCAGGTCGCGTCCATTGAGGGGCAGGTCCGTCGCTTCTCTCGCGGAAACGACGTTGCCGAGAGTGGAGCTGACATCCACGGTTGCGGCCATGGCCGCCACTGTCACTTCGCTCCGGCCGCCCTCCACTTCCAGTTTGACGGGAACTCGCACCGTCCGGTTGATGTCGATCCGGATCGGCGAGACGCTGAACGCCGTAAAGCCCTGAGCCGAGACGCGGAGCTCATAGTCGCCCACCGGCAGAGAGGAAAAGTGGAAAGAACCGTCCATGCCGGAATGCTGCGTAGCGGTGAAGCCCGTCTGCGCATTTCGAGCGCCCACGATAGCCTGCGTCACGGCCGCATCCGATGGATCGAGGATTTGGCCCTCGAGAGTCCCGGTTGGGTCCTGTGCCCGTACAGTCAGGCACACGAAGAATAGGACGAACACGCTGAGTCGTTTCATAGTCGCAACCTCCCTAAAGACGCCATTTGGACACACCTGCACCCTCCGAAGTCGTGACGGTCTTTCTGCGAGACAGCCCCTATCGAAGCGTTGCCCCTCTGCGAACTTTACTACCGAATATCACTCTAGGCCGGCTAGGTCAATAAGGAAAAAGTGTTACGTGGTTTCGACTAGTGTGCCGCCGACTGGCGCCGCCGCGCCGGGAATCAGGCGAGTAAGTCACGCAGGTATTCTGGTGTGAAACTACTAATCCGATCTAACTCAGCCGATAGCTCGCGGCCGGCATTGACCGGCCCCCACTACCGATGAGACAATACGGCCAGTGAAGGAGTCCCCGAACCGCCAGACTAACTAGGAGACACCCACAATGCCTGAAACCGACGTTATCGCGAATCAGAAGCAAATCCTCGACAACCAGAAGGCCATTCTCGCCAACCAACAACACATCCAGACGAACCAGGATGCCATCAAGAAGAATCAGGCCACGCTGGACACCATCGTCAGGAACCAGGAGGAAATCCTCGCGCTTCTGAAGAAGAAGTGAGTGCGCAAGTGCGAACACTGGGACGAAGATTCGTGCCGTGACTGGCGGCAAGGCCGGGTACGGGACGTTCTTGCCGGGTGATGGCATGAAGAAGAACACGTATCTGGTGCGAGCCATCGCCCTTCCCGCCGCGGTCGCCGCGATCCTCGTCGCACTTTGGACCGTGGTCTGGAAAGGGGGCGCTTTCCACCCGAGCGCATTCCCATCGCCGTTGGCGGTGGCACGCGGCTTTGGCGTGGAGATCGCCAGCGGAAGGCTGTTCAGCGACACCGTTACGTCTCTCTTTCGCGTGACCTGCGGGTTTCTGTTGGCTGTGGTCTCGGGCATTCCCGTGGGCATCTGGATGGGCCAGATGCTTTCCGCACGGCTGGCCTTTTTGCCCCTGACAAATTTCTTCCGCAACCTTTCTCCCCTGGCCTGGATGCCATTCGCCATCCTGTGGTTCGGAGTAGGAGACGCCGCCTCCATCTTTCTTATCTTCCTTTCGGTCTTCTTTCCATTGGTGCTCGCTACCATGGCTGCCGTTGGAACGATTCCGCTGGTATACTTCCACGTCGCTCAAAACTATGGATTGCGCCGGGTCGAAAAGCTTACCCGCGTGACGCTGCCGGCGATCATGCCCCAGGTAATCACGACCCTACGTGTGACGGCGGGCGTCGCTTGGTTGGTTGACGTCGCCGCCGAAATGATCGCCGGCCGCGACGGCCTTGGCTTCGCCGTGATGGACGCGCGCAACGGACTCCGCACCGATCTGTTAGTCGTGGAAATGATTGTCATCGGCATCATCGGCGTCCTTATCGACCGCCTTCTGGTGCAACTGACCACCGTTCCCAGCGTGCGCTGGGGTTATGAGACATAGGCGACCTCCTTTATGACCGGGCGCCTGGAGCTCAACGACGTCTCTGTTTCTTTCGAGTCGGTCGAGGTAATACGGAATCTCTCGCTCACCATTGGAGAAGGGGAATTCGTGGCCCTCGTCGGGCCGTCCGGCTGCGGAAAGACGACCCTGCTCAACCTCCTGGCCGGATTTGAGCGGCCCTCTGCCGGATCGATCGAGTGCCAGGGGCACGTCAGAATGGTTTATCAGGAGGATGGCTTGTTTCCGTGGGCGACCGTGACCGAGAACATCGAGCTGGGATTGCGTCACATCGGCGACCGGCGCGAGCGCAAGCGCCAGATTGGCGAACTGCTTAAGATCATCCGCATTGAAGGCTTCGAGCACCACTACCCGCGCCAATTGTCCGGCGGCATGCGCCAGCGCGTGGAACTGGCCCGCGCCCTGGCCGGCGGTTCCGATGTGCTTCTGCTGGACGAGCCTTTTTCCGCTTTGGACTATCTGACGCGCCTTCGCATGCGCAACGAGCTGGCGCGGTTGTTGAGCGAAATGCCCAGAACGGCGGTATTGGTCACTCACGACATCGAGGAGGCCGCGCAGCTTGCGGATCGGATCGTCGTACTTACGGAACGCCCTGCCCGCATCCGTCGCCAATTCAGGATCTCGACGCGCCGTCCCCGGGAACTCACAAACCCCGAGGTCGTCGATGCGATGGGCCGAATTCTGGATGCCCTCGACATCGAAGACGCCGCCGGCCAGAACTAAGCAGGAGGTCTTATGCGTCACTCTTATGCAGCCCGCTGGATCGCCGGAGCGGTCCTGTTTGCCGCGTTGCTTGGCGTACTACGATACAAGCCGTGGAAACAGGCGGGCACCCGCGATGTCCGGGCCCTTCAGCAACTGAAGGTCGGCTTCCTGCCGGTGACCTGTCATCTGACCTGCCCGGTGACTGACTTCGCCACCCGAACCAGCAGGACGACACAGTTCGTGTCGCAGCGCTTCAACGACTTTCCCACCATTGTGGAGACGATGAAGGCGGGAAGGCTGGAGGCGTCCTTCATGATCGCGCCTCTGGCCATGAAGCTGCGGGAGCAGGGCTTGCCCGTTAAAATCCTGTACCTGGGCCACCGTGACGGATCGGAAGTGATGGTTCGCCGCGACCTGCCGGCGACAAGCCTCCGCGATCTGCGCAGCAAGGTCTTCGCGATTCCGAGCATCTACAGCAATCAGAATCTGGTGATTCACAAGCTGATGGAGGATCAGGGCGTCAAACCGAACGAGATTCGTTTCGTGGAGATGCCTCCTCCGGATATGCCCGGAGCGTTGGCTTCCAAGGCGATCGATGCGTATTTCGTGGGCGAACCCTACTGCGCTAAGGCCGAACTGGAAGGCAGCGGCAAGGTGCTCTACTATGCCAAAGACATCTGGCCGCACTTTATCTCCTGCGTCCTGGTGGTGAACGAAAAGCTGATCCGGGAGCGTCCCGCCCTTGCTCGCGATCTCGTTCGCGGGATCGCGGAAAGCGGAGAATGGGCGGAGACCCATCGCGTCCAAGCTGCCAGCGTCGTCACGCCCTATTTCCGTCAGGATGAGAAGCTCATCCGCTACGTTTTAACCGAACCGCCGGACCGGGTCAGCTACCGAATGCTCAATCCCACCGACCAGGAGATGCAGCGGATTGCCGACATGGCTCTGCGAGCGGGCATTTTGGATAAGCGCGCCGACATGCGGGACCTCGTCGACCGCTCGTTTATTCCGAGCGCGATCCGCGCGGTCGACATTCAGTGAGCCCTACAGCGTCTTCAAATATTCGATCAGATCGTTCAACTCGTCCTTCTGCAGGTCGTTCGTCAGGCCGTGGGTATCTTTGGGGTTGAAGACCGTCCAGATCTCTTCGAGCGAGCGGGCCGAGCCGTCGTGCAGGTAGGGCGCCGTGAGGGCGATGTTGCTCAACTGCGGAACGTCGAACAGAGGCGAGCGGTCGGTCCACTTGCCGCTCCCGACGTCGGCGAGCTGCTGGTTGGTGTAGTGCGGACCGGAGTGGCACACGGAGCATTGGTTGTTCTCCGGAATCGGCTTTCCGTTCTTGCCGCGCGTGCGCTCGAAGATCGCTTTGCCGCGCTCCTGCGAGGGCGTCAGCTCGCCATTGGGCAGCCGATACCGGTTGGGCCGGAGGGGCATGGCCTTGATGAACGCCACCACGTCGGCCAGCTCTTCGCGCGAGTAGCTCTGCGAACGGAAGAAGAACTTCTCAGTGCGCGGGCCGCACTCCGTCTCGAGATCGGGATTGCCGCCGTTCCACTTGAACGGTGCGGTGTCCTTGATGTCCTCGAGCAGGCGGTTGTCGACGATGTCCTTGCCGAAGCCGTCCGGCTCCAGGTCCCATTGAGCGCCGTCGAAAGTTGCCTCAAGGTGGCAGTTCGCGCAGCCGAAATGACCCTGGAAACCGAACCTCGCGCTGAAGAACAAACGTTCGCCGCGGCGCTCCGGAGAGAGCTGACCGGGCGCGCCGAGCGGGATGGTGCGCACCACCTTGCGCGCCGCGGTGTCCACCACGGAGATCGAGTCGTCGTTGCGGTTGGCTACGTAGAGACGGCTGCCATCGGGCGAGAGAAGAAGGCCCTTCGGCGCCAGGCCCACGGGAATGCGGCCCGCGACGTAATTGGCGGAAGCCGAAAGGTCGTTCGCCACCGTCTTCCGCTGCGCGGGCGTGAGCGAGCGTATGAACTTCAGCAGGCGCGCGACATCGATCACCGTCACGCTGTCCGAACCGGTCGTCGAGATGTAGACAGCGCTCTTGTCTGGTGCGATGACCACGCCGAACGGTGGCGTGAAATAGCGCTCCAGCTCGTCGATCGGAAGCTGCACGAGCTCGCCCGCGTCGGCGCCGAAAACCGAGATGGTGTTGCCCATCACCCAGCCATGCTCGACATGCGCCAGCGGCACCAGGTTCTTCGGCCGTAACTCGGCCGCCACGCCGAGCCTGCCGTCCCGCGATAACGCCGTGTGGAAAATGCCCGCCGCGTTGTAGAGACCATAGCGGTCTGCCACCATCTGCCGGGCCGTGTCAATAACCGTGATCTCGGATTGCGACGGCGTACGGAACTTACCCGGATTTGGGTAAATATGCGTCGAGTAGATGCGCGTGCCATCCGGCGAGAGCGCCAGGTAACTGGCCCCGCGCCCCGCCAGCAGCCGCTTGGTCTCAATGCCGGTCTTCAGGTCGATCACCGAAACGTCATTGCTGATGCGGTTGGCCGTGTAGAGGAACGCGCCCGTGCGATCGGTGATCGCCGACGTCGGCTCGAAGCCCGCGCGCAGCGTGCGCACCACCTGGAAGGACGCCAGGTCGATTTCGGACACATCGTCGCTCCAGGAGTTCACCACGAAGGCGTCCCGCCCGTCCGGCGAGAGGGCGATCCCTTTCGGCACCCGGCCCACCGCAATGCGGCGCGTCACATTGCCGGATCGCGCATCGACCACCGCCAGTTCGTCCGTGCCTTCGCACACCACGTACAACGTGGCGCCGTCGGGAGACATCGCGATCTCGATCGGCGATGGGTAGTGCGGTTTGGGCTGGGCCCCGCAGGTAGCGGCAGCCAGCGCCGCGGCGAGCAGGATCCGGTTCCACATGACTACTTCTCCTCTATAGTCACGACACGGTCGGCCGGGACGTTCTCGATCACCTGTTTGGCGCCGCCCAGCCACGTGACCACCACCTTGTCCACCTTCGCGGCCGCGCCCAGCCCGAAGTGCACCCGCGGATCGTCGCCCGAAAGATAGCCCGACGAGCCAACGCGTTCGCGCTGCTGGTGGAGGCCGCCGGCAAAGATCTCGATCTGCGCGCCGATGCCGTCGCGATTGGTCTTTCCGCGGCCCGCGCCCACCAGTTTGAAGGCGATCCAGTGGTTCGCATTCGCGGTCGCGTTGCGGAGCAGAACGGCCGGCGCGCCCAGGTTCACGATGTAGACGCCGACGTTGCCGTTGTTCTCGAAGTCGGCGAACGCCGCCCCGCGCGCCACGGTCTTAGTCTTCTCGACGTAATCGCCGGCGGTGGAGGAAACGTCCTCGAACTTGAAGCCGCCGAGATTGCGGAAGACGCTGTGCTCCATCGGAACCATGTGAATCAGGCCGCCGTGGGCGATGAAGAGGTCCTCCCAGCCGTCGTTGTCGAAATCGTAGGCGCCGGTCCCCCAACTGGTGTATTGCGCGGCGGCCTGCGAGATGCCCGACTTCTCGGTAACGTCCTGGAACTTGAGGTCCCCGACGTTTCGCATCATGCGGTTGTACTTCGAGTCGGAAACCCACAGGTCGATCTTGCCGTCGTGATCGAAGTCGAGAAAGACCGGGCCCATGGCCGAGGTGTTCTCGCCGCTCTGCCCGTAGGCGACTCCGGCGGCGACGGCGATCTCCTTGAAGGTTCCGTCGTGCTGGTTGCGGAACAGAAAGTTCTCGGTCTTGTCGTTGGCGACGTAGATATCGGGCCAGCCGTCCAGGTCGAAATCGCCGGACGTCACGCCCATGGCGCGGCTCTTGAGGTGGGCGATGCCGGACTTCTCGCTTACGTCGGTGAACGTGCCGTTGCAGTTATTGTGGAACAGCATATTAGACTCCGGTTCGTAATCGAGCGGCCCGGGATAGTTATCGGCTGCATAGTAAGCGCGGTAAGTCGGATCGAACTTGACATAGCGGCCCACAAACAGGTCCAGGCAGCCATCGCGGTCGTAATCCAGAAACACCGAGCCGATGGACCAGCCCGGGACCTTGAACCCTGCTTTCTCGGTAACGTCGGTAAACGTGCCGTCGTGGTTGTTGTGATACAGAATGACGCGGCCGTAGGCGCTGACGAACAGGTCCTGCCAGCCGTCGTTGTCGTAGTCGGCGGCGATGGCGCCCATGCTGAAGACGTTGGCGGCTACGCCGGCCTGCTCGGTTACGTCGGTGAAGTGGCCGTTGCCGTCGTTACGGAAGAGGTGGTTGTGCGGCGGCGTGGCGGGCGGCTTGCGCAGAGGATAGGGGTGCATTCCCTTTTCGAGCGGAATGCCGCTCACGACATAGAGGTCCAGGAGGCCGTCGTTGTTATAGTCGAACCACACCGCGCCGCCGCCCGTGCTTTCGAGCAGCGATCCGAGCTTCTCGGCGCCGAAGCTGTGCGTGAACTGCACCCCCGCCTTTTCGGTCACGTCCTCGAAGCGTATGGGAGGGCGCGCCTGCTGAGCTACCAACAGCGCCAGGAACGGAACGGGCAACAGCAGTTTCCAGTGTTTCATGGGCCACCTCAGGGAAAGATCATTTTGACCGGATCGGTCGTGCGGAGCAGCACGGCGGGCGCGAGATTGTCGGGCGCGCGCTCGGGCCCGGCGTGGCAACCCACGCAGACGCGCTGCTCGCCGCGCCGCATCCAGAACCAGCTCTGCGCGGCCCGCACCGATTTCGAATTTCCGTCCAGCAACTCGAACCGGATCGGCCGCTCGCTCGGCACCTGAACGAAGAACGAGCCGTCCTTCTCGACCGGCGCCTGCCCCATCGCCACGGCCGCGCCGGCATCGTTCTGGGCCCAGACGCGCACCGCCCGGACCACGCCTTCCGGGATTCCACCCTCGCGCGATGTGTACACGTTCAGGCACAGAAGGTTGCCGCCGTTGCGGTCCCCAAGGCCCGACGGGTGACGCTTGGGGACCGTGTGAGCGCGCACGAGGACCGGATCGAGCGCGTTGAGTTGGTCTCCCTGTTGGGGCGCGACTTGCGTGTCGCCGATCTTCACGCGGTGCAGGGTAAACGGCGCGCCCGCAGCCGAGCGCCATGAGACCATTAACTGGCCGGGCGCAAGCTCCGCGACCGCTCCTGCGTATTCGCCTTTCGGAAGCGCCAGCGGAAGCTCTACCGCGCGCGCCGAGGTGAACCGCGCAAGGTGCGCGCCGCTCACGAACACAATGTCGCCCGAAGAAACCTGCCGGCCGAAGTGCCGGTCGTGACCGTGATCGCAACGCACCGTCTCGACGCCGCTGCCATCCGCATAGACGGTGTAGACTTCGCGCGTGGCTGCCCGATGAGGCGCGTCGAACAGCACCCGCCCGTCGAGCAGAACGTCGGACGGGATGTGGTTCCCGTAGCCGTAAGTCAGGCGCAGCGGGGTGCCGCCGGCCAGCGGCGCCAGTTCGATCTCGAAGCCGGCCGCCGTCCGTCGCGCATAAACCAGGCTGTCGCCCGGCATGTAGAACGGCCGGATGCAATCGTCGCTGCCCGAAGTCACGCGCCGCGGCGTGCCGCCCGCAACGGCGGCCTCCCAGATCTGCCACGGCTCTGCTGGTTTCCGTTTGCCCGCGAAGAGCACCCGGGCGCCGTCGAACGAGACAGCGGCGTCCGCCGAGGCCGCGAATCCGGGGACAAACGCGCGCGCCGTTCCGCCCTCAAGCAGCATGAGGCGGGCGCCGGACGGGAACCGCTCGCCGCCTTGCGGATCGTAACGCGGCGCCTCGGTATACATGAATGGCGTAGAGGCGCCGGCCATTGCACAGGCGGACGGCAGAAGGACAGTAACTAGGAAACGGACCATGAGACTAACCACTCCGAAAGATTATAGCGTGCTCGATTTCGAAGCACCTATAATGCGTTTCCATTAGTGGGGTTTGTATAGGCAGCGTACACGTCGCGTTTCGAGAGACCGCGCTCGCGAGCCACCGCCTTCATGGCGTCCATTCGGCTCATGCCGGCGCGCTCGTGCGCTTCGACCGCCTCGGGAATCGGAGTCTCGTCGAGCCCCTCCCGGCGTTCCGCTTTGGCGACCAGCAGGGTGCATTCCCCTTTGAGCGTGATGTGCGCGCGCCGCAGCTCCGCGGCCGTGCCGCGCAGGAATTCCTCGTGGAGTTTCGTCAGCTCGCGCGCCACCACGACGGGCCTCGGCCCCAGCACTTCTTCGATGTCGGCCAGCGTGTCGAGCAGCCGGTGCGGAGCTTCGTAGAAGACCAGAGTCGCGGGTTCGTCCTTCAGCCTCTGAAGCGTCTTGCGGCGCTGCACCGAGCGGGGAGGTAGAAAGCCGCCGAAGTGAAACTCGTCGGTCGGCAGCCCGGAGGCGGCCAGCGCCGCCAGCGCCGCCGATGGGCCGGGCAGGGGTTCGACGCGAATCCCCTTGGCAATGGCGTGCGTCACCAGGCGGTAGCCCGGATCGGAGACCAGCGGCGTGCCCGCGTCCGAAACCAGCGCCACGCTCGCGCCCGACTCCAGCTTCTCGATCAACTCCGGAGCGCGCACCGCCTCGTTGTGCTCGTGGTAACTCACGGTGGGTTTCTGAATGCCGTAGTGATCGAGCAGCTTGCGCGTCTGCCGCGTGTCCTCGCAGGCCACCAGGTCGGCCTCACGCAGAATGCGCAGCGCGCGCAAAGTGATGTCTTCCAGGTTCCCGATCGGCGTGGCCACCAGGTACAACGTTCCGGGCATTTGCTACCAGTCTAAGTCCGCGGGGCTAGAAGCTGAAGCGCAGCCCCATTTCGAGGCGCCGGTTGCCGGCCCCGCTGACCGGGCCGAACGCGTTCGCCAGGCTCAGCGATTGGCCGAAGAACTCGGAACTCAGGTTGCCCTCGACCGGTCCGGGATTGGTGCTGTTCAGCAGGTTGCGAGCCGACACGCTCAAGGTGAGGTTGAACCGGTGGTCCGTCACCGGGTCCGAGAAGACCCCACGCATTCCGCCCCCCCGTCCACCTCCTCCGCCCATCCCCATCGGCGGGCCGCCGCCGCGCGGGCCGCCGGGACCGCCGCCGGATGCCGGCGAGGCCGCGGACGAGCGTGCTTCGCCAAAGCCGAACACCTTGCTCACGCGCAGATTGACTGCGAAAAATCCGGGGCTCTGTCCGTAGTTCCGCGGGATGAGCGGCTGGCCAGGAGCGGGATTCGGATTGAAAGCGCCCCACGGCGTTACGATCGCCCCAGGTTCGCCCGGAGTCGCAAAGGCCGGCCGGTCGTTGAAGATCGTGTCGCCGTTCCCGTCCGCGCCGGTGGTGATGTTGAACGGCCCACCGCTGCGCGCGGTGATGAACGGGCTTAGCCGCACGCCCCAGCGCGTCATGATCGATCCGGCCAGCATGAACCGGTGCCGCGTATCCATCGACGAGCGCCCCCAGTCCGCGGCGAAGTTGGATGAGTTCACGGGGAAGGTGCCCGAGCCGTCCGTATCGCTCATGGCCTTGCTCAGCACGTAGAACGCAAAGAACGAAATGCTCTTGCTGATGCGGCTGTTGACGTTGGTCATCCACTGCTCCTGCTGGTATGCCCCGTTTCCCTGATACTGGTAGATCGTCTCCGTGCCCTGTGGCAACGCAACCGATCGCAGCAGGTGCTCGCCCTTTGCGTACATGAATGTGCTGGCCACCGTCGTGTTCCAAGGCAACTGGCGCTCCACCCCGAGCGCCGACTGCATGGTGCGAGGCGAGCGCAGGCCCGCCTGAACCTGATAGATCGTCTGCAGTTGGTTCGCCGCCAGGGTGGCAATCGACGGGACGTTGGGATAGAAGGTCGGGTTTGAGATGATGAACTGCTGCTGGGTGCCCCCGTTGAAGCGGTCGGCCTGCAGCGTCAGGTTCTCGCTGAAACGGTCGTAGAACATCCCAAATCCCCCGCGAACCACCATTTTCCCGTTGCCCTTCGCGCTGCCGTCAGGCGACCACGCGAACCCAACCCGCGGTGCGATGTCGTGCCAGTCGTGGATGTTGGTCTGGGTCTCATAGCGGAGCCCCAGGCTGACGGTGAGGTTCGGGCGCATGCGCCAGTCGTCCTGGAAAAACGGGGCGACGTCGATCCGCGAGAGGCTCGATAGCGCCGCGCCACTCGAGATGGTGAACTGCGCCGGGAACGAGTCCGGCGTGCCGAGCACAACGGCCTTGTATTGGTCCAGGGAGCTGAAGAAGAACGTTCCCGCGAAGTTCCTGGGGGAAGAGTCGTCCAGCGTCAAGGCGCGCAGCCGCAGCCCGAATTTCAGACCGTGCGCCCCCTTCGCGATGGTCGTGAAGTTCTGCAACTCATAGCGCTTCTCGGTCTGCACGGAGTGCCCCGCGGAGACCCCGCCGGTGACGAACTCGGGCGCCCTGATGGTCGGCGCGCTGTCAAGTCCGTTCAAGTCCGTCATGTCCTGCTCGAAGTGGAAGCGCGTCTCGTTGATCGTGCGAGGGCCCAACACGATCGTGTCGGTGATCGAGGCGTCGTGTTCCGTGCCGAGGGAGTCATAGGCCTGATTGACGAGAGAGAAACCACTGCTGAGTCCGGCGTTCGTCTGGCTGGTTCTCTCGTAGCTGTAACGCGCCACCAGGGTCTGGTTCTGCGTCAACTGGTAGTCCAGGCGCGGGCTCAGCGTCGTCCGCTCCATCGGCGTCACAACGGCATCGCTGATCCTCTCCGTCTGAGGCCAGTCCGGCGCCGCGACCAGCGCCGGATCCGGATTGACCGCGTTGATCAACGCGTTGTCGGCGATGTCCCGCCGCTCGAAATCCATGAAGAAGGATGCCTTCTTGCTGAGCGGCCCGGTCACATTGCCGCCGTACTGGCGGGAGTGGAAATCCGGCTTGTTCTCGGCATACGGGTTGCGCGAGTTGAGCGCCCCCTCGCTGTCGTTGAACATGAGTTGGCCGTGAAACGTGTCCGCTCCGGGTTTGGTGAGGATCTCGATGCGGCCGTAGCCCAGCCGGTCGAACTCCGAGGAGAACGGGTTCTGGTTGATGCGGATTTCGCGGATCGAGGCCTTCGGAGGCAGCCGCGCGTTGGTGAAGCCGTCCACGTAGATCTCGCCGCCGCTCGGGCCGGCGGAGGGACCGGCCAGCGCCTGCAGGTCCGATTCCAGATCGTCGGGATCGTCCGACAGCGCATCCAGGTCGGTTCCGCGCAGCACCAGCGCGCCCGCGTTGTTCGCGGCTTCGGTGCTTACGGCCGGCGCGCCTTCCGCCTGCACGGTCACCTCCTGCTTTTCGAGCGCAACCTGGAGGCTTGCATCGACCGTCGCGACGCGCCCGGCCGCGACATCCACCTTGGCTCGAAACAGCCCGAACCCCGGCGCCGCGATCCGCACCGCGTAGGTCGCCGGAGCGAGGCCGGTCAACGCGTAGGACCCGGTCTGGTCCGTAGCTGCCGTGCGCTCGACCCCACTGGCGACCACCGAGACCTTCGCGCCCGGGACCACCGCCCCGCTGCTATCGGTCACTTTCCCCTTCAACGTTCCGCTGTTCTCCTGCGCCTGCGCGGCCACGGCCAGCACCGCCAGGAGCACTATCCAACGAGCCTTCTGCATGTTCAATCCAATTCCTCGCTTCATACCGTCACTGCGGGCCGATCTCGAAGTTCAGCGCGGCGCCCATTCCGCCCATCCCAGGGCCTCCCGAAGCGCTGGCCAGCAGCGGCTCCACCCCTGCCACCACTACGATCGCCGTTGCCTCGGAAGCTTCGGCGCCCTTGGTGCTGGAGATAATCAGGGCGTCGCCCGCCTTCAACTCCGCCAGCGTCAGCGCCGGCATCCTCTCGAGCGCCTGCTGGAAGTCCATTCCGGCGCGCGGGCCGCGGGGGCCGCCGCCTCCCGGTCCGCCTCCGCCCCCCCACTGCTGCGGAGGTCCGCCCTGCCCTGGCTGTCCCGAGGCTGCGGGCGGTGCGCCGCCGTTCGCCCCCGCCTGCCGCCGCCGCGCAATCATCATCGCCATGCCTTCGGGCAGGCGGCGCAGCATCGAATCCGCCTTGACTCGGATCAGCACGGGCTTCTTGGTCTCGATGTCGGTGATGCGAATCTCGCCGGCGGTTGCGTCCACCGTCTTGACGACACCGGCGATGTTCCGGAACGCTCCGAAAACGATCTCTTCCGCCTTGATGCGGCTCCCGTCGCCGTTGCGCTCCCCCAGTATCCGCAGGTGATCGCCAACGTTGACCGCTTCGAAGGAACTGGGCAGCGCGTCGGCGAACCGCACGGAGTCGGGCGCATACCGGCGGAACGTGACGCCCGCGGGCGCCTCGACCGTCACCACGCGCGCCGTTTCCCGGGCCCCGACGGAAATCGTGATTTCGCGGGCGGCCGGATCGGTGGCCGTCACTGCGCCGGCCGTGCCTCGCTTCTGCCACTCTTCGCGGTCCGCGGCGTGCTTGCGCGCCAGGTCCGCGCGTGTCATCACGAAAACCCTGGCCGCCTCGAACGAGCCGTGGTCTTCCGACAGCCGGCCGCGCGCCACAACCCGATCCCCGGCCGCGACGTCTTGCAGCGTAATCGAGGTGGCTTTCTTCAGATCCTTCTCGCCCAGCGGTACACGCAGGTAAAGCGTTTTGTCCGTCAGTTTAACCGTAACCGCTCCGCCCGAGTCCGGCTTCAGCACGATCTCATGAGCTGCGGCGTTGACCGCAGTCACCTCGCCGCTAGCCCGGGTGATATCCCCCGTTTGGCCGCCCGCCGGGGGCGCCGTTTGGGCGAAACAACCCACCACCAGCAGCCCAAAGACAAGAAGACACAGATGACGCTTCATAGACGATTCCTTCATCAAGGTAAGGCGAAGTCCGCCCGCCTCAGGTAACGCGGGCACCCAAAGAAAGTATGAGAACGCGCTAATCGATGAAGCCCGCGCCGTCGGCCGCATCGGCCAGTTCGCCGGCCGCCGCCGCTCCTTCGGCCGCCTCGCCCTGCTCCTCCTCTTCCCTCGTGCCCCGTTCCTGCAAGAAGAGCCGCCGCAAGGTTCTGAGGTCGTTCAAGATGCGCCGGCTGGTGCCCATATGCAGCGCCAGCTTGGCCAGATTGTAGGAAACCAGTTGCAGCGCCTGCTGGCGCCGGTCCGACTGAGTCTCAGCGCTCGCCTGCTCGATTTCCCGCCGGGACTCCTCGATAGCGTCGCACAGAAGCTCGACAAACTGCAGAGCGCTCTCGATATTCTCGAACGGGCTTTCCGGCTGATCGTCCACAGAGATCCACGCAGACCCTTTGATTATAGCCACTTCCGGCGCCGGGGAGCCATCGGCCCTTGGCCATCGGCCGCCAGCCCTCGATCCCGGTCCTCGCTCACCGTCAGTCGTCAGACCTCCAGCGGATGGACTGATCGCCGATCGCCGACGGCTGATGGCCGAGTGCTGACGGCTGTACCATACAGACATGCTCGGATTCGACAGCCGCGCCGCGCGCTCCGCCTGGTCGGTGTTTCTGGTCGCCCTCCTGCTCTGCGTCGTCTATCTCATCCGCCAGGTGCTCCTCGTGTTTGTCCTGGCGATCCTGTTCGCGTATCTGCTCTCGCCGCTGGTCAACCTGGTGAGCCGCTTCGTGGCCAGGGGCCGGTCGCGTACTTACTCGCTCGCCA
>Ga0265316_10004061_pt1 | contig 14633 bp, 15 predicted proteins | sample 4522metaG_FD_202092 | JGI IMG/M metagenome (GOLD analysis project Ga0265316, IMG submission 202092) | Rhizosphere microbial communities from Carex aquatilis grown in University of Washington, Seatle, WA, United States - 4-5-22 metaG | ecosystem: Host-associated > Plants > Roots > Rhizosphere >...
TGCGGCCTGGCCAACTCCATCATGTATCCGACCATCTTCGCCCTAGGCATCGCCGAACTGGGGCCGTTGACCAGCAAGGGCTCGGGCGTCATCACGATCGGCAACGTGGGCGGCGCGGTGATTCCGCCGCTCTTTGGCGCATTGGCCGTTGCGATCGGCTATCAGCACGCTTTCGTGCTGCCAATCATCTGCTACATCTACGTCGCCTACTATGGCTTCTCGGGGTACAAGCCGACACGCACGGCGAAAGCGGCGTAGACACAGTTTTTTGTTTACTGTTTCCAGGGCCTTCCGGTTTGTTCCGGAGGGCTCTGGCGTTTCTAAGGGAATAGCGGATTTGCCTGACTTGCTTACTCCTCCGGCTTTACGCTGAAACGCATTGTCCGATAATCGAAGGTGTAGGCCCTCAACTGGTCGAGGGCATCCACACCCAGCACGCCGTAGACATCGTCGAGGGCGGCCGAGCCGAGCGGCTGGGTGAGCACCTGGATGTAGTTGATGTGGACTGTATTTGGTCCCACGGTGAGCGGGACGGTTTCAGCCAGGTAAGCCGGTTGCGGAGGCAGGGACAGCGAGCCGGGAATTGTGAATAACGCCATCTTCTGGCCGTTGAAATCGGCGGCGTTTTCTTCGTAGTAACGCGAGGTCAGATAGGTCTGCTGGCCGCCGGCATCCACCACAAACATACGCTCCTTACCGGCTACGCCCAGAGCCACAATCACCTGGTCGCCGTCGAGGAAGAAGTGCGCGCCCTGGGCCTGCTGGCCGACTATATTGGCTGGATCTGTATTTTCAGCGGGTTGAAGCTGTTTGGCCGGCTGCACCTCGACCGTGGCATCGGCGGTGATGGTGATGCTGCCCAGGGCCGAGAGGGCCGGGTAGCCGAGAACTCCCTGAACCTGGAATCGCGATTGCGGGAAGGAATAGTCCGTGTCTTCAAAGACAAAGGCCGTCATATTGCGGTAGGTGATACGACCACCGATGGTGAAGCGCGGAATCACGGTGACGTGGACCTGCATGGGCCGCCCGGTGAGGGTGTGGATGGTGCTGGACGCCTCGGAGACCGTCAGGCCGGCCTCCTTGGCCAGCGAGCGGGCGATCAGGTTGAAGGGCGCGGTGGGGTCGAGCATCCAACTGTGTGGTCGCGCATCGATGTAGACGGGAAGATCGAGCAGACCGAGAGGATTCCTGCCCACCTGGAGCAGAAACGGATCAGCAGGCTCGACGGTCATGGGCGGATTAGCTGTGGCCAACGGCAGCAGCTTGAGCGGCAGCTCGATCTCGTCCTGCTCGTCGGCGCTCAGCTTGCCCTGGAGGCGGCTGTCGAGTGCTTGGTAGGCCTTGGCTGCCTTTGCAAGCTCGCCGGAGCGGAGGTAGTCCTCGGCCAGGGCTTTCCGCAGCAGCTTTTCCTGCCCGGTATTACCGCCGGCTGAGACTATCTCGATGAGAGGCTCAAGCAATTTGATGGAAGCATCGAGGTCGTTGTTCCGGTTGGCCAGAATCCCGCGGTAGAGCTGGGCCTGCTCGGGCGGCATCCGCTCCAACTGAGACTCGATGCGGAAAAACTGGTGGTCAGCCAGAAGGTTCTGAAGCCGGGCATCGGTGTCCAGGCCGCTGGTCGTGCCTGTGTGGACCTGCTCACCGGCGCCTATGCCGGGCTCCTGCATCTGCTGGGGCACAGGTTGTTTTGTTTCGGCGGCGGGCGTTTGAGGTGAAGTCTGCGGGGTTTCGGGCTGCTTAGTTTCAGTGGAAGGCGTCTGAAGTGAAGGCTGCTTGGCTTCAGGCGACGGCTGTTGAGTCGAGGACGGTGGAGTCTCTACAGCTGGCTTCTGGGTCGAGGGGCGCCTAGGGAGATGGATGTTCGGTTTCTGTATCAGGCGTCTGAAACGGGACTGCTGCTGCGTGGGCTGCGGGGTTTCTGCCGCAGGTTGCTGAGTTTCTGCGGCTGGCGTCTGGGGCTGTGCTTGTTGCGCGCCTAGCGGCCGGGTGGACGCGGCCAGCGCGCAGACGGCAAGAGAGCAGGCAAGCCAAACCAGAAACGAAGGCCTGCCGCGAAGATCGTTGGCCGGGCGCCGAAAAACTTCTGCTGCCGCACTGTGCAAGCCGCTCATTCTCAGTATGAAGGTAACAGATTCCGGCCGTTGAAACGTTCGCGGATACATCGGTTTCTAGAATCAAAGAATACGTTCATAGGACAGATAGATGGGCTCCCAGACGTAGGCGCGGAGTTTTTCGTTGAGGGTCGATGCATCGGCGACTTCAGCGACGCCGTCGGCGATGGCTTGTTTGCCGACAGCTTCCGCAACAGCAAGACTTACTCTGCGGGAGTCGGCGATGGGAGGTAGCAGGGGGGCATTTTTGTCCTGGCGGGCGGGCGAGAGCCGCGCAAGCGCTCGGGCGGCGGCCATTATCATAGCGTCGGTGACACAGCGGGCGCGCGAGACAAGGATTCCAAGAGCAAGGCCGGGGAAGATATAGGAGTTATTGGTCTGCGCGATGGGGATCACTTTGCCTTTGAACTCGATCGGAGCATAGGGACTGCCGGAGCCGACCAGGGCGCGTCCATCGGTCCAGCGGAGCAGGTCCTCGGGCGCGGCCTCGGCGCGTGAGGTGGGGTTCGAGAGCGGGAAGATGATAGGGCGCTCGGTATGCTTCGCCATCTCACGGACGACATCTTCAGTGAATGCGCCGGGCTGGGCAGAGACGCCGGCCAGCACCGTCAGATGGGCGTTGCGGACGAGATCGAGCAGCAAGATGGCGGCCGGATTTGAGAGATTCCATCCCGCAACCTCTGCTTTCTTGCGGGCAAAGGGTAGCTGGTTGTCGCGGACGCCGTTGCCCCCCTCAAGGATCAGTCCATAGCGGCCGATGGCGTAAATGCGACGGTGAGCCTGCTCGTCGGTGAGCCCTTCCTCCCTCATGGCGGTAAGCAGCAGGTTGGCGATACCGATACCAGCGGAGCCGAAGCCATAGATTGCGATGGTCTGCTCTTTAAGCGGCACACCGGTGGCGTTGACCGCGGCCAGCAGCGTCGCGGTAGTGACGGCAGCGGTTCCCTGAATGTCGTCGTTGAAGGTACAAAGGCGGCTGCGGTAGCGCTCCAGCAGGCGAGCCGCATTGGAGCCGGCGAAGTCTTCCCATTGCAGCAGAATGTGCGGCCAGCGGCGCTCAACGGCGGTGACGAAGGCCTCGACAAAGTCGTCGTACTCCTGGTCGCGGACGCGCTTGTGCTGCCATCCGATGTAGATGGGATCGTGGAGCAGGGCTTCATTGTCTGTGCCGACATCGAGCAGGACCGGCAGACAATGCTCCGGAGGGATGCCTGCCAGGGCGGTGTAGAGCGCCATTTTTCCGATGGGAATGCCCATGCCGCCGGCACCCTGATCTCCCAATCCGAGAATGCGTTCGCCATCGCTGACAACGATGCAGCGGACATCGTCGTAACGAGTGTCAGCGAGCATCTGCGCGATGCGGTGCTTATTGGGATAGCTGATGAAGAGGCCGCGCGGCTTGCGCCATATCTCGCTGAATCGCTGGCAACCCTCGCCTACAACGGGGGTGTAGACGATGGGAAGCAACTCTTCAATGTGGTGGGCAATGAGCGAGTAGAAGAGGGTCTCATTGGTATCTTGCAGGTCGCGCATCAAGTTGTATTTGCCGAAGGGGGTGTCGCGATGGTCGAGAGCCAGCTTGCGGCGCTCGCGCTGCTCCTCAATGGTTCCAACGGCTGGCGGCAACAGGCCATGGAGCGCGAAGGCGTCACGCTCTTCTTCAGTGAATGCGGTGCCCTTGTTGAGCCGGGCGTTCAACAGCAGATCGAAGCCGGAGAGCCGGGTACGAACCACAGCCTCGCTGGCATGAGATGACGCGGGGGATTCGGTACTCATGAAAAATCTCCTTGACTCCCTCTCCCAACTTTACTCGAACCGGAGCAGGGCAAGCCGATGCAATCTGCAGGTGAACGACTGACGTCGCCGCACGTGAAACAATCTTTTTATGACCCGCACTGGGGACGACAAACTCGGCCTGTACGTTTCGATCCCCTTTTGCCGCTCGAAGTGCACCTATTGCAACTTTGCCTCGGGCGTCTATCCGGTCATCGAACATACGCGCTATGTCGAACGGCTCATCAAGGAGATGGCCGATGCCGGGAAATGGGCCGAGCGCATGGGGGTGGAACTGCCGCGCAAGGTGGACACGGTATACCTTGGCGGAGGGACACCGAGTTTGCTGGCTCCGGAGCTGATGGCGAGGCTCTTCATTGCGATGCGGGCGGAGTTCGACATCGAGCCGGAGGCGGAGATTACGGTGGAATGCGCGCCGGGACAGCTTGCGGATGAGACACTTGCTGCGCTGGTTGCTGCGGGCGTGAATCGGGTGAGCCTGGGCGTGCAGTCGTTCATCGACCGCGAGGCGGCGGTAAGCGGGCGGCTGCACAGCCGTGGCGTGGTGTTGGCCGACATCAAGCGGTTGCGTGACGCGGGCATCGACAACCTCAATGTAGACCTGATTGCGGGGCTGGCCGGGCAGAGTTTTGCATCCTGGGAAGAGTCGCTGGGGGTTCTGGTGGATTCCGGTGTTCCTCACGCCAGCGTGTATATGCTGGAGGTGGACGAGGAGTCGCGGCTGGGCCGCGAGATGCTGGCTGGCGGGGCGCGTTACCACGCCGGGCTGGTTCCGAGCGACGACGCCATCGCGCAGATGTATTTGTCGGCGACTGAGAGGCTCGGGCAGGCGGGACTGGCCCAGTACGAAATATCAAACTTTTGCCGTTGTGGGTTTGAATCGCGGCACAATTTGCGCTACTGGCTCCGGCGACCCTATCTAGGGCTGGGGCTGGATGCATCGTCGATGCTGCGGGCGGAAGACGGCTACGAACCGGGCTGCGCGCTGCGCTCGACGATGACCGACGATCTTGCAGAGTATCTCGCGGGCCGCGAACCGGCGGATACGACGTGGCTTTCGGTGGAGCAACAGCACGAAGAGACCTGGTTCCTGGGCCTGCGGCTGAATGCGGGGGTTGAGGTTACCGCGCTTCAGCGGGAGTTCGGTTCAGCGATACCGGCCCCGGCCTTGGATGTTGTGAGTCGGCTGGTGGAGGCTGGCCTGCTCGACTCCGATGGCGAGACGGTTCGGCTGACGCCGCAGGGGCGGCTCTTGTCGAATGACGTCTTTCAGGAGTTTATTGGACTGGCTTCGAAAGAAGTAGGAATCCGCGAAGGGTAGAAAATGTAGAATGTGAAAAAACTGGATAGATTGAAACGATGTTTCCACGGGACACTGAAGTCCCAACGGATTTTATTCGTTCCTGAAATGTTTTTCTCCGGGCACTACCGGCCAAGATGAAGGATGATTCCAATCTTCCTTTGCAATCCATAATCATCTAATGGCCGTTTATTTGTGGAGGAAAGAGAATTCAGAACTTGTTTCAGAGACATGGAACAACTGAAATCCTGCATCCCGGAGCCGATTGACAGACCTGATCGTAGTTGCCAGGGATTCGATGCCGATGCGGTGATGAAATTCGATCATGAGCTGTTTGATGGGCGCCGGGCTCGCAATAATGTCAGGAAGGAGATCGTACTCGGCGCCTTCCACGTCGATTTTCAGAAGATCGATCTTTTCCGTGCCGAGGCTCTTGGCAATTGTGGAAAGTCGTTGCATCGGTACTTGCGTTCGAATCGGTTCTTCTTTCAGTTGCTCCTTGCGAAGCGAGTACATACCGCCGGAAACGGGTGCGAAAAAGTCCGTTGAACCATCCAGGGCGCTCAGACCCCACGGATGAAAGAAGTAGTTGGCGGGAAGATCCTGTGCCGCAATCCATTCGATCGCCAGAGGAGATGGATCGAAGCCGTGAACGGTGGCACCGAATCGCCTAATCAATTCCAGGTCGAACGAGATGTCGTTCCCCACTCCGACGGAATATACAACACTGCTTGTATCGAGAAGCTCCGGAACGATCGTCCATCCACCATAGACAGAACCCAAATGTATTTTTCTGGGGTGAACGTCATGGCGATATATCGTGTCTCGGCCGGACAATAATCGAAAAGCTCGCTTAATTATGCGAGCGTATCGGCGCGGAGAAAGCGCATAATCTATCACTTTCACCCTTATAACAGACTGGTAATCTATGTGGCTTGTTGGTATTACCCGAATCGATAAGTGTTTTTATGGCCTACATTCTTATGCAGCACACGTACGGCTGGAGCCCTGCATTATCAAGGCATGACGATCTTGGATTTCTCCGGTTCATCCAAAGGAGCACTAATCCACGAAATCCACCTTTGGCGCGACGGTGATGATGCCGCGCTCGTAGCCCAGATCGAGCAGCTTGTGAATGGCCTGGCGGCCGTCGGGGCCGTAGTCGAGGGTGCGCTCGTTCACGTACATGCTGACAAAGCGGCCGGCCATTCCGGAGTCCAGGTCGCGGGCAAACTGCATGGCATAATCGAGCGCTTCTTCGCGGTTATCCAGGGCGTGCTGAATGCTGTCGTGTACGGCATTGGTGACGATACGCAGGGTTTCAGCGCCCAGCGAGCGGCGGATGGCATTGCCGCCCAGGGGCAGCACCAAGCCGGTGTTTTCGTGCCACCAGATGCCCATATCGAGAACCTTGTAGAGGCCGCTGGAGGAGTAGTTGAGCTGGCCCTCGTGGATGATGAGGCCGGCCTCGAAGTGGCCGGCCAGAATCTCCGGGATGATGCTGTCGAAGGGCACGGATACGGTCTCGATGGCTGGATTGAAGATTTTGAGCGCCAGATAGGCCGTGGTCAGCGTACCGGGGACGGCGACCTTGATGCGGCCCAGGTCTCCGGGGTTGAGCGGGCGGCTGGAGACGACCATGGGGCCATAGGCCTCGCCTACGCTGCCGCCGCAGCCCATCAGCGTGTAGTTCTGCTGGATGTAGGGGTAGGCGTGGAAGCTGATGGCGGTGACGTCGAAGAATGCCTCGTCCTGGGCGCGACGATTCAGGGTCTCGATGTCGCACAGGGTATGAGAAAAGCGATAGCCGGGCACGCGAATCTTGTTGGTGGCCAGGCCATAGAACATAAAGGCGTCATCGGAGTCGGGACTATGGGCGATGGAGATATCGATCAAGGCGGCCTGACCGGTTGATTCTGTATTCGATGTGTTCACTGTTAGCAAAAATCCTTTCAACGAAACAAACGCAACATATCTTTGATGCGGCTAGGTCTTATTGCGACGCAGGCGATAAAAGCCGGCGGCAAGCGCGGCGGAGGCGGCGATCTTGAGCGCGTCGCCGGGCAGGAAGGGAAGCACGGCGAGAGTAAGCGCCGACTGAACCGAAGCGTGCGTCAGGACGGCTAGCCAAAGCGCTCCACAGGCCAGAAGGACGAGGTTGCCGGCGGCGGCACAGATCAGGGCTACGGCAAATCCGCGCTGGGTGCGCCGCCAGAGGAACGAAATCAACATGGCCGCAAAGGGATAGGCAAGCAGGTAACCGCCCGTAGGCCCGAGCAGATGGGCCAGGCCGCCGGTGTAGGCCGGAGTTGGCGAAAAGACGGGGAGTCCCAGTGCGCCCTCGGCCAGGTACGCCAGGAGTGTGGCAGCGGCCAGGCGAGGCGTCAGCAGCAGTCCTATCAGCAGTACGGCAAAGGGGGCCAGGGTGAGCGGCACCGGAGTGAAGTAAAGGGGCAACGCAATGTGTGCGCAGAGAGCAGCCAGAGCGCTACCCGCGAGCACAATGCTCGCATTGCGCAGCCAGATAGCAGGGGATGCGGCTATGGCCGCAGGGTTCAACCGTACTGAGAGTTCCTTGCTCACGGGTCTTCCTTCAGGGTTCCAGTTCAACTTCGGTCTCCTCGGCCGGATCAAGGGCTGCGCCGGCGTAGGCTGACAACTTGCGGCGGAGCCTACGGTGCTGAATCCAAACGTGATATAACAGTCCCGCAGCCGCAAACAGCAGCGCCCCGAGCGAGACGAGAAAAGCAATCACTAACCAGATCATTGCGGCAAACTAAGGCAAGAATATCAGACGGGCATGGTGCGAGGGCATTTGCGGAGGATCAGGGCAGGCGTAGATTTGCCTGCAACCAATCGATATAGGAGTTGCTGCCGGATTCCACAGGCAGGACCAGGAACTCAGGCGTCTGGTAACTGTGTAATTCATGGAGCCGGGCTTCCAGGGCCGCCAGTCGATCGGGGCCGGTTTTGAGCAGAAGCAGGGTTTCGGTTGCGGACTCGATCTCGCCCTTCCAGCGATAGATGGACTGGACGGAGGGAATCAAAGTGGCGCAGGCCGCCAACTGCTCCTCGATCAGGGTGCGGCCTAGCTCGGCGGCCTCCTCGGCGTTGGCTACGGTGGTCAGAACGATGCGGGCTGGCGGTGTAGATTCGGGCATGGGACGCTTCCACGGTTAGTGTACGAGAGCACGCAAACCACGGGTGGGATGATTTTTGGGAAAGATCGCAAGTCGGCCTCGATGGTTTCACTCCCTTGCGTCAAAAAGAAGGCGCAAGGATGGGGCACGGGGCGATGGTTGCGGAGGACTGTAGAGTTAGGGAGGATAGGATTTGCGCCAAAGTTGGCGCGGGGAGAAGCAGGATGACGACAGCGATTCGATTTGGCACCTCAGGATGGCGTGCGATTGTAGCCGAAGAGTTTACCGTGGCCAATATCCGGCTGGCGGTGGCGGGGGTTGCCGCCTACGTGAAGACCCAACCGGAGCCGCACCGCGTGCTTCCACCCCAGGAAGCAAAGACAGCTTCCTTGGGACCCCGGGTGCTGGTAGGGCGCGATCCCCGCTTCCTTGGCGAGAGTTTCGTTGATGTTGCGGCACGCGTGCTGGCCGGGGCAGGCGTTGAGCCCATCGTGATTCCAGAGGCCGCGCCGACGCCTGCGATTGCTTACGCGGTGCGCATGATGAAGACCTCGGGAGCCATCAACTTTACTGCCTCGCACAATCCTCCGGAGTACAACGGCATCAAGTTCTCTACTCACGACGGCGCACCGGCGCTGCCCGAGGTGACGAGGAAGATTGAGGCGGCGATAGCGGCGCTGGGAGCAGATGCGGCCATTCCTACGGCCAGCGCACCGGCGGCGGGCTTTGAGACCGCCGATGTGAAGCCTGCGTTCCAGAAGCGTTTGGCCGAGTTGGTCGATCTGAAGGCCATCGCCAAGTCGGGCATCAAGGTGGTCTGCGACCCGTTTTGGGGAGCGGGGCGCGGCTACAGTTCCGACCTGCTGCGCAATGCCGGAGTGGCCGTTGAGACGGTTCACGACTCCCGCGATGTGCTCTTCGGCGGCCATGCGCCTGAGCCCTCCGACGAGTTGCTGGGCGATGCCAGGGCGAAGATGCGGGAGATGGGCGCACATCTCGGCATCGCGACGGATGGCGATGCGGACCGATTCGGCATTGTGGACCGGGATGGAAGCTTCATTCAGCCCAACTACATCCTTGCGCTACTCTTCGATTACCTGGTGGAGACGCGGGGCTGGCGGAACGGCGTGGCCAAGAGCGTGGCAACGACCAATCTAATCAACGCGCTGGCCGCATACCATAAAGTTCCACTTTACGAGACGCCGGTGGGGTTCAAGTACATTGGCGAGCTGATAAACGGGGACAAGATCGCCATAGGCGGCGAGGAGTCGGCGGGACTGACCATCCGCGGCCACGTTCCGGAGAAGGATGGCGTACTGGCCGGACTGCTAGTGGCGGAGATGGTGGCCACACGCGGCAAAAACCTAGGAACACAACTCAAGGAGCTGTTTGGCAAGGTTGGTTCCTACTATCCGGTTCGAGATAACTTCCGCTTGACCCCGGAGGTTATGACCGCGTTCACTGAAAAGATGAAGGCCGACCCCGCCGAGTTGGGCGGCCGCAGGGTTTCCTCGGTTGTACGAACGGACGGGCTGAAGCTGATCCTGGAGGATGGCTCATGGGTCTGTTACCGGTTGTCAGGGACAGAGCCGGTAGTGCGAGCCTACACCGAGGCGCGCAACGAGCAGGATATGGAAGCCCTGAAGGCGGCGGCTGAGAAGTTTGTATTGTCGTAAAAAGCGGATTGAGGCTGAATGGCGGCCAAGAAGATGCAAGACGAAGAGAGCGCGACGGGAGCAGTGCCTGATCCAATGCCCAGGCGGGCGCTGAGCTGGTCGATACGAGTGTGGCGTCCGGCTGGCAGCGTGATCGCTTTGGGCCTGGCGTTGCTGCTCGGATGGCACGTTTTCAGCGGCAAGAACGGCCTCTCCGTCTGGTACCAGAAGCAGGCCGAAGACCGGCAGTTGCAGAGGGAGATCAACGATCTACAGAAGGAGAACGCCCACCTGCGCCAGCAGATCGAGCGGCTTAAGTCGAACCCCGACGCAATTGAGCAGGCCGCGCGCGAAAGGCTCCACTACGCCAAGCCGGGCGAGGTGATCGTCGCGCTGCCCGCGCAGCCGAAGTCGCAGACCATGGCCGGCGCTGCGAAATAAGCTGAGCGCTGTCGCGCAAACCAATCCCCGATCATCTCTATCTTAAAAATCCACGTGCGCGCGCACGGAGCCTACCCAGGCCGGGCCGCGGTCGCGGTTGTAGCCGGGGTTGGCGATGTGCTGCACGTCGAGGGCGTAAAAGAGTCCCCGCCAGGCGTGCCAGTTGTAGTAGCTCTCCACAATGTTCTCGCGACCGTAGTTGAGGCTGCCGTCGCCCAGCAGAAAACCCAGGCCGCCCATGCGCAGATAGTTCTGGTGGTCGCGCTTGATGGCGTTGGAGACTACGGCCAGGCCGATCTTGTCCACTGGGCGATGCCAGTGGCCTCCGGCGTAGTCGGCGCCGGCCTCGAAGGTTTGATCCACCTCGGTGTAGACATACGACTCGTGCTGGCCCTCATTCCATCCGAAGCGGCCAAAGACGCGCAGATTCTCCGTGATCTCCTGCTCAGTGTTGTAGCCGAAGCCGTATTTGAGGGCGCTGAAGTGCTCGTGGAGCAGGATATCGGGTTTCTTGTCGATTCCGGCGAGATATGCGTTGACCGCCTCGCGGTAACTGCCCATATGGGCGCGGTTGGCGAAGAACAAGAGGCGCTCGGTTCCTTTGCGCTGCGGGACGAAACTGTGCCGCAGCTCAAATTCGCCGTTTTGGGCGTGAGCGCGGCTGAAGGCCCAGTCCATGTCGATGCCGTTGGCCACGGTGGGCATGGCGAAGAGTCCATAGCGCAGGCTCCAGGCCTTATCGTCGTACTCGGCCATGCCGCCCACGGTGTAGCCGCGGGTATCGGCGGCGTAGTCCCATGCGCCGTTGTTGTCCACCGTCCAATTCATGAACTGCAGGTGGCTGTCAGAGCCGGGGCCATTGACGTCGAAGAAATCGGGCAGCGTCATCTTGCCAATGCGGAACTCAAAGCGGCGCAGGGGCACGCTGGGGGCCAGCGCAAAGGGGCTCGGTTCCTGGCTGACGGTTTTTCCCGTAAGGCCGATGACTTGGTGAATTCCGTAGCGGGCCAGGTAGGGCGTGGGACCGAGGTCAGGGTTGCGCACCACGTCCAGATTAGTGAAGCCGGCCAGCCCCAATGCCTCGCTGATGCCGCGGCCGCCGGTGCTCTCCACGTCGAGGATCAGGTCGGTGTTGTAGCGGATCGAGCGTGTGGGCCGCAGGGCAGTGTACAGGGTGCCCAGCAGAGAGGTTTTGTATTCGCCGCGGCTGAGGAAGCTGTTGGTTCCCTGGTAGCGGGAGTGAAAGGGCAGGTGGCTTTGGAAGATGATGTTGGCGTGGCCGGAGAGCCAGTAGCGGCTGTCAGCGGGATGCGTGGCCATGGTGACGATGGGCTGGGGCTTGGGAGCAGAGGGCAGCGAATCGGGCTCCTGCGCGGCTGCCAGCGAGGCGGCCAGCGCTATCGCCAAGGTTAGGCCACAACTCAGGCGGAGCGGATTCGTGCAATAAGCGAATAAGCGGATCAATGGCAAGCCCTAGTGATTGGATGCGGGACGAGGTCAGTGGATGCGGGTCTACAATGAAAACGCAACGATACCCCCACTGAGTAGGCGCCATACCGGGGGCGCGTATTGTGAGGAGGGAGTTTTCTATGGCCCAGCATGATCGGGAAAAAATTAAGCTGCTGCAACGAGTGCGCAAATTGCGCGGCCAGTTGGACGCTGTGGAACGCTCCCTGGTTGCCGATCAGGACTGCGGCGACCAACTGATGCTGCTTGCCGCGGTGCGCGGCGGAATTAATGGGCTCATGGGCGAGGTGCTTGAGGATCACATCCGGTTTCATCTTACTGGTGGGTCCAAAGAACAGATCGCTCCGGAACTGGCCGAAGACCTGATCGACCTGGTGCACTCCTATTTGAAGTAAAGGTACTTTCCGCTGCGGCCCCATGCTTTGGCTCCTGGTTATCGTAATCTGTGGGCGCGGCGCAGATTGTTAACTTACATTAGATTTGCGATTCGCTGTTGGCAATCAGCCCATAACGAATCGCAGAGAGCCATTCTGCATGGGCATTTTCCACTGCCTGAAGCCACAGGCTACCGCAGCCGGCGCAAGACTCCAGCCAGATCCAGCACGTGATAGCCAAGCATCACAGTCATCACGATCAGGTAGCCGCGCAACACAGTAAGCGAGATGCGGACCGCGGGCGTCATGGCGATATGCCCCAGCCCTTCGCTGGAGCACTTGGCTTCAGGCTCGTCATGGAGGGGATGAATCACGCGATACGATTTGCGATCGAAATGATGGATAACGGTTGCCATAAGACTTCTCCTTCATGAAAAAACTTGAGGCAGCATCACCTGCGCTGCCAGCAGCAGCGACAGGGCAAAGAGGACCGCGATAATGGTCCAGTTAATGTAGTTGTTCCACGGCCGGTTCACCCATTGTTCTCCGAGCAATTCGTGGTCGTTGAGCAACAGTTGCAGGAAGATGATGGCCGAGGGGAGGATGAGTCCCGCGAAGACTTGTACGCTGATGATGACCAACTGCAGAGGCACATGCGGAATCAGAACAATGGCCGCGGCAGCGCCGACGCAGGCGATGTAAGTTGAGTAGAAGCCCGGAGCTTCCCAGAGTTTCTTGTGGAGAGAGTGTTCCCAACCCTTGACCTCGCCGTAGGCCCATGCGCCGGCCAGCGAGATCGCGGTAGTGCCCAACACGGCGGCATTAACCATTAGAAGAAGTATGCCGTTGCGGACGAAATGGCCGGCGATGGGAGCCAGCACAAGAGCTAGTGTAGTGTCTCATTAATAGAGTCGTTTATATATCGAGTCTCATCTTATGATGAGGAGACCTCGATATGCGTGTAGCTCAGCCAATTGTTCTGAAAGAGGAAGTCCGGCGGAAGCTGGAGCAGCAGGCGCGTGGACGATCGACAGCGGCGCGGGTGGTGATGCGCAGCCGCATCGTGCTGCAGGCTGCCGATGGGCTTCAGAACAAGCACATTGCTGAAGATTTGAAGGTTGCCCCCCGTATGGTCGCCCTGTGGCGCGGTCGGTTTCTGGAGCAGGGCGTGGACGGATTGCTGAAAGATGCGCCACGGCCCGGACGCACACCATCGATCTCTTCGGATATGACTGCTGCCTTGATCGCAAAAACCACGCAGAGCACGCCTGCCAACGCGACACAGTGGTCCACGCGTACGATGGCTCGGGAAATGAGCATCTCGAAGGCTTCCGTGTCGCGTATCTGGCGAGCCAACGGCCTGAAGCCTCATCGTGTCGACAGTTTCAAAGTGAGCAACGATCCGCAGTTTGCAGACAAGCTGGAAGCAATCGTTGGACTGTACCTCAATCCGCCCGAACACGCGCTGGTGTTGTCTGTGGATGAGAAGAGCCAGATTCAAGCCCTTGATCGCACCCAGCCAGGGCTGCCGATGAAGAAGGGTCGCGGCGCAACCATGACGCACGACTACAAGCGCAACGGCACCACGACCTTGTTCGCCGCGCTGAATCCCGCCAATGGAGAGGTCTTCGGCCTGTGTCAGGAGAAGCACCGTCATCAGGAGTGGCTGAAGTTCCTGCGCATGATCGACCAGACCATACCGGCCAACAAGGAAATCTATCTGATCTGCGACAACTACTCGACGCACAAACATGCGCGAGTCCAACGCTGGCTGGAGGCGCACAAACGGTTCCATGTCCACTTCACGCCGACATCGGCTTCCTGGCTAAACATGATTGAACGCTTCTTCCGCGACCTGACCCATAACCGCATTCGACGCGGAGTCTTCCAGGATCTCGAACAGCTCATCACCGCTATCGGAACCTACATCGACGGGCACAACAAGAATCCAAAACCCTTCATCTGGACAGCCAAAGCAAGCGACATCCTCGAAAAGGTCACCCGCGCTCAGACGGTCCTCAATAAAAGACGATCTGCGTGAGACACTACACTAGCGCGTGGTGGGATAACCAATTCGGTCCCGACTGGGCTGGGGTTCTGGGAAATTTCCCGGCGGTGCCGTATTTCAAGGCATCCGAGGTTTGGGATCATAAGAAAGGGCCATTTCGGGATTTTACTGACGATCAGCGAAAACAGAAAATTGATGCACTATCTGAGGTCATCTGCGGGCTTCATCCTTTGGCACTCTCGGTTTCGGTGCGATGGGAGGATTTTCTCGCCTTCAAGGAATCGGTTGCGCTGCCCGTTTGGGCGCAGGACCCATACTTTTTTCTATTCTATCGGCTGCTCGT
>Ga0265316_10004062_pt1 | contig 14633 bp, 13 predicted proteins | sample 4522metaG_FD_202092 | JGI IMG/M metagenome (GOLD analysis project Ga0265316, IMG submission 202092) | Rhizosphere microbial communities from Carex aquatilis grown in University of Washington, Seatle, WA, United States - 4-5-22 metaG | ecosystem: Host-associated > Plants > Roots > Rhizosphere >...
GCGCGCGGTCTCCGCGGCCCGCAGGAGGGGCGAGGCGAAGAGGGTGCCGATGCCCTTGTCGGCCAACCAGGATCCGACCGCGCGGGCTTGAGCCCGACCCGCTTCCGCCAGGGGCAAGTCCATGCGCCCTTGAAAGGTGCGTCTTGCGTTGCCCTCGCTTTGTCCGTGGCGCAATAGATAGAAATGCGTCTCCTTTTCGATCGACGAGAAGAAGGAAGCGTCGGCCGCGATGGCCATCGAAGCGGAGCGTGTTTCCATGGGGAACCGATAGTGTAGTCCCTGGCGTGAGATTGTCGTAGAGTCGAAAGAGCAACATTGGTCATGCCCTTCACGACAGCCATCTTCGATATGGACGGCACGTTGTTCGACACGGAACGGCTATCCATGGACGTTCTGCAGGTCGTCTTGGGAAAATACGACCTTGCCATTCCCAGGCAAGCTCTGGAATCGGTGATTGGACTGGATAGCAAGCGCACCGAAGCGGTGCTCATGCGCTTCATTCCACCCAGCATTGGGGTTGATCGCATCCTGAAGCGCGCCGGCGCGCTGATTCGAAGCGAGATCGAGGCTCGGGGACTGCCACTCAAGAAAGGGGCGAGGGAAGTCCTGGCTTACCTCAAGGCGCGCGGGACGGCGGTCGGCCTTGCTACCTCCACGTCCACCGAGCGGGCGCGGGACAATCTGCGTCGGTCCAACTTGGCCGACTACTTTCAGACCACCATTGGCGGCGATCAGGTTGCGCAGGGCAAACCTCACCCAGACATTTACTTAAAGGCGCTGGCGGAACTACACGCTTCACCCGAGGATGCTCTTGCCGTGGAGGATTCCGACCATGGCATCCAGTCGGCTGCGGCGGCCGGGATGCGGGTCATTCACGTTCCGGACATCAAGCAGATCGATGCAGAGACGATGGCGCGTGTGCATCGCAAGTATGACTCCCTGCTGGATTTCAGGGACGACATGTCTTTCTGAGATCCTTGCCGCCCTACTGGAAGTTTTGCGCGGCCCACATGCTGCCCGAGGAGGTAGTGTAGAAGCCACAAGCAACGCCATTCTTGTAGTTCGTTCCGGTCATGTTGATGTAGTGACCGTGAGCGGAGTAGCAGGAACCCGTGCAGGTCGCGGTCGGCGGTGGGCCCTCGGCGAACATCTGCGCCAAACACTGAGAGATGACCTGTGTGGCGTTCTTCCATCCGGGGCACTCATCTTGCGCATTGCCCGAGGTGCAGATACGGGCTTGAAAACCGGCGTGGGCGACGCTTTGTTGGGAATCGTACTGCGAATCCTGATCCGCACAGGCCTCGCCCGCCGTCCAGCGCGGAAGGGGTGGAAGGCAAACGCAAGCGCGAAACTGGTTGACCCGTGCCGCGCAGTCGGCATAGATGTCGCCGGTATTGGGCGGGGTCGGGTTGCATGAATAGTCCGGAACGCAGCCCACGGGCACCGTGGTCGCGGCATCCGGTGTCGCATTGCTGCTACCGCCCGCACCATTCTGGCTTCCACCCATCCCAAGGGCACCGCCCAAATCGCTTCGACTTCCACCCAAGACGGGAGCGCCTCCCAAAGCGTTGACCTGTCCGCCCGATCCGAGCATCCCGCTTGAATTGACCTGTCCACCCGTGCCGTCTCGGCCACCTTGGCCGGACGAAATGGTTGTTTCCGATTTCCCGCAGGCCACGGTTAGCACAAGGGATGTCAGCAGAGCCGCTCGACTTGACGAAAACCAACGCGCCTCTCTTGCCCTCATGGTGTCCGCGTCCTGCGATTGTCACTGCTTGATTGTGCAGTAGCTCGGGAAACCGGTCGGGAGTCCACCGGCATAGGGATCTGGCTTCACTTTGTAGGGGTGGTCCTTCATGAATTGCCAAATGGAGGGCTGAATACCGCTCGGTATCTGGTGTCCGCCGCCATGGTTGCAATCGATGGCGAAACCACCCCGCGACTTGACGTCGCTCTCGTAGGTGGCGCTGGCGGCTGCGAAATCCATGATGAATGTGTCCGAACCAGGGGCGCCGTGGATAACCATGGCCGCTGGAACGTTGCTCGAATCTTGCGCCGTGCCGTTGCCAAATCCGGAGGTTCCGCCCGAGTAGGGTGCCACACTGGCCATATAATTGGAACGGGCGTAGGACATGACCGTGGTTTGCAGCCCTCCCGCACTGAATCCCGAGGCGTAGATTCGTCGCGTGTCGATGTGCATTTGCTGAATGGCGCAGGCTATGACTTCGTCCGTCGTCTCAAAGTCGCCGGTGTACCAAACCATGTCGCCAGTGTTGCTGCCTTTCTTGTTCGAGGCTCCCGGTGCGGCAACCAGACCACCTTCCGCGACAATCTCGTTGATTGCAGCCTGACCAAGTCCCTGCAAGGCCTCCTGAGGACTGGACATCGTGGCGAACCAGTAGATCACGACCGGGCCATGCTGGGTGTCGGTTGGGGTACCAGCCCAGATTGTGACGGGTTCCCCGAGGAAGGTCACGCTGCCGCTCTTGATGGTTGGACAGGTCTCTGTGGGGGTCGGCAAACTGGTAGGGGCCGCCCCACTTGTAACAGTCGTTGAACCGCCTGTTGTCGCGCCGCCTGTGCCAGAGACAAGAGTGCCTGATCCAGCTGCTCCGCCAACGCCGGTGCCAATGATGCTGGTACCTCCAATGCCGAAGCCCCCTATGCCAAAGCCGCCGAATCCGAACCCGTACCCACCCACAATATGCCCGCCGAACCCACTGCTCACCCGTCCGCCGGACCCCATTCCCGCATCGCCGCCGTACGCAATGGCTGCGGCCCCTCCCAACACCGGTACCAAGGTGCCGATGGCTCCAGCGCTGGCGCGTACGCCTCCGTAGGCAATGGTGCCGCCGTTGCCCATGAGCCCTCCAGCCCCTCCCGTGGCTTTCCCTATCGTTGAAGCCGAGTAGGAGTCGGAGGTGCAGCCGACGTTTGCAACAGCAGTGCTCAGCGCGAAGACCTGCAGAGCCAAGGACAGTACTGGACGACTTTGACGAACTCGCGTCGCCTCGTGTTCGGACCAATTCGGCGCGCTTTGTATCATCATACACAGCTCCTTGTTGGTGGACAGTCGCGGCACACCTGGCTGGCAGGAATCTCTGTACGCTGCAATTGTACCTGTGTCTGCCATTTGCGTCCAACACGAAATGAACTATTGCCAATTGAAAACCAATTGTCGGGATTGTGACTTCACAGGATACCGCGCCAGAAAGTTGACGCCTGCGGCTTTGGACTAACGACGTGTGTCCTCGAGATCTTGCCTGTCCCCTCCGACGATGGCGACAAAGAAAGTTGCGGTTCGCTGGACCAATTTAGTTGTGACCTGTCGGCAACAGGCCCAACAGGCACAGCAGGCATGCCTCTCATCAATCTCAATAGTGCCGGCGGGGCAACGGGGGCTGGTGCCGGAGCCACTGGGTCCAATGGACCAGGAGGCAGTCCAACTGTGAGTTCCAATTGCGGCTCCGTGACCAGCAGTACCAGCCAAGAGTCTCCCCCGCCGACCCTTTCCTACTGAGGACGGGGGCATAGTGCTGCCTGACTCGGCACTCATTGCCGAGACGGCCAAGCTCGGTTGTGTCGGAAGTGTGCCTCTCTGCCGGATTTCAGAGACGACATGTGTTGCGGACTAGCGTTGGTGCTATGCGGGCGGACGCACCGCGATCTTGCTTATGTAGATCGTAACGGTTCCCGCATTCGAGCTGGTGATTGCCGTCGTGTTTTGCATTTGAAGACCTATGGTTGCGCTTGCGGACGCGCAATATTTGTTCGTCGTACCGTTGATGGGAGCCAAGCTTAAGTCTTTGAAACCGTTCGCGGCAGCGTACGAGGTCAAAGTCGAGCCGCTTATGGTCGTGGGCGTGGCCCAGGCCGAGCCTGTACTGGCGTCCCCTGTCGCGTACACCTGGACCTGGATGGGCACGCCGGGATTGTCGATGGCGATGGCAAAGGCGATCGTAGCGCCTACTAGATTGATGGCTGGAACGTAGCTCTGGATGGCCGACAGACCTTTGTACGAGGCCATCCCGGAAGTGAATGCCATGGACAACGTGGCACACCCGGCATTGCAGAGTGAGGGATTGGACGCGGGGCCGGTGGTCGTGTAGCCAAGCTGTGCTCCGACAGGTGCCGGGGACGGGCTGAGAGCAAGTGGGCTCGTTCCTCCATCGAGGAAAGTGAAGGCAACGGTTTCGCTGAACGTCGATTTCGCGGTTCCGCACACGGCCGTGCTGGTTCCGCCGGTTCCCACCATTCCCCCGGTGGCGCTGGTTCCGCCGGTGGTTGTCGTTCCGCCGGTCATGGGCGAGCCACCCTCTTTGGAACCGCCGCTTCCGGGAGATCCGTCGCTGCGGGTGTTACCGCCCGTCCCCAGCGCTCCGCCCGGCGATGAGGCACCACCTGAGACGGCGGTCGCATCGGTGTTAGAGTTGCCCCCCAAGGCCAGCGCTCCTCCCGCGCCGCCCGATGCGACCGGGCTGTCGCTCGGCGTGGCGCCGCCTGATCCCGTGACACCTCCAGAGGGACCCGTGGCAGAGACGCCACCGCCCGTGCTGGGAGCGTCGCCCGTGCCCCAAGCATCGCGGATGGCGATCCCACCCGTCGCGCCGCTGCCGCCTGGATTCGAGGCACCACCGTTTCCGGCCCTTCCAGTGGGGCTGGCAGCATCTGCGGTATTGCCGCCGAGGTTGCCACCAAGGCTGGTGTCAGTGTCGAGTGAGCTGCCTGAGCTTCCCCCTGTCATAGGAGAGCCCTTGGTCCAGGGAGGACTGAGATCGACACAGGCGGCACCGATCATGAGCGAGACTAGACAAAGAAGGGCTCGAGATGAGGGCACAGCAAACCTCCACGCTTTTCCTCGCCGAGACTGACCATGGTTCGGCTCTCTAGCGGAGATAGCCCATTATGCCAGCTTCCCACGTGAGCCGCGAGTATTCCTCGGTAAGCAAGAGGTGCGAGGTGGCCTCACAAGCACGCATGTCGCCCACGATACCAGCGCGCGACCGTATCCCTAGATTTCCAGTCGAGAATGTTCAAGCCAATGGGGGCGTCGACCGATACTTCGCTCATGACGGGGCCCACAGGCAGGCTTGACCTGCGGCCTGCAAGCCGATCTTCACGTTTCGCGCGCGGGCGCGCTGGGCCGCTATTTTGTGCCAAGAAGCAGGGGTTGTGGGCGTGAATTCCATTGGCACTGCGCCCAAGGGCGAAGAGGAAAAAACGACAGACGTCTTCTTGAAGCGATCTGGGGAGCTACGCGGGCGACTGCTTTTGGGACGCTATCTGATCAGCGAGCGGCTCGCAGTGGGTGGAATGGCCGAGGTGTACCTTGCCACACACGGTCAACTCGCGGGCTTCGAAACGCCCGTGGTGATCAAGCGGATTCTGCCCCGATTGGCCAATACGCCGGAATTCATCAAGATGTTTCTTGACGAGGCTCGCATTGCGGCGCTCTTGCGACACCCCAATATCGCCAGCATCCTCGAGGTAAGTAAGGAAGGCGATGAGTATTTCCTGGCGATGGAGCTGGTGCAGGGAGAGCCGCTTTCAAGGATATTGGGCTCGCTATTCTCCAAGCAAGTGAAATTGCCGCCCGCGCTGGCCGCCTTCATCGCGTCCCAGGTGGCGGCCGGACTGTACCACGCCCACACCAGCTGCGATGCCTTGGGCCAACCCCTGCATGTGGTTCATCGGGACATCTCGCCCCAGAACATTCTGGTCACCTACGACGGCGCGGTGAAGATCATCGACTTCGGCATTGCCCGTGCAAAGGGCCGGCTAACCCAAACTGGAGAGAAAGGCACTAAGGGCAAATTGTCATACATGTCTCCCGAACAGGCCCGCGGGGAAATGGTGGACAATCGCTCCGATATCTTTTCTCTTGGCATCGTGCTTTGGGAAATGGTGACCGGTGTTCGGCTCTTTCGTTGCGAGGATGCCTCTGCCTCGGTGGACGCCATCCTGACCGAGATACCACCACGCCTTGGCGACTTCACTTTCGTGTCGCCCTTCTTGGAGACCATTGTGGCGCAGGCGTTGGCCAAGAATCCCCAGCAGCGCTTTTCCACGGCCTTGGCGCTTGAAACTCTTTTGCAGCGCTATGTCGCCGAGGAAGGGCCGGCGGGTACAGCCGAGCTTCGTCGCTTCATGCGCCAGCATTTTGGCAAACATCAGGTAGCCTGGCACCAGCGTGTTCGCCGCGCGCTTTCGCAGCCCACGCCCTCTCCCACTCCCGTGCCTACCGTTGAAGTCACTGTCAAGTGTGAGCGGCAACCACTCGGCGCGATTCCTGGCGACGTTGCATCGCCAATCAAGTCGCCGCCGAGACGTCGCAACAGCACTATGACCCTGGTTGGGCTTGCGCTTGTTGTGACAGTGGCACTTTCGCTGCTCTTCTGGGGTCTGAAGAAGACTCAAGGTTCTCGCTCGGACGCGAACCCGATTTCCCCTCCAACCCATCCGGCAAGAGTTGACACTCGGCCCGAGCTAATGCCTCTCCCCAGTCCAGCAGTGAGTGTCGACAGCTCCGAATTGCACGAGATCTCCGCAAAATATCGGAGCGACTCACAGAAACGGTTGAATGGTATCGCGCCGGCCAAACGTGTTCCCCAAAGGAAGGTCGCCGCAAGACGCAAGATTTCCAAGCCCAATCCGTTTCAGTTGTAGGGCGGTCGGAACGGCCCGAAAGTTGTGAAAATGTCCGTGAGTCACGGAATGCCGTTTCAGCCGCAGGACCCAATCCGAACTCCCAGAGAGACGAAAACGGCTAGAATGCCACCATGCCAATCTGGACCCTAGGCACGGTTGAGCGAGATGCGCTGCTGCAGCGATTTGTCCGCTATGTGAAGATCGATACCCAAAGTGACGAGAGTTCTTCGTCCTCTCCCTCGACCGAGAAACAGAAGGACTTGGCTCGACTGCTGGTGGGCGAGTTGCAGGCGCTGGGTTGCTCGGACGCTGTCATGGCCGCCTCGGGCCACGTGACGGCCTCTCTGCCGTCCAACTTGCCCTCGGGGCATCCCGGCTGTGGTCGAATTCCCGTGCTGGGATTCCTCGCCCACCTCGACACTTACCACGGCACCCCTGGCGCGAGCGTGAAGCCTCAGATAGTCGATCGCTACTCGGGCGGCGACATCACCCTGCCCGCGACCGGGGCGACGATCGAAGTGGCCGCCCACGCGAATCTCAGCCGCTGCATCGGACACACCCTGATCCACACCGACGGCACGACCTTGCTCGGGGCCGATGACAAGGCCGGCATCGCCGAGATCATGACCATGATCGCGTGGCTCGGGCGGCATCCGAACCTGCTGCATGGCCCGCTGCGGATCGCATTTACTCCTGACGAAGAAGTCGGGCGTGGGATGGACGGTTTCGACCTGGCCGGTTTCGGGGCGCACTACGCCTACACCATCGACGGATCGGAACTGGGCGAGGTGGAAGACGAAACCTTCAACGCCGACGGAGCTGTGGTCAGCATCACCGGGCACGACGTGCACCCCGGCCACGCCAAGAACGTCATGATCAATGCCGTGCGCGTCGCTGCGGCAGTGGTGCAGGCCCTGCCGGTGGATTTTCTTCCAGAGACCACGGAGGCTCGGCAACCCTACTTGCACCCTTACTCCGTGAGTGGCGACGTGTCGGGTGTACACCTGAACCTGCTGGTGCGCGCGTTCAGCCAGGACGAGTTACGCGAGCGCGAGGAGGTATTGCGTGGGATCCTTCGCGCCGTGCAGGCGCGATTTCCCGGCGCGGCGATCGACCTCAAGATCAAAGAGTCCTATCGCAACATGCGAACCTACATTGAAAATGACCCGAAGGTCCTGCAATACGCGATTGAGGCCATGGAACGACAGGGACTGACTCCGGTGCGCAAAGCCATCCGCGGCGGCACCGATGGAGCGCGATTGTCGGCGATGGGGCTGCTGACGCCGAACCTCTTCGCCGGTGGCCAAGCCATTCACTCCGTGCAGGAGTGGGTCTCACTGGAATGGATGGCAGCCGCAGTGGGCGTGTGTCTGCAGCTCCTGTCCGTCTGGGTAGACAAGAGCGGTTAGCGGGCCGTCCTGGGCTCACGACCCCAGGCGATGGAGCGCAATCGTCGATGGCGAGGACTACACTCGTCCGAGAGTCGCCAGCGCCTGTTCGAAATCCCCGATCAAATCGTCCGGGTGTTCGATGCCGATGGAAAGGCGCAGCAGATCCGAAGGACAGAAGGTGCCTGGCCCCTCCACGCTGGCCCGATGCTCGACAAGGCTTTCCACCGAGCCGAGGGAGGTCGCGCGCTTGAACACGCGGAGCGCGGCCGCAACCTGACGAGCCGCCGCTTCACCGCCGCGCAGACGCACCGACAGCATGGCCCCAAAGCCACCTTGGAACTGGCGCAGCGCCAGGGCATGTTGCGGATGGGACGGAAGACCGGGATACAGCACCTGCGCGATGGCGGGACGGTTTTCGAGGTGCCGCGCGAGTTGCAAGGCCGATGCGCTGGCGGTCCGAACACGGGGAAACAGCGTGCGCATTCCTCTCAACAACAACCATGCTTCGAAGGGGCCAAGAACCGCACCCCCAAGTGCGCGATGGACGCGGATGCGCGGCCACAAGGGCGCATCTTTGCGTGCCACGAGGGCGCCCGCGACCACGTCGGAATGGCCATTGAGGTATTTGGTGGCGGCGTGCATGACGATGTCCGCGCCCAATTCCAAGGGGCGGGCGTGCACGGGCGTGAGGACAGTGGCGTCCACGGCGACGACGGCTCCGCGCCGATGCGCAAGTGTCGCGGCTGCTTCGATGTCGGTCAGCTCCCAGGTGGGGTTGGCCGGGGTTTCTATCCAAAGCAACTTGGGTTCGCCGATGGCGAGCGCGGCTTCGAGCGCGGTCAGATCCGCGTTCTCATAGAAGGCCAAATCCAGTTTCCATTGTTCGGCAAAACCCACCAGCCACTTGCGCAGCGCCCAATACATGTTTCGCGGCGCGAGCACGCGCTGACCAGGTTCGAGCGATTGAAAGACCGCGGTGGCAGCGGCCATGCCCGATGCAAACAGCAAGGCGCTGTCGCCACCTTCCAAGGTCGCCAGCAGCGCTTCCGCTTGATCGTAGGCGGGACTCGCATCGCGCGAATAGATCCGTCCGCCCGGATAGGTGCCATCGCCAGCTCGTTCGAAGGTGGTGGAAAGGTGCAAGGGTGGAACCAAGTCACGGAACGGCTCGGCCACCCTTCCAAGGGCCTGCGCGGTGAGTGTTTCCGGTCGTGGTGGAATTGGGGCGCGTTCACTCATGGGGCGATACCAGGAATGCGTTCGACAACAGCGCTCAGTTGACTGGGTTGGCGCAGGGTTTGGAAGATCACGCAGTAGCGCTCTGTCAATTTGAGGAGTGTGGCCAGGGCGGCCTCGTCGGCGTCGCTGTCCACAGCGAAACGCAAACGGATCGCGGAGAAGCCAACGGGAGCAGTCTTGTCGACGCCCAGGGTGCCGCGGAAATCGAGATCGCCTTCGACGGTAACGCGGGCCGTGCGCACAGGGATCGCCATGGCGGTGGCGACCGCGGATAAGGTGACACCCGCGCAGGCCGCCAGGGATTCCAGCAGCATGTCTCCCGAGCACGCGTCGTCGCCGCTGCCTCCCGTTGCCGGGTGCAGCCCGGCCAAGACGCGTCCATGCCCGGTTTCGATGCGACAGGTTTGCTTGGCGACATCGATCGTCCCGCTGGCGTTCAATGTCCAGCGCGCCCGGTCGGGCTCGCGCCGATAGTGATCCTTCAGTGGTGCCTGGCGTGCCTTGAGCTCATCGGCATTCATGGTGATGTTCTTCCTTCCGTTACTCAAAAGGCCGAGCCGGCAAATCGCGCTCTTCGCGCGGTCACGAGCTCTGTGTTCATGCCCACGGTGTGCAGGCCACCCGAGTAGCGGCCATGCTCCATCTTGATGCATGCATCGACGATCGAGACCAATCCGGCCTCGCGCACGCGCATAGCCGCCGGAATATTGTTGATGCGGAGTTGTTGCCAAAGGACCTTGGCGCCGATTTGGATGGCCGCCTCAGCCAGCGCATCGACTTCGGGCGACGGACGAAAGACGTCCACTACATCCACCGCGAAGGGAATTTGGGCGAGATCGCCATACACGGTTTCCCCCAGAATCACGCCACCGCGCGGATTGACCGGAACAATTCGATAGCCGGCATCCTGCAGATGGCTCGCCACGAAATGGCTGGCTTTCTGGGGTTCGGCCGAAAGACCCACGATGGCGATCGTTCTCGCCGTGGCCAAGACGTCTCGGATCTGATCGGGCGATTGAAACAACGCCTTCTGTTCGGGGGTCAGGGCCGAATTCAGCCGGATAGCGCAGGCCGCGGTCATGGAATTCCCTCCAGAGCTTGATCGAGATCCCACAGTAGATCTTCGCTGGTTTCAAGTCCGACGGACAGTCGGACCATCTCGGGGCCGACTCCCGCGCGAACCAGTTCCTCCTCGCTGAGCTGCTGATGGGTGGTCGAGGCGGGATGGATCACCAGGCTGCGCGCATCGCCCACGTTGGCCAGATGGGAGAAGAGTTGCAAACGCTCGATAAGTTGTTTCCCCTTCTCGTGCGCATCCGCGGGCGTAGGGGCCAATAGGCCGAAGGTGAAGACCGCGCCAGGGCCCAAGGGAAGGTACTTCTTGGCCAGGGCGTGGTCAGGATGATCCGGCAAGCCGGCGTAGGACACCCAAGCCACCTTGGGATGATCGTCGAGAAATTTCGCCACGTGCAGGGCATTGTGCACATGACGTTCCATGCGCACCGAAAGGGTTTCGAGGCCTTGAATCAGCAGAAAGGAATTGGTGGGCGAAATGCAGGCCCCGGTGTCGCGCACGGTCTCGACCCGCGCCTTCATTAGAAACGCGTAGTGGGCGAAGGTGTCGTGGAAGCGCAGCCCGTGATACGCGTCCGATGGATCCGCCAGCGTGGCGAAGGAGGAATAATCGAACTTTCCGCTGTCGACGATGACGCCGCCCAGGGAATTTCCGTGGCCACCAATGAATTTGGTCGCCGAGTGTACGACGATGGTCGCGCCCCAGTCGATGGGGCGGCAAAGATAGGGCGTGGCGAAGGTCGCGTCCACGACGAGCGGGATACCGTGGGCGCTGCCGAGCTTGGCCAGTCGCTCCACATCCAGAATGCTGCCACGCGGATTGCCGATGATTTCGCCGTAAAGAAGCCGCGTTCTCGGCGTGATGGCCTGCTCCCAGTTTTCGAGGCGGGTGGGATCCACGAAATGGACCTTGAGCGACAGCTTCTTGAGGGTGTGCGTGAGCTGCGTGACCGAGCCACCGTAAAGATGCGACGAAGCGACGATTTCGTCGCCTGGCGAAAGCAGAGTGAGGAACGTCGTCAATTGCGCGGCCATGCCGCTGGCCACGGCGAGGGCACCCGTGCCGTTCTCCAGCGAGGCGATGCGCTCTTCGAAGACAGCCGTCGTCGGGTTGCTGATGCGGCTGTAGATGTTCCCGTACTGCTTCAGTTCGAAAAGGTGAGCCGCGTGTTTCGTGTCGTGAAAAACGAACGAAGTGGATTGATGGATGGGAACCGCGCGGGCGCCCGTCTCGGCATCGGGAACGTGTCCCGCGTGCAGCATCCGGGTTTCAAATCCAAAAGAGCGGGGCAGGGGCATGGTCAAATCTCGTACTCGATGAGTGGATTGGGGCGCCGACCCGCCAGACGCAATTTTTCTAGCAAGTGGCCGCGCAAAGCAAGTAGGGCAGGCTCGCGCCGGTCGCGAGGCCTGGCGACGGGCACGGGAATAATTTCGGCGACGCGTGCGGGACGTTCGCTGAGGACCACCACGCGATCGCTCAGGTACAGCGCCTCGTCGATCTCGTGCGTGACCAAGACCATGGTGAGCTGCGCACGCTCCCAAATGCCCAGCACCAGCTCTTGCAGATGCATGCGTGTGAAGGCGTCCAGCGCGCTGAAGGGTTCATCCAGCAACAACACTGCGGGCCTCGCGGCCAGGGCGCGCGCCAACGCCGTCCGTTGCATCATTCCGCCCGAAAGCTCCCTCGGGAAAAGATCTTCCGAACCGTCGAGCTGCACATTCGCAAGAAGTTCGGCGACCCTGTCGCGACCCTGGGTCTTGTGTTCGCGGTCGAGCCCGAAGATCACGTTGCGTTCCACCGAAAGCCAGGGAAGCAACCTTGGTTCCTGAAACATGAATCCCACGGTTCGCGTCGGGCCATCGACGGCGCGCCCGCGAACCAACACTTGGCCTTCATGCTTCCGATCCAGACCCGCGAGAATGCGCAGCAGCGTGGATTTTCCGCACCCACTCGGCCCCACCACGCTGACGATTTCGCCCGCGCGCACCTCCAGATCAATCCCAGCGAGGACCGGCGGGCCACCATTGAACCGCTTGCCCACGCCCTTCAGTTCGATTTCGCCGCTCATCGCCGCTCTCCAAACGTGTCGGACCAGCCCAAGAGCTTCCCCTCCAGCAGCCGCAGCAACGAATCGGCGGATTTGCCGAGCAACGCGAGGGTCAGAATGCTGACGAGCATGAGATCCGGGCGTAGGTTGTTCTGTCCGTCTATCAAGAGAAAGCCGAGTCCGCGGGTCGAGGCAATGAGCTCGGCGGCGACCAGGAACAACCATGCTTGTCCGAGGCCGATGCGCAGCCCGGTCATGGCATAGGGCGCGGCGGCGGGTAGAAAGATCTCGATCACGCGTTCGCGACTGTTGAGCACGAAGATTTCGCCCACCTCGACCAGTTTGCGATCGACCTGCCGGATGCCGCTGACCAGATTGATGTACACCGGAAAGAACGCTCCGATGGCGATGAGGGTGATTTTGGGACTTTCATCGATGCCCAACCAAAGCAGCAGAAAGGGCACCCACGCCAGCGAGGGAACACTGCGCAGCCCCTGCAACGTGGGATCGACGATGCGTTCCAAGGTCTTCGACAACCCAACCAGCGTGCCAAGGACCACGCCGATGCCTGCCCCCGCGCCAAAGCCAAGGGCTACCCGGCGCAAGGAGGCGAGCAAGTGCCTAGAATAGTCGCCCTGTCGATTGAGTTCGCGAAGCGCGGACAAGAGCCGCTGTGGCGGCGGCAATTGGTTTTCCGTGAAGTAGTGAGCGACAGCGGTGCTCCACCACCACAATGCCAGCAACAGGGCTGGAAGAAGGATGCCCAGCAGGATACGGATCAAGGTACTGCGAATTTCCCGCAAGGCACGGCTCCAGGATTGCGATCATTTCGATGACGATTGAATCGCGAGGGTGGCATTGGTCGGATCGATGAGTTCCTCAAGGGATTTCGCCGGATCCGTGCCGGGTTTCACAATGGCTTCATCGACCAAGACGGGAATGACGCCAGAGAGCGCGGCCTTGAGCTGCGGGCCGGGGATTCCAACGCCTTCGTTCGGATCAAGGCCCGTTCGCTGGGAAAGCTGATTCTTCGCCACGTCGAGGTCGAGCTTCGCGGCCTCGGCCAGGATCGCCGCCGCGTCTTCGGGATGCGCGATGATCCACAATCGCGCGCGCTCATAGGCCTTCACGACGGTTTGCACGTAGTGGGGATATTTTTGCAAGAATTCCTGGCGCACGTTGAGGACCCCGAAGGTGTTGAACTCGACCTTGCGGAAAAGAACTCGGGCTTTGTCCTTCAGCAAGGCATTGGCCAAGAAGGGATCCAGCGCTGCCCAGGCGTCGACGTTGCCGCGTTGCCACGCCACATAGCCGTCCGAGTGTTGCAGCGCGACCAGCTCCACGTCCTTGGAAGTAAGCCCATTCTCGCGCAAGGCCCGCAAGGTGAGGGTGAACGGATCGGTGCCGCGCGTGGCGGCGATCTTCTTGCCGCGCAGGTCGGCGACGGTCTTGATGGGCGAGTTTTCCGGCACCAGCAGTTGCGCCCATTCCGGGCGCGAGTAGACGTAGATGGTCTTGAGCGGCACACCGTTGGTCCGCGCCAGCAGCGCCGCCGAGCCCGCCGTCGAGCCAAAGTCGATGGTATTGGCGGAAACCAGCTCGTTGGCCTTGTTGCTTCCCGCGCTGAAGACCCAGCGCACTGGCATGCCGTCCGCTTTGAGATCTTCTTCGAGCCATCCGAACTTCTTCAATACCAGGCTGCTTGGGTTGTAGGTGGCGTAGTCGATGCGCAACTCGCTGGGCTTGGCGACTGGCGGCGGCGCCTTCTTGCATCCTTGGGACCCCAGGGTGAACAATACGGTAACGGCAAGTCCGCGAAGAAGTCTCATGATGGTTCTTTCCTTTGTGATCGAATCGCAGTTGAGGCGGGAAGCGCGGATGGATCCTCCAGGGTGCTGAGGTCGCCCCGGATCTTCCCGGTGAGCGCATGTTCGCGCAGCAGGCGGCGCAGGATTTTTCCGCTTCTGTTCTTGGGAAGACTCGGCACGAAGGTGAACGAGCGCGGGCGTGCAAGCTTTCCAACTTGTCCTTCGATACCGCGCAAGATTCCCCGCTCCGCCGCGGCCAGATCTTCGTCCTGCTTGCCAAGCACGACAAACGCCAGGATCGCCTCGCCGGTTTGTTCGTCGGGAACGGCGACGACCGCTGCCTCGGAGACACTCGGGTGCGCGACGATCGCCGCTTCGATCTCGGCCGTGCCGATGCGGTGACCGTTGACCTTGATGACATC
>Ga0265316_10004063_pt1 | contig 14633 bp, 16 predicted proteins | sample 4522metaG_FD_202092 | JGI IMG/M metagenome (GOLD analysis project Ga0265316, IMG submission 202092) | Rhizosphere microbial communities from Carex aquatilis grown in University of Washington, Seatle, WA, United States - 4-5-22 metaG | ecosystem: Host-associated > Plants > Roots > Rhizosphere >...
GCCGCCCCGGTTGCAACTCCAGCGGCCGCTGCCGTTGCCACGCCCATCCTCACTCCAGGTCCCTCGATCGCGCCGACGCCGGCGCCGCGTCGCTTCGTAGTGCTGGGCGACTCGCTGTCGGCCTGGGCATTCGCGCCGGGCAGCGCCTGCGGGTCGGCGAGCGGCACCTGGCCGCGCGTCCTGGCGGCCATGGACAGCGGTCTCACGCTCGTCCACAACGGTGGAGTGCCCGGAAACACCACGTCCCAGATGCTCGCTCGGATGCAGCACGACGTGCTGGCCTACCGCCCGGACGTGCTGTTCGTTCTGGGCGGCACAAACGACGTGGCCGATGACTTCACGGTCTCGACGACCGTAGCCAACATCCGCAGGATCGCCCTGACCGCAACGGCCGATGGCATCGAGGTCGTGCTGTTGACGGTCCCGCCCAACGACGCCATGCGCGGCTGGGAGCTCACCAGGCTGCGCGAGATCAACGCCGGAGTACTCGCTCTCGGCAGTGCCCAGGGCATCGTCGTCGTGGACGTCTACGCGGCCCTTGCCTCTGCCGGCGGCAGGCTTCCGACCGCCTATGCCGCCGCCGACCGATTGCACCTTAACCTCCGTGGCGAAGCGACCCTGGCGGCGACCGTCTATGCGGCCCTGACGGCGCCGCCGGCCCGCGGACTCGCCCGGTAGGACCGCCCGCCCGGTTCGGGAACGGGCATCCGGACGGGCACCGGGCGACGCGACCGCTGCCATCGAGTGCCCGGCTCTGCTCATATCGCACGAGGACGCTCTTCTTATTGGCTCTAGGACCGCCAATGGCCGATTCCTCTTGCAGGCACCGGCAATCGCCGGTACCGGGCGCACCGCGAGGGGCACGATTTCATGACAGGCGCACAGGGTCCGGACGGCTTGACACCGCCAGCCCCGCCGAGACGCTGGGCGGCGCGGCTCAGACGGTGGTGGAGTCTGGCCGTACCCAAGCCCAACATGGACCGGCGCTACCGAGTTCTTCAGCGCCGCCACGTCCGCGAGGCAGTCAGAATCCAGATCGTCCTCGTGATGGCGATCGTGATCGGCGACTTCGTCTTCATCGGCCTGCGGCACCCGATCGCGGAGACAGCCTCCGTCGCCACTCTGGTCGTCTCGGCCGTGTTGCTATGGAACCGACGCCTCGTCCACAGCAGACCCTACGGCACGGCTATCTTCGCCGGCGTCATCCTGAATCTGCTGATCGCCACGGCGCTCATCGACGGGCCGGACGACGCCACTCTGTTCATCGGCTCGTACGCGATCGTGATCGTCGCGTCGGCGCTGTTCTGCGCCTTCGACCAGCGGCCCCATATGATCTGGCTCGCGTTCTCGTTCGGGCTGTGGCTGATCGCGCTCCAGCTGGCGTCGATCGACGCCCCAACGCGGGTCCAGGCCGAGGTCGTCGCCTTGAGCGCCGTGGTCGCGAGCGCGGCGGGGAACCGGCTCGTTCAAGCGCGGCGCGAGCGGGCATACGCGACGGAGCTGACGCTCCGCGAACAGCGCCGCGATCTGCGTGTCGCCGTAGCCCGCCTGCAGGCGGCCCTCAAGACGATCGCCAACCTCGAAGGCGTACTGCCGATCTGCGCCCATTGCAAGCGGATCAGGGAAGGCGAGGACACCTGGGTTCGGATCGAGACATACGTCGAGAAGAGATCGAGCGCCCAGTTCAGCCACGGCATCTGCCCCGAGTGTGCCGAACGCTACTTCCCGGGGGTTCTGGCCGAACCGTAGGTCGGCCGCCGGAGATCAGGCGCCGGCCGCCGACAGGACGAAATCGGTTCCGAACGCAATCAGCAACCCCAGCGTCAGCGCGGCGCCGGTGACCATCGGCAGCGAGAAGCGGCGGCCGGCCGCCACCATCTCGTTGAAGACGAAGATCAGGGCGCCCGCCGCCAGGCCGAGGAACAGGATCGAAAGGGTCGGCGAGACGAGAACGTAGCCGACCAGGCTGCCGGCGAACGTCGGGCCTCCGCCGACCGCCCCGGCCAGGACCAGGAATCGCCAGCTCGGCCGTTCGCCCATGCCCAGCGGCGCGCCGATGGCGAACCCTTCGGTGGCGTTGTGGAGCGCAAACCCGACCACCAGAACCAGGGCCAGTGTCGTGGCCCCGGTCGCGGCCGATTGGCCGATCGCCAGCCCTTCGGAGAAGTTGTGCAGCCCGAGGCCGACGGCCGTGCCCAGGGCTACCTGCCGGGGCGACACCGCGGCCCTGTCCACCCGGCTGTGCATGCGCTGCGAGACGTACGTGACCGAGAGCAACCCGAAAGCCACGCTTCCGCCCAGGATTGCGGCGTAGGCCGCGAACTGGCCGGCGCCGGCGCCCTCGCGGGCGGCCTGGAGGGCGGCCTCGACAGGGAGGAGCGCCTGCGACAGGACGTCGTAGATGATGAACAGAACCACGCCCGCGGCGGCAGTGGTGAGCGCCGCCCGGGCCGTGGAAGAGAGGCCGCGGAGCATCGCCACCGGCAATCCCAGGAAGATCGTCCCCCCGGCGAAGGCAGCCAGGATCGCCGTCTGGACGAAGCTCATTCTGTCCCTTCCCTAATCCTTAGTAACTTACTCTGGATTAGATGGGATGCTACCCGGCGCCGAGCCGGGCCGTCAAGTCGGATTGCCGGCAGAGGAGCCCATGGCGCGCCTGCTCGCGATCGACCGCCTCAGCGAACCTGGAAGGAGCGCTTCGCGAGCCCGAGCCAGTAGCCCTCGATCGTGAAGGTGGGCGCCTCGCCGGGATCGGTCGCCGCGCCGAGGGCGACGAAGAGCGGCGCGAAATGCTCGACCGTCGGGTGGGCGTAGGGCATCCCGGGGGCGCGGTTGCGGAAGTCGAAGAGAGCGTCGAGGTCGCCCCGCCCGAGGGTCTCGGCCGCCCAGAGGTCGAACTCGACCGACCATTCGGGGGCGCCCGCCCGGCCGTCCCAGAATTCGTGGAGGAACGCCAGGCCGTGGGTCATGAAGCCGCTGCCCATGATCAGCACGCCCTCGTCGCGCAGGGGCGCGAGCCGCCGGCCGATCTCGAACAGATGGGCCGGAGCCAGGTCCGGCATCGACATCTGGAGGACCGGGATGTCGGCCTCGGGGTACATCGGGATCAGCGGCACGTACGCGCCGTGGTCCAGGCCGCGGTCCGGTCGCTCCACGACCTCCTCGCCGGGCCGCATCAGGGCCTTGATTCGGGCGGCCAGCTCGGGGGCTCCGGGAGAATCGTAGCGGACGTCGTAGTAGCGCTCCGGGAACCCGTAGAAGTCGTAGACGAGAGGCACCTGCGTCGTGGCCCCGAGCGTCAGCGGCGCCGATTGCCAGTGGGCGCTGACGGTCAGGATCGCCCGCGGGCGCGGCAGCTCTCCTGCCCAGGCCGCCAGCTCGGCCGGCCACGTCGGGTCGTCGAGCAGCGTCGGCGCGCCGTGGCCGAGATAGATAGCGGGCATCCGGTCGGGCGCCGGCGCGCGGCGAGGCACGGCGAGCGGCACGGCGGGCGGCACGGCAGGCGGCTCGGCTCGATCAGGCATCGTCGAGTCTCGTGGCGCCGGCCGGGCAGCTACCTTCCGCCTGAATCCGCTCGCGCAGCGCCGCCAGCAGCCGCAGCAGCGTCCGCTGCTCGTCGTCGGTCAGTGCGTCGAACAGGCCGGCGATCGACGCCTGATAGGCGCCGAACTGGGCGGCCACGCGTTCCGAGTTGCAGGTCAATTCGACGAGCGTGACGCGGCGGTCCGTGGAGTGGGGCATGCGCCGCACGAGCCCGTCGGCCTCGAGGCCGTCGACCAGCGCGGTCACGTTGCGCGGCGTCACGGTCAGCTGGTCCGCGAGATCGGCCATCTTCTGAGGCCCATGGCGATGAACGGAGTAGAGCAGCCGCAGGCGCGCCACGCTCGCTCCCGCTTCGGCGGCCTTTCGGCTCGACCAGCGATCGAAGGTGTCCACGAAGGCGGAGGTTTCGACTGACAGCGCGGCCACAGCGGAAGAAGGGTCAACGAGCGGTGCCGGGCGGCCGCCCGCGTCGGTCGGCGCCGCAATCGCATCCGCCCCGCCCCGAGCAGTCGCTCCAGGAGATGCTGTAGACATTCACTATCTTCCTTTGGTATTGTTGCCCCGTCAATGTTACATCGGTAACGATGCACACGTACATCATAGATTGCGGAAATAAGCTGGCAAGCCAGCGGTGAGCATGTCGCCGGGGTCGAGACCACGCCGGCCAGAGACAAGGCTCCGTTCCCATGCCGAGACAGGAAAGGCATAGCGCTCAATGACGATGACGGAGAACAGGCCGATCGAGAGGCTCCCGATCAACGAGGAATTCGCCGCGCCGGCCGGCGCGGTCGCCACCGAGCGGGCCGCCGATGCGCTGCGCCGCCATGGCATCGATGTCCGAATAGTCGATGACGCGTCCCAGGCCCGCGAACTGCTGCTGAGCCTGGTGCCGGCGGGCGCCGAGGTCGGAGCGGGCGCATCGGTGACGCTCGAAAGACTGGGCGTGACCGAGATCATCGAGAAGAGCGGCCGCTACGATGCCATTCGCCCGCGGACGCGGGCCATGGATCGGGCGACGCAGATGCGCGAGATCCGCAAGCTCGCGGCCGCGCCCGAGATCCAGATCAACAGCGTCGCCGCCGTGACCGAGGACGGCCGGATGGTCGTCGCCTCGGCCACCGGCAGCCAGTTCGGGCCGATCGCATTCGGCGCGGGCCGCGTGATCCTCGTGGTGGGCGCGCAGAAGATCGTGCCGAACCTGGAGACGGCCTTCCGAAGGGTCGAGGAGTACTCGTATCCGATCGAGGACGCCAAGATGCAGGAGATGTTCGGGCTGCGCAGCGCGGTCAACAAACTGCTGGTGATCAACGCCGAAACCGCGCCGGGTCGAACCACGGTCATCCTCGTGCGCGAGGCAATCGGGGCCTGAGATCGTCAGGGCGTCGGCGATCGAGTCGGGCGGCCTGGAAGTGCGACTGAGTCTCAATAGTGCTAGAGTCTCGACTGTCGAAATCAAGCAGGCGAGCACGAGACCATGAGACTGGGTCGCACGATCACGATCTGCCTGGCGGCGGCGATGCTCCTGAGCGGATGCGCCGGCCCGTCGGCCACTGGCGGCTCCAACGGCAAGCTGATCGTGGTGACGACCACGACGGTCTTCGCGGACCTGGTCTCGAACGTCGGCGGCGACCTTGTATCGGTCACCAGCCTCGTGCCAAAGAACGCCGACGTCCACACCTTCGAGCCCCGGCCGGCCGACGTTCGAACCGTCACCGGCGCGAAGCTGCTGATCATGAACGGCCTCGGCCTGGACGACTGGCTGTCCAAGACGATCACCAACGCCGCGGCCAGCGGAACGCCGCTGCTCCAGCTCGGCGTCGATCTGCCGGGTGTGACCCTGCTGCCGGGCGAGACATCCGCGACTGAGAATCCGCACCTGTGGATGGACGTCAAATACGCCGAGTTGTACGTGGATCGGATAGCGCAGGCGCTCGGGTCGGCCGATCCGTCCCACGCCGCGACGTACCTGACGCAGGCGGCTGCCTACAAGCAGCAGCTCGAAACACTCGACGGCTGGGTTCGGAGCCAGATCGCCACGATCCCCGAGGCGAATCGAAAACTCGTGACCTTCCACGACGCCTTCCCCTACTACGCCCGCGAGTACGGAATTACGATCGTCGGGGTGGCGGTGGAGGCGCCCGGCCAGGATCCGAGCGCCGGGTACACTGCCCAGCTGATAACCGCCATCAAGAGCGCGGGAGTGAAAGCCATCTTCAGCGAGGCGCAGTTTCCGGCCAAGCTCGTCGACGAGCTGGCGTCGGAGGCGAACTGCAAGGTCGTGGCCAACCTGTACGACGACGCCCTGGGCGATCCGCCGATCGACAGCTACGACGCGGTCATACGTTGGGATACGAGCCAGCTCGTCCAGGCGCTGAGCTGATGGACGGCCAGGGCGTGGGTCGGCAATCGAGCCAAAAGGCCGCGCCGGCGGTCGCGCCCATCGCCGCGGCGAGCGGCGCGTTCCACGTCCCTGACCCATCCGACTCGAAGGCCGGCGGGCTGATGGAGTCGGTCGGGGCTCCCGCTCCGGCCATCCGCCTGGAGGGGATCACGGCCGGCTACGGGCAGCGCGTCGCGCTGGAATGCGTCGATCTCGAGATCCCGGTCGGGGCGCTCGTGGCCGTCGTGGGGCCCAACGGCGGCGGCAAGTCCACTCTTCTCAAGCTGATCGCGGGCGTCCTGAAGCCCTGGACCGGCAGCGTCGAGGTCCTGGGCGCGCCGGCCGGCCGCGAGGCTCACCGCGTGGCATACGTCCCGCAGGCGGAGCTGGTCGACTGGTCCTTCCCGGTCAACGTGTGGAACGTGGCGATGATGGGCCGCTATCCGCGCCTGGGGCCGCTCCGCCAGCCGGGCCGCGCCGACCACGAAGCCGTCGAAGCGGCGCTGGAGCGAGTGGGCATGCTGGATCGGGCGCGCTCGCCCATCGGAGCGCTTTCGGGCGGTCAGCGCCGCCGCGCGTTCCTGGCCCGCGCGATGGCCGCCGAGGTGGACCTCTACCTGCTCGACGAGCCGGTCACCGGCGTCGACGTGCCAACGCAAGAGGCGATCATGGCGCTGCTGGCCGCAGAGGCGGAGAAGGGCAAGGCGGTCGTGGCCACGACGCACGATCTGGGCGCCGCGGTGAAGCACTTCAAGTCGATCGTCGCGGTCAACCGCCGCATCGTCGCCTCCGGGCCGGCTTCGCTGCTGACGGATCCGGAGATTCTGTCGCAGACCTACGGCGGCCATCTCCTCGTGCTGGGCGACAATCTGGGCATCCTCGACGACTCCCACCATCACGACGATCCGGCCGGCGCGGAGCGGCATTTCCACGACGATCACCAGGAGGGACGGTCGTGAACCTCGTCATGGATCCGCTTGCGTACTCGTTCTTCGTGCGGGCGCTCGTGGCCTCGGCCATCGTCGGCCTCGTATGCGCCACGGTCGGAAGCTACATGGTCCTGCGCGGCCTGGCCTTCATGGGCGACGCCCTCAGCCACTCGGCCTTCCCGGGCGTCGTGGTGGCGTACATGATCAAAGTCCCGTTCTACTTCGGCGCCTCGATCGCGGCCGTGGCCACCGCGCTTGCGATCGGCTGGGTCACGCGCCAGGGCAAGCTTCGCAGCGACACGGCAGTCGGCGTCCTGTTTGCCGGCATGTTCGCCCTGGGCGTCTTCCTGTTCAGCATGATCCCCAACTACGTCGGCGATCTCTTCGGCTTCCTCTTCGGCGAGGTGCTCGGCATCGGCCTGGGCGACCTGATCTCGCTGGCGATCCTGGGCGCTCTCGTGCTGGGGACGCTGGCGCTGCTCTGGAAGGAGTTGCTCTACGCGACCTTCGATCCGCTCGGCGCCGCCGCTTCCGGGCTGCCGGTCGATCGCCTGGACTACCTGCTGCTGGCCCTCATCGCCCTGACCATCGTGATCAGCCTGCAGTCGGTCGGCATCATCCTCGTCGTGGCGATGCTGGTGACGCCCGCGGCCACCGCCCAGCTGATTTCGAAGAGCTTCGGGCGGCTGGTCGCGATCGCGGCTTCGATCGGCGTCGTCTGCCCGATCATCGGGCTGTACGGCAGCTTCTGGCTCAACTCGGCCAGCGGCGCGACGGTGGTCCTGGTCGAGACCGCGCTCTTCTTCGTCGTCCTGGCCGCCACCGTCCTGGCCGCCCGCTTCAGGCACGCTTCGGTCGCGCTCGACGGCTAGTCGGACGTTCCGCCCCCGGCCCCGGCCTCCGGTGCGTCCGAAACTTCGGCGCCATGACCGGTCGTGGCGGCCCGGCAGGACGGGCACAGCCCGAACAGCTCGACTCGATGGCGGTCGACGCGGTAGCCGGTCCGGCGTTCGACCTCGGCGATGATCGGCGTCATGCCGAGCCCTTCGAGATCGACGGCGCGCTGGCAGCGGACGCACACCAGGTGGTGGTGATGCCCGCGCGAATCGCAGCGGACGTACGAGTGCTCGCCGTTGGGCAGGTCGAGCCGCTCGACTGCGCCCAGGCCGACGAGGACTTCGAGCGTCCGGAAGATCGTCGCCCGAGCCACGCCGAGCTTGCGGCGCCGGGCGTCCGCGACCAGGTCGGCGGTCTCGAAGGCGCCGTCGCGGCTCGCAATAAGGTCGGCCACGGCTCGCCTCGAGGCGGTGGTGCGGTTGCCGGCGTCGGCCAATACTCGGATGAGCTCCGCCCCGGCCGGATCGCCGCTCGGTTGTCGACTCTGCATGGCGGCCATGATAGGCGGCGCACCTAGCCCGCGGCCGATCGGCGCCGCCGGCCGGCCGGTCTCTATCCCGGCGGCGGTCGCCGCCTCCCGCTCAGACGAGACGACCGTGGCGGCGGCGGTAGGTGACCAGCGCGAACAGGCCGAGAACCAGGAGGCCGAGCGCGGTGGCGATCGCCACCAGGACGTCGGCCAGGGTCACGACCTTGATCGTGGCGGTCTGCGAATTCGACGACGGAACGCTGGCCGTCAGCGACGAGCCATCGAGGCGGATCGAGTAGCTTCCCGCCGGCACTCCGGCGAAGGCCGCGGTTCCGTCGGCGCCCGTAGAGGCAGTGGCGTAGCTGCCGTTCGGCCACACCAGCCGTACCTGGCCGCCTGCCGGCGCCCCGAACAGGGCGTCCTCAGCACGGACGTTGAGGTCGTACACGGCGAGCCGAATGGTCCACGTGCCGCCGTCCCCCGGCGCCCACGCCTGCTGATCCGGGACCAGCGCATCGACGCCGTGGATCTCGACCGACACGGGCCGGTAGCTGATCGAAATGGCGGTCATGCCGCCGCCGGAGCCGGCCGGGCCCGGCTCGAGCTGGGACGGAATGTACGGCGCGTCGGTCGGCGAATGATCCGTCGCTACGCCGGCGCCGGGCGCGGCCGTGCCGGGCGACGTCGCGGCCGCGACACTTGCCGTCCACCAGACTCTCGCCGCGCCGCTCTGTGGGTTCAACACGACAGAGGTGCCGTCCGCGCCGGCGAAGGTGGCCGAGTTCACCAGTGCCGGGTCGATCGCGCGACCCGCCATGTTCACGAACCTGACGCTGGCCGCGTAGGCGATGCGGACGCCCATGACGTAGGTGGCCGGCCCGTTGACGACGATCGTCCGGCTGGCTGTGTTTGCGCCGTCGGCCCAGCCGACGAAGCTGGCCTTCAGGGCGGTCGTGCCGGTCCGATCGGGGTTCAGGTCCGCGGTGAGCCTGTATGTCCCGGAGGCGGGGACCGGCAGGGCCGCCACGCCGTCCGGGCCGGTGATCGCGGTGGCGTCGCCGATGGTGAAGCCCAAGCCGGGCACGGGCGGCAACGTCACCACCTGGATGGCGGCGGCGATGACTGTCAGCGTGGCGGTGGCGGCGGACGCTGCGTAGCCGTGCGAACCGGCGAAGCTCGCTTGAACGGCGTAAGAACGCGCCTGCCCGAGCTTCCTCCCGGGGATGGCGAAAGAGACGCTGCCGCTGGGACCCGAGTTGTCGCCCTGAAGGGGAACGCCGTTCAGGTTCAGCGAGAGGTGCTGGCCGGGGACGGGGCGACCGAGCGCATCGTCGAGGCTGGCAGTCACCGCGACGTCCGTGCCGAGCGGGCTCGCCGACGGCATCGAGAGCACCAGGGCGGTCTTCTCGGCCGGGCTCGAGCCCGGGCCCGTTCCGGAGGACGGCACCGGGGTTGCGGCGACTGTCAGCGACGAAGTCGCCGTGGCTCCGTGTCCGTGTCTCCGGCCGCCGCCGGAGACGGCCGTCAGCGAATACTTGCGGGCCACAACCAGCATCGAGCCCGGGATCGTGAAGGAGACGCGCCCCGACGAATCGGTCAACTTCGTGGCCACCTGAGTTGTATCGACCAGCAGGGTGACCGGCGTCCACGCCAGCGGCTGGTTGGGTCCGGCATCGAGTTGGGCGACCGCGCCGACGGCCTGGCCGGCCACGCTCGTGGTGGGGGCTTGCAGCGTCAGGTTCTCTCTGGGCGGCGGCCCGAATGCCAGCGCCGCGGCGGGGGCGGCTGCCGCCATCGACAGCAGGAGCATGACTACGAATGTCTTCGCCGCCGCCCCTCGAGCCCGCCGCTGCGGTCGATCGATCGAGAGGTTCCTCGCGTTCTTCATTTCACCGACCCGTACAGGGACCGCACCATACTCCCGATCGGCGGCTGCGGGACCCACTCGTTTGATCCTGCAGCACCTTGCGCCCGGCGCGTTCCGTCAGACGGGAGGATCGGCCGGAAGCTGCGGCGCCGCGCCGCTCAACCGCTTGTGGAGAAGCTCGGCGCTCACCGGGCAGGCGCCCCTGAACTCCGCCGATTCGCGCAGGGCCTCCGGGGCGACGTCGCGCGAGCCCGCCGCGTAGCCGAGCCGTGGGAACCAGTCGGAGGCCGTCTCGGTCAGCAGGAACAGCTCGGCGACGCCGGCCGCGGCAGCCGCCGCCTCGGCGCGCTCGACCAGGCGCCGCCCGAGACCTGTGCCCCGATGGTCCGGCTCGACGCAGACGGACCGGAGCAGGCCTGTCGATCCGTGGACTTCGACCCCGGCGCAGCCGACTATTCGTCCGCCGTCACGCCCCACGACCGCGCTCCCGAGCGCCAGCTCGAGGCCTTCGGTGGGCAGGCCGTTGGACCGCAGGAGAGCTTCGATCGCCGGTCGATCGGCGGGTCCGGCAGGCGAGATCTCGGTCATCCGCAGTTGCCTCCACAGCAGCACGCAGACGCGGCGGCGCCGTCCTCTGCGCCAGCGACGGCGCCCGCGACGGCGCTCGCGACCGAGCCCGCGGCGGGCTTCGCGGCCTTGACGATGGCGCTGTACATGCCGTCGGCGACCTGGTGAGTGACCGTCAGCGAGACCTCGGCCAGCCCGGCCGACTCGAGCCCGGCCCGGAACTCGGACATCGTGAGGGCCCCGGCTACGCAGCCGCAATAGGAGCCGCGCTCGGCGCGCTGGTCTACCGTGAGCGAGTCGTCGGCGACGATATCGGTGATGCCGATCCGCCCGCCCGGACGCAGGACGCGGGCGATCTCGCGGAAGACGGCCGCCTTGTCCGCGGCCAGGTTCACCACGCAATTGCTGATGACCACGTCGATCGATGCCGCCGGCAGCGGGATGGCCTCGATGTGGCCCTTGAGGAATTCGACGTTCGTCGCGCCGACCTCGGCGGCGTTGCGCTGCGCCAGGGCCAGCATCTCGTCGGTCATGTCCAGCCCGAAGGCGCGGCCCGTCGGCCCGACGCGCCTGGCCGAGAGCAGGACGTCGATGCCGCCTCCCGACCCCAGGTCCAGGACCCGCTCGCCCTCGTGAAGGTCCGCGACGGCGATCGGGTTGCCGCAGCCGAGCGAGGCCATGACGGCCGCGTCGGGCAGCTCGTCGCGCTCGAGCGCCGAATACAGCCCGCTACCGTAGCTGCCCGGGTCGGTGCAGCAACTGTCTCCCTGGAGCACGCCCCGCGCCGCCTCGGCGTAGTGGAGCCTGACGGTTTCGTGGATGTCGGTCATCGGTTCGGCTCCTCAGCAGGCGCAGGGTGCAGGGGTTTGGGCAGGCCCGAAGAGCCGGCGGAGCCGGCTCGAAGGCCGGGGTGGGGCGCCTTCGCGCGCACGGCGGGCCTCGCGGGCCTCGCGCAGACGCTCCTCGGTCAAGAGTTTGACGATCTCGGGACTGTAGTACATCGACATGGATCGATCTCCTTTCGGGAGCGTACCATAGCCCGCATATCGATACTTGTCAATATCTACTGCGGTCGATATTCTGAGCCCATGAAACGCCCGACAGATCCCGACGTGCTCCTCCTGCAGGCCACCGCGGATCCGACGCGCCTGTCTATCCTGCGGCAGCTCAGCTCCGAAGGCGCCGTCTGCGCCTGCGACTTCTCGGACTGCTGCACCGTCGGCCAACCCACCGTGTCGCACCACCTCAAGGTCCTGCGCGAAGCAGGCTGGGTCACGGGCGAGCGCCGTGGAACCTGGATCTGGTACGCCATCCGGCCGGAGGCCGTGGCTCGCTTCCGCGATCTGGCGGGGGCGCTCAATGCCGGCGCCGCCCGGCCGGCCGCTTCGCTTGCCGTCCCGGCCCATACCCCGGCGACTCAGCCGGTGAACCATCCCTGAGTGGTCTTGACCTTCAAGTAGCTTGAAGGTGTAGGGTGCGGCCATGAAGGTTTCCGAGATGGCTCGCCGAGCCGGCGTAGCCCCGTCCGCGGTCCGCTTCTACGAAGAGATGGGCGTTCTGCCGGCTGCCGCGCGCCGCGACAACGGCTACCGCGAATATGGCGACCAGGAGCTGGCGCGCCTCCGGCTGGTCGTGGCGCTGCGCCGTCTCGGCCTGGCCCCTGTGGACGCCGGAAGGCTGGCTGCTTTGTGCATGGAGCGCGGCGCGGTGGACGTGGACCTGGCGCCGCTGATCGCCAGCCAGCGGGCCGCCATCGAGCGTCAGCGATCCGATCTCGAGCGCGTTGACGCGGAGTTAACAGACCTGGAGTTGACTATCGCCGCCGCCGGCAGAGCCCGACGCAGCCTGGAGGAAGAAATGACCGCCGATCCGATCCGAGTCCTGTTCGTCTGCACCGGCAACTCCGCCCGCAGCCAGATCGCGGAGGCCCTGTTGCGGGACTTCGGCGGCGCCGACTTCGAGGTCTACTCGGCCGGCACGGAGCCCAAGGGCGTGAACCCGTACACCGTCCGCGCCCTGGCCGAGATCGACATCGACTGGTCCGGAGCGCGCGCGAAGTCCGTGACCGAGTTCCTCGGCCGGCCGTTCGACTACGTGATCACGGTCTGCGATCGCGCTCGCCAGAGCTGCCCCGTGTTCCCGGGCAACCACAACACGCTGCACTGGGGCCTCGACGATCCGGCCGAGGTCGAAGGATCGGACGAACGCAAGCTCGAAGCCTTCAGGCGCACCCGGACCGAGATCGCCACGCGGCTGCGGCCGTTCGTCGAGCTGGCCCGCAGGGCTCGTCAGGAGTCGGCCGCGACCGCCTGATCGGACGCCCGGCCTGAGGATCGGCAGCGTTCCAGCCGGGCGGCGATGTCGCGGGCGGCGGAATTCGGCCGGCCCCTCGAGACTACTCGGGCAGCGACGAAAGCCCCGAGTCTCCGGAGCCCGCGTCGTCTCGGGCCCTGGCCCGGTCCAGGTAGGTCTGTGCCTTGCCGATCTGGGCGGTGAGCGCGTCCACGGTCTGGCTCATGTTGTCGAGCGCCTTGAGCTTGAAGGCGTCGATCTCGTCCATGGTGGCATAGATGTTGTCGAAAGCGGTCTGCAGCTTGGCGACGTCGACCGTGGCCGAGGCCGCCTGTTCGTTGACCGCGGTCGACTGCTGGCGCAGCAGAACCGATGTGCTCTCGATCAGGTTCGAGGTCGTCGTGTTGAGGGCGGTTATCTGGTCCAGCACCAGCTTCTGGTCGGACAGGGCCTGGGCCACGATGACCGCGGTCCGAAGCGCGGAGACGGTGGTCGTGGTGGCGCGATCGACGCCGCGGATCAGCTCCAGGTTGTTGCGCCGGATGACGTCGAGGGCTAGGTAGCCCTGGACGCTGACCGCCAGCTGCGTCGTCAGGTCCTGCACCTTCTGGCGGACGTAGAAGAGCATGTCCTCCTTGAGGACCTTCGCCCGCTCGGGATCGGTCCTGGCGATCTCGTCGATGCGCGCAGTCAGGCTGGCATCGAGCTTCTGGGCGAGGTAGATGTACTGGCGCAAACGCTCCATGATCTGCCACAGGTTCGCCTTCTCGAGCTCGAGATCGGCGTTGTCCTTCGCCAGCGTGGTCTGGCCGTTGCCCAGGGCCTTGATGATGGCGTTGATGTGGCTCTGGCTGGAGCGGTAGCGGTCGAAGTAGTCGCGCAGCTTGCTGCCCCACGGGATGATCCCGAAGAGCTTGCGGGCCGAGAAGAGGTCGCCCTGGTGGGCCGGGTCCAGCTCGTCGACCTGGCGGCGCAGCTGGATCAGGCTCGTCGAGACCTCGGACGAGCCGGAGATCCCGCCCTTCTTCATCGCGGCTACCGGCCGGTCGAGCAGTTTCGAGGAGACCTGGGACGAAGCCTTGATGTCGTCCTCGCCGAGGGTGCGAATGTCGGTGGCGCGCGCCTCGAACTCGGGGTCGTGGACGTCCAGCGTCGCGATCGCGTCGACGTAGCCCGCGACCATTGCGTCGAGCTTCCTGACCGTCTCGGCGTCGAGCTTGACCGCGTTCTCGGCCGCCGGCGCGGCCACTTCGGCCACGGGCGCGGGCGCGGTGAGGGCCAGCGAACTGCCCCCCGGCGCGGCTGCCGGCGCGGCGTCGATGACTCCGGCCGCGACCGCCGATCCGGACGCCTTGTCGATCTTGAGCGAGTCGCCCATTTGCTGGTCCTCCTCGTGCTGGCGCCTGCTGCCCACCGATCCTGCCGGCTCGCGGCCCGAATACTGGAATAGGAACTGAATAAGGGTACTGCCGCCGCGACATCGATTGGAGCCCGGTCCGAATTCGATGCCGACGGCGGCCCGGCTCGGCACCGACATCGGTCAGTTGGAGGGTTGCGGTTCCGGCGCCGGAGGGCCAACCTTGGCGACGATGATGGGTCCGCAGTCTCGTTTCGGTGTCGGCGGCCGATGGCTGGCCGTTCTGGGAGCGCTCGCGCTCGTCTGCGGCGTCGAACCGCCCGTGGCGGCGG
>Ga0265316_10004065_pt1 | contig 14631 bp, 13 predicted proteins | sample 4522metaG_FD_202092 | JGI IMG/M metagenome (GOLD analysis project Ga0265316, IMG submission 202092) | Rhizosphere microbial communities from Carex aquatilis grown in University of Washington, Seatle, WA, United States - 4-5-22 metaG | ecosystem: Host-associated > Plants > Roots > Rhizosphere >...
GTGGCACATCGCCTGGGCATCGAGATGGTCTACCAGCAGGTACAGCTCAATGACTATTACTCCGTCGCGGAGAACATCTTCTTCCTGGCCAAGGAGACGACCCGGCACGGACTGCTCAACCAGAGAGTCGTCGCCGCGAAGGCCCGGTCATTCCTGGACCTCCACGACTTCAGCCTGAACCCGGCCGCCATGGTCAGGAACCTCAACCTGCCCGATCGTGTGCTCATCTCGATCCTGGCCGCACTGCAGAAGAGGCCGAAGCTCCTGATCCTGGACGAAGCCCTCGAAAAGCTCTCCTCCATCAACCTGCCCAAGGTGGTCCGCGTCCTTGACGCAATGAGATCGGACGGCATGTCCATCCTCTTCATCACGCACCGTATCGAGGACGTCTACGACTTCGCGGACCGGGTGAGCATCGTGAAGAACGGCGAGATCCTGGTGACCGACGAGGTCGGCCATATCGACAAGATGAACCTGCTGCGGTTGACCTACACGCAGGTGTACTCCCTGGAGGACTCCGGCAACCGCAAGCGCGAGTTCAACCAGTACCTCAAGTACTACGAGGCGGTGCTCCAGAAGCTGCCCGTCAACCTCATCGTCGTGGACGCCGAAGAGCGGGTAAAAATCGTCAACGAGCTGTGCAAGGAATACTTCCACATCGAAGGCGTGATGTCCTCCCATCGCCCCCTTGCAGCACTCCTCGGGGAAGAGAACGGTGAGGTCCTGGCCCTCATCCGCGAGGCGCTCCGCTCCGACGAGGGCGGCGAGTTCTACCAGGTGCCCCTGACGATCGGCGGGGTGGAGACGATCAGCAACGTGAGGACCCTCCCGATCTTCGACGAAGGCCAGCGGATCGGCACCATCATCATCATCGAGGACATCTCCGAGTTCGACAGGCTGCAGAAGCAGGTCATCCTGTCCGAAAAGCTCGCGTCGGTCGGGCTCCTGGCCGCCGGGGTGGCGCACGAGATCAACAACCCTCTGGAGATCGTCTACAACTACCTGAAGTACATCAAGCTGTCCTTCGATGACGCGAAGCTGCACGGCATGGTCGACGAGCTCCACGAGGAGATCACCTACATTGCCGGCATCGTCCGCAACCTCCTCTCCCTCTCCGGTACGGCTGAGACGGGGCGGGAGGAGACGGACCTGAACGAGATGATCGGGAGCATCATCGGGCTTCTTCGGCACAGCGCCCATGACAAGGAGATCTCGATCTCATTCCTGTCGAGTGAAAAGAGGCTCCTGCTCAAGGTCAACCGCAACGAGATAAAGCAGGTGCTTCTCAACCTGGTGAAGAACAGCTTCGAGGCCATGCCCGGCGGGGGCGACATCACGATCGGGACTTCCCTTGCCGCGGACGAAAAGGGGCGACCCTGCGCGACGATCGAGTTCACCGATACGGGCCCGGGCATCCAGGGCGCGAACCTCAACAACGTGTTCATCCCGTTCTATTCGACCCGCAAGGGCAAAGGGGACAACGTCGGGCTGGGGCTCTCCATCTGCTATGGAATCATCAAGCGGCACGACGGGTTCATGCGCGTCAAAAACATCGAGCACTCGGGATGCCAGTTTACGATCACGCTCCCCCTGACCCCGGACGATTCACTCGGCGGCGCGGGGACCTGGTAGCGCGCACGGGTCGCGTCGACCTGCTCCGCCCGGGCCTACAGATCCGTATGGTCCGAAAGTGCGGTTTGCCGCACCAGGCCGGCGGCACTTTCGTTGCGCGTGAACGCCGATGGTGATATAAGAGCCTCATGCCGATTCACGAACTGCAGAATTATCGCTACCGGGGAGCTCGAGCCCTGGTGCTTCTCCATGGGCAGGCCCTGCGGGGATTGCTTCCGGTCTGGCAGAGAGCGAAGGCCGCACAAGTCCGGCTGCCTTCTACTCAGGATCCCAACTATGCGTCGCTGGAATCGCTTCTCCATCACGCCCTGCGGGCCGCGCGCGGCTACATGACATGGCTGTGTGAGAAGCTCGGCCTGCCGGATCCCGGGATCGATCCGGAGCCGGAAGCCTCCCGCGTGGAGCAGGAAGTGGAGAGCTACATCGAGCACCTGTTGGCGCGCTGGCGTCTGCCTTTGGCGGACGTGGAGGAAACGCGTTTCCAGACCATCCACAAGTCGCGCTGGGGAGAGGACATGAGCCTGGAGGGCATGCTGGAGCATGCCGTGATGCATCCCCTCCGGCACCGGTTCCAGCTGGAGGAGCTCATGGAGGCCTCTGAAGCTTAGATGCCCCGCTGCTGTCGTGCCCGCTGCTGCGCCTGCTGGAGCTGCTGAACCCGCTGTTGATCCCGCTGCTGTTTGACAAGCTTCTTGGCATCCTGCTGGTGAACCCGCAGTTGATCCCGCTGCTGCTTGGCAAGCTGCTGGCCCTGAAGCTCTTTGAGCAGCCGCATATCCCGCGTCTGGTTCACCAACCGCTGTTGAACCGGCCGTATCTCCGGCTGCTGCGCCTGCTGTGAAACCCGATCCAGATCGCGCTGCGCCTGCTGCTGATCCTGCAGCTCCCGCGCCCGCTGAAGAATGCTGTCTTCTTGCATATGGACTCCTGTGAAATAGTAATGACAACACCCGTCGCGCTCTGTACGGAAGCGCGCATAGTATGCTGCCCCGCTATCCTACAGGTACTTGCGGACCGGAGGTTTTATCTCGGCGTTGCAATTCATTGCGGTGCCGGTTCCGCCATCTCAACCCGCACGGCGCCATCCTTGTCGTCCCGGAACCAGATCTCACCGTCCTGGATGGAACACTGGAGGTTCATGGAGGGCGCCGCCAGCCGGGCCAGGTCCCTGGCCGATTGTGCGCTGACGTGGAAGACCGACAGCTTCCGCTCCCCCCCGAACCGCTGTTTGATGGGATCCCACCAGCGGTCAGGATTGGCCGAATAGGTATAGACGATGACACGCGGCGAACGGCCGATCGCCTTTGCCAGGACCTTTTCGTCGGGATGCCCCAGCTCGATCCATAGCTCGATCACCCCCGTCAGGTCCTTCAGCCAGAGGTCGGGTTCATCGGAATCCGAGATGCCCTTTCCGAACTCCAGCCGCGCGTGCGCATTGAGGGCAAAGGCGAGGAGCCGGATCATCAGGCGTTCCGCGGTCTCCGAGGGATGGCAGGCCAGGGTCAGGCGATGGGTCGCATAGTAGTTGCGGTCCATGTCCACGATCTCGAGCTCTGCCTTGTGGATCGTTGCCTTCAGGGCCATCAGGCGCGCCGCGCTCCCCGTGTGGGCTTCTTTCTCACGGTCTGGACACGGACCGCTCCCTTGTCCGGCTCTATGCTCTCGCCGCGGCGGCGCGCGGAGATCCGCGCGATCTCGGCGCCCAGCAGCAGGATCATCATGGAGACATCGATCCAGATCATCAGGATGATCACAGAGCCGGCCGCGCCGAACACTCCCACCGAGCTGAGGTGGCTGACCACCAGCGCAATGAGGTACTTGCCGACGTTGAAAAGCACTGACGTGACGATCGCACCCAGCCACACCTCACTCCAATGGATCCGGGCGTCGGGGATGATCTTGAACATTGCCGCAGCTATCAGCAGCATTGCCCCGACGGACACCAGCCAGTTGCCGCCCCAGAGGATGAGGGCAGTTGTCTCCATCGTCAGCATGGTGTTCAGCAGACGGCCGAAGGAAGAAAAGACGATGGCAGCGCCAAAGAACACCAGCATGAGGAGGGCGGCCGCCGCGACCAGCAGGACAGAAAGAAGCCGCTTTACAACAAACCGGGCCATCCCCCCCTTTTTAAGGTCGGGCTGGACGTCCCAGGCAGCGTTCAGAGCCCTCTGCAGCTGCATGAACGAGCCGAGCAGCCCATAGATGAAAAGCACTATCGCCATGAGGATGGACAGCGTGCTGCCGGTCAATTGGGCCCGCGCGTTGTGGACCATCTCCTGCACCTGCGTGACTTCCAGGCCGCCCAGCAGCGGCTGAAGGTGCCGATACAGGACGTCCTGGGTGGCCTCCGTGCCGAGGATCCCTCCCGCCAGCCAGATCACGCTCACGAGGATGACTGGCAGGAAGAAGATGGTGAAGTAGGTTGTGGCAGCCGCAACCTGGAACGCCTTGTGCCTGGAAAACCCGCTCAGGGTTTCCTTGATGAAAGGAATGACTTCCATACACACACCTCACGCGGTCCTGGACAGGTACTCTCCGTAGCCGCCGTTGTACACCCTGAGGGAGCCATGGTCGATCTCGAAGACGCGATTGCACAAATGGCGCAGGAAATAGCGGTCGTGACTCACGATCATCAGCGTGCCTTCGAACCCGGTCAGCGCATCCAGCAGGACTTCACGGCTGGCGATGTCCAGGTGATTGGTCGGCTCGTCAAGGACAAGAAAGTTGACCGGCTGGGCCAGGATGCAGGCAAGCATCACCCTGCTCTTCTCTCCGCCTGAGAGGACGCCGACGCGCTTGTCCACGTCATCTCCTGAAAACTGGAAGGCGCCCAGGATGTTCTTGATGGTGCCCTCGCTGGCCTTGGGTATGCGTTCCTCCACCTCCCGGAAAATCGTGCGGCTGGGGACAAGGATATCACTGGAGTACTGGCTGAAATACCCCATCCTGACGCCGGCCCCGAGTGTGCAGGCCCCGCCCGATGCCTCAGTCTGACCAGTGACGATCTTCAGGAGCGTGGACTTGCCCGCGCCGTTGATGCCTGTCAGGGCAATCTTGTCCAGCCGCTTTACCACGCCGGTGAGCCCGTGGAACACAGGAAGCAGGGAGCCGTCGGGAAGGGGCCACGTCTTTGACAGATTGTCCATGCGGACCACGATATCCCCGCTTCGGGCAACGGGTGCGAATCTGACCCGCATCTCCTTGGGATCCGGCGGGATGACGATCCGCTCGATCTTCTCGATGGTCTTCACCCGGGACTGGACCTGGGCCGCATGTGAAGCCTGTGCCCTGAACCGGGAGATGAACTCCTCTTCCTTGGCAAGCATCGCCGCCTGGCGCTTCTGGGAGGCAATCAACTGCTCCCGACGGACAGCCCGCTCCTTCACGTAGAAGTCGTAATCGCCCGAATACGTGGTGATGGCGCCGGACGCCACTTCCACCGTGCGGCCGCAGACCCGGGTCATGAACTCCCTGTCGTGGCTGGTCATGACAAGGTCACCCTTGAAGGAGGAAAGCCACTCCTCCAGCCAGACAATGGATTCCAGGTCCAGGTGATTGGTGGGCTCGTCCATGAGGAGGACGTCAGGATCAAGCAGGAGGATGCAGGCAAGGGCGATCCTCATCTTCCAGCCGCCGGAGAAGCTCTCTACAGGCTGGTGGAAGCGATCCTTCCCAATGCCCAGGCCGGTGAGGATGGCTTCCGCGCGGTTCTCCAGCTCGTAACCGCTGCCGCGCTGGAACTCCATCTGGAGCTCGCCGTAGCGGTTCATCTCGGATTCAGTGAGCGGGCGGGCCGCGGCATCCGACATCCGGTGCTCCAGGGCTGCCATCTCGCGGCCCACCTCGTACACGCGGCCCGCTCCCGCAAGCACCTCCTGCAGCGCGCTGCGGCCTGACATCTCCCCCACTTCCTGGGAGAAGTAGCCCACCACGGTGCCGGGGTCCATGGAGACAGTGCCGCCGTCAAGTTTCTCCAGGCCGCAGATCACCTTGAAGAGCGTGGTCTTTCCCGCGCCGTTGGGTCCCACGAGGCCCACCTTGTCTCCCGGGCGCAGGAGGAAGTCCCCGTTTGTGAATATGACGCGGTCGCCGAATGCGACGCGGATGTTGGAAAGGTTGACCATGCATGTGCTCCGGAGTGGGGCACTCTACAGTATTTGGCCCCCTGTGAGAAGGCATGACTTCAACTGCCCGAAGCAAGGGAGAGCGTCTTCACGTGCGGGTAAGCCAGGATCTTCCCATCCTTCGTGATGATGGTCGCTCCGAGTGACAGGGCCGTGGCAATGATGATCCGGTCTGCCGGGTCGGCGTGAATCGGCTCAGGAAGCTCAACAGCGAGCCGGGCGATGGTAGTGTCCACCGGCACAAAGTGGAAAAGCGCCAGCCGTTCGCACTTCTCCACCCACAGTGCCGCAGGGATGCGCAGCTCGAGCCGGCCCTTCCGTTCGAGCATGAGGACTTCCCAGACACTGATCGAAGCGATCCCGACGGGCTCCCGCCTGCCGAGGACGATCATCTCGCCGCTTCCCAGTCTTCAGGGCCCACCGGGTCCAGACGGAAATACTCGAATGCTTTCGGCTTGAAAGGACGTTGGCGTCAGCACCCGTGCCCTTCTTCAGAGCACGCCGGCGTGGTCCTTGCGGTCCTTCACGAAGAAATACCACAGTCCGGCCATCTCGATCCCGGCCTCGCCTTCTATGACGCTCTGGATATCCTTGATGCTGATGATCTTCTTGCCTTTGTCATCCTTGACGTCCTTGCCGTCAAACTCCGCGACCTTCCTGCCATGCGAATCCCGAAGGTTCCTGCTTTGGATTTCGCCGAACACCGCACCGTTGGTGGACCGGATGGTGCTCTTGTCGACCTCTGCGAGCTTCTGGCCCGAGCTCTTCTTTACCAACCGCCGTCCGTCAAACGTATAATCCGCCATCTCGACCTCCGTTCGATCGTCGTGATTCACAAATATATCATCAGCAACGCCCGTCTTTTCCGTCAAAATGCGCGCACGTGCGGCGGGGAGGCGCGGCCTGGTGGGCGGCTGAGGGGCTGCCGCAGCGCCCGCCCCTCATTTCCGCCGCGACCCGCGGCGCCGGCCGTTTCAGTCAGTTTCCGCGGCGATCCACGACGCACCTTGCGATTGTTCCACTCTTATTAACGGATCGCCCAATGAAACGTTAATAAGGACGAGAAATCGCAAGGTCCGGCACGTGGTCTCCGGATTCTGCTCGTTGTCCGTGTCCTATGTTTCGAGCTCCACGATCGTGTAGATTCCGACATGCTTCAGGGCCAGCTTGTTCTTCCGAAGTGAGACGGAAATTGCAGGATTCTCCGGGAAGCTGTGGACCTTTGTTCCCTTTGCCTCGAACGCGAGCTCAAAAGAGGCATCCGTGGGATCGATCCTGTGCGTGCCCGGATTGTAGTTGTAATTGACAATGTGCAGGAGGAACCTGTTCTTGTCCCTGTCCTTGTGCACGGCAATGCCGAACTTTTCGGAGTCTTTCGCGCTGACCACTCCCTTGCTTTTCGCCAGTTCGGCAACAAGGAGCCCCATGTCCTGGGCCGCATAGCTCCTGCAGGAGGAGAGAGCCTTCACGCTGCGCGCCAGCGTGATCACGCTGGCGCCGGCCTGAGCGAATGCCTGGATCGCCTTTGCGCTCTGGTCATCCATCACGAATGCATCCGGAACAATCACTTTTTTGTACGCAGAAAGCCGGGCGGGCGTCAGGACCTCGTCCGGACTGTTGAACAGGACGTTGTACAGGACATGACGATTGCTCAGGCTCTGCACAAGCTCGAAGAAGCTGCGGAACCGGCCGTCCCGGGCAAATGCACCCTGCCTGCCCAGCTCCTCCCCTTCGGCAAACTCCACCGGCACGATCTCCTGGTCATCCGGTTCCGTCAGCAGGTTCTCATACGCGGAAAGCGCGTCGTAGACCACGGCGATATCTGCGCAGGGATTCTTCGGGAAAAGGCTCTCCCGCTCGCTGAGCCAGGAACCGAGCTTCTTCAGCACTCTGAGATCCGGCCAGAACGCGTCCTTGACCTGGTTCTGAAGCCAGGAACCATAGGGAAACGATACGTGGAACCCGTGCGCCATCGGCTCGAGGGCGAACACGATGAACCTGTCATTGATGTTGTTCTTGATATCGTCCAGCATGTCCCTGACATACTGGTTCGGATCTTCGACAAAGCAGGATTCTTTTCCGTTCAGCCAGCCAAAGGCGAACTTGTACCAGCCGTCCTGGCGGAGCTCGATGCTCGTCTTCTCTCCTGCAAGGATGTCCAGGTGCTTCTTGCACGGCCACGAATACGGGTAGCACTGGAAGAGGTTTGCCGTGACCCTCATGGCCTTTCCCCGTGTGCGGGTGGAGTACTCCCGCAGGTGGCGGGAGAGCTCTCGTACAACCCATTCTATGCTTGCCATCTGCATGTCGGTGAAATTCCTGAAAAGCGGTATCTTCCACCTGTTGTTCCCGTTGGAGGCCACGAGGTCCTTGTCCTTGTATCCCCGGCCGCGCAGATACTGCCTGTAGTCGAAGTCCGCACTATCACCCGCATCCTGGGGCAGCGGGAGAGCGTGCGCCGTGATGTACGCCCTGAACTTGTCCATGCATTCGCGGCAGAAGCATCCGGCGTTCTGCAGCAGGTGCTTCTGCGTATCATACTCGTCTATGTGCAGGCCGCCTGCCCCGGCGTCACACATCATTTCGATGTCGCGTTTCATGTAGCGGAGGTACGAGTCCTTGTTGGAGCACGGAGAGTAGCATTTGTGGTCATGTCCCGGAGCCATCAGCCACGCGGAGAGGATATTCCTCCCTTCAAGAGAGACAGCCTTGAACTCCTCAAGAAAATCTTCGACCTTCTTTCCCTTGTAGTCCAGCAGCCCGTCGGGAAAATACTTTTCAATGGGAGAAAAGATCTTCGGGTACGCGTTGGTGGAGAGCTCCCGCATGCCCACGTATTTTCTATTCCGGGAGGCGCCCCTCAGGATATTGAGGGACAGGAGCTCTGATTCGTCGTCGCTGAGCTCCGCCCCGAACTCCCAGAGCTGGGCTTTCCACAGCACGGAGAAGACCTCGATCCCCCTTTTTGCGCACTCCTGGCAGAACTCCTTGTCATTGACGAAGCCGTACAACCGCAGCCGCGGGGGAATGACATCATTGGCCTCGCGGTCCAGGTACGGCAGGCCGATTGCCCCGCTGCCCAGGCATGACCATATCAGGGTGTTGGCCTTGATCTCTTCGATGTCTTCGATCATGTGCATGTTCTTCATTGGAAGACTGGGATGGTAGTTCCACATGTCCCTGAACCAGCCCATGAAATACAAACCTCGCAGCATATTCATTCCTCCCCATATGATCGTCGGCCGCCCGTTTGCCGAGGGATTCTTCCAGCCGTATATTAACTAGTTGGGCATGTTTTTGCACGCCCATCAAATATCCCGCCCAGGAGGTTCCTCATGAAAAAGAAACTGCTGTTTGTGCTGATCATGCTCATGGCGCTTCCGCTCGTTGTCTTCGCCGGAGGCACCAAGGAAGGACAGCCATCAGGCCAGATCACTATTGGCCTGACGCTTCCCGGTCTCCAGTTTCCGTTCTTCGTAACCATGAAGAACGATTTTGACGCGGCGGCAGCAAAGCTCGGTGTGAAGGTTGTCTTCATAGATGCGCAGAACGACTCCACCAAGCAGGCGGCTGCCATGGAGAACTTCGTGGCACAGAAGGTCAGCGGAATCCTGATCTCCCCCATGACGACTGACTCGCTGGTTCCTTCTATAGAAGCGGCTGTCAAGGCGGGTATTCCCGTGGCCACTGTCGACCGCAAGGCGAATACGGATGCAGTCCTGGTCCACATCGGGGCGGACAACGTGGAGGGCGGCCGTGCGGCGGCCCGCTACGTCGCGGCCAAGCTCAATGGCAAGGGCAACGTGATCGAGCTTGAAGGCACGCCGGGTGCTTCCCCCGCAATCGACCGCAAAAAGGGCTTCGACGAGGTGATTGCCCAGAACCCTGGCATCAAGATCCTCGTGAGCCAGGCTGCTGACTTCAACCGCGCCAAGGCAAACTCCACCATGGAGAACCTGATGCAGGCGTACCCTGCTTTCGATGCCGTGTTCGGCGCCAACGACGAGATGATCATCGGAGCCATCGAGGCCATGTCCGCCGGCGGCATCGACCCCTCCAAGAAGGTGACCGTCGGCTACGACGCCACCACTGACGCCCTGGACTACATCAAGCAGGGCAAGCTGGGCGCCACCGTCGACCAGTTCCCCGGCAAGCAGGCGGCACAGGCCCTGCAGGCCCTCGTCGACAACATCAAGAGCAAGACGATGCCCGCACAGAAGGTCGTCTACCTCTCGCCGAACACCGTGACGTCAGCCAAATAGGCACCGCGTCTTCCTTCGACCGTCGAGGCCGGCGCTGGACGAGCGCCGGCCTTTCTGTTTACCCTGTTTGAGAATCATCATGACGACCCTGCTGCGCATGAGCGGAATCAGCAAGAGCTTCCCGGGCGTCACGGCCCTGAACAAGGTGGATTTCGACCTGAGCGCGGGAGAGGTGCACGCCCTTGTCGGTGAGAACGGAGCGGGCAAGTCGACCCTGATGAAGATACTTGCCGGCGTGTATCGCGCCGACGAAGGGGAGATCTGGCTCAAGGACCGCAGAATCACCAGCCCGGATCCCCGGTCCATGATCGATGCAGGGGTCAGCGTCATCTACCAGGAGCTCAATCTCGTGCCCTTTCTCTCCGTGGCGGAGAACATCTTTCTTGGACGGGAGCCGCGCCGGGCAGGAGGGCTCATAGATTGGATAACCATGCGCAGGGAGGTGGAAAAGCTTCTTGCGCCGTTCGACCTTTCCCTGGATCCACGTGCGAAAATCCATTCCATAGGTCCCGCTTACCAGCAGGTAGTGGAGATTGCCAAGGCACTCTCGCTCAAGGCGGAAATCATCGTCATGGACGAGCCCACCGCGCCTCTTACCGGAAGCGAAGTGGACAGGCTTTTCGAGATCATCCGCAACCTGAAGGCCAGCGGAGTGGGCGTGGCATATATCTCGCATCGCCTGGAGGAGCTCCACCAGGTTGCGGACCGCGTCACGGTGCTTCGGGACGGCGAGCGGGTGGTCACGGCCCCCCTTTCGGCGCTCACTATCGACGACATCATCAGGAACATGGTGGGCCGCCAGCTCACGGAACAATACCCGTCCGCGGCGGAGAACTCCCGTGAAGAGGCGCTTCGCGTGGAAGGTCTGACAAAGGAAGGCGTCTGCACGGACGTTTCTTTCCACGTGCATCGAGGGGAGATACTCGGATTTGCCGGTCTCGTGGGCGCCGGGCGGACCGAGATCATGCAGCTCATCTACGGCTACCGGAAGAGAGACGCAGGACGGATCCTGGTCAGGGGACGGGAAGTGTCAATCCGCAGCACGCGTGACGCGGTGCGCGCCGGGATCGCCCTCATTCCGGAGGAGCGCAAAAAGCAGGGCCTCATCCTCGGGCTGTCCGTCATGGACAACTCGGCCCTCACGATCTTCGACCAGCATACGCGCGCCGGTTTCATCCAATGGCGGAACATCGGGAAGCTTGTACGGCAGATGGTCAAAAACCTCGGCATCCGCACTCCCTCCCTTTCCCAGACGGTGCGCAATCTCTCGGGGGGAAACCAGCAGAAGGTCGTTTTGTCGAAATGGTTCGTGCGTCACTGCGACGTGTATATATTCGACGAGCCCACGAGGGGTATCGATGTGGGGGCCAAGGTCGAGATCTACAAGCTCATGCAGAGTCTTGCCGCGGACGGGGCCGCCATCATCATGGTCTCCTCCGAGCTTCTGGAAGTCATGAACGTTCCCAACCGCATCGCGGTGGTGTACGGCGGCCGCATTGTGAAAGAGTTCGAAAAGGGCGAGGCTACCGAGGAGCAGGTGATGAGCTATGCCCTCGGGCTGGGTGGAAAGGCCTCCGGAGGGACTTCAAGGGAGAAGGAGCGTGGCCATGAAGCTTGACGTCCGGTATGTCCTCCGCTCCTACGGGATCCTGATCGCCTTCATCGTGATCTGCATTGTCATGACCATCCTGTCTCCTGTGTTCCTGACGGTCACGAATGTCCTCAATGTCATCCGTCAAAGCTCGATCTACGGCATCATGGCGATCGGGATGACCTTCGTCATCCTGACCGGCGGCATCGATCTCTCGGTGGGCTCGATCCTGGCGATCTCCGGCGCCATTGCCGCCGGCTCCCTCAAGGGAGGCGTCGGTTTTCTCCCGGTCCTCCTGCTCACCCTTGCAGTCGGAGTCGGGTGCGGCCTGGCCAACGGTGTGCTCATCACCATGGGACGCATCACGCCATTCGTGGTAACGCTGGGCATGATGAGCATTGCCCGAGGGCTTACCCTCATCTATACCAAGGGATACCCGATCAGCGGCTTCAGCGGCCCTTTCCGCTTCATCGGCGGCGGTGACATTTTTGGAATTCCCTTCCCCATCGTGGTCTTCATCATCACCGTTGTCGTGGCCTGGCTCATCCTGACTCAGACTCGGCTGGGCCGCTACACGTATGCCATTGGCGGCAACGAGGAGACGGTGAAGCTGTCCGGTATAAACGCGAGCTTCTACAAGACGATCGTCTACATGATCTCAGGCCTCGCGGCAGCGGTCAGCGCACTCATCCTTACCTCGCGCATAAACTCGGCCGAGCCGGTTTCCGGTACCGGGTACGAGCTCGACGTCATCGCGGCAGTGGTCATTGGCGGCACGAGCCTCATGGGCGGCCGCGGCAGCGTGTGGGGCACACTGGTGGGAGCGCTCATGATCGGGGTCATCAACAACGGCATGAACCTTCTCGGGATTTCCGCCTATTTCCAGCTCGTCGTAAAGGGCGTCATCATCATCGGAGCGGTTCTCCTGGACCGGCTGCGGCAGGAGCAGGCGTAAACTACGGTCGGCCTTACCTACAAATCCTGGCTCTGCGGCAGCATCACCAGGTCACGAATGGTCACGTGCGCGGGGCGCGTGAGCATGAACACCAGGGCTTCCGCAACGTCGTCTGACCGAAGCGCAGTGTGCGCGCTGATGTGCTTCTCGATGTCCTCCCGCCGCGTGATTCCCCAGAGCTCGTTGGCCACCATGCCCGGCGCGATCGATCCCACGCGGATGCCGTGGGATGCAAGCTGGCGCCGGAGTGTGTGCACGAGGGACTGAACGGCGTGCTTGGAGGCGCTGTAGACAGGCTCCCAGTCAATGTCGAGGTGCCCGGAGATGGAGCTGGTCACCACGATATCGCCCGAATGCCGGGCCATCATGACAGGCGCCGCCGCATGCACGCAGCGCAGGACGCCATTCACGTTGATGTCGATCAGCCGCGCAAGGGATTCCGGGTCCCCGTCCGTGAACTGCCCGGGGCTGTACACGCCGGCATTCGCAAAAAGCACATCGATACGGCCGAACTTCTCCTTCGCGCAATCCACGAGATGCTGCACGTCGGGACCGGACGTGACGTCGGTCGGCACGGCGAGCGCCACGGACCCGAGCTCCCGCGCCAGCGCCTCCAGCTTTTCCGCGGATCGGGCCGCGAGCACCACGCGGCAGCCCAGGCCGGCGAGCATGCGCGCCGAAGCCGCGCCGATTCCCGAGCTCGCGCCCGTGATGATGACCACTTTCTGCGCCAGGGATGTGCTCAAGCTGTCTTGACCATCACCTTGATGGTCTCTGTGGGAGAGTCAGCCGCGAACCTGAATGCCTCCGAGACCGCACTGAGCGGGTACCTCTGGGAGACAAGGGGACGAGGATCGATTGCGCCGGCAGCAAGGAGCGCGATGGCCCGGGGGAATGCGTTGGCGTATCGATTGGTTCCGTGAATGTCCAGCTCTTTCTCGATCACCATTTCGATTGGATAGGGGAATGTCGCGGTCTCGGGCCACCCGATAACGGTGACGGAACCGCCGCGCGCCGCAAGGGCGGGAGCCGAAGCGCAGGCTTTTGAAGAGCCGCTTGCATCGAACACGAAGTCTACCCCGCGCCCGTTGGTGAGCAGGGCGATGCGGGCCGAAGGGTCTTCCTCGGAGGCATTCACCACTGCCGCGGCGCCCAGCGACGCGCCCAGTGCAAGCCGCGCCGGCAGCCGGTCGATGAGGAACACCGAGGCGGCACCGGAGGCGCGGGCCACGAGCATGGTGACAAGCCCGATGGGACCTGCCCCGATGACGGCCACGCTGCCGGCCGGCCTCAGCCCTGCACGGGTGCATGCCTGCACGCCGACGGCAAGCGGTTCGACAAAGGCGCCCATCTCATCGTCGATCGAATCCGGCAGGGGATGCGCAAAATCCGCGGCTACCACGGCAAACTCCGCAAAGGTTCCGTTGACAGGAGGCGCGGACATGAACACGACGTCACGGCAGAGGTTGTACCGACCCGACTTGCACAGCTCGCACCGGCGGCAGGGAACGCCCGGCTCGATTGCAACCCGTTGGCCTTCCGAGAGCCCATTGCCGTGCCCCGCCCCCTGCACCACGATTCCGCACGCCTCGTGGCCGGGGATGTAGGGCCGGCTTACCGTGAACGGGCCGAGCTTTCCTTCCTTGTAGAAGTGGATATCGGAGCCGCAGAGACCGTTCATGGCGATCTTCACCAGCACCTCATCCGCGCGCGGAGACGGGAGGAAGACCTGCTCGTAGCGAAGGTCCCGCGGACTGTGCAGGACGCCGGCGTGCATCGTTGCGTTCTTCATCGCCATGAATCCGCCTCAATAGTACGTCAATCCTTGCTGGATTGACAATCAGTTTTGCACGTGTAAGGGTATTTCATGCAGGGGGATGAAATGTCGACAAAAAGCATTGCCGAGGCGGGCATTGATCAGGGCAAGGGGATTCTTCGGCTGGCACCCACCTGGGTTCCGCGTTCTTTCTGTGTTCCCGGCAGGAGGATCAAGCTCCACCCGGCAGACTACTACGCGTTCGGCGGGGATCGAGGCGGGATCGACGAGCGCTGGTTTTCCTCCACCAC